>Ga0208510_100006_pt1 | contig 357369 bp, 331 predicted proteins | sample LakWasMet33_HOW6_2_FD_183875 | JGI IMG/M metagenome (GOLD analysis project Ga0208510, IMG submission 183875) | Freshwater sediment methanotrophic microbial communities from Lake Washington under simulated oxygen tension - Sediment Metagenome... | ecosystem: Environmental > Aquatic > Freshwater...
TACCTAGACTGGCTAACGTTGCCCCCGTAGTTGCATCATAAACTTTATTATTAGCCGAAGCTCCAGTAATGTTTAAGCTTGCAGGCGTGATCGTGCCTGATGCTGTATTAGTGATAACATTATAGTTTTTACCAGCATTTCCATCATTAACCGTATAGCTATTTTGCACACTTAAGCTGCTACCATTAGCGCCCAATACATTCTTAGAACCGTAAGCCTGAATTAAGCCTGTGATGGTATCAGAACCTTGTAAGCCACTTACGGTTACTGCCTGAGTAGAACTTGTGTTTGTATCATAAACTTTACTTGCACTTACGGCACTTAAGGTTAAGTCACGGGCTGTGATATTGGCCGTAAACCCAGTCGGTAAGGTTAAGTTATAGTTACCTGCATCAGTACCTGCCAAGCTAAAACCTGTAGCGGTAACAGCTATATTATTCCCGGCATTTTTATCTGCAAAGGTCCCAGTGATGCCATTAGGGCTTAAAGAGACGTTATCGCCACTAAAAACCGGAGATAAAATAGCGCTATTTGTGTTAAAGCTTGCCGTATTAGTCGCATCATATATTTTATCGTAAGCCGTGACACCAGTTACAGTTAAATTAGCAGGAGTAATATTGGCGGTAGTTATGCTAGTGCCAGCGCCATTATTGATAAAATAATTGCCTGAAGCTGCTCCGCTTAAGCCATAACCAGAAATAGTAACCGTTTTACCAGTACCTACATTTTTATCGCTAAAAGCTGCATGCGTAGCAGCAGGGTCTAAACTTACATCGTCATTATTTACTATCCCAGATAAGGCGCCTGTGGCATTGATAGTCGCTAAAGTATTAGCATCATAAACTTTATTTGCAACACTGACCCCGGTAATCGTTAAGCTTCGCGGAGTAATGCTATAACTATTGGGACGATTGCTTGAATAACTAATTATATAATTTGAGGCACTTCCTGAACTAAATACAGCATTACCTGCACTAGTCGTAAAGTTTGTACCAACATTGCTAGTGTTGGTAGCATCGGTGGTAAGACCTACACTGCTTATAGTATCAGTACCCACTAAATTACCGACATCAACTATAGCAGCGCCAGCAGTGCTGATAGGATCTCTATACACACTGCTACCAGTTACCCCCAAAGTGATAGGGCGTTGAGTCACACTTAACGTACCGTTGGTATAAGTAATAACATAGTTATTAATATTCCCAGAGCTTAGACTAGCTCCGCTTCCGCTGAGTGCATAATTTCCTACTCCGCTAGTGTTAGTCGCATTACTGGAAACATTAATAGTAGAATTCAAGGCATCTGTGCCCATTAGACTACCACTAGTTAAGGTGTATCCTCCTGTAGTAGGATTGGGATCTCCATATACCTTACTCTGATTAGCCACCGTTAATACTAATGGTGCCCCAGTTACGCTCAGTGTTCCAATATTGGCAGTGCTCAAGTTAAAGCTACCACTATTATCAGTAAAAGCAGCGGTAATAGCGTATGGGCCTCCAACTGGAGTTGCCGCGGCAGCTGAACCCGCAGAAGTAATAGTGTTTACGGCAAAATTTGTCCCACTATTTGCATAGGTATCTTGAGTAAACACATTGCCATAGGTTCCAGCGTTTACAAAAGTATAAGTGAGCTTATTATTAGCTGGATTTAAAAAACCCGCGGGTAAACTAGAGGTGCTATAGCTATTGGTAGTACCATAAACTTTAGTACCTGAAAGCCCAGCTGGATCTGAACCAACACCCGCCACCGTTACAGTAGGCTGGAGCGCAAAAATATAACGTTTTCCTGAAGGAATACCTGTAGGATTATCTGCCGTAGCAGTACTATTCCAAACCGCATAGTTACCGCTGGCCAGGCCACCAAAAGTGTTTGAGGAAAGTGAAGCCGCATTAGGATTAGTTACATAAATTAACCATCTTGAACCACTACCGATACTTATAGCACCTGAGCTAACGAGGTTATTAAAATTATAGCCCTGTAAAACTACAGCATCAGAATTAGTCAAACCAGTATAAAGTTGGTTATTTAAGGTTAGCACCCCACCAGCGACGACCTTAATTGCTCCGTTAGCTGTAATGGCCCCTAAGGACAAAGCATTAGTGTCTCTTAAGGTAACGTTGTAAGCATTTTGTACCGCTACCTTTCCAGTAAAATCATTTCCAGCCATATTAAAACTAACATCATTGTTCCCGCCACCAAGGTTTCGAGCATTAATGGTGGTAATACCTGCCACTGCTATAGTTCCGGCACTTTGCGTAATATAACCAGAATTAGCCGTCAGATTTAAGGTATTAACCGAACTGGCGCCACCGGTAAAAACAATGCCATTAGCATTAACGATAGTGTTACTGTAATTATTGAGATTGGTTGTGCTGCCAGTTGCCATGGTAATAGCACCGGCAATAGTAAAAGGCATAGCGGTATTATTTCCAGTGTTAGACGTTAGAGTTACCGTGCTTGCTCCAGCAATATTCGCTCCATACAATGTCATTCCTTTTCGACTATCTATCTGAACGTTACGTGCATTTAGAATTTTGAGCCCAACAAAATCACCTTGGAGCACGATATCGTTAGCGCTCGTCCCCTGGTTATCAATAGTCATAGTACCACTGGAAACAATATTTCCACCTAAAGTATAAATACCCCCAGACTTAGCAGTGAGTTGTAAATCACCCGCAGTAATAGTTCCACCGCCAAATATAAAAGATTTACTACCGCCACTTAAACTAGTGCTGTTATTGGTTAAAATAATGCTCCCTGAGTTTAAAGTCGTCATATTGTAGTAACTGGAAAAACTCTGGCCGTCGTTAGTTCCATTACCAAAGTTAAAATTAATGCTGCCGGCCGTTATGGCAGCACCAGTGCTTATAGCATTTTTTGCATAGGCGGTAATACTGCCTTTTACAGTTACTACGCCATTTATAGCAAGGCTTCCAGTAGAGCTACCACCATTAGCATTAAGTACTAAGCTTAAAGCATTATTAGTAGATAATGAATCGCTGATCGATCCGGATAAAGTAATACTGTTATAGGCATTTAAGGTTAAGGTCGTATCAATAGTGCCAGAATAGCTTAAGCCAGTATTTAAGTAGATATTACCCGAGCCTGTAAACGCGTCATTTGAGGTTTGCACGGTAACATTACCGCTATTCAATGCAGTTAATAAAGTGGCTACATTTAAAGTCGAGCCTGCTGCAGTTGGAGCAAATGGAGAGGAACCAGTCACATTGCTATCTGTTGTTGATATAGTTAAATCCGCTGGGTCAAGTAACCATGTTCCGGCTTGACCTTTAGCTGCGCTGGTATTAACTAAGCCTTGCGCATCTAAATATTGCTTACCTGAAGTTTCAACAAAGCCCCCATTTCCACCTTGTGGACCGCCCTTGGCCTCGATATTGCCATAAAATTGAGTACCATGATCAGCCCATACTATGGCTTTCCCGCCATTGCCATTTTCTGTGGCATTGGCCTTTATCGAGGTATTAGGTCCGACATAAGTAGATTGGGCATTTTGGACTTGAGGATTGTCACCATGATAATCCCCCCCAACCAAAACCTCGCCGCCGCCGGCTTGCCCACTCACATCAATTTGAGCATTATCCATAACGCCAACACGATTACCTAATACTTGAACCGTCCCACCCACTTCACCTAGGTTAAGGCCTTTAGCATTAAGTTGAGCGTTGCCGTTAACGAGCGTATCGCCTGCACCTTGGAGGACAATTTTTCCATTGTGCTCAGTTGCTGAATTAGCCTCTATAATTCCACTAACATTAATGCTCTGATTTAATACTTCATCGATATTCTTCGCAGAAAGAAGAACTTTTCCTCCAGTGGCTGTGATAGTTCCATTATTGTCAATTGCAGCAATATGATTGCCGTGCTCATCATAAAAGCTTGCAACGGTGCCTTCATCGACACTAAAACTGAGTAATTGGTTACCATCTAAACTCAAGCTGGCCCTTTTACCTGACCCTAATACCACACTGCCTAAATTCGCAGAAATTAATCCCGAGTTTTGCACTTGGGAGGATAATAGCGCCACGACTCCATTGTCGGCTGCGACAATATGTCCTTGGTTAACAATTTTCGCTTGATTTTGTAAGGTCTGTTCGAATTTATAATTATTAGATAAAAAATCTTGATCAGTGACATTTAAGGTACTAGCAATTAAACCTGCAACATTGACCTCAGCATCTGGGCCAAAAATTATACCATTTGGATTAATTAACCATAATTGACCATTGGAACGCAAAATTCCTAATATAGTAGAAGGATCGCTTCCCACTACTCTGTTTAATGTGACAGAGCTTGCAGCTGGAACAACAAAACGAGCCATCTCCCCAGAACCAATATTAAATTGGTTCCAGTTGATAATGGCTTTATCACTGGCTTGATTTATAATCAAGCTACTATCATTTTGGTTTACACTTACATCACCTGAGACTACATTTGCTCCTTGTGGTAAGCCGTAACAATATGACATGTAAACTGTAAGTGATAAGGCAAAAAAAACTTTGTTGAAATGTTTTTTCACACTCAAACCCTTCGCCTATCTTCAAAAAAAATACTGTTAAATCAAATTGGTCTTACTAATAATTAGTAGGTAAAGTACAAAAAATCAAATTTTAGCTTAAATTTGTAAAATATAAGTTAAGCTAAATAGGACATGATTAATACTAAGTCCGCCATACCTTAACTGGACAAATTGCCGTAAATAAGGCAGTATTTACCGGCTAACCCGCTATAATAAGAAGACTATGGCAAACTTATTAGTAATACATGGTCCCAATTTGAATCTGCTTGGCACTCGCGAACCAGAAATTTACGGGACTGACACATTAAATAGCATCAATGAGCGCTTGGCTAATTTAGCCAGCCATCATGGCGCTCATCTCAATAGCATGCAAAGCAATGCTGAGCATGAGCTTGTTAACGCCGTGCAATCGGCCATGGCCACAATCGACTTTATCATTATCAATCCAGGCGCATATACTCACACCAGTATCGCGCTTAGAGATGCTTTTTTAGCAGTTGGCATCCCTTTTATAGAAGTACATTTATCTAATACTGATGCTAGAGAAAGATTCAGACAACACTCTTATCTTGCTGATATTGCTGTAGGAAAAATTATCGGGCTTGGCGCACAAGGTTATGAATTTGCTGTGCAAGCCGCTATCCACTATTGTAAAAACTTACCGAAACATAAATAGGAACATCGATGGAAATTAATATTCGTGATATAGAAAAGCTTATTAAACTGATGGAAGGCTCGACCATCGCTGAAATGGAAATTAAACAAGGTGAGGAATCTGTACGAGTCAGCAGAAGCAGCGCTACAGCCCCAGCGCTAATGGCCGCTCCAGCTACAGTAGCACCGGCCCCACTACCAGTTGCTGCAGCAACCCCAGCTCCAGCAGCAGAGCCTGCTAAAAAAGCCGTCAGCGGCCATGAAGTTAAGTCTCCTATGGTAGGAACTTTATATCTTGCCCCATCCCCAGACTCTCCAAATTACGTCAATGTAGGCAAACGCGTTAAAGCTGGCGACACTTTATGCATCATTGAAGCCATGAAAATGATGAATCAAATTGAAGCTGACAAAGCTGGCGTGATAAAAGCCATTTTAAAAGAAAATGCTCAGCCAGTAGAATTCGATGAGCCTTTATTTATTATTGAAACCGATTAATGGATCTTAACCCATGTTAGAAAAAGTTCTGATAGCCAACCGTGGTGAAATTGCACTACGAATCTTACGCGCATGTCGCGAACAAAATATCAAAACGGTTGCGGTCCACTCTACCGTTGATCGTAACTTAAAACATGTCCGCTTGGCTGATGAGTCTGTTTGTATTGGACCTGCAAGCTCGCGAGACAGCTATCTCAATATTCCTGCACTTATTGCAGCGGCTGAAGTGACTCATGCAACGGCCATCCATCCAGGTTATGGCTTTTTAGCTGAAAATGCTGATTTTGCTGAACGGGTAGAAAAAAGCGGCTTTATATTTATTGGCCCACGCCCTGATAGCATCCGTATGATGGGAGATAAAGTTTCTGCTATTGCTGCGATGAAAAAATTTGGCGTGCCGACAGTTCCTGGCTCAGATGGAGAGCTGGGAAATGATGCCAAGACCAATTTGAAATTAGGTGAAAAAATTGGTTACCCTGTCATTATCAAAGCCGCAGGCGGCGGTGGCGGCCGTGGCATGAGAATTGTGCGCCATGCTGATGAATTGATTCAATCGATTCAAATGACCAAGACCGAAGCTTCTGCAGCTTTTGGCAACGCTAGCGTGTACATGGAAAAATTTTTAGAAAACCCACGTCACATTGAAATCCAAATAGTGGGTGATGGCCATGGTAAAGCTATTTACTTAGGCGAACGCGATTGCTCTATGCAACGTCGCCATCAAAAAGTCTTAGAAGAAGCGCCAGCCCCAGGCATAACCGAAGAACAACGCAAAAAAATTGGTAAAGTCTGCGTTAAAGCCTGCGAAAAAATGAAATATCGCGGAGCGGGCACCTTTGAATTTTTATATGAAAAAGGCAGATTTTATTTTATTGAAATGAACACTCGAGTCCAGGTAGAACACCCTGTGACTGAACTTATTACTGGCGTTGATATAGTGCGAGAACAATTACGCGTAGCGGCCGGCTTGGGATTAAGCTACAAGCAAGATGACATCCATATCAAAGGCCATGCGATTGAATGCCGAATTAATGCCGAAGATCCTGACACATTCCTGCCTAATCCAGGCACCATAGAGACCTATCATCCTCCAGGTGGGCCTGGCGTACGCGTGGATTCTCATATGTACTCTAGCTATAAAGTGCCCGCAAACTATGACTCACTAATTGGCAAAATTATTACCTATTCTGACAATCGTGAAGACTGTATTGCACGCATGGAAAATGCCTTACTTGAAACGGTGGTTACTGGGATTAAAACCAATATTCCATTACATAAAAGGATTTTAGGAGACCCTAATTTTCGTAAAGGCGGCACCAATATTCACTATCTTGAAAAGATGTTAATGCCTAAGAAAAGTTAGGCTTTGCCATATCCCCGATGAGTTCGGGGATTTTTTTACGCGAGATTACCGCAAGCTAGCACTAATAAGTCGTAAATTATCGATTTAGATTATCGTATTGAGCGAGATTATAATTGCTAATTCCCGCTTCTATGGAATTAACATAATCTTCTTTGCGCTGAGAATAATCCACTAAGCCAGGGACCAAAGCAGGCCCCGTAATGACTTGGCCGCTTGCCCTCAGTTGCGCCCTTAGGTCTCTAAATGACTGAAATACTGGATTTGTATTGAGATTGTACATATACGCATCCACCGAGGCCAATACGTCTGGAAATTTTTGTACTTCATAAGTGGCGCCATCTGGTCTCTTTTTAGGCACCAAACCACAGTTAGGCGTAAAACACCATTGCCCAAATATATTATTGGCCTGAGTGGCAAATCGAGATGTACCCCAAGCAGATTCATTAATGGCCTGAGCCAACACTAAAGATGGCGGAATAATGTCTACCCGATTTAATAGCGTCGCAATATCAAGTGTTCTTCCGTTAAATTTAAATTCAGAGAGACCATACTGCAAGGCAATTTCTTGCAGCCAATTTTGATCAGCCTTATCTAGTTTATGAGTAGCATCATATTGCTTGGCTAGATGTTGAATTCTTTGTCGAGTCACCAAGATTTGTAAATTGGCCGCCTCAATTTTTGGCAACATAAAATCAATAAAATACTGCTGACGCTGCTCAGTAGAAGATACCTTTTTAAAATCGGGAAGCTTCACTAAGTTAGGCGTTGCATAGACTCCTGCTAAAAAAGAGCCTACTAAGACCGTAACCAGAACCGCGCCATACCGTTTCATATTGTATTAACCTTAATATGTCAGTATTTAAAGATAGCGTAAACTTGGCATTTTATCAACCTTGCGGCTTTTACAGCTTTGATTTTATTGTATAAAAAGGTAGACTATTCATTTTAATTCGGCCAATAATTATGCAATGGATTCAACTACGCTTTGCCTGCCCTTCCACTGAAACTGAAGAATATGAAGAATTGTTGCTGGAAAGTGGTGCGGTTTCGGTCACTTTTCAGGATGCCGAAGACCAGCCTATTTTGGAGCCAGGAGTGGGTCAAACCCCACTTTGGGACAGCGTAACGGTTGCCGCACTTTTTACTGAAGATACTGATATTGATACCGTGCTTATGCAGATAAAGCTGACCAAATCTAGCTTTGATCTTGAACATATTTCTGTCGAAACCCTGGCCGATCAAAATTGGGTTAATGCCTGGATAGATGATTTTAAGCCTATGCAATTTGGCAAAAATTTGTGGATATGCCCAAGTGCGCATCAGCCTATTGATCCCAATGCAGTTAATGTTATCTTGGATCCAGGTTTAGCTTTTGGCACAGGCACGCACCCCACTACTGCTATGTGCTTACGCTGGCTAGCCGAACAAGATTTAAAGGGCAAAACTGTGATCGATTACGGCTGTGGTTCAGGAATTTTAGGAGTGGCTGCGGTCATGCTTGGAGCCACACAAGCGATCTGTATCGATAATGACCCTCAAGCCCTGACAGCCACTCAATATAATGCCAAACAAAATGACTTAAAGGATTCACAAATTCAAACCTTTTTGCCTGAACAATACCAAGATAAACCTGTCGACATTTTGGTAGCCAATATTTTAGCTGGTCCCTTAATTCAGTTGGCCCCTAAGCTTTCTAAACTCACTAAAGACCATGGTAAAATTGCTTTATCAGGTATTTTAAACACCCAAGCTCATGAAGTATGGAGCTGTTATGGACAGTTTTTCACCATGGAAGCGCCCATCCATCAAGAGGAATGGGTGAGATTAAGTGGCTGCAAATCCTGATTCTAGTTCATAAAATAAGACCTAGATTCTGATGCCTGCTTTGCAGTATCAGAATGACCAGAGTATTACTTGAGCGGCGCCAGAGAGTACCATAATAATGGTGTTATGAAAGGCCGTCATCCTGTGATTTTGACAAGCAAGCCACAGGATCTATTACAAGAATTTATCCATAGACCAGCATCACTGAGCTTACATAGGTATATTCCAATACACTGGCAGCAAATTTGGCTTTAAGCTCGTCATGGGTCTGATGGGACAATACATCAAGGGATAATTGTACCGTAATCTCAATATGACTTTGAAAATAATACAAAATCACTCGGTTTAGCATAACTTCTGGCACGAGAGCTTGCCATTTTGGCATAAGCTCATCTAGCAAGACTTTGCGCTCTGGTAATAAATGTTCAGGTAACCCTTCTGGATGGTTTTCTGTATCCACATGGATAGTAACATCTTGGATTTCTGGAAAGTTTTTGGATAAGGCGACTTGCGTGGCTTGAGCGATATAATGCCCTTCTGATGCGCTAACATAATATGGCTCAATAAGAATATGTACATCTAAAAATACCCTGCCAGCCATTTTACGGGTACGCAGTTGGTGTAAATGTTTGACTCCAGATAATGCCATAATAATCGCTTCAATTTGCTTAATTTCTACAGCAGAAAGCCCCGCATCACTTAGTTCTTCAATTGCTTTCCAACCCCAACTACTTCCCATACGGATAATAAAGAAAGCCACCACTAAAGCCGCTACTTTATCTAAGAAAGTAAAACCTGCAAGCGCTCCAAGCAGGCCTGCCAATACGACCAATGAAGCCCATGAATCACTACGGCTATGCCAGGCATTGGCACGCAGTAAGTCAGAATTGATACGATTGGCAATATTAATGCTATAGCGAAAGATACATTCATTAGCCAATAAAGAAACCACTGCCACCCAAATAGTAAATTCATTTGGTCTATCAATGCTATGATGCATAATCTGGTGAATAGAATCATAGCCAATACCTAAGCCCACGATAACTAAAAATAAACCCAAGCCAAATGTTGCGACGGTTTCAAAGCGCCAATGCCCATAAGGATGATTTTCATCCGGGTCCTGATGACTATAATGGTTCGCTATGAATACCAAAGCATTGCATAGTAAATCTGCCAAAGAATGGATCCCATCAGCAAACAAAGCTGATGACTGTCCGATTAGGCCCAAAGTGATTTTAATAAAAGCCAAAAAACTATTGGTGATGGTGCTAACCCAATTAGCTCTTTTAGTTAATAGCTGGCGTTGTTGAGATAAGGTATTCACTCTTATTAGCTCATAACTCTTCTTTTGCTTAGATAATTAATAATCCAATGCAAAATTGACATACCGGTATGGCCAATAATATAAATCCATACAAAAGTTGCCAAGGTAGTATGTATACTAATGGCAATGGAGGCCATATTTTTCCATGGCAACCAGTGATAAATTATAAATCCAGTAGCTCCAGTGATGGCCATGCCAAGTATTAATAAAATACCTAGGCCTTGAACCAAACCTGGCAGACCGCCTTGCGCTCGATCAGGCAAGGCCCTAAATTTAAATAGATTAACCAAGTCATTTTTAATTTCAATAAATTGCATAATGTTGTGAGGATAAAAATCCATAAATTTATTATTTTTAAGCTTCAATGCCACGTAGATCAACAACATAATGAATGTCGTTACTCCTCCTGCCACATGTAAATAAAATATGTTGGCACGGCCTTCCATAAATTGACTGGTTATCAGCTGTGAAATCACGGTGGTAGCGAAAATAAAATGTAAAATTAAGCTTGGCTTATCCCATTTATGTTGAGTCATCGTTCTACCGCCTTTATTTTTTATTTGAGTTAACTGGAATATTAAATAAATACACTGCTTGACGCATAACATCGGCAAAAACTGGAGCGGCCACATCACCACCATAATATTGTTTACGAGGGTGATCAATCATGACTACCATAGCGAGCTGTGGATTATTGGCTGGTATAATTCCAGCAAACACTCCCATATATTGATTTACGTATCGACCATTGACTGATTTTCGCGCGGTACCAGTTTTACCTGCAACTTGATAGCCATCAACTCGTGCTTTTAGGGCCGTTCCACCCTCTGCAGTGACAGATTTGAGCATTTGTAAAACTTGGTCCGCTATTACAGGCGGGATAACTTGCTGACCATTACTTGGTTGTTGATCTTGACGCAATAGGGTTAAAGGATATTGCATCCCATGGTCGCCAATAGCTGCGTAAGCTTGCGCTACTTGTAAGGCCGTTGCATTCATACCATAACCAAAGGACAGCGTTGCTAAGGCAAATGGCGCCCAAGTGAAAGGATGCGGCACATAACCTGTTCTTTCCCCAGGAAATTGCAAACTCGTAACTTGGCCAAACCCAACTTGATCAATCACGTTTGCTAAAGCTTTGGGATTAATTTGCAAAACCAGCTTGGAAATACCAACGTTGCTAGACTTTTGGATAATACCCGTCAAGGATAAGGTGCCATATTCATGCACGTCTTTTACCGTATTTCTGCCAATGGTGTAATAACCTGGGTCGGTATTAATTGTAGTATCAAGTGGAATTTTGCCGCTTTCTAATATCGCCACCATCGCTAAGGGCTTAATAGTGGAACCTGGCTCAAACACATCGGTTGCGGCACGATTACGCATAGAGTCTGCATCCATGCTTTGGCGGTTATTGGGGTTAAAGCTAGGCACACTCGCCATAGCCATAATTTCTCCGGTTTTAACATTAATTATTACAGCGGTACCAGCATCGGCATTATTTTTTTGTACAGCCGCCAGCAAGGCGCGATAAGTGATATATTGAAGCCTTCTATCGATACTCAACACTAAAGGCTGACCCGCTACTGGATTAATTTGATTGCCTGGCACATCAATAATGTTACCAAGCAGATCGCGAATGATAGTCATATTGCCAGATTTACCTGCAAGCTGCTTATTGTACTTTAATTCAACTCCAGCTATGCCTTGGTTATCATCATTGGTTACCCCTAAAATTTGGGCCATGATTTCACTGTCTGGGTAGTATCGACGATACTCTTTTTGAACGTAGAGCCCTTTAACCGCTAAATCTGAGATTTGACTCGCCACTGATGGTGCCACTTGTCTTGCCAAATAGATAAAGCGAATTTGTTTTTTATCAGGCTGGCCATTAGTTGCAGCCAATATTTTGCTGACTTTGCTAGGGTCTAAATTTAACAGAGTCAACACTTTAGCCCAATTTGGGTTTTGGACTTGTAGATACATAGGATCTACCCAAATTGAGCTTACAGGGACACTTACTGCGATGGGAATATTATTACGATCGAAAATAATGCCACGCTCAGCTGGTAGAACCAGCATTCTTAGCGATCGGGAATTACCCTGTTTTAATAAAAAATTTCGGTCAATCACATGCAAATATAATAAACGGCTCACAATGACCAGAATGATCACGCCCAATAAGCCAACTACAAACCAAAAGCGTTTATTATTCATTTAGGACCCTGAGTTGGTTATGGAATCGTTATCACTTAAGTTAGGTACGCCAGGGATAGGAGTATTGCCAGGCAAAACTAAGATTTTAATATTTTGCGCAATTGGCACCATCATGCCCATATTTTCAGTTGAAATTTTTTCAATCCTGGCATAATTACCCCAGGTGCTTTCTTCTAGCAAAATATTCATCCACTGAGTATGCAATTGCTGTTTTTGGGCCTGAAGTTGCTGATATTCAATAAAAGACGCTCGGTAACGATTTTTGACATACACCACTAACAGTGCGGTAATGAATAAGGTTAAGACAAATTTCATAACCTTTTTTGAATTCGGGTTAGTGAAGGTATTGCGCAAAGCAAGCAACACCCCTAATCCATTTTGATTATTTATATTACTCATTAAATTTTCTCCGCGACGCGTAATATTGCACTTCTCGCTCGAACGTTGCGTGCAACTTCATCGTCATTTGCTCGTTGCATTTTAATACACCATCGCATTTTTTGCAGGGAATTTATTTCGCTTTGTCGAATTGGTAAGCCTCGAGGTAGATTAGGCGGGGTGGTTTGGGCCTGCATAAACTGTTTTACTATACGGTCTTCCAGGGAATGGAAACTGATAATGACTAATCGACCCTGGGAAACTAAAACCTCATTGCAATTAGCTAAAGCTTGTTCTAATTCAGTTAATTCACCATTGATAAAAATGCGCAAAGCTTGGAAGGTTCGAGTAGCCGGATGCTTAAATTTATCGATTTTTGGGATGCTCTTTTCGATTAACTGGGCTAATTGCAGGGTAGTGGTAATTGGCTTTACTGCTCGAGCTTCTACGATGACTCGGGCGATTTTGCGAGAAAACTTTTCCTCTCCATATCGCCAAATAATATTCGCCAGCTCTGTTTCATCGACATGGGTTAAAAACTCAGCCACAGACTCGCCTCGAGTTGTGTCCATTCTCATATCAAGCGGCCCATCTCGCATAAAACTAAAACCACGAGTTGCCTCATCCAACTGAGGAGACGACACCCCTAAATCTAAGAGAATGCCATCGACTTTACCGGTTACTTGTAAATTATCCGTTATAGCTTTTAGCTGGCCAAACCCTAAATGCACAATACTAACTCGTGGATCATCGCCAAATTTTGTTTGGGCAACATTGATGGCCTCAGGGTCTTTATCAATAACGATTAGCCGCCCTTGTGGTGAGAGCCGAGCCAGAATTGCCGAACTATGGCCGCCTCGACCAAAAGTGCCATCTAAGTATATGCCATTAGGCTTGATGTTGAGGGCTTCTACTGCCTCGTTTAACAGGACTGATATATGCAAAATAATATTACGCCTATGTTGAAATTGAAAATATTATACCTTAGTTTGCAATTTTTCGGTCCAATGGAAAGATAGCAGTGAAAATACTGCCTTTACCCACTTCACTGTGAATTTCAAGTTTTGCTTCATGACGAATAAGCACATGCTTAGCGATAGCCAGCCCTAAGCCCGTACCACCTGATTGGCGAGAACGGCCTTTATCCACTCGGTAAAAACGCTCAGTAAGTCTTGGAATATGTTTGGCTGGGATTCCTATGCCGTTGTCTTTAACTTCAAAGTAAACTGCTTTGCTATCGGCTCGCCAACTAATAGAAATTTCACCTTGTGCGGGCGTATAGTGCACGGCATTTACCACTAAATTAGAAAAAGCGCTACGCAACTCTGCAGCCTCGCCATATAAATCTAAAGCATTATCCACTTTCAATTTAAGCTTATGGCGGCCTTGGCTTAATCCCTCGGCATCATGGGCAATCTTTTCAATCAATTGAGAGACCTTACAGGGCTCTTTTTTGGCTATAGGCTCTTCACTTTCAAGCTTAGATAGCAATAGTAAATCAGCCACCAAATGTTCCATGCGCTCAGTTTGCTCAAATACTTTTTGCCATATTTCATATAATTTAGGGTCTGAGCTTTTATAGTTGCTCAATAAAATTTCAAGATAGCCATGAATGACGGTCAAGGGAGTGCGTAATTCGTGGGACACATTTGCCACGAAGTCTTGGCGCATACGGTGGAGCCGATCTAATTCATCATAGTCAGACATCATTTACTCTCAATTTTAAACTGATAACCAAGCCCACGCTCGGTCTCGATAACAAATGGCAAATGATATTCCTTTAAAATGGCCCTGAATTTTTTGATATAGGCATCTATGGTTCGGTCATTAACAAATTTATTATCAGGCCATACTTGGCTTAGTAACTGGTCTCTTGAATACACCCGGTTAGGGTTTTGCACTAAAAATGCAAACAGCGCAAATTCTAATGCTGATAGTTTGATGTGCTGGTCCTGATATATCAGTTTGCGATTCAATAAATCGACCATTAAGCCTTGAGTCACAAACTGGTTGACTTGGAATTGGCTACGACGGAGCACCGCTTTAATTCGCGCGATTAACTCCAAAGGGGAAAATGGCTTTACTACATAGTCATCGGCACCCGTGCTCAAACTTTTGATTTTATGCTCTTCTTCTGCCAAAGCCGTGAGCATAATAATAGGAATATGTTGAGTATCAGCTTGTTTACGAAGGGTTTTAATCACTTCAATACCAGATTGATCAGGCAGCATCCAATCCAGTAAAATCAGGTCTGGCCTTTTTTGTGAAGCAAGCTCAATGCCTTGCTTTCCATCAGCGGCCTCCAGTAAAATCATTTGGCCGAGCTCTAAAGAAAACTTTAGCATTTCACGAATAGGGGCTTCATCTTCAATAAAGAGGATAAGGGGCATAGTTGATGAAGAAATTTTCATAAAGTTTTCACCATATTTTCATTTAAAAAGTCTAGCATACGGCCATGGAAAGACCAAACTCAGAAAAGGAACAATAAATGGCGCATGGAAGCGACGAAAGAAGCTCACAAGGTGATTACCAAGCACTTGAAGATGAGCCTAATGTAGGCGCGCCTACTCTTATTATCAAGACTGAATCAGTATTGGAAACTCCAGCGCCCTCTAAATACGAACCTATGAGCTGGGGTGAAATTGGTTTATTCGTTGGTGCCACTCTTGGTCCTGTGTACTATGGGGTGCGAGCAGCCTTTAACCAAATTGCTCTGCCTCTTATAGGCGCCATTCCATCTATCAGCAGTGCTACTAATGCTTTAATTGGAGGCGCTTTAGGTGTATTTCTTGGCCCAACTCAATTATTTCGTGCCTTTGAAGGCATTGATGCATGGACTGCTCCTCGATCTGAAAAAGATAAAAAAACCCGAGAAAAGTATCCCTACCGATTTACCTTGCTACGCTATCTGACTCCAGCTACCGCAGCAGCTTCCATGTTGTTAGTGAATATTGCTGAAAAAACTGATGGACTTGGAGTATTTTCTCCTACTGATTTCCTCGAATTTAGCCGAGCTGAAAAAATTATCCTCCCCGCGATCTATGGCAGCTATCTTGGCGCCACTCTAGCTGTAAGAGCTGGCACGGCTTTGGATATTATATTGGGTTCTGGCCCTTGGAAACTACTGTCAGTCAAAGAGAAATGGCAAAAAATGGCTTGGGCTGAAATAGGCTTGTTTGCAGGCACTGCAATCATGCCAATTTACTTAGAATGGCTAGCCTCCTCTGGCTTTAACCCTGTAGCACCTATGATTGGCGCCATTGATAGTGATTCGTCTTACACACAAACAGCCATAGGCTTTAGCTTAGGTGGCATTGTAGGACCATTTTGGTTTTATCGATTATTTGAAATAATTGATGCCTGGACTTTATCCAATGAAAAGCGCGAAGGCGCCAATCTTCGTTATCTATTTCTTCGCATACTTCCAGTTATCGCTTCAGCTGCGGCCATATATTTAGCCATGGGTGCAAAATACAGCGATGGCAGTCATCCAACAGATGCAGCCGGCATTTTTGACCCTGATCAATTTACTAAGCTTGGGGCTTTTCAGATCGTTTTATTTACCTTAATGTGGGGCGCTTATGTTGGGGCTACAGCTGCTGTACGCTGGGGCAATATGGCAGATAGAACTCGTGAATTTGTGGAAACCAAGATCTGCCATCGTGGCCCATTTCAAGTCCATCATGCCGTTGGTGAAGATACTGGTAGTCCAAGCCCAGGAGCCACGGCCCCACGACTTGTTGAAATGGCAGACCTAGCAATCTCTCCCGTTTAATCAATGTCATAATGTCATTATCAGGCTAAGAAAGTTAATACGAAAAAGCTCCCAAAATTTTAACAGCTTGATTTTTTGGATTAACGCGACGTGTAAGCACAGAGCACCCGCGGTTACCTAATAAGGTAATGAGGACGGCGAATGCGTAGCACAACAATTTAATACGAAAAAGCCCTCCAAAACTATAACAGCTTGATTTTTTGGATTAACGCGACGTGTAAGCACAGAGCACCCGCAGTTACCTAATAGGTAATGAGGACGGCGAATGCGTAGCACAACAAAGTTAATACGAAAAAGCAACTGTTAGAATAAGCCAACCGATAAGCCGGGTTCTGTCTTGGACAATCATTCCTCTAGGCCCACCGTCACCAGTGAGCTCAAGCAACCTACCCGAACGCTACGCGGGCCGCGTATAATGCGTTCCTATTTGGTCTTGCTCCAAGTGGGGTTTACCCTGCCATTGCTGTTACCAGCAATGCGGTGCGCTTTTACCGCACCATTTCACCCTTACCGATTAGGCAGAACCTAATTGGCGGTATATTTTCTGTGGCACTTTCCGTAGGCTCACGCCCCCCAGCCGTTAGCTGGCACTTTGCCCTTTGGAGCCCGGACTTTCCTCTCTTCATGTCATACTAATGCTGATACGGCGAAATACTCGCAAGCCTGGTCTCAATATTAGTATGACATGAACAGCGATTGTCTGGTTGGCTTGCAAATATGATACAGAATCCTAGGGTCGCTCGCAAACAATTAAAATCTGCTTAAGCACTTTCGTGCTAATGATAAATGGCTATAATGCCTAACAGTTGATAAAATTTAGGTGAGTTCATGTCGTATCATAATGAATCTGAGTATCAAGCCCAATACCAACTATCTATTACTGATCCTGACACATTTTGGGCTGAAAAAGCCAAGATGTTGGAATGGATACGGCTTTGGGATACTGTGAAATCAGGTAACTTGACTGAAGGCAATATTAAGTGGTTCGAGGGTGGAAAATTAAATGTCAGTTACAACTGCTTAGATCGACACCTTGCCAACCATGGCGATAAGATAGCCCTTATTTGGGAGGGCGATAATCCCGAGCACTCTAGCCAATTAACTTATAAAGAATTGCACCTTGAAGTGTGTAAATTTGCCAATGTGCTTAAAGCTCAAGGGGTTAACAAGGGCGACCGAGTTTGTATTTATATGCCTATGATCCCTGAGGCCATAATTGCCATGCAAGCCTGCGCTAGAATCGGGGCGATACACTCGGTGATATTCGGTGGATTTTCACCAGAATCTATTGCCAACAGGATTATGGATGCAGATTGCAAAACCGTTATTACCACCGAGCTTGGCTATCGCGGTGGCAAACCCATAAATTTCAAAGTTAATATAGACCAAGCCTTAATTACTTGCCCGATAGTAAATACAGTTATTGTAATATCACATACCACTAAGGCAGTTAATTGGGTTAAAGGCCGAGATATTGATTACAGCCAAGCAGTGACTACTGTGGCTGCAGATTGTCCGTGTGAACCCATGGATGCTGAAGACCCCTTATTTATCTTGTATACCTCTGGTTCCACCGGCAAACCTAAAGGCGTATTGCATACTACAGCAGGTTATTTACTCTATTGCGCATTAACCCAAAAGGAAGTCTTTGGCTTGCTTGAAGATGATATTTATTGGTGTACCGCTGATGTGGGCTGGATTACCGGGCATTCTTATGTGGCATACGGCCCATTAGCTAATGCCTCTACCATAGTCACCTTTGAAGGGGTCCCACATTATCCTGATCACTCACGCTACTGGCAAATTATCGATAAATACCAGGTCAGTATTTTTTATACCTCGCCCACGGCTATCCGCTCTCTTATGCAGCATGGCGATGCGCCATTAGCTTCAACCACTCGCAGCAGCTTAAGAATGTTAGGCAGCGTGGGCGAACCAATTAATCCTGAAGCTTGGCAGTGGTATTTTGACTCAGTAGGCAATAAACGCTGCCCCATTGTTGATACCTGGTGGCAAACTGAAACCGGTGGCTTTATGATTGCGCCGCTGACTGCTCTCGGCAAACAAAAACCAGGCTGTGCCATGAAACCGTTTTATGGCATTAAGCCTGTTATTTTGGACGAAAAAGGCAATGAGCTTGAAGGCGTAAGTGAGGGCATTTTAGCTATAAAATCTGCATGGCCTGGTATGATGCGCACGGTATATGGCGACCATGAACGCTTTATGAATGCCTATCTCAAACCCTATCCTGGTCACTATTTTACTGGAGATGGCGCTAAACGTGATGCCGATGGTGATTATTGGATTACTGGACGCATTGATGATGTCTTAAACGTATCTGGTCATCGAATTGGCACCGCAGAAGTTGAAAGCGCCTTAGTCTTGCATCCAGAAGTGGCAGAAGCCGCCGTGGTAGGTATGCCTCATGACATTAAAGGCCAGGGCATATACGCCTACGTAGTACTGATGGATGGCGCCCAGGCTTCCGAGACACTAAAACAGGAGCTTAATCAAGCTGTCCGCACCCATATTGGCCCGATAGCTCACTTGGATCAGATACAATTTGCAGAGAGTCTACCCAAAACCCGCTCGGGCAAAATTATGCGCAGAATATTGCGCAAAATAGCTTGCAATGAAATCGATAATTTAGGCGATATTTCAACCCTTTCAGACCCAGAATGTGTGGATAAATTAATCCGTGCAAAATAATTGTCATAATTCCATTTCAAAAATTAAGTCAGAATCAGCGCGACTTGATCTAGAAGCATTTTTACTAGAATAAGTGTCGGATGAATCTGCCCTGGCTTGGCGACAGTGTTCAGCAAAGGGCATGGACGTTGTAGGAGCCAATTTACTTAACTCATTACAAGGCTCTGGCATTGCTGCTTTAGGCTTATGCAACGTTGGCACAGTATTAATCTGCCGTGAAGCTGTTTGATGTCGATTATCACTACGGGCCCGTGGCTTGTCGCGCAAAGGCTTAAGTGGCTGTGACGTAATGAGCATGGTTTTTCTAGAAGTGCAAATGCGACTGATCCAGCTGATAAAAGCAGATATCGCTCGTTCAGTCCATGTGCTAGAAGCATTAGTTTTTGGCCGTCTGAGTGATGCATTTGAAGCATGCGACGTAGACTTACTAATGGCGCCCTCTTTCTGTAACCGAGTTTTAAATCCATAGCGTTTCAATGCAGTAGTGTCTTTAATTGATGCCACAAGCTTATGTTTGACTGTACTTGATGGCTGCTTTTGAATTGAATTAATCGCTGGCTGGGATTTAGCTTGTTTCTCGTCAGCTGAGGATTGACAGCCTGCACCATTAGCTTTTCTATCTTTAATAGTGGCTAAATTAGCTACTGATAAGCCAGGCTTTAACATTAAATCAGCATAAATCCCTGCATCATCCCCACTTATTCTGATAGGAAATTGCAGCTCAAAATATCCAAGTTCATTAGGACTTGTGCCGGGAATAAATTTAGCGGTATAAGAGACCTTTGCTTGAAATGGAACTTTAGATGCTATGCTATCTCCATCTTTAAATTCAATCTCCTTGCAAGTGAATGTACTGCTAAACAGGATTTGTTCCCCTTCTCTTTTAAATCCACCTTTCATTTCACCTCGAATTTTTACACCGCCCTCAGAATTTGTGTCTGTCTTTAACTGTGCAAGCCCACTCATGACACAAGTTTGCAATAATGAAAACATCGACTGGCTATAGGCTCTAGCAGGAGAATGACTAAAAGTCGGCAGGCTTAAACCGAGCCCAACATCGATTAGTTCTATCATTTCATTTAATACAGCGGCATCAGTACTTAAAGTGCCTGCGGGAAAATCCTGTTGTTTTTTTGCTAAGTAGTAGTCAGAAAAAGCCATCTCACCGAGGGAAATATTCTGTAAATCTGAAGCCAATTCGTGTAAAGCACGGTCAAAATGATAGTTTTTTTCGCACAAATCTTTCCAAACGACAAGCATGGAACCTGCTACATCATCTCTATTAATTAAAATCGAATTTATGGGATCCATGGCGAAGTCCTTTTCGCTGATATCCCTTAATTATGATTGACGAAGCTTAAGGTTTTCTTAAGGAAAACTACTAGCTTAAAAATTTATTTAAATTTCAAGCTCTGGTTAATTGAATAAAATCAAAGGCATAAGCATGCTTATCATCTTGGGGATGATGCTCACGTGATATTTCACGCCATTCTGTTGCATTAAGCTGTGGAAAAAACACATCACCCTGAATATTAGCTTGTACTTCAGTGAGATATAAAGTTTGAATTTTTGGCAGCAAAATTTTAAAAATTTCCGCCCCACCTATGATAAAAATTTCATCTTGGCTATCAAACAGTGCATCAAGTGATGAAATAACCTCACAGCCCGGGACCTGCAAATTCTTATCTCGACTTAACACAATATTGCGCCGATTAGGCAAAGGCTTGCCAATCGAGTCATAGGTTTTACGCCCCATCAATACAGTTTTGCCAGTTGTCAGCGCCTTAAAATGCTTTAAATCATCGGGTAAATGCCAGGGCAGTTGGTTGTTCACTCCCATTATCCGGTTTTGGCTATAAGCCACTATTCCAGCAAGATTCATCATACGGCAATAGGGGCTTTAATGCCCGGATGGCAAACATAATCCTGGACCTCAAAGTCATCAAATTGATAGTCAAATATGCTATCTGGTTTGCGCTTTATATGAAGGGTAGGCAAGGCATAGGGTGCGCGAGATAGTTGCAATCTAGCCTGCTCAAGATGGTTAGAATAAAGATGGACATCACCGCCGGTCCAAACAAAATCCCCGACTTCTAATCCCGCCTGCTGCGCCACCATATGGGTTAAAATCGCATAACTAGCAATATTAAACGGCAGGCCTAAAAACACATCGCAACTGCGTTGATACAACTGACAAGACAGCTTGCCATTAGCGACATAAAATTGGAAAAAAGCATGGCAAGGCGGTAAGGCCATATTTTCAATTTCACCGACATTCCAGGCGCAAACAATTAAGCGGCGGCTGTCTGGATTGGCTGTTAATTGCTGCATCAGCTGACTGATCTGATCTATATGCCGACCATCAGCTGCCGGCCAGGATCGCCATTGATAGCCATAAACCGGGCCTAGATTGCCATTTTCATCGGCCCATTCATCCCAAATACTGACTCCATTGTCTTTTAAATATTGAATATTGGTATCGCCCTTGAGGAACCATAATAGTTCATGAATGATCGAGCGCAAATGGACTTTTTTTGTGGTCACTAGGGGGAAGCCCTTACTTAAATCAAAGCGCATCTGCCGGCCAAATACACTTAAGGTCCCAGTGCCAGTGCGGTCTTCTTTAGGACTGCCATGCTCTAATACATCTTTCATCAAGCTCAAATACTGGTCCATATGGCCTCCGACTGAATTTATTCATAATGAATTAAATCATAAAATAGCAAATGTGAAAGGAGAATTTTCGATTTACATATTTAGGCTAATGTTTGTTTTTTGTAAAAATATAGCAAATGTCTTACAAGAATGGGGCTATATTTGGATTTCATAAAAAGCTTTTTCTGTTTATACTATGAACATCGAGTCAAGGAGAAATGCCATGCAGGGAAGAAAAAAAGTTCGTCCTATTATTCATTCCACCGTTGACGTAAATGCTCTGTTAATTAAACTGGGCATCAACCTGCCGACCGAAGAAGAGGCGGTTCGTGAAATTAATAAGAAATATAATCATAATAAAAAATTGCTCACTGAAAAGGATGAATTAAAACCTTACGCTGCTACCTACCTGCCGAAGTTTAAAGAAGAAAGAGAAAAATTGATATTTGACGCAGCCCAAATATTGGCTGTGCTAAAAGACTTAGTTGTGCGGTATCGTAGAAAATTTATAACCAGTTCTGAGGCTTTAGACGATCTTAAAGGATTTGAAAAGCTTTATATTGAGCTACAACAAGATCATATCGTGCATTGCCTTTTCCCTTCAATTACTTTGGAGAAAGCCCATAAAGCTATTAAATACGGTATCGCCCAAGATCAAAGTAAACATGCTTTGTTTCATAATAAACAAGCCCCAGTAATCTCCAACCCTAAAAGCAATAAAGCGATAAGCCCCATTACTGAATCTCCAATTAATGCTCAACGCCCTAGCCTTTCTTCTGCTTTAAGTTTAACCAGCCAAGTAGTGTCTAGAGATCTTACCCAAAGCAAGCCAATAACCGTGATTCCAGCAGAAAAACATACAAATGCCCTAGGCTGGGGGCTTACTTTAGCCACTGCGGGATTCTATGCAACTGCCATAGCGACTATGGTACTCACAGGAGGTGTGGCCCCTATATTTATAGCACTGGCTTGTACTGTGGGTTGGTTAGCGTTCGATGCATATGCAACTTATAAGCTTAAATCCATAAGTTCCAATGGCTCAAACACTCATGCCAAGACAAAACCTAAGCATCCAGCTGAAAATATTACTGATACACATAGTGAAGCTAGCACAGCTGAATCCGCAAGTGATGCTAGTAGTGTTTCAGAATCAGGAAGTGTAGCCAGCAGCGTTAAGGAAGCAGAGGGCCTAACTCCTAAAGCTAATAAAGCCAAAAAATGTGTGACATTTGCAAAATATCATCAAGTTCTCAAATTCCATAAAAACCAAAATACCATAGAAGTGAGGCGAAAAGTAGCTGCCGATTTGTACCGGCATCCCAAAATATTTAGCTCAAAGCCTAAGGTTGAAACTCCTGCGCCCCATAGGACACTTGAAGTAAGATAATTATTTCACACGGTTAATTACTCTTAATCTTTCCTTAATAATTGACGCGTAAAATTAGAGTTAGCCAAGCAATTTTATATAATTGTTTGCTAGCTCTAATGGTTTTTTATTAAAAACATAGCCAATGTCTTACAAAAAAATGCGTTAATACCGACATTTTAGTCTATAGATAATATATAGAATAGATGATAGATGAGCAAAAAGGATTGAGAAAATGCCAGTAGACAATACAACCAGTCCAGCTGATAACCCCTTGCCTAATGTTAGGACAAACCCAACTGAAGCATTGCCCGGCGGCTTGACTTTAACTGATAAAGCTATCATCAAAAAGCAGATTGGTCTTCTTAGTGCTCATCAATGGGAAACTATGGCAGAAAATCCTGCTGCAATCTTAAGTAGATTATCAAATTTCGATGGCAAACCAAAAGAAGCTAAAATATTCCCACCATTTGTAATTTCTGTACTGAATGTTACAAGCAACATTCCTGCGCCTAATGCAGTTGAAATAGCACGTTTTCTAGCAAGCAATGAGCATTATCATCAAGTAACTGGCAATCCATATAATACTGAAAGCTTTTCTTTTCCAGACGAAGTTTTAGATTCTTACATTACAGCGAGAAATAGCACATTAAATATTATTGCTGAGAGAACTAAAAGCTTACGTCAATTCTTTGCTGAACCGGACTTAACCAATGGTGGCAGACTTAAGTTGCAAGAATGGGTAAAACAAATTTTCAGTGAAGCAGCAACTGAAAAAGGTCAAAACTTCTCAAACATCCTGCGTGAAGTAGGCGAGAATGAATTTGCACAGCATTTTATTCATACCATGTTAAATTATGATGCTCAATTGGTGACTGATCTTCCTACAGCCCCAATCGATACCTTTAGAAATGGCTATTATTTCTTTCAAATCAACCAGTTAAAATCACTACCAGTGGCTGGTTCAAATGCTGAGTTTGATCTTGCTATTGCCAGTCAACAAACTACTAAATCGAAGCTCATTAGTGAAGATAGTGAACAATTAAATCCTCGTATCAACTCAGAATATTTGGAAAATATTGCACGTAATTTTAAACACACAACAGATTCAAGTGCCGGCCTGATCAATCTATTAAACTTGGCAAAAACTATTGAGGATACTGACCATAAAGCATTAGCCATTAATAGCCTGATAAGTATTCATAATTGGCTCAAACAGCCAGCACATATAGACGTAAATATAGCAGCAGAATTGCAAGCTATGACTCATCTCAAAGACCAAAAATTAGCCGACAGCTTAGATGCTTTTGCGAGTGTCTTACAAAGTGCAAGCATTGAGAAAATTAAAACAAACTTAGTGAAATTAGTTGATGCAAAATTACTTGTTAAAGCAATTAATAATGCAGCAAATGCTGGCGTTGTAGGACTTAAAGAAGCTTTAACTATAGAAAATGGAAATTATAGACTTCCACTTGAAGTTAGAACTAATTTGCATGCACTCGTTGATAGCAGAGAGAGGATATATGCTAATGGTCAAAAAATAGAAAAAGTAAATGATGCTTCAGCGCTTCCAATGGCAGGTCGTGAAATTATATCATTGTTAGGTTTGCCAGAAGGAACAAGCACTCGATTTGCCGAAATCGATCAGTCTTTTGCACATCTCATCACTAATATTATCTTAGCAAAATCAGGTAAACTTAATAGTCTCATCACTGAAAAAAACCAGCTAGCAAAAGGCATACTTGCCCCTATAGAAGTGCCTGGAGACTATATTTTTTCCAATCAGGAAGGTAATGTTCACGTTCAAAGTAGTGGACATATGTTATTTTTTAGAAACTTATTACAAGGTGATAAAGCCGCACCCTTTGATTGTAAAAATGAATATGATTTCTGTTATGTAAATGATAGTTCCCCTTATTATCAATTAGAAGAGTTTGCTGTTACAGGTAAAGATCAAGATATCGCTAGAGCATTGATATATGAACCTGTTGGCAGCTCAGCTTTTGAAAAAGCTGTTGATAGCATAAATAAACGCCTTGAAATGGAAAAACACTATAAACTTGGTGAGGTCACAAAAAGCTTGATAAACCCAAACATAACTAAAACTAATAGAGTTGACCAAGAAAAACAAGCTTTGGGGCTTGAACTTCATGCTATTGCTATCAAATTTTATCGTGCATCAAAACAAGCTGATGTAGCATTGGAATGCCTACAAGAAATTGAATCACTCAAAGTGAAACATGCTGCGGTATTAAGCATTGGAAATATAGCAGGCTTATTAGAAAAATTTGAAGTAAGTATTGCCACAGCAAATAACCAAGCCACTGACTATCTTCGCTATAGCAAAACAAAAGAACAAATCGAAAAAATTACCGCGAGTCCGGCTGATACAGTTTTTAAAGTATTACAAGCCTATGAAGCGGGCTTAGAAAAAAATGCTGCTCTCAAGAAAATTATGACTCAGCCAGCAAGAATGAGTCGCTTTGTTGATGAAAAAGGTCAAACAACAACTCAATCTCATAGCAGAATTATAAAGCAAGCCAAAGAAAAAATTTACAGCATTCCTGAACAATCTCGTACTGCTGAACAAAAAGCTTTTTTAAAAATTCAACGCAAGTCAGGTAAATCCAACTGGCGATCCATAGCTTTGGGTATTGGAGTAGGCTTAGCTATTGCTGCAGGGATAACTGCTACCGTACTAACAGGCGGTATTGCCGGAATAGCAATTAGCGCTGGTCTTGGTATTGCTGCTGGCCTTGGAGTATTAGGGGGCGGCGCAACGTATTTAGCTGCAGCTGACCTTTCAGAGCGTAATAATATTACTGCAGCAAAAGCCTATCATATCGAAAAAGAAAAAGCTGCGCCTAAAACCATAGTCAAAACACTGGTTTTGGTTAGTGCGCCTGTGGAAGCTTTGGCTCGTAGCTGGGGAGACTCCAAGAAATCAGTAGGCCCAACTACAAGCAATCCTACTGTTTCAAGTAGCAGACCTAACGTGCCTACCCCCATTACTGCAAATACGACAACAGATACATCAGCTATCGCCCCTAGAGCACAAACTGCTTTTTACAGTGCTCAAGCTTCTGTGCCAAATGGGCAAATAACAGCCTCCCCTGCTCCAGGAGAGAGTAAATAATAATTTGGTTTAAATGCTTGATGTACAACTTAGCAACTTATTGCTATTCTTGGCGAAAATCTCGAGGGCTGAAAAATGAAGTTTTCGCTAGATCAAATGGCTGCAGATTTATCGACTGATAAAGTGGCTCAAGTTATTCGTATTGCAGCGGACTTAGTGACAGAAGCTGAGCTTATGAGCGAGATGACTCACTTAATGGAAGCTCGAGGTCGTAGTGAAACCCTATTTTCCACTCGCCAGAAAGAAGCATTAAAAACCATTGTCTATTTTAAGTTAGCTTTAGCTGCTGTCAAAAGCCATTTGCTCATTATTAAAAGTTGCCCTCCATCTCACTTTCCAGCTGAACTTATCACAGAATATGGTTTAATTTTGACCCATATCCAAGAGGCCGAGCGAGACAATAAATATCGTGATGATTTTGGTGACTCTGAACTTCGCTCGTTTTTAATTGAGCCCGAGCAAAAAATACTATCCGCAATAAAACAAACTTTTATCGATTTTACACTTTATGATTTTCCTGAAAAGGCTTTTGCCGATAAAGTGACCTCAAGCAAAGTGACTTGGGAAAATCATAATGTATCCCTATTAGCAGCAGGCAGCACTAGGAATAGTTTTCTCCAATTTGCTGAGATGGTTCTATCAGGAGTTATTACTTTTGGCCATGTAACTACCAAAAGCCCAGATGAATGCCAAGCTTATCGCAATAGCACATGTTTGGCTGAAATTCCTAGAGCAGAAGGCACCTTACCCCCACCTGATATAGAAAATCCAATGGCTACACCGGTCACACATGGCAGGCCAGCATCGACTTGGTTTAGTTATTTCTCAAGAATAATCACTCGTCCAAGAAGCGAAGCCGCTACCAACACCTCAACAGCCGCTTCATTTTGCGCTATTCAGTAAGCTAAATAGGCTTATTTTTTCTACTCCATATTAGCAAGGCTACACCCAAAACAAACATGGGTACACATAGCAATTGCCCCATGGTCAGCCAGCCAAAAGCGATAAAACCTAATTGAGGATCGGGTTGGCGGAAGAATTCGGCAGTAAATCTAAAACTGGCGTAAAAAATTAGAAACATAGCAGAGACTAGCATCCTAGGGCGAGGTTTAATCGAGACCGTCCATAGAATAATAAATAGACTAAGGCCCTCTAAGCAAAACTCGATTAATTGTGAAGGATAACGTGGCCATGGCCCGCCAGTGGGGAACACCATGCCAATAGGAGACTCAGTTATTCTGCCCCACAACTCGCCATTAATAAAATTTCCTAATCGCCCCAAACCTAGCCCAACGGGGACCATAGGTGCAAAAAAGTCGGTTAAGTCAAAAATCGAAATCTTGATTTTGCGACTGTAATACCACATCGCTATAACGACGCCTATCAATCCACCATGAAATGACATGCCGCCATCCCAAACTTGAAATATAACCCATGGCTGATGAATAAAGTTCCAAAAGTCATAAAACAACATATAACCGGTTCGCCCGCCTAAGATGACGCCTAATGCCCCATAAAATATGGCATCTGCCACCTGCTCTGATTTTACCTGAGCCCAGGGCTTTTTACTGCGATAAACTCCTAAGCTCCAGGTTAAGGCAAAACCTACGAGATACATAATGCCATACCAATGAACTTTTAAGGGCCCAAGGCTAAAGGCAATAGGATTAATTTGTGGATAATTTAACATGCACAGGGTCCTTTACATTTTTATGATCCTGATGTTGGCTAAAGCCCTCTTAACATCGTCACCTTGATATTGCCACAAGCTAGCATCAGAATCCAGACTACTAGATCCTGACGAACTCCGTTGTCAGGATGACTACAAAAATGAAGTGCCCTAATAGACTCTATTTCATCTTGCCAGGATGACTACAAAAATGAGATGCCCTAATAAACTCTTTTCATCTAGCCAAGATGATTAAATGTGATGAACCAGGTTAATTCTTAATATTATTAGGATGAAAACTCTTAGTCAGGACTAAAGCTGCATTTGATTCAAAATATTATCCTGCATGACAGCGAGCGTAAAAAAAGATATAGTTTAGCGCACATTAGTTCTTTAAGGAAATCGCATGTCAAAGTCCTCCACGGCCAAAGTATTAAGCACTTTTAGCTTAGTCATGATTACAATTACCTGTGTGGATAGCGTTCGTAACCTTCCTGCTAGCGCCCTATTTGGTAGCAGCGTGGTGTTCTTTTTTGTGTTAGCTGCCCTCGTGTTCTTTATTCCCACTGCGTTGATTTGTGCCGAATTATCTACCACCTGGCCAGAAAAAGGCGGCATTTATACCTGGGGTAAGATGGCATATGGCAAAGGATTTGGCCTATTTACGGTATGGTTTCAATGGATTGAGAACGTCATTTGGTACCCTTTAATCCTGTCATTTATCGCCGGGACCCTTACCTATTTGATTACTCCACAACTCGCTAACAACAAATTTTACGTATTTGCCTTAATCAATATCGTATTTTGGCTCTGTACCTGGATTAATTTAAAAGGCCTAAAGCTCTCAGCTCGATTGACCGAAGTCTTTGGCATGCTTGGATTGATAGTTCCTATGCTATTGATTATTGCTTTGGGTATAATTTGGCTCGTGGGGCCTTATCCGCATCAAATCACCTTTACGCACCAAAGCATGCTGCCCCATTGGAATGATACCAGCATGTGGATTTCATTAAGCGCCATCGTGATGTCTTTAACCGGGGTAGAAATTACCACTATTCATGCCGCAGAAGTGAAGAACCCGCAAAAAAGCTACCCACGCGCCTTACTTATCTCCACTATCTTTGTTTTAGCTACCTTGATTTTGGGCTCTTTGGCGATTGCGTTGGTGATTCCTGCCGCTAAATTAAATCTAATCTCCGGCATTATGGATGCATTTTCCGACTTTTTATCCGTGTACCACATGGCTTGGCTCACTCCAGTAATTGCAGTAAGTTTAATTTTGGGCGCAGTAGCGGGCCTAAATAACTGGATTATTGGCCCTACTAAAGGCTTAATGGTGGCAGCGCAAGATGGTTATCTACCGCTGTTTTTGCAAAAACAAAATAAAAACCATGCCCCAACCAATTTACTCTATATCCAAGGCGTTATTGTCACAGGTTTATCCTCACTATTTTTATTTATGCCATCGGTAAACAGCTCGTATTGGTTATTGAACGTATTGACCACCCAGCTTTATATGCTGATGTATTTGTGCGTATTTTTTGCATTTCTACGTTTGCGTTATAAACACCCTAATGTCAATCGGCCTTTTAAAGTGCCCGGCGGTAAAATTGGCATGTGGCTGATTTCCATGCTGGGTATTTTTAGCATGATTTTCACGGTCTATATCGGCTTTATTCCACCCGCGCAAATTCCATATCACAGCGCATTGGAATATGAAGCGATATTAGGCATAGGTCTTGTGGTGTTTTGTTTGCCGCCCTTTGTTATGCATATCGTCCAAAAGCAAAGCTGGCAACAAAGCAGCCCAGTAATTACCGACGCCATTGATGAATTTATTAAAAAGTCTTAGCCATGGATGAAAATAAAACTTTACGCACCATTAAAAGCTTTGTGCGTCGCGAAGGCCGCTTAACCGTTGGCCAACAAAAAGCTTTAGATGCTGGCTGGCCCCAATTTGGCTTAAAGCTTGAGGAAGGCCAGATAAACCTTAGCCAAACCTTTGGTCGGCAAGCACCCTGTATATTAGAAATTGGCTTTGGCATGGGTCAATCTTTAGCTCAAATGGCACAAGCTCATCCTGAAAATGATTACCTAGGAATTGAAGTGCATCGACCTGGCGTAGGGTGTTTATTAAAAGCCATGTTGGACCATAATCTTACTAATATCCGTCTTTATGATCAAGATGCAGTGGAAGTGTTAAAACAATGCATTCCTGATAATTCCTTAGCAGGACTGCAATTATTTTTCCCCGACCCCTGGCATAAAAAACGCCATCATAAACGTCGAATTGTTCAGCCAGAGTTTGTAAAATTAATATGGCGCAAATTACAGCCCAACGGATTTTTCCATCTTGCTACCGACTGGGAAAATTATGCTGGGCACATGATGGAAGTCTTAAGCCTGGAACCTGGATTTGTTAATACAGCGGGGGAAAAACAGTTTTCGCCACGACCAGAGAGCCGTCCACTGACTAAATTTGAACAACGCGGCCATCGCTTAGGCCACGGCGTATGGGATTTAGTATTTGAAAAGCATCAAGGATAAATGGTTTCAGCCCGCCCTAAGGCTATCACTTGTTCTTTAAGCTCTGGAAAATATCCCAGCATAAATAATACTTCCGTCCATAAAAATATCGGTGCAATAAAAATCTGCGACAAGTCATCCGCTAGCGCCGGCTTTTTGCCCTCAATCATATGACCAATAATTTGCAAACCCACGCCCAAAATCAAGGTCAAGATAAAGGCAAAAAAGCCCGTTAAGTTAGGGTGATATTGCGAGGCTAGCCCAGCTAAATAGCCTAAGACAGCTAATATGGCTATGGTACTACTGGCAATCTTTGGCGATAAGCGAAGGTAATAAATACTTAAGGCGATGATCGATAACCAGCCCAAGTCCATTTCAAATATTCCTGGTATGCCAATTTTAATCCAGCTAAGTGGAATGAAAAATGCAAATACCAGCAAAGGGACACCGGCTAAATGCGTCACTTTGGTCAGCATTTTTTCATGATACAGTTGATAAAAACCCATTTGTTCAGCCAAAGTTTTCATAAGCCTTCCTCGATAGGTAAATTTTCTCTAGTTGTAAAGGAATTGGCGAAATTAGCAAGTGTTTTTATATCACTAGTCGCTGTAAATAGAGTCACTATTTGGCTAAGTCCAGGTATAATAGCCCAAAATAACGACTAGCTTGCTTATGACCGACTCGACTAATATCCGTGCGATTGCCACTAATCTTATTGCCGAAGTGATGCTTCGTAAACGCTCCTTACAACAAATCTTTGTCGAACACACGCAAGGCTTGAGCAAAGCCGATAGTGCTTTTGTCCAAGCTTTGACCTATGGCGTATTAAGAGAATATGGCAATTTACTAGCCTTGGTTAAACAATTGCTTGATAAGCCATTAAAACCCAAAGACTTAGATCTAGCGATATTAATCGCTGTGGGTCTGTATCAACTCATCGCTATGCGCGTACCTGAGCATGCCGCGGTATCTGAGACTGTTAATGCGGCAAAAGTCCTTGATAAACAATGGGCGGTGGGCCTGATTAATGGAATATTACGCCACTTTGCCCGTGATAAAGATGCCCTTATCAAAAAAGCCCATTTTAATGCGGCACAAAACCATCCAACTTGGCTGGTAGCTAAAATTAAAGCCGCTTGGCCAGATCGCTCATTACAGATTATGCAAAAAAATGATCTAGCGCCCCCGATGCATTTACGAGTGAATCAGCAAAAAATTAGCCGAGAAGCCTATTTAACTTTGTTGGCTGAAGCCAATATCGCCGCTAAAGCTCATGAAATAAGTTCACAAGCCATCACTTTAGATCAAGCCATTGATGTTAATCAGTTACCGCATTTTTTTGAAGGCTATGTTTCAGTACAAGACATTGCAGCCCAACAAGCCGCAGGGCTTTTGGAACTCAAACCTAATATTCGAGTATTGGATGCATGTGCGGCCCCTGGTGGCAAAACGGCCCATATATTAGAAACTGAGCCCAGCGTTGAATTGTTAGCACTAGACCAAGATGCCAACCGCTTGAAGCGTGTTCAAGAGACTTTTACTCGCTTAAATCTTAATGCAAAACTATTGGTAGCAGATGCTAGTGATGCTAGCTGGTGGGACCAGCAAAGCTTTGAGCGGATTTTACTGGACGCGCCATGTTCGGCCACTGGAGTCATTCGTCGCCATCCAGATATTAAATGGCTGCGTCAAGAATCTGATATAGCAGCTTTATCTGAATTACAGCTCAAAATTCTGACTAATCTTTGGGCTATGCTGGCTGAGGGGGGAATTTTAATCTATGCCACCTGTTCTATTTTGCCTGAGGAAAATGACCGGGTAATTAAAAAGTTCTTGGCCAATCAACCTGATGCCAAGCCCGCTGTCATACAATTTCCCAAAGGCTGCAAAACTGACTATGGCTGGCAATTCTTTCCTGAGTTTATGGGTACTGATGGCTTTTATTACTGCAAGCTTAGTAAACAATAAAACTAAACCTTATTTTTATAGTATTTAATTTCCTCTAGATTCTGATGCCTGCTTTGCAGAATCAGAATGACGGGGTAAAGGACATGCAGTATCAGAATGACGGGTGAGGAGAGGATTACCTGAACTTTTATGCCAGACAAGTACCAGAATAACGATGTAAAAAAAGGCCGTCATCCTGTGATTGCGATAGCAAGCCACAGGATCTATTACAAGACTTGGCGCATGCCTAGATTCTGATGCCTGCTTTGCAGAATCAGAATGACGGGGTAAAGGGCATGCAGTATCAGAATGACGGGGGTAAAGGGCATGCAGTATCAGAATGACGGGTGAGGTTTATGTAACGATCTGCGAGTCGAGGCTTTAACAAAAATATGGCCCACTAGCAGCTTTTTTAATGGATGGTTTCACCTTGAGTGATCAACGCCGTCATAACCCTACGCGCCGCATTGCAGCCAACCTCTTCCCCATATTTGGCTTCCAAGGTTTCTTCAAGTTCAATGACCCAGTCTGCGCGTTCAATTTGAATGCTACCTTCAGGCACATAGGTGACTTCTTGAATGCCCACTATGGTTTCTTCTAAATCTTCATAGTGGCTGGCAATAATATCTTGTGCTGTTGTTAAATCTTGTTCCATTGTGTCCCAATCATAATTTTGCATGATAGACCCCTTAGTTTTTTACTATTAGCAGCACGCTCAGTTCCATTATAGGCACTATTTTATCAAAATGACCACTTTGTTTGTTTAACTTATTCCAAACAAGTGCAATATCAGCCCCGTTATCCACTGAACTGGCGGCCAGATTATACTGGGTAAAATATGAGTGACGAGTAGTAGTATTAGAATAAGGAACCCGTACCGTTCTAAGCTATTATACCGCATGGAGGCTTTTTGGCTTAACACACTGCTCAGTACTCGGCTGCCATCCAAAGGTGGTATGGGCAACACATTAAGCACTGCAAATACTACATTGATAAGCACGCCTGACATGCCCATATTCATTAAGATAAATGCTAACCATGGATTGGTGGCTTGCCACGTTACAGAGATTTTAGCTATAAACGCCCATATTAGCGCCATTAAAATATTGGCTATTGGACCTATGATAGCGACTAAGGCCATTCCCAGACGTGGGGAGCTTAAATTACGCCAATCTACTGGCACGGGCTTTGCCCAACCAAACGCAAACTTTCCACCTGAAACCAGCAATAACAAAATAGGCAGGATTAAAGTTCCCATAATATCAATATGCTTAGTTGGATTCAAAGTTAAGCGCCCTAAGCGTTGGGCCGTTTTATCGCCAAATAGACTGGCTATCCAGCCATGCGCAACTTCATGCAAAGTAATGGCAAATATCATAGGGATAAGCCAGATCAGCAGCTTTTGCGCAAAATCAAATTGCATTTAAAATATCCTCTTCATTTGGTAATTGCTAGCATATGAATTATGATAGATTTCCCAAAAATTTTCATAGTTTCCCCTTATATGGGGATGATAGGAGCAAATTTCAATGGCCAACCCTTTATTACAACCTTATGACTTACCGCCATTTCAAGCTATAAAGCCTGAACATGTGGAACCGGCTATAGATACTTTGTTACAAGCGAGCCGAACTCGCATTGAAAAAGTCTTGGCACAAGATAAGCCTAGCACTTGGGAAGCTTTGGTTGAGCCCATTGAAAACCAAGATGAATGCCTTAGTAAAGCTTGGTCACCTATTAGCCATCTAAATGCTGTCAAAAACTCGCCTGCTTTGCGTGAAGCCTATGAAAAATGCATTTCCAAGCTTGCTGATTATCATACTGAAGTGGGCCAAAACCTCGAACTGTATCAGGCTTATGAAAACCTCGCTAACAACCCTAATTTTTCTAAGTTACACCCAGTTCAACAACGCATCGTTAAACATACACTGCGAGATTTCAAATTATCTGGAGTCTCCCTGCCTACCGACAAAAAGCAGCGCTATAAAGAAATTGCCCAACAGCTATCGCAACTGACCACTCAATTTGAAAATAATATAATGGATGCCACCGATAACTGGACTTATCACACTGAAGATGAAGCGGCATTAATAGGCTTACCAGAACATACTTTAGCCGCCGCTAAAGCTCGAGCAGAACAGGATGGTAAAACTGGCTGGACTTTAGGCATTGATTTCCCTACTTATTATGCCGTAATCACTTATGCGGAAAATCGAGATTTGCGTGAAAAGTTTTATACTGCTTTTGTGACTCGAGCTTCTGACCAAGGCCCAAATGCTGGCAAATGGGACAATTCTAAGCTAATGGATCAAATCCTTGCTTTACGCCACGAAGAGGCTCAATTATTAGATTTTAATAATTTTGCCGAGTTGTCACTTGCTACTAAAATGGCGAAGTCCCCTCAACAAGTACTCGAATTTTTACAAGACCTCGCTAAGCGCTCGCAAAACATGGCTAAAACCGAACTTGATTGTTTACAAGAATTTGCCAATGCCCAAGGATTTAGCGGAACCATAGAGTCTTGGGATAGTGCTTTTTACAGTGAAAAATTACGCGTGGCTGAATTTGGTTTATCCGAAGAAGCATTACGCCCGTATTTTCCAGTGACTCAAGTGTTAAAAGGCTTGTTTGAAATCGTACAAAAAACCTATGGCTTGAGTGTTAAAGAACGTAAGGTTGAAACCTGGCATGAATCGGTGCAATTTTTTGATCTTTATGAAGCCACTGGCGAGCTACGTGGCTCATTTTATGTCGACCTCTATGCTAGGGCCAATAAGCGTGGGGGCGCCTGGATGGATGATTATATTACTCGCCGCCGCATGCACGATGGTTCTATTCAAAGCCCGGTGGCGTATTTAACCTGTAATTTCACCCCACCTTTGCCCGGCAAACCTGCTTGCTTAACCCATGATGAGGTAATTACCTTATTCCATGAATTTGGTCATGTTATGCATCACTTAATGAGTAAAGTCGATTATATGGCAGCCTCAGGTATCCACGGTGTGGAATGGGATGCCGTGGAGCTACCCAGCCAGTTTATGGAGAATTTTTGTTGGCGAGAAGAAGTCTTACCGCTAATTTCTAAACATATCGATACTCAAGAGCCATTACCGAAGGAACTATTTGAGCAATTATTGAAAAGCCGCTCGTTTCAAGCCGGTTTATTTATGCTAAGACAGATCGAGTTTTCGCTATTTGATTTTAGATTGCATTATTATTACAACCCAGATAAGCCAGAGCCTGTTCAAAAAGTTTTAGATCAAGTACGTAAAGAAATTGCCGTTATTACTCCTCCAAGCTTTAACCGCTTCCAGCATAGCTTTTCTCATATATTTGCAGGGGGCTATGCCGCGGGTTATTACTCTTACAAATGGGCTGAAGTCTTATCAGCCGATGCCTTCTCAAAATTTGAGGAAGAAGGCGTACTTAACGCTAAAGTTGGCCAAGCCTTTTTACGCTCAATCTTAGAGCAAGGCAGCTCTAAAGACGCCATGGATCTATTTGTCGACTTTAGAGGCCGTGAGCCTAAAATTGATGCGCTATTAAGGCATAATGGGATAACAGGGTAGGCATTACATAATAGTGCATTGACAGCCCATGTTAGCTTCGCTTACAGGAGCGCCTGCCCCGGCAGCAGGGGCTTTCTCTATTACACTGCTAGTAGGTCTTCCTATTACCACGGCTGTCCTGGCATGAGCTGCTATCATTTCAGCATTAATTGCTTCAACCGTTTTACCTTCTTTATTTGCGATATCTAACTTAGCGCCTTTAGCGGTTAATTTTTGTAGTACGTCTGCTTGCCCCGTTTTTGCGGCATAATGTGCCGGCGTATTACCTAGGGAATCCTGTAAGTCCATTTTTGGGTTAGTAGCCAGTAAGGCTCTGATTATTTTGAGGTCTGCATTTTTAACGGCCAAGTGAAGTGCAGTTTGACCCAAGAAATCTTGAATATTGGGGTCAGCATAAAGATTAATTAAGGCTTTGATAGCCTGAGTTTTTTCCTGAGCTAGCGCGATATGAAGTGCAGTTTGACCAGTTGCTTCATTCCTAGCATTAATATCGACTTCTTGTGCCGCTAAAAAGCCTATTACGTCTGAGGCGCCTTTACTTGCGGCATAATGTAACATGTCTACTTTCACCCTAGGAAGTCTATCATCTTCTATGGCAACGAGCATGATGCAAAATACGGCATAGGAATTTACATCACAAGCTTGGCGTAATAATTCACAAACTAAAGCATGCTGCTTATCTTTTTCAGAACTTGGTTCAGCAATAAAGCGGTTAGCCAATTGAATAAATAAATCGATATTCGCTTTATTAGATAAAAATTCTGTGAAAAAATCAGGCTCCACCCTACTTTTCTCGCCTACTATAACATATAAAGCATGGGTTATTGGGTGACGAGTAATAGTTCCTATACCAAGAAAGCCTTTTTTATGAAGAGCAGTCTCAGCAGCGTTAATGACGGCTGAAAAAGCTTTGTCTGTATCTACGCGACTAGAGCCCAAGCCCATCAGGGCTTTTTTCATTTCTTTTACCCCAGCTGGCTCATCAGAGCCGACGGTGATAAGAGACCAATGAATCCCGTTCAATAATTGAGATAAACCTTCTAAAATGGTATTTTTTTGTCCTAGATTTAGGGCTACTGATCCATGCATGATATGTCTCCTTTCGTTAAATTTTCACCATATTACGAAATTAACCTTAAGGAAATATTAAGTTTACTATAAAATTTTGTCCCCTTGTGTATAGGTTGAGCTAAACGCCTAGCAGTTTATTCAATCACTTAAATGAGCGAACACGCTAGCTAGAAAATAAAAAAGGCGCCCTAAGGCACCTTTGATAATGGTTCGACAGGCTCACCACGAAGGCTTTATTTTATCCGTTCGTCCTGAGCTTGTCGAAGGGCATCGATATTTAGCTGTCAGTTGGAGGCTCGGTCGCATCTGAAGCAGGAGCTTCTGGCGCTGCGCCATCCAAATTCTTCATGGTTAGACGAATACGGCCTTGACGATCAATTTCAAGAACTTTGACTTTTACTACATCGCCAACGTTTAAGAAATCGCCAACATTTTCCACTCGCTCATCGCGAATTTGGGAAACATGCACCAAGCCATCTTTACCAGGTAAAATAGTGACAAAGGCACCAAAGTCCGCTAATCGCGCTACTTTACCCTCATAGGTCATACCCACTACAGCTTCTGCGGTGACGCCTTCAATTCTGGCAATAGCTTTTTGCGCAGATTCAGAATTCGCCGCAAAAATCTTCACGGTGCCATCATCAGCAATATCAATGGTTACGCCACATTCTTCGGTAATAGCTCGAATGGTCGCACCACCTTTACCAATTACTTCCTTCACTTTTTCTGACGGAACTTTAACGGTATAAATACGTGGGGCATGTGCCGACATATCCTGAGGAGTGCTAATGACTTCATTCATTAAGCCTAAAATATGCATACGACCCGCTTTAGCCTGGTCTAATGCCGCAGACATAATTTCTTTGGTAATACCGGCAATTTTAATATCCATTTGCAGAGCGGTTACACCTTGCGCTGAACCCGCGACTTTAAAGTCCATATCGCCAAGATGATCTTCATCACCCAAGATATCACTCAATACTGCAAACTTATCGCCTTCTTTAATCAAGCCCATTGCAATACCAGCCACTGGCGCTTTTAAAGGCACTCCAGCATCCATCATTGCAAGACTTGAACCACAAACTGTAGCCATGGAGCTTGAGCCGTTAGATTCGGTAATTTCAGAAACCACTCGAATGGTATAGGAAAACTCTGACTCAGATGGTAATACAGCTTGAACGGCACGGCGCGCCAAATTACCGTGACCAATCTCACGACGTTTTGGGCTACCTATCATACCGGTTTCTCCCACGCAATAAGGCGGGAAATTGTAGTTCAGCATAAAGCGATCACGAGATTCGCCAGACATAGCATCCAATAGCTGAGCATCACGATCATTACCCAAGGTGGCTACCACGATGGCTTGAGTTTCACCACGGGTAAATAGCGCTGAACCATGAGTACGAGGTAAGAAACGACTTTCAATACGGATTGGTCGGATAGAACGAGTATCACGTCCATCAATACGTAAACCGCCTGAAATTATGGTGTCACGCACCAGTTTGGATTCAAGATCAAAGAAGGTATCTTTAATATCTTTTTCGGTGAATCCAGTGGTGTCGTTAACTAATTTCTCTATCGCTTTAGCTTTTAATTCGTTTAATTTGCTATAGCGTTCCTGCTTTTCACGAAGCTGGTAAGCTGCTTGAATGCCTTCCATCGCCTCAGCTTTCACCGCATCAATAAGAGTATGATTTGGTGCTGGAGGCTGCCAATCCCATTTAGGTTTGCCACAGGTTTCAGCTAATTCTTTGATAGCCTGAATCACGACTTGCATTTGCTCATGACCAAATAATACCGCGCCTAACATGACTTCTTCAGACAATTGTTTGGCTTCGGACTCTACCATCAGTACCGCACTTGAGGTCCCTGCTACGACTAAATCAAGTTCAGACGTTTCGATTTCGGCCTTGCTTGGGTTCAGTAAATATTGACCATCACGGAAACCAACTCGAGCGCCGCCTAAAATACCATCAAATGGCACGCCAGACAAAGCAACGGCAGCCGAGGCACCGATCAAAGCTGGAACATCAGGGCTAACATTAGGATCCAATGACAATACAGTCGCCACAATTTGAACTTCGTTATAGAACCCGTTAGGGAATAATGGACGAAGCGGACGATCGATTAATCGAGCAATCAAAGTTTCAGCATCAGAAGGTCGACCTTCACGCTTTAAAAATCCACCGGGGATTCTACCAGCCGCGTACATACGCTCTTGATAGTTTACAGTTAATGGGAAGAAATCTTGGCCTGCCTTGGGAGCTTTAACAGCCACCAAAGTCACTAATACCACAGTGTCTCCCGCACGCACTAAAACCGCAGAGGTAGCTTGTCTAGCAATGCCTCCGGTTTCAAGGGTGACTTCAAAGCCACCATATTGAAAGACTTTTTTAAATACTTTCACAAATAGTTCCTTTTATAAATATCTGAGACTAACGACGTAATTCGAGGCGTTGAATCAGCTTACGATAACGTTCGATATCTTTATTTTTTAGGTAATCTAATAATTTACGACGCTGGCTTACCAAGCGTAGTAATCCACGACGTGAATGGTGGTCATGAGCATGGGATTCAAAATGCTGGGTTAAGTCTTTAATACGCGCAGTTTGCAAAGCAACTTGCACTTCTGGTGAGCCGGTGTCACCTTTAGCAATTTGAAAATCTTCTACAATTTTAGCTTTATCAGCACTAGTTAATGCCATAAAATATACTCCTAAATGATTGATGTGACTGCCAGATAGCAGTTTTCCTTGTCATCCAACCCATTTATGGTTGAGTCAGACGCGCGGCTATTCTACACTCATCGCCGCTTGAGGGCAAGTAAACAGGAGAAAGCCATGCATGACAGAACAAAATTAAGCTTTATTGAAATTAAAACTTTAGTAATCGCCATGTTAATTGCCACCTGTGGCATGCTCGGCGTGGATATCCACCTGCCTTCCATGCCTCACATTATGGTATTTATGCATACCGACAAACACCACATCCAACAATCGGTGTCATTGTACTTATTAGGCATGGGCCTTAGTCTTTTATTATACGGACCGCTTTCTGATCAATATGGCAGAAAACCTATAGTAATATTTGGCTTAAGCCTTGCGGCTATAAGTAGCTTTGCCACCATTTTGAGCCATAATATTGAGCCATTTTTAGCCTTACGCTGTTTGCAAGGAATTGGAGCTGGAGTTTGCTTAGGTATAGGCCGCACTATTTTAGCGGACACTTTACAGGGAGATCGATTAGCGGCCACTGCTTCTTATTTTGGTTTAATTGTTGGTGCTTCCCCCTTATTAGCCCCAGTTTTAGGTGGATATATTCAAGAAAATTTTGGCTGGCAAACCAACTTTATTACTTTGGGTTTAATTTTGAGTTTAGTCATGATGATTTATGCCTTATTCTGCCCAGAAACCAATCAGCATAAAAACCCGCAGGCTTTTTCGCTAAAAGGCCTGTATCACAATTACCGCTATTTATTAACCAACCCAGTATTTTTAGGATGTACCTTGTTGGCAGGAATTGCTATGAGCAGCATTATGGCTTATGCCACTGTTAGTGCTTTTATATTTCAGATCCAATTTCATATGAGCCCTGTGACCTATGGCTGGATCACAAGCTTTGTGGCATGGGGTGGAATTATTGGCCGACTGTTCAACCCCTTAGCAATTAAACGCGTGGGCAGCGCAAAAACCATAGTATTAGGCTTGCTACTGGTCTTAATGGCAGGATGCTGGCTAGTGTTTTTTATCATTATAGGCAAAATTACGGTGTTAATTATTATGCTAGCCGTGTTTTTAACCTTAGTAAGCCAAATTATGGTTTCGGCCAATTCCACCTCACGCGCCATGAGCCCATTTCATGATAAAAGAGGCTCCGCAGGTGCTTTATATAGTGGATTTCAAATATTAACGGCTTTTTTATGTAGCACTTTATTAGCTTTATTTTCTGCCGAAGGGGTCGTATTACTTGGGGGCGTTTATTTACTCTTAAGTCTGCTTGGGCTAATTATCTATTTTGCCATGGTCAAAATTTGAATTACATAAAAATCATTACTTTTAATTTAATGGCTATAAGTTTTTTTCTAAGGTTAGAAAAAATTCTATGCGTAGGATTTATTTTTAATTATTATGTTTCTAACTTTACTAAGAGGAAGAGACTATGCTTGGCGTAACGACACTATCCCCGTCTATAGAAATAATCAAAACTTTACATAGTTCACCATTTAACGGCCCTATCGCTGAAAAACGCGCTGAAATCATTTCAAATCTAGTTCAATGCCTAGATAAATTTTATGAAGTCTTAGCAAGCTTTAGGGACACCCGACATAAAGGGCATAAGTATAGTAGCGTTAGCGAAGTAGATATTGACCGCTTCAAGATTGAAGCTGCTAGGAGCCTAGTCCACTTTGAAGTTATGGTGTTTCCTGAGGTTATAGACAAATTGGTATTAGAGGATTTAACCAAAATTAAAGAAGATCGTCGCCTTGCTTATACTATGGCCTTAATGTTAATGGCACATTATAGAGATAAAATAACCCATTACTCTCCCGGTTTAGAAGATTCAACAAAAAAAGCCTTGAGTTTCATAGGAGAATTTTTAAAAAAATTAACAGCAATACTGTCCCATTCTGCTTTTGCCGGTAGTAAAATATTAAAAACCGCTATCACTGAGTTTTACAAAGCGCCTGGAATTACTTCTGAAATTGAAGCGGTTGAGAAAGCTATAAATAGCTTGCATACCCTGCTCGAATCCAATGGTAGACTTGATACTTTTACCTTAATACGCAATGTCCTAGACATACAATACATGCATGAACTAAAAGTCTATTTTGTGCAGGTTCAACGTACAGGTAAAAGTTCCGCTATTTTACCAAAAGATATCATTGCGTTTATTAAAGAATGCCCGGGAGCTTCTCTTGAAACCGTTCTCAATCGACTAAGCTATCAAATTTGCCAAAATCCAGACTTAGCTGGAACTTATGGAATTGATGCAGACTATTTACTCAAACAAATACTAGATGCAGAGAAACGTAGCAATCCATCTATTGCGACCATACATACCCCATCTTCGGCTCTAGTTCCAAGCACCCCATCTCGAAGTGCAGCACCTCGAGTAGGTGGGCTAAGTAGCCCAACTTTTCATGGAAGCTCATTATCTTTCGGGTCAAACCTAAGCTCAGTTTTTGATAGAGAAAGAGTCGCATCAGAGGAGACAAACGTCCCCGCAAATCATGGCGCAGGCTCAGCAGAAGCCGCTTCAAGTAGTAGAAGTAGCTTATCTGAAATGTCAGCTTTAGTATCAAGGGCAGGTGAAAGACCGAACTTAGCTGAACCAGCAACAGCCTCAGCAACAAGCTCAGCGGAAAGGCTCATATTGGCATCAACATTAAGCGAGAGAACAAACTCAGTTGAATCAGCTGTGGCCCCAGCATAAAATAGTATTATTTATTTACTGCTAGCTCTAGCCTAATTAGAGCTAGCAGTTGTTGACAAAGTGTCATTGGTCAAGGCTAAAAATAGTTAGGCATAGCAAAATAGTTATTTATTCATGGCTAATCTTAAGTTTCGAGCCCTTCAGAACTTTCAATAACTGGCGGCAATGCGCTTATGCCAGGTCGATTGTTTAATTCCAGCCTGCTCGCCATTATATGGGCATTGCTGACTGGTGCAATGGCGGGTACTGCTTTTAATAATGTAAACACTTGTGATTGTAAGATCGGATCTAACTCTATTTTTAATTTCGATGCATCTAGTAAACTAATACCGGTGTAGGGTTCACGTAATATCGCTCTTCCCGCTTCTGTCGTTCTGTATTCCTCACTTTGCCGATAATATCTTCCATAGGCCTGAAATAAGTGGACGAGAAGTGCGTGCCATTCATAATGAACTTCTATGCGTCGACCAAGATAAACCCCGCTTAATTTGACTGGAAACCTCATTAGATCATGCGTAATTGGACAGATCAACGCCGCATGATGACTAACATCGATATCATTAACTCGCCTCTCGTAAAGGTCACTGTCTTCCTCGCTAATCTTAGGTGCTGATGTGCGGATGAAATGAAAAATGGTTGCGAGATTTTCACTATCTTGTCTTTCTTCCCTGCTCAGCGCGCTTAGAATTGGCTTAATTAAAGCTAAAACAATGCACAACAAAAAGAATATAGTCAATGGCCCTTGACCGACTGTGCGCTTTAAGTCATCTCGAGTATGCTGGTCGTTGAAAGCTTCAGTCAACATTTTGTAAAATAATATCACTATTTGTTCTAACATTCATTTTGCCTTTAGTTTACGAATCTAATGCTAAGCGCAATTTTAAGCGCTTTGTGAACTTTATCAATTCCATTGCCATTTTTCGCAATCCAGACAAGATTTTACAGGGCATTAGGTGCTGGGCTATCCTCAAGTTCTGCTTTATCTGGCTTGAAGAATAAGACAGCTGCTTTTTTAATGGCCTCCAGCTGCGGCTTAGTAATAGCTAGGACTTCATCTAGAGAAACGCCTCCTTTTGCCATGAAAGCATTTATTTCACTGCATTCTAATGCATCTACGGCTGGCCACTCCAGTGCCAAGACTTGTGCAATCGTTAACTCGCCACGGCCGACTCTAGCTTGGATCTCTTTGCTTTCAAGCGCGTGAAGTTGTTTGATAGAAAACTCTACAGCTTGCATGACCGAGACTGTGCCTGATGAAATAAGGTCTTGCACGGATGTATTCATTAACATTTCAAAGCCTTGGTATTTAATCAATAAAGCCTGATCTAGGTTGATCAAGCCTGTATCGAGATAATGATGAACGAGCTTACTCTCAAGCACGTCGATCTGATCAAGCTTTAGATTCAGAACCTGCTCTAGTGATAACCTGCCTGATCTCATGAAATTGATTATTGCGCGGCTTTTTGTCAGGGCATAGAGGACGGCATGATCAATTTTTATCGCCTGTTCCAAGGAGAGCCTACCGGAGTCAATTAAGCTTTGAATATAACTATGCTCTATGGCCTCCAAGGCCTCTCCATGGAGTTTATGCAGTTGATCAATGCTTAATTTGCCGCTTATTAAATATTTTCGAACCGCTTCACTGTCTAAAGCCTCCAAACTTTTAGGGCCTAGCTTCATGATTTGAGCAACAGTGATATGTCCAGCGGTGATCAACTCTACCACGTAGCGTTTTCTTATCGCACTGCGTTGTTGATCGCTAAGGTCTATGGCCTGCTCTATGGTCATCAAATGACTGCGAACCAAAGTACGAACTTCAGGCAGTGACATTGACAACACATAACGATGTCCTCTCAAATCACAACTGGCATAATCTGATAACCGATATTCAGGATGATTGCAAAAAGTGAGCACATCAGCATAAGCGCACTTGTATTCATCGTCCTCATGGCTTTTATAGCCCTCACGCAAACAGTTTTTTAACAACTTTCCCACATGAATGAGTAAACGCTTATTGGTAAATATAATAGCGGCTAAGGTTTCGGTATCTATCAGTTTAGCTTCAAAATTAATGAACTGACTCAATATCCGCCTTTGGGTGCCATCTGCTAACTCAGAAAAATTAAACATAAAATTAAATCCTTATTGTTACTGTTAAGATTAACACCTAAATTAATCTAGATTCACTGAATGTGTTTTTTTTAAACCCCAGCATGCGCTGAAGAAGCCTCACTTTCAGCCCTAGCTTCACTCATTGTTCGGAAGGGAAGGGCTGCTATTGGGGCAGGCGCCGAAATTTCAGCTGTTTCAGCTACTACAACCGCGTCAGTTGCTGCCACTGCATCTCTGGCAATGGGAGAGGTTATTCCTGCTAAAACTTGTACTGGTGTTAACTGTCCACTGGCAATAAAACTAACGACATGCTCATTTTCAAAAGCCTCTTTAGCATCCTCACTTATACCCAGCACTTGCTCAATAGTTAATTGATCATCAGCAATATAGGCTATGACATGCTCATTTTTAAAGGCTCGCTCAGCAGGATCGCTTATATTTAGCACTTGCTCGATAGATAATTTGCCCTTGGCAATATAATCTCTGACAAATTCATTATCAAAAGCAAATAACGCATCAAAGCTTATATTCAAAACTTGCTCAATAGTTAACTGACCACTAGTACTGTAGGCTCTGACATGCTCATTTTTAAAGGCTCGCTCAGCAGGATCGCTTATATCTAGCACTTGCTTGATGAGTAATTTGTCCCTAGCAATATAATCTCTGACAAATTCATTATCAAAAGCAATCAACGCGTCACAACTTATACTTATGACTTGCTCGATAGTTAACTGGCCACTAGCAATATAGGCTCTGATATGCTCATTTGCAAATGCATCTTTAGCATCATCACTTATATTCAAAACTTGCTCGATAGTTAACTGGCCACTGGCAACATAGGCTCTGATATGCTCATTTGTAAAAGCCTTTTCAGCTTCATCACTTATATTCAACACTTGTTCGATAGCTAACTGGCCACTGGCAATATAGGCTCTGACATGCTCATTTTTAAAAGCTTCTCTTGCTTCATCACTTATATTCAACACTTGCTCAATAGTTAACTGGCTACTAGTAATAAAGGCTCTGATATGCTCATAGTCAAAAGCCCATCTTGCTTCATTACTTATATTCAAAACTTGTACTGGTGTTAACTGTCCACTGGCAATATAGGCTCTGACATGCTCATTATTAAAAGCATCTTCAGCTGGAGCGCTTATACCTCCCAACACTTGCTCAATACTTAACTGACCACCAGTAATATAGGCTCTGACATGCTTATTTCTAAAAGCACGTTCAGCTGAATAATAACCACCAATGTTTAAAACCTGTACTGGCGTTAACTTCCCACTGGCAATGAAACTAATGGCATGTTCATAATTAAAAGCCCATCTTGCTTCATTACTTATACTCAAAACCTGCTCGATAGTTAACTGACCACTAGTAATGTAGGCTCTGACATGCTCATTTTTAAAAGCTTCTCTTGCTTCATCACTTATATTCAACACTTGCTCAATAGTTAACTGGCCACTAGTAATAAAGGCTCTGATATGCTCATAGTCAAAAGCCCATCTTGCTTCATTACTTATATTTAAAACTTGTACTGGTGTTAACTGTCCACTGGCAATATAGGCTCTGACATGCTCATTGTTAAAAGCATATTCAGCTGGAGCGCTTATACCCCCCATCACTTGCTCAATAGTTAACTGTCCACTAGCAATATAGGCTTTGACATGCTCGTTTTCAAAAGCTTCTCCTGCTGCATTGCTTATCCTCAACACTTGCTCAATAGTTAACTGGCTACCAGTAATAAAGGCACTGACCCCATAGTCAAAAGCCCTTCTTGCTTCATAACTTATATTCAAAACTTGCTCGATAGTTAACTGGCCACTGGCAATATAGGCTCTGACATCCCTGTTTTCTAAAGCCTCTTTGGCATTAGAGTCTATATTCAAAACTTGCTCAATAGTTAACTGTCCAGAAGCGATATAAGCTTGCAAAGCAGGTGATCTCAAAGACTCTCTCTGCCGTTCACTAAGGTCAGGGTTAGTAAGTTTTTCAACAATAGAAGCTAAAATAATTCTTTGCTCATCTGGTATATCATCATGGCGTAGGATCTTTGATACTGGATCATCATACCTTCCCGCGATAACTTCCTCATAAACATAGTTCTTACCAATTCGGTCGCAGATCACCCAGGCTTTATCTCGATGCTCGGGATGACGAAAATAGTTGGTAAAGTTTTCCTTGGCTCTTTGATACCCATCTTCATTCATTGACCTGTGGTCAGGTTTTAGGTAATTACTTAACAATTCCCCGGCTGCCATTAGCATGTCTTTACTGGATAATGCAGCTTTAGCAAGAGAATGCGTATCCATCTCATGGTTTTTTTTATTGATAAAAGCAGCAAGACTCAAGGAATACTGCATTATTTTTTTAACATCAAAAGCTAAGTCTGCTTCCAATCGAGATTCACTAAACATGACTATTTCCTTAACGTGAATAATTTTAAACCTTCTGAGTTATATTTTAAGGCCTTAATTTAAATAAACATTCTACAGCCCGCATTCCGGCGATCTACATAATAAAATTTCAAATTAATTGACATAATTTCCTGTAAGGCATAGGTACTGAATAATATGGCCCTTGCCTAGGAGGAGATTATGATAACAGCAGCAAATGTACAAATTGAAACATTAGACCATCATTGCCTGGGAGCAGCAACATGTCGAGACTTAAAAATTGCAGAAAGAATCAATAAGCGAATTGATTCAGAAGATAGTCGTCGTTTTGTATGCTGTGGTGAAGCAGTGACGGCATTGATAATTAACGGGTTAGGCTTTACCAACCGCCGCCTTTACCTTACCTCACAGTTTTTCGAGAGTACGGCAGTAAGCCAACTTTTGGTCAAGAGCTGGAAGCTAAACATTTTAATGATGGTGCACTAGGTAAAGCCTTAAATGAGAAAACAGCTTAAAGCAGAGAATGAGCTTTGCCTAATCAGCTTGCTAATTATGAAATTTAGCTAGATTAATTTTCGACTCAGCAGTGTTCCATTATCAAAATGGGCAATAGCCACTACTTTACTTTCACAAATCAGTGTATACCGTCCATGCCATGAACCAGGTAAATCGATACTTTTGCCATGGTATAAGTGTAGAAGTTGCTGGGAACCAATTTCAATACTGGGCCAATTGCATAATACTTGCTCTAGACTAATAACATGCGATTCAAGTTCATTTGACTGCTGTAAAGCTTCTAAACTTAGCATGGCTTGATTAGCAAAGCCTGCACTATACAGTCTACGCAAGGCACTTAAATGCCCCACTGTGCCTAAGGCTGCGGCAATATCTTCGCCAAGCACCCGGATGTAAGTACCTTTACTGCACTCCACTACAATGTTAAGTTCAGTTTCATTAAAATTAATTACGTCTAAGTGATAGATTGTCACTACTCGGGATTGGCGCTCAACTTCCCGCCCTTTGCGTGCTAATTGATATAGACGTTGGCCTTGATGCTTAAGCGCCGAATACATTGGCGGCACTTGATTTATCGGGCCTCTAAATTTGGCCAATACCATTTCAATGCAGTCTTTAGATAAGGCAGGAATAACTGATTGTGCGATAACTTCGCCAGTCTTGTCCCCAGTATCGGTTTGAGAGCCCAGAGCTATAGTAGCTTGATAACACTTATCGGATTCGAGTAAATATTCAGAAATTTTGGTGGCGCGGTCTAAACAAATCGGCAACATTCCGGTCGCCATAGGGTCTAACGTACCGGCATGCCCGGCTTTTTCAGCCTTATACAAGCGCTTTACTTTTTGTAAAGCGGTATTTGAACTTAAGCCTTCGGGTTTATCTAATAACACCACGCCGCTTAGAGATATCTTATTCATCGCCATCAGGTTTATTGGCTTGATCTTTGGCTCGAGCTTTATCAATCAGATCGGCCATGACTCGGCCATACTCTACTGAGGAATCATGATAAAAGTGTAGAGCCGGAACGGTGCGCATATCACACTTCTTTGCCAAATGACTGCGTAAAAAACCTGCGGCTTTTTCTAAAGCGGCCATAGCTGCATCCACTTTGTCTTGCTCGCCCAAGACTGAAATAAAAACTTTAGCATGGGCTAAATCACGAGTTACTTCCACCCCTGAAATTGACACCATAGATAAACGTGGATCTTGTACTTCACGGTGCAATAATTCAGCCAAAGTACGCTGGATCATATCGCCGACTCTCTGGGCCCGATTGGATTGTTGATTAGCCATTTTTTCCTCGGAATTATTCAATGATAAATAAAGCAAAATCACAAACTAGTCTAAAATTCTCAAATTTTAAAGTAAATAAGGCGCACAAGTTATGAGCGCCTATGGTTTAATTCTACTCGCTATGTACTGCATATATGCATAGCAAGCAGTAAGGTATCAATCTTAAAGTTAAGACTATAAGGTCCTAGCGACCGAGATAGTCTCATATACCTCAATTTGGTCACCTACTTTTACATCGTTATAGTTCTTCACTCCAATACCACATTCCATACCCTGACGGACTTCACTGGCATCTTCTTTAAATCGACGCAAGGATTCAAGCGCGCCTTCGTAAATAACCACATTGTCACGTAAAACCCGGATTGGATTATTCCGTTTGACCATACCCTCAATCACCATACAACCAGCGATTTGACCAAACTTAGGTGAACGGAATACATCACGCACTTCTGCAATACCGACGATTTGCTCTTTAAGCTCAGGCGATAACATGCCGCCCATCGCCGCTTTCACATCATCAAGTAAGGCATAAATCACGCTATAATAACGAATATCAACGCCTTCACGTTCGGCAATTTTTCTGGCTGTGGCGTCTGCACGCACGTTAAAACCAAATATTACCGCAGTAGAGGCTTTAGCCAAGTTAACATCTGACTCTGTGATTCCACCAATGGCGCTTACCACCACGTTAACTTTGATCTCAGCGGTAGAAAGCTTGAGCAATGACTCGGTAATAGCTTCAACTGATCCTTGAACATCAGCTTTAACGATAACGTTAAAGGCTTTAGCGGACCCATCTTGCCCCATACGATCAAACATATTTTCCAGTTTAACCGCTTGTTGTTTCGCAAGCTTCACATCACGAGTACGAGTTTGACGGAATACTGCTACTTCACGAGCCTTTCTTTCATCGGCTACGACAATAGCATCATCTCCTGCTGCTGGAGTACCTGATAAACCTAATACTTCCACGGGAATAGAGGGCCCTGCGGTATCTACTTGGCGGCCATTTTCATCTAACATCGCACGCACTCTGCCAAATTCAGTACCAGCCAACAAGATATCACCTTTACGTAAGGTACCATTTTGAACCAAAATGGTGGCTACAACTCCGCGGCCTTTATCTAAACGAGATTCCACTACTACACCACGAGCAGGGGCATTTTCAATGGCATCCAATTGCAATACTTCAGCCTGCAACAAGATGCTTTCCAAGAGCTCATCAATTCCTGTTCCATTTTTAGCCGAGACATTAACGAACATATTGTCGCCACCCCAGCTTTCATGAATAACGCCATGTTGTGACAGTTCTTGTTTAACTTTTTCAGGGTCAGCCTCATGCTTATCGCATTTGGTTACTGCCACTACGATAGGAGCATTTGCGGCTTTAGCATGCTGGATTGCTTCAATAGTTTGAGGCATCACCCCATCATCAGCTGCGACCACCAAGACCACGATATCTGTTGCATGCGCACCACGAGCTCGCATAGCGGTAAATGCCGCATGGCCTGGAGTATCTAAAAAGGTAATCATGCCTCGAGGCGTTTGCACATGATAAGCCCCGATATGCTGGGTAATCCCCCCAGCCTCGCCTGCAGTTACCTTGGTCCGTCTAATATAGTCTAGCAAGGAAGTTTTACCATGGTCTACGTGACCCATAATCGTGACTACTGGTGCACGATGTACGGTTTCGCCGGTATGAGTTTGCTGCATGACTTCATCTTCAAGTGCATTCTCTTTCATGGCAATTGCTTTATGGCCCAATTCTTCTACTACTAAAGTTGCGGTATCTTGATCAATCATCTGGTTAATGGTAGCCATAACTCCCAGCTTCATCAGAGATTTAATCACTTCACCCGCTTTTACCGCCATCTTTTGCGCGAGATCGCCAACTTTGATGGTTTCAGGGATCGCGACTTCACGTATTTGTGGCTCAGCAGGCATTTCAAATTTTTGAGTTAATACTTCATGTTGGCGTTTACGACGACGATGTCTAAAATGGCCTTCCTCATCTTCAGCCACTGATAAGGTATTAATAACCATTTTCTTTGGAATATTATCTACCTTAGGCTTGCCTTTTTTAGCAGCCCGACGATCTTCTTCGCTCGAGCCTTCGGTAAAGCCAGGTTTACGCACGGGTTTATCAAGCTTTTTAGCTAGATTGGCCTCTTCTTTCTCAGCCGGTTTATCACCCACAGGTTCAGGCGCTTCTACCACAGGCTCTTCTGGTTTTAAAGGCACTGCGGGCTTAGCTTGTTCTGCTAATTTCGCTGCTTCGCGTGCTTTAGCGGCCTCAAGCTCTAAGCGTTCAGCTTCAAGTTGAGCGGCCTTAGCTTCTTCTTCCTCACGTTGCAATTGCGCAATTTCATCTGGGGATGGAATGACAAAAGTACGCTTTTTGCGAACTTCTACATTGACCGTTTTCCCTCGACCATGACCGGCCGATACTTTATGCTCGGTAGCCGGTTTGCGAGTTAAGGTAATTTTTTTAGCTGGCCCTTTGTCAGCCTGCATGTGGCTGAGTAAAGCTTGCTTTTGTTGATCTGTTACCAAATCATCAGCATTACGCTGAGGTAAGCCTGCTTCTTTTAATTTCAATAACAGCATGTCGACGCTGATGCCAACGCTTTTTGCTAATATACTAACTGATACGTCCGCCATGGTCGTAACCTCCTATTCCCTATGCGCCTGTGCCTTCATTAAACCAGGGCGCGCGGGCGGTCATAATGATTTCTGCTGCTTTCTTTTCATCCAAGCCTTCGATTCCCAATAGGTCATCAACAGCTTGTTCTGCTAAGTCTTCCATCGTGATGATACCTTTGTCTGCCAAGCGCTGAGCCAAGGTTGCATCCATACCATCCATCGCCAATAAATCTGCTGCTGGCTGAGATTTCTTACTATTACCAGACAGAGCTTGAGCTAATAATGCATTTTTAGCACGCTCACGCAGTTCCTCGACAATTTCCTCATCAAAGCCGCTAACTTCAAGCAACTCTTGAGCCGGCACATAAGCAAGTTCTTCTAAACTGGTAAAACCTTCGTTAATTAATAGTTCAGCTACATCCTGGTCAATCTCCAGGTGTTGCATAAATAATTCTAACAGAGCTTGAGATTCGCTTTCTTGTTTTTCTTGAGCTTCGGTTTCAGCCATGACATTTAAGCGCCATCCAGTCAATTGGCTGGCAAGTCGAACGTTTTGTCCACTTTTACCAATAGCCTGTGATAATTGTTCTTCTTTTACTGCTACGTCCATAGTGTGATTATCTTCATCCATAACAATGGATACCACTTCGGCAGGGGACATAGCGTTAATGACGAATTGCGCTGGGTTATCATCGAATAAAACGATATCCACTCGTTCGCCGCCTAATTCATTTGAAATAGCTTGCACTCGAGATCCACGCATACCCACACAAGCGCCAACTGGATCAATACGGCGGTCATTGGTTTTCACCGCAATTTTCGCGCGAGAACCAGGGTCACGAGCGGCACCTTTCACTTCAATGACTTCTTCCGCGATTTCTGGTACTTCTAGTTTAAATAATTCGATTAGCATTTCTGGACAAGCCCGGCTCAACAATAGTTGTGGGCCACGGTTATCGCGAGCTACTTCTTTTAAGTAAGCTTTAACTCGGTCCCCGACTCGTAATGCTTCGCGAGGGATAGATTCGACTCGAGGAATAGAGCCTTCTGCATTTTCTCCAAGGTCAACCGCGATAAAATCTCGAGTTACACGTTTAACGGTGCCGTTAATTAAAGTACCGATGCGGCCCTCATACTCGGACACCACTTTTTCGCGCTCAGCTTCTCGAACTTTTTGTACAATAACTTGCTTAGCGGTTTGAGCTGCAATTCTACCAAACTCGATAGAAGGCATTTCTTCTTCCATAATGTCGCTTACAGCCAAGCTGTCATCTTCTTGATGTGCCTCAGCCAAAGTCATTTCAGCATCTGGATTTACAATAGCATCTTCATCTTCTACGATAGTCCAGCGCTTAAATGTGCGGTATTCACCGGTTTTACGGTCGATATCGACTCGCACATCGATTTCTAAACCACTTTTCTTACGAGTAGCCATCGCCAAAGCCGCTTCCATGGCTTCAAAAATAATCTCGCGTTCTACCCCTTTTTCGTTAGATACCGCCTCAACGACTAATAATAATTCTTTACTCATTTATCCATTCTCCCTTTGAGTTTTGCAAAGTCAGGCTGGACCTGAGCTTTCTCAATATTACTAAATTCAATAAGCACACTTTGTTGCTTGACTTCAAGTTCAATTCCACTGTCTGACACTGCTAATAATTTGCCAGTAAATTTGCGCTGGTTATTCAAGCCCATTCGTAATCGCAGCGCAAGTTGCTCACCAATGTAGCTTGAATATTGGTGCGGATAAAATAGATGCCGATCCAGACCTGGTGATGAAACCTCCAGATCATAGTGAACAGTAATAGGATCTTCTACATCTAAAACGGCGCTCACTTGCTTACTCACGGTTTCGCAATTTTCTACGGTTATACCATTTTCATGTTCGATATAAATTCGTAAAATCGAGTGCTTACCCTGCGGGATATATTCAATCCCCCACAGTTCAAAGCCTAATGCCTCAACAGCTGGCAATAACATTTCATATAGCTTTTGTGTCAAATTCGCCATACAACACTCCAACAGTAATTGACCCTGCAACATTCAAAAGCCAAAATCCTATAGGCTTTGTCGAAGGGCATTTACCTTCATACTTTGGCAAGCTTTTGAATATCCTTCACCTGCCAAAGGACATGAACGGTTTTTCCATTATCCCTAAAACAAAAAAGGCCACTAGGCCCTCTTTATTTTTCTTTTTCGTATATAACAAAAAACCCCATATGGGGCCTTTTATATTTTTCTTTAAAACTTGGTAGCGGGGGCAGGATTTGAACCTACGACCTTCGGGTTATGAGCCCGACGAGCTACCAGGCTGCTCCACCCCGCAATTGGTAGGCGCTCAATATACTAAACTTAATCAGCATTTGCAAGGGTCATTTCATCAAAGTCAGGACTTTGGCCGCAAAGCCAAGAAAATTAACCACTTGAGTCTTATTAAGATCGCGGCTTGGCTGCCAAGGTTAATGGATTCAAATTCTAAAGTGAATATTTGCCTAAATGCTTAGCTAAATACACTTTGACAAAATGCCAGCAAGAAAGAAGGCATAAATCCTAAACCAATCATGGCTAGACCATTTAAACTGATGGCAGTTAAACCATCGGCTGAGTATTCGATAGGCGCGATAAATAAAGGTTTATCAAAATACATGACTTTAATAATTCGAATGTAATAATACGCCGCTACCACTGTCATCAATAAGGCATAGCAAGCGAGTACATAATGCTGACCATCGATTAAAGTTTTTAATACATAAAATTTGCTATCAAAGCCAATAAGCGGTGGGATTCCAGCCATCGATAATAGTAACAATAACATCATAAAAGCTAGCCAAGGGTTACGATCGTTAAGGCCTGTATAATCCTCTATATGATCCGCATCTTCACCTTTCATGCTGACTAACATAACCACACCAAATCCGCCTACTGTCATCACGGCATAAGTCAGCATATAAAATAGAGCCGCCGCATTACCATCAGGCGTATTTAACGATAAGGCAAGTAGAATAAAGCCAACATGATTGATAGTGGAATAAGCCAATAACCGTTTTGTATTTTTTTGCATGATAGCTAACAAATTACCCACGGTTAAGGACAACACACCAAGCACGACCCAAAGCGTTTGCCAGTGTGAGGACAAACTGGGTAAAGTCTGTTCAATTAATCGAAAGACCAAACCTAAAACCGCTAGTTTTGGCAAAGTTCCTAATAAAGAGGTCACCGAGGTCGGCGCGCCTTCATAGGCGTCCGGCGCCCACATATGAAATGGTACGGCACTAAGCTTAATGCCCGCAGCGACTATGACAAGTACTAATGCGACTAACAAGGTACTATTGCTAGCGGTATTTGCGCTAACTTTGACTAGGATTTGCTCGAGGAAAATACTGCCAGACATGCCGTACAACAAGGACATACCATAAAGTAATAGCCCTGAAGCTAGCGCACCTAGAATAAAGTATTTAATCGCTGCCTCTGAACCACGAGCCACATCACGGCGCATGGCAATCATGGCATACAATGGTAGAGACAAAATTTCTAAACCAAGATATAGGGTAAGTAAACTATTCCCAGAAACTAATACCATGCCACCTAATAATGAAATCAAAGCCAACACATGATATTCACCGCGCATGATTTTATGTTCAACTGTATAGGCCCTAGCATAAAGAAAAGTCATAAACAGCGCAAAATACATAGCCAAATCTAAGCCTATTGATAAATGATCTAGCATCAATTGGTCATTTAATGCCGTAGCGCTCCCAAGCGATAATTGCTTAAGGCTTAAATAGGCCGCTCCGACTAAAGTCAGTTGAGCTAGCACATAGCTAATCCACTTCTGAGTATCCAGTAAAAATAAATCTAGCAGTAAAATGATGCAAATCATGGCCAAAATAAACACTTGTGGCCAAATTGGAGCAAGTAAAGTCGTTAATTGTGCAAACATAGTGAACCTCTATCTTAGCTGCTGGCTGCAATTTTACTAACCACTAGGTTAATAAAATGCCCGACCGATGCATGAGAAACTTGTAAAATCAAATTAGGGTAAATTCCGAATACTAAAATGGGTGCCGCCAACAAAATAAATACCAATAGCTCTAATTTGGTTAAATCTTTACCCTTGGCTAAACTTTGGCTTTTGATTTCACCAAACAACACTCGCTTATACATCCATAACGTATAGGCAGGCGCGAGCACCAAAGTCGAAGCTGCAGCTAATGCCACCCAAAAATTCATTTTAAATGCAGCCAATATAATCATGAATTCGCCGACGAAGCCTGAAGTACCAGGCAGCCCCACATTTGCCATGGCAAATAACATATAAAATGCTGCAAATACAGGCATTACATTGGCCATACCCCGATAGTCTGAAATTTGGCGTGAACCGAAGCGTTGGAATAAGTAGCTGGCTCCCAAGAACAAGGCCCCTGATGAGAAAGCATGGGCAATCATCTGAAACATCGCCCCTTGTACACTTAAAATGGCTTCTTCATGCACCCCAAAGTTAAAACCATTGGTTTCGCGCACTAACCTAAACACCATAAAGATGCCCAAAGTGACGAGACCCATATGGGAAACTGAGGAGTAAGCAATGAGACGCTTCATATCTTTTTGTACGATGGTGGCAAAACCTACATAAACGATGGCAATAAGGGATAAAGTAATCAGCAACCAATCCATGGATTGAGTGACGCCTGGTGCAATAGGTAATGCTAAACGGATAAAACCATAAGCTCCCATTTTCAACATTAATGCCGCCAATACCACTGACCCGCCCGCTGGTGCTTCAGTATGGGCATCAGGCAACCAGGTATGGGTAGGCCACATCGGAACTTTTACTGCAAATGCTAATAAGAAAGCCAGGAAAATCCAATTTTGAGTATCAGAACTTAAGGCTAAATTTTGGAAGTCAATAATCGAAAAACTGCCGGTTTTATTAGCCATATATAAAAAGGCCACCAACATAAAAATTGAACCTAAAAAGGTATATAAGAAAAATTTAAGTGCGGCGTAGGCACGGCGTTGGCCGCCCCAAATTCCGATACCTAAATACATCGGGACCATGGATGCTTCCCAGAAGCTAAAAAATAGAATGGCATCCATTGCACAAAAGGCCCCATTCATAATTCCGGTTGAAAATAAGAATACCGCCATATATTGTGCAACGTGATATTTTACCACTCGCCAAGCTGAGAGAATAATAATGAGGTTAGTAAAACAGGTTAAAGCAATGAATAGCAGTGATATTCCATCCACCCCTAAGGAATAGTGTATGCCAAATTGAGGGACCCAGTTGTAGGTTTCCTGGTATTGCATTTGATAAGAAGTAAAATCAAACCCGCTATAAAGTGGGATACACAAAGCCAAAGTAGCGACTGCAGAAATTAATGCCACCCAGCGAGGCAATACTGTACCCGAATGAACTTTGGACAACAATAAAACCAAGACGCCACCAAGTATAGGCACCCATATCAATAGGCTTAACAAGCAATTTGCCAGCAACATGTATCGAATTCCTTATTTACTTATATATAACCAGGCTAACATTAAAAATAGGCCAACTACCACTGCAAAAGCATAATGGTATAGATAACCTGATTGCAGTTTACGCAATACACTTCCTAAGGTCCGCACGGTTTTAGCCGAACCATTTACCAAACCTTTATCAATGACAAACACATCGCCTATTCGCCAGAACACATAGCCAATTACCCGTGCTCCACCCCCAAAAATAAAATCATAGGCAGTATCAATGCCGTATTTGTGTTTGATTAATAAATAAACCCACGAAAACCATCGGCTTAGTTTAACTGGCACTTGCGGATACATGACATAGCAAAAATAGCTGATGGCAATACCTGCTAATGCCAAAGCAAATGGCAGGCTTAAGATGCCATGGCCCAAGAATGTCCAACTTGTGGCATAGAGCTGTTGTAACTGCCCTATTACATTATGTTCAGGCAAAATAAAAATACTATTGCCAAAGAAGCTATTTAAAGAGGGTTCAAAGAACCACATTCCTGCTAGTAGCGTTGGGATGCTCAAGCTAACCAGTGGGATTAAAATGGATAAAGAGGATTCATGGACCTGTGCTCTCACTTCTTCGGTCATACGCTCCTTACCATGGAATACCATAAACACCATTCTAAAGGTATAGAGTGCCGTGACAAACGTTCCTGCTACCAACATCCAAAATGCTACCTGGTGACCTGGAACAGTCGCCATTTTGACGGCTTCAATAATCAAATCTTTGGAATAAAAACCAGCGAAAGGTGGGATAGCACATAAAGCCAAAGCACCTAATAACATACACCAATAAGTGACTGGCATATATTTACGCAGGCCGCCCATTTTACGCATATCTTGTTCGTGGTGCATACCAATAATGACGGATCCTGCGGCTAAGAATAACAGTGCTTTAAATGCCGCATGAGTCATCAAGTGGAACATACCAAGAGAATAAGCAGAGGCCCCTTGTGCCGCCATCATGTAACCTAATTGAGACAAGGTTGAGTAGGCAATGACTCGCTTAATATCAGTTTGAACAATACCAATAATCCCCATAAATAAAGCCGTTACTGCACCTAAAACCAATATTGTACTTAGGGCCACGTTGGAATATTCAAACATAGGCGACAGTCTTGCCACCATAAATACCCCAGCTGTAACCATGGTTGCTGCATGGATTAAGGCGGAGATTGGCGTTGGGCCCTCCATGGATCCCTCAAGCCAAATATGTAATGGTACTTGCGCCGACTTACCAATGGCGCCAACAAAGAGTAATAAACAGATAACGGTAATTACAGACCAGCTGTCCATACCCCAGAAGTTCATAGTGGCATGGCTTAGCGACATCGTTGCCATTTGTTGGAATACAGTGTTGTAATCCAGGCTACCAAAATACATCAACACCCCAGCCAATCCCAATAAAAATCCGATATCGCCTACTCGGTTGGCAATAAAGGCTTTAAGACTGGCATAGTTGGCACTTTCTCGATGAAACCAAAAGCCAATTAACAGATATGAAACCAATCCCACCCCTTCCCAGCCAAAAAACAGCACTAAGAAATTATTGGCCATCACTAAGGATAACATGGCAAAGGTAAAACCCGAGATATAACTAAAGAAGCGTTGATATCCTGGATCACCTTTCATGTAACCCATGGAGTAAATATGCACCAATAGAGAAACGAAGTTAACGATTACCATCATAAACACGGTGATGGTATCAATCATAAAACCTACATTGAAACTTAAACCATTAATCAGGGCCCAACTAAATACATTGAAGTTTTGCGCAGGTTGCTGCTCTATCACGATGTCGTTAAATAACCACACTGACAAGGCTAATGAAATCGCCATTAGACTAATGGTAACGATATTAGTAGCACGAATGCCAATCACTTTCCCCAAGATACCGGCAATCAAGCAACCTAATAAAGGCGCAAGTAAAATAACATATGCCATTAATTGAATCTGCGCCATACCCTACCCCTTTAACTCGTCGAGATCTTGAATATCGATCGAACGTTTATTTCTAAAAATCACGACTAAAATAGCCAAGCCAATAGCAGCTTCAGCTGCCGCTACGGTTAATACGAAAAACACAAATATTTGCCCCGAAATATCATTGAGGAAATGTGAAAACGCAATAAAGTTAGTATTAACTGCCAACAGCATTAACTCAATCGACATTAACAATACAATTAAGTTTTTACGATTTAGCACAATACCGGCAAGACTAATACCAAATAATATGGCGCTCAACACTAAATATTGAGATAGGGCAATCATTGTGTGCCTCCTTCCTGGTCTTGGCTAAATTTTGGTTTTTCAGCAGGCATTTTAACAATGTGCAAGCGGTCTTTGGCCTGAACGGCAACTTGCTTACTTGGAATTTGGGCCTTGGTACCTGAGCGATGCCCTCTAAATGTGAGAGTAATGGCCGCGATCATAGCCGCCATCAATAAGACTGCTGCTAACTCAAATGGGTATAAATAATTGCTAAATAGGCTCATTCCTAATTCACTAATATTGCTGTAACCCGTAGCATGAGGCGCTGGAGAGGGGATGTAATTGAGGCCAAAATGCCCTGGGCCTACGGCCCAAATGAGAATAGCAATAACGCCAGTCCCCATTACGGCTGCCACCGGCCAGTGGCGAACAAAACTGGCTTTCAATTCTGCGGTATCGATATCTAACATCATCACCACAAACAAGAACAACACCATCACGGCGCCGACATAGACCACGATTAAAGCCAAGGCTAAAAATTCTGCTTCTATCAGCATCCACAAACATGCTGCGCTTACAAAGGTAGCCACTAAACTTAATACTGCACGCACCGGATTGCGAGAAGTAATGACCATCAAGGCGCTTATCACGCAGAGGCTGGCAAATAGGTAAAATAAAACCTGTATCATCACAATATCACCTTATCGATAGGGTCGATCTAACTCACGGTCTTTAGCAAGAATGGGTTCTTGCCAGTCTCCGATCGCAAGTAGCTTTTGTTTAGTCATAATATTCTCACCACGGCTGGCAATGTGGTAATCAGAAATCCGCGTCAGCACAATGGAATCCACGGGACAGGATTCTTCACAATAGCCACAAAAAATGCATTTAAATAAGTCCACGTCATACATGGTCGTACGTCTAGATCCATCCGCCTCACGTGGAGCGGCTTCGATGGTAATCGCTAAAGCAGGGCATACAGCCTCACATAATTTACAAGCTATGCAACGCTCTTCACCATTTGGATAGCGGCGTAACGCATGAAGCCCGCGAAATCGATTGGAAGTGGGGGTCTTTTCTTCTGGAAATTGAATGGTTACTTTTTGGCTAAAGAAATGCCTACCGGTTAATTTCAATCCTTGCAGCAGTTCCCAGAGTAAAAAAGTCTTAAAAAAATGTTTCATTCTATTCATGTATAGTCTCCTAGCTGCCTGCCATTGGAATAAACCAAGGGCCAACTTGGAACTTCACCATGAAAGCCACCACGACTATCCAAATAATGGTAATCGGTAAAAAGACTTTCCAGCCCAAGCGCATAATCTGGTCGTAACGATATCGAGGGAAAGACGCTCTCACCCAAAGGTAGAAAAATAAAAATACGAACATTTTGCCAAATAACCAAACAAACCCTGGTACCCAGCTTAGCCAATCACTCAAATAGGGAATGCCATCAAATGGAGATAACCAGCCGCCTAAGAAGAAAATGGAAATTAGACTGGAAACCAAAATCATATTGGCGTATTCCGCCAAGAAAAACATGGCAAAACGCATGCCTGAATATTCAATATGAAATCCTGCGACAATTTCAGATTCGCCTTCAGCCACATCAAATGGTGCCCGGTTAGTCTCTGCAACGCCTGAAACCCAATAAACGATGAATAAGGGGAACAATGGAATAATAAACCAATGCCACACTCCACCTTGTTGAGACAAGACGATTTGGTTTAAGTTTAAACTTCCTGCCGCTATTAAGACCCCAATCAAAGCAAACCCCATAGCGAGTTCATAAGACACCATTTGCGCTGATGAGCGTAAGGCACCATATAATGCATATTTCGAGTTAGACGCCCAACCGGCAATAATAAAGCCATAGATTCCAAGTGAGGTCATAGCAAAGATATAAAGTAGGCCGGCATTAATATTGGCCAATACAGCATGGGCACCAAATGGCACTACTGCCCAAGCTGCTACAGCCGTTACAAAAGTTAAAATTGGCGCCATGGCAAACAAATAAGAGCTGGCTTTAGTAGGTACAATAATTTCTTTGAAAAACAGCTTTAAGCCATCGGCAATAGGCTGCAATAAGCCAAAAACTCCTACTCGGTTAGGACCAATACGGTCCTGCATATAGCCAATCACTTTTCGCTCAGCAAAAGTAAGGTAAGCCACTGCCCCTAAAAGAATGGCAACTAGAAATAAAATTTTTACTACAATCCAAGCAATGGTCGCTAACATATCTTAAGCTCGCATAATGTTAATAGGCCCAAAAGCTTCGCCCAGCAGTGCTGTTTCTGGCAAGCCGATAGGAATAAATACGCTGTTATCTGCTACGTTGTCATCGATCAGCACCGGCAAAGTCAAGGCATGACCATGGGCTTGCTGGACCTTGGCATTATCACCTTCTTTAAAGCTCAATCGACTGGCTAGAGCAGAGTTCATTCGCACTACGCTTAAGTTTTTCATCAATACCGTACGTTGCAAGGAGGGCGATCGTCGAGTTAAGCTATCCACGGCATAAATTGGATGGGCCCCTATTCTTATAATTCCTTCGCTAGGTTTTGGCATTTGAGTTGGCAGCTCCCAAGTTTCATTTCGGGCCGCCATTCTACTAATATAGGACTTTAGCTCTTGCAAGGCTTCTTCGCTTGAGACATACGCAAATCCAGGTAGAGCGAACATATTGCCAAGCACTCGAATGACTTTCCAAGCAGGTTTAGCTTCGCCACAAGGTTTTGCCATACCTTTAAAAGACTGCCACTCACCTGTTACATTGACATAGGTGCCGGACGTTTCGGTAAAGGCGGCAATAGGTAATATGACGTTAGCATAATGCAAGCTAGCGCAGCTCTTAAAAGGGCTCATGGCAACGACTAATTCAGCACCAGCTAAACTATCGACTGACCTTTGACCATATACGCTGTCCAATTCAGGCTCAGTGTTTAATAAGAAATAGGCTTTTATTCCTGTGGCTGGATTTAATAAGTCTGAAGCAGCCAGACCTTTTTTGCTAGCATTCGTAGAAGCAGGCCCACGATGAGGTACGGCACCCGCTAGCCAAGCGCCAGCGCTATTAGCTCCAGGAGTTAAGGTACCACCTTTTGCATTAATGGCTTGTTTTAGAGTGTAAAATAAAGCATTAAGCACGGAAGCTTGGGGATGAGAATTTGCAATATTGCCGGCCACAATTACAGGCGCTTTCGCTTGTAACAATGCACTAGCCGCTTGTTGTACGGCTTCGGTGACCTGAACTTGGAATACCAATCCTGCTAACTTACTATCGAGATTTTTTTGCTGAGAAATCGCTTTTACTATCGCGGCCAGTGTTATAACCATAGCATCCAAATTACCACTTAAGTTATGGCTTAAGTCAAAATTGTGAGGGTAATTTTCAGGGTTAATCGCGATGGTAGTCGCACCTTGAAGTGCAGCTTTGCGAATACGATGATTTAATAAAGGTTGCTCATGACGGAAATTCCCACCTATCATCAAGATGCAGTCCGCATTTTCGACTTCTGCTAGAGAACAATCCATTCCAGGAAATGCGCCAGCTTGATCTTGATGGGCAAAATCATTTTGATAGAGTCGATGGTCGATATTGCCAGTGCCAATGCCTCGCATTAATTTTTGCAGCAAATACAGCTCTTCAGTCGTAGAGTTGCTAGAGGCTAAAGCAGCGATTTTTTCTACGCCATGTTCTTGCTTAATAAGCTCTAGCTGTTGCTTGACGAATTCTAATGCATCATACCACTCAACCTCATGCCATTTACCGTCTTTTTTCAGCATGGGTTTTTTCACGCGGTCTTCATGACTTAAGCTTTCATAACTATAACGATCGCGATCTGAAATCCAGACTTCGTTAATCGATTCATTTTCACGCGGTACTACACGCATCACTTCACTGCGACGGGTATGGATAAAAATATTCGATCCCACACAGTCATGTGGAGAAACAGATGGGCTAGCTTGTAATTCCCAAGCTCTAGCTTTATAGCGGAAAGGCTTAGAAGTTAAGGCCCCCACTGGGCATAAGTCAATGACATTGCCGGACAACTCTGAGTCCATATTGTTATGTAAAAAAGTACCAATCTCGGTCCGGTCACCACGGTTTAATAAACCTAGTTCACGCATACCGGCGATTTCAATGCCAAACCGCACACATCGACTGCATTGTATACATCGGGTTAAATCGGTTTTTACTAAAGGACCAATATCTTTTACCGGAATACTGCGTTTACCTTCACTGTATTTAGAGACATCTTTACCGTAACCCATGGATAAATCTTGTAGCTCACACTCCCCGCCTTGATCGCAAATAGGACAATCTAAGGGGTGATTGATCAATAAAAATTCCATTACAGCTTTTTGATAGGCGATGGCTTTTTCTGATTTGGTGCGAACGATCATGCCTTCAGTAACAGGGCTTGCGCAAGCTGGCATCGGTCTCCTGGAGTTTTCAACATCCACTAAACACATACGACAGTTCGCCGCTACCGATAATTTTTTGTGATAACAAAACCGCGGGATGACAATATTGGCATTGTCTGCGGCTTCGATAATCATACTGCCCTGGTCTACTTCTAGGACTTGATCATCGATAGTAATTTTAACTTTTGGTGTATCGTTATTCACTTTGCACTCACTTTTTTATTCTCGTCATTCTGATACTGCCAAGCAGTTATCAAAATCCAGTCTTTCTGAATCCTAACCCAAGGCCATGCCTAGTCAGGATGACGCATTAAACGCTAACCATACTTCTTTTATGTTCAATATAATAATCAAATTCTGCGCGGTATTTTGCAATGTAGCTTTGTACCGGCCAGGCTGCAGCTTCGCCTAAAGCACAAATGGTGTGGCCTTCAATTTTACCCGCAACATCTAATAGTTTTTCCACATCGCCAGCTTGAGCTTGGCCATCTAAGAAGCGCCTTAACATTCTTGTCATCCAGCCCGTGCCTTCACGACAAGGCGTACACTGACCGCAGGATTCATCGTAATAGAAATAGGAAATTCGCCATAAGGCTTTTACCATATCGGTGGTTTCATCCATTACCACCACAGCGCCTGAGCCTAACATGGAGCCTGCTTTAGCAATGGAATCATAATCCATATTCAGGTCCATCATGACATCGCCGGGAATAATTTTAGAGGAGCTCCCTCCAGGTATCACGGCTTTAATACGACGGCCATTTAATACTCCCCCCGCCATAGCGAGTAACTCCCTGAAGGGCGTACCAAGTGGCACTTCAAAATTGCCTGGTTTATTTACGTGGCCTGAAATGGAAAAACATTTCATTCCGCCATTATTAGGGATGCCACAGTCTGCGAACCATTGACCGCCATTTTGCAAAATTACCGGTACCGAAGCATAGGTTTCGGTATTGTTAATGATCGTAGGTCGGCCATATAAACCATGGTTAGCTGGAAATGGTGGCTTAAAGCGTGGCAAGCCTTTTTTACCTTCAATCGAATTTAATAAAGCGGTTTCTTCGCCACAGATATAAGCACCAGCCCCAAGTAAGTTATGAATTTGGATATTGATCCCAGAGCCTAAAATATTATCACCTAACAAGCCTGCTGCTCGTGCTTCTTCCAAGGCTTTATCAATACATAAAAAAGGCGCCAAATATTCACCACGCACATAGTTATAAGCCAGGTTGGCATTCATAACATAAGCTGCGATAGCCAAACCTTCTAATACCTGATGCGGATTATAGGTCAAAATATCACGGTCTTTACAAGTTCCAGGCTCACTTTCGTCAGAATTACACACCACATATTTTTGTCCCGGGGCATTGCGAGGCACAAAGCTCCATTTAAGCCCAGTTGGAAAGCCCGCACCACCACGCCCACGCAGGCCTGATAATTTAAGTTCTTCAATAATTTTATCGGCAGGGGTTTTTTCGGCTAAGATTTTACGCCACACAGACCAGCCGCCAAGGCTTTCATAGGTAGCTAATGAAGCTGGGTTCTCTTTATTTAATGTTCGGTAACAAACTTCATTCTGTCTCATTTTGCTTCATCCAAAATCTTATCGACGACTTCTGGAGTCAGGTTTTCATAATACTTTCGATTCATCATCATCATGGGGGCCTTAGTGCAGCCACCCAAGCATTCAAAATGCTTTACGGTATACTTGCCATCAGGCGTGGTTTCACCTGATTTGATATTTAACTTATGCTCAATGTGTTCGAGAATATCCTCGCCTCCACGTAACATGCATGAAATATTGGTGCAGACATAAATTTTATTACGACCACAAGGCTTGGCATCATACATGGAATAGAAGCTTACCACTTCTTGCACTGCCACTCGAGGCATACTCAAATAATCGGCCACGGCCGCCATTAGTTCGGGTGTTAAAAATCCATTATTTTCATCTTGGACGACATGCAACGCGGCTAATACAGCAGACTGCTTTTGATCTGCTGGGAATTTATTTACCCAGACATCGATCTGTTGTTTAGCGCTGTCTGATAGCACAGCAGGTTGTATTAGTTCTTGTGACACGTTTACTTCCTCTTTTCTCATCGTCATTCTGATACTGTAAAGCTGCATCAGAACCCAGTATTCACATTATTCTGGAGCTTATGTTTCCACAAGCTTTTGAGCATCCTAAGTTTGTCAAAGGATAGGCTCACCGAGTAGCTATCAGAATGACGCTTATATTACCGGTCAATATCACCAAATACGATATCTAAGGTGGCGATAATTGCAGGCACATCAGCTAACATATGGCCTTTAATAAATTCATTCATCGCCGCCAGGTGGGCAAAGTCTGGTGCCCGCACTTTTAAGCGATAAGGCTTATTCGCACCATCCGAAATCAAGAACACACCAAACTCACCTTTTGGATGTTCAATAGCGGTATAGGTTTCACCTTCAGGCACACAAAAACCTTCGGTGAACAATTTAAAATGGTGAATAAGCTCTTCCATATCGTGCTTCATTAATTCACGACTAGGGGGAATCACTTTGTAATCATTGAGCGTGACCGGGCCTGGATTATTTCGCAGCCATTCTACACACTGACGGATAATTCGATTGGACTCTCGCATTTCTTGGACCCGCACCAAATAGCGATCGTAGCAGTCTCCTTCTTTCCCAATGGGAATATCAAAATCCATTTGATCATAAACTTCGTAAGGCTGCTTTTTACGCAAATCCCAAGCTATGCCTGAGCCTCTTAAAATCGGACCGGTACAACCTAGTTGTAACGCGCGCTCTGGACTGAGGACTCCAATGCCAACTGTACGCTGCTTCCAGATACGGTTATCGGTCAATAAAGCTTCGTAGTCATCCACACATTTAGGAAAACGCTCGGTAAAAGCCCAAATAAAATCTAGCAATGAGCCTTGGCGATTGGCATTTAACTTATCACACTGTTTTTGATTACGAAATTTAGAAGGCTGATATTGTGGCATAAACTTAGGCAAATCACGGTATACTCCACCGGGGCGATAGTATGCCGCATGCATACGCGCGCCTGAAACGGCCTCGTAACAGTCCATTAAATCTTCGCGCTCACGAAATGCATATAAGAATACCGTCATAGCGCCCAAATCTAAGGCATTAGAGCCGATCCACATTAAATGATTTAATACTCGAGTAATTTCATCAAACATGACTCGAATATATTGCGCACGAATAGGTGCTTGGATATTTAATAATTTTTCAATGGCCAATACATAAGCATGTTCGTTACACATCATCGACACATAGTCGAGCCGATCCATATAAGGAATAGTTTGAGTATAGGGCTTGGATTCCGCTAGTTTTTCAGTGCCGCGATGCAAGAGGCCAATATGTGGATCCGCATGGATAACGGTTTCACCATCAAGCTCCAAAATTAGACGTAAAACCCCGTGCGCAGCTGGATGCTGTGGTCCAAAGTTAATAGTGTAATTACGAAACTCTGAACTCATAAATCAATCCCTTGGTCTTTATAACGGTTATCATGGCGGATAACGCGAGGAACTAAAGTGCGAGGCTCAACACTGGTTACAGGCTCATATACCACACGCTTACTTGCCGCATCATAACGAACCTCTACATTACCAATTAAAGGAAAATCTTTGCGGAATGGATGACCTATAAAGCCATAATCAGTCAGTATGCGACGCAAATCAGGGTGGCCATCAAATACGATACCAAACAAGTCAAAAGCTTCGCGCTCAAACCAATCAGCGCCAGCCCAAATATCTACGAGTGAATCGACCCTTGGCATTTCACCATGGACAAATACTCTTAAGCGCAGGCGTAGGTTGTTTTGCACGGAGAGTAAATTATAAGCGACGGCAAATCGATGTTGATCAGGGATATGTAATTCTGCTTCGATTTTCTCTACCCCACGAGAAAAACCGGCATGAGTCGCTTGAGCAGTTTCCCACTCGCTTACGCCATAGGTGGAATAATCAATCCCACATAAATCCACTAATTGCTCAAAATGAAACTGATCACGCAAGGTGTGACATACCGATTTGATATCTTTGGCATTCACCACCAAAGTCAGTTCATCTCGCACCCATTCACTTGCGCTTATCTGTTCACCTAAAGTTGGAGTTAATTGTTCTAGAAGGGCCTGTAAAGTCATTAGACTTGCTCCTCCATTTGTTCGCGAGTTTGTGAGCGCTTAATTTTATTTTGTAGCTGAATGATGCCGTACAACAATGCTTGTGCAGTTGGAGGGCAGCCTGGCACGTATATATCAACAGGAACAATTCTGTCACAACCACGCACTACAGAATAAGAATAGTGGTAATATCCGCCGCCATTAGCACAAGATCCCATAGAAATCACCCATTTAGGGTCAGGCATTTGATCATAAACTTTACGAAGTGCAGGCGCCATTTTATTACATAAGGTTCCCGCTACAATCATTACATCTGATTGGCGAGGGCTAGGGCGAAATACCACCCCGAAACGGTCCAAGTCATAACGCGAAGCTCCGGTATGCATCATTTCCACTGCACAGCAAGCCAACCCAAAGGTCATTGGCCATAATGAGCCACTACGGGCCCAATTCATTAAACTGTCAGTGCTAGTGGTCAGAAACCCTTGTTTGCCGAACAGGCTATCAGCTACTCCCATTCTAATGCACCCTTTTTCCACTCATAAATGAAACCAATTACTAATAGAAATAAAAACACACCCATTGCCCCAAAGCCAAGCCAACCGATTTTGGTCATGACGACCGACCATGGAAACAAAAAGGCAATTTCTAGATCAAATACGATAAATAAAATGGCCACTAAATAGTAACGCACGTCAAAGCGCATACGGGCATCTTCAAATTCACCAAAACCACATTCATAAGGTAATAACTTCTCAGAAGTGGGATGATTGACCTTGGTAAAATGTGCCACAACTTTACTGGCTATGATGGCAACAACACCAAATAAAAGCCCGATAATAATAAAGATTAAGATCGGCAAATAATTTATCAGCATGACTTTTACCTAATTTAAAATTCTTATTATAGCGTAAAGCCCAAATGGCATTAAAGCTCATACAAACTGTTAAAAACATGGTGCCGAAGGAGAGACTCGAACTCTCACGGGTTGCCCCACCACCCCCTCAAGATGGCGTGTCTACCAATTCCACCACTTCGGCATTTTTACTTTCATTACTGCTTATCTTTGCAGATTTGGCTGCGATCTTAATGCGTTTTATTGCCCCTGTCCAGAGGATTGTTGACCATTTGGCGCAGACCCGCTAACAGGAGGAATAAAGTTAGCATTTTGTTGAACGGGCGCAGGAGCGCTTAATTCATTCAGTGCCGCCGCACTTTTCCCTGATAAATAACCAAGACTTAAGCTTGTTATAAAAAACAAAGCCATTAAGCCACCGGTTAATTTCATCAAAAATGAGGCAGGCCCTCTGCTCCCAAATAAAGTGCCAGAGGCCCCACTACCAAAACCTGCGCCCATATCAGCACCTTTACCTTGTTGCAATAAAATTAAGGCAATTAATGCCACCGCAACTAACACATGAAATAATAAAATAAGAAACTGCATATTAACCTCTTTACTCATTAAACCATTTTGTGACTGCAATGTAGCCCTAGAACCCAGATAATTTAATACTGGCTTCTGCTGCTAGCGTTTGGCAATCTCAGGGTGAAACTGTCGCTAAACCAATTTTAACAAATTCATCCGCTACTAACGATGCACCGCCAACTAAGGCTCCATCGACATCAGGTAAGTGCATTAACTCTTTCGCATTCGCAGATTTAACGCTGCCACCATATAATATTTTGACGGTTTTGGCAACGTTCTCGGAGCACTTAGCTAGTTCCTGGCGCAAGAAAGCATGGACTGCTTGAACTTGCTCTGCTGTTGCTGCTAAGCCTGTGCCAATTGCCCACACCGGCTCATAGGCAATAATAGTTTTAGCAAGTTCAGCTTCAGTCAATTCGCTAATAACGGCAGCTAGCTGAGAAGCTATTACAGCCTCTGTTTCTGAGGCTTCACGTTGGGCTTTAGTCTCACCTATGCAAAGCACTGGAATTAACCCGGCTTTATGAACTTGCTGACATTTTTGTGCCACCAGTTGATCACTTTCAGCATGATATTGTCGACGCTCAGAATGCCCTACAATGACATAATGACAGCCTATATCGGCCAGCATTTTAGCCGACACTTCTCCGGTAAATGCCCCAGTTTCGCGTGAGCTTACATCCTGTGCCCCCACTTTAATATTAGAACCGGACAAATAAGAAATCGTAGAACTCAGATAGGGAAAAGGCGGACAGACCGCTACATCGATATGGATATTTTGTAAGCCTGTTTGTATGGCAGGAAGTAGTTCCTTTTCTAAAGCAGTGGAACCATTCATTTTCCAATTACCCATCAGTAATTTTTTACGCATACGCACCTCGGTTATGTTTGTTATTTGTACTACACTATGTAATTATATGAAATAATTTGTTCAAATTTGTTACAAAAATATCGTAAGCTAGATAGCCAATTGAGCAAAATATCATTATACTTGCTCAGGATAAACCTAAAGTCAAACTACTAACTGGGTTTAAAGAATATACTGGCTGTGAGCCAGATTAATTATGATGGAGAGTTACCATGAAGAAAAAGCTACTTGTCGCTGCTGCAACTGCTGCTTTATCTACAAGCGTTTATGCTGCCACCCCTCCTTGCCGAAGCAATCCTTGCGCGGCTGTTGGCCAATACTCTAGCCAGACCACTAATACCTGTGCTGCATCTAATCCTACCGCAGCGCCTAACCCATGTGCTGTTGTAAATCCTTGCGCAGTAGCATGCAATCCATGTGCAGTGGTATGCAACCCATGCAATCCATGTATGCCTACTTATAATCCATGTAATCCATGTGCAAGCTTAAACCCATGCGCGCCGGTTGATACTTGCAGCCCTTGCGCACCAAGCGCTCAGTCCTAAGAATCGCCCCGATCATGTTTGAGAATTTGCTGCCTGAGCAGCAAATTGAAGAATGTTATCGGGTGTTGCGTAAAGCTCGTTCTAATATAGTCTGGGAAATCCTGCGACAATCTGAAGCCTTCTTACAATGGAACCACTATCCAAAAGGCGACGTCTACGACTTTGAGACAGCTTCGCAATATTTTTACCACGCCCATGCTGAAACCTCGGTCAGACAACCAGAACATGGCCATTTTCACTTATTTTTACGCCAGAATGGCATCCCTAAAATCTGTAAACCGCTTAAACTCGATACGTCTAATCGCCCTAAAGACAGTGTGCAGGATGAATTATGCCATCTGATTGCCATCGCTATGGACAAACAAGGTTATCCAATAGCCTTGTTTACTACTAATCGATGGGTCACCGGTGAAACCTGGTATAAAGCCAGTGATGTCATTAAGATGCTGGATTATTTCGCCATGGACCATGCTTATCCCTCTTGGCCTTTAAATCTTTGGCTTACCGCCATGGTGAAACTTTATAAGCCACAAATCATTGAATTGATTAAACAACGCGACAAAACCATTAAGGCCTGGCAGAAAAAACATCCAGAACGCGATGTGTTTGAAGACCGAGAACTAGAAATCACGTCGTATTTGGAACTCACTGGAAAATAAAGATTAGCCTATCTGCATATTACGTAAGCTGTCTAACCTTTTCAGCTAAGTGTTCGGTATATTCTTGTACCTCAAGCTCATCTTGGCCTTCTACCATGACTCGAATTAAAGGCTCTGTGCCTGAAGCGCGAATTAATACTCGCCCGGTATCTCTTAGTTTATCTTCAACTCCTTTAATTTCTTGATTAAGTTTGTCCCAAGCGGTTTCAGAGAGCTTACTTTTTAATGGTACATTAATCATTACTTGAGGAAATTTTTTCATACCAACTAATAAATCTCGCAAAGATTTGCCGGAGTTCTGCATTACTGCCAAAACTTGCAAACCTGCCACGATGCCATCTCCTGTTGTGGTAGAACTCAACCAAATTATATGCCCTGAGGCCTCTCCACCTAATTGCCAATTCTTTTCTCGCAATAATTCCATGACATAACGATCACCCACTTTAGAGCGAGCAAATTGGATCCCGGCCTTTTTCAAGGCGACTTCAAGGCCATAATTACTCATTTGGGTTCCTACTACGCCCCCACCTTTAAGCCTACCATGTGCTAAGCTATCTTTAGCTATCACGTATAAAATTTCATCGCCATCTACTATATTGCCTTCGTGATCGACCATAATCACTCGGTCGCCGTCGCCATCAAAGGCAATACCGACGTTTGCATTACACTCTAAGACTTTGGCTTGTAATTGTTCTGGGGAAGTGGAACCAATGCCATCATTAATATTCAATCCATTGGGGTGATTGCCGATGACAATGACCTCGGCCCCAAGCTCTGTCAGAACTTTGGGGGCAATGTGATACGTGGCCCCATTGGCACAGTCCACTACTATTTTAAGGTTCTTGAAATTTTGAAAGTGAGGCAAGGAGGATTTACAAAATTCAATATAGCGGCCTTCCGCATCATTGATTCGGCTTACTTTACCAATACTTTCAGGCTCAACGGTCTGCATTTCCTTGTCTAAATATTCCTCGATTTCATTTTCTAGCTCATCGGACAGTTTAGCGCCAGCATCACTAAAAAACTTAATGCCATTGTCATAATGAGGGTTATGGGAAGCGCTGATAACTATTCCAACTTGAGCATGAAAGGTTCGAGTTAAATAAGCTACCGCTGGAGTAGGCATAGGGCCCAATAAATAAACATCAACCCCAGCCGCCGATAAACCTGCTTCTAAAGCAGATTCAAACATATAACCTGATCGACGAGTATCTTTACCAATTAACACTCTAGCACCTGGCTTTTTGGCCAGTACTTTACCAACCGCCCAGCCAAGTTTCACCGCAAAATCAGGGGTGATAGGCCATGTTCCTACCCGCCCTCGAATCCCATCTGTACCAAAAAACTTTCTCATTGTTGCCATCTACTTTACCTATTAAATTCTGGGTTCATCACCGCATGGCATACACTAACAGCCTCTGCAGTGGCTTTAACATCATGCACCCTTATTATATGTGCGCCGTTTATAGCAGCCAGTATAGCCAAAGCTAGACTACCTGCCAAACGCTCTTCAATAGAAACTCCTAAAATTTCACCAATCAAAGTCTTACGCGAGAGACCAACCATTACCGGATAGCCCATAGCAACTATTTGATTAAGATGTTGTAATATATAACAATTTTCAGCTGTACTTTTTCCATAATTCCCATGGCCAAAGCCAGGATCGATGATAATATTCTGCCGCGAAATGCCCGCAGCTATTGCAGCTACAATTCTTTGATGTAAAAAATCTTTAATTTCATTTAAGGTTTGGGCTTTGTCATTATTAGGCTGACGGCTTGGACCATACATATGCATCAAACATACCGGCACATTTAAAGCCGCCACCATCTCTAAAGCCCCTGGCAAAATTAATGCGCGCTGGTCATTAATCATAGTAGCCCCGGCTTTGACTGCGGCTGCCATCACCTCAGGCTTACTGGTATCAATTGAAATATCGATATCAAGATTGGCTTTAATGAGTTCAATACTACCAATGACTCGATCAAGCTCTTCTGCTGCACTCACACTAGCTTGATTTAAATCTAAGGTAGGGTTGGTAGCCTCTCCACCTATATCAATAATACTGGCACCCTCTAACTGCATGCGCTTTGCAAGTGTTAAGGCTTGCTCTGGAGTGTGACAGCGACTACCGGCATAAAAAGAATTGGGGGTAACATTAATTACCCCCATAATTTTTGGAGCATTTATCATTGTTAGCTTATTTCGCTGATTTGGCTGGACCTGGGGCAACGATAATGGGTGGCGTCTCCGTGGCAGGAGCTTGTGCTGTGGGAGATCCATCGGAGTTAGAGTCATCTTTACCCATGACCTGATTCCAGCCTTCAGGCTCACCTACAGGGCGACGCTCCATAAGATCATCAACTTGCTTGGCATCTAAGGTTTCATATTTTATTAATGCCTCTGCCATCGCGTGCAGAATATCAAGATTACTCTGTAACAACTGCTGAGCTCTAGTATAGTTGCGCTCAATTAAGGCCCTTACTTCAGAATCGATACTAGTGGCAGTAGCTTCAGAAAATTCTTTATTGGCAGACATGCCCATAGTATGACCCAAGAATGGTTGGTCATTATCAGAACCATAAGTCAGTGGCCCTAATTTTTCAGACAGGCCCCATTGCGTTACCATTTTGCGGGCAATATCTGTGGCGCGTTGAATGTCATTAGAAGCACCCGTGGTGACAAAATCCTTACCAAATATTAGCTCTTCGGCTAAACGCCCGCCAAACAAGCTCGATAAAGAACTTTCTAAGCGTCGTTTACTGTAGCTCACTCGATCCACCTCAGGTAAGTACATAGTCACACCTAAAGCGCGACCTCGTGGAATAATACTGACTTTATACACTGGGTCATGGTCTGGCACTAAGCGACCGATAATGGCGTGTCCCGCTTCATGATAGGCGGTAAGACGTTTTTCCTCTGTGCTCATGGCCATCGAGCGGCGTTCCGCTCCCATTAAAATTTTGTCTTTTGCCTTTTCAAATTCTTCCATGCCGACTTTTTTCTTGCCGACTCGAGCCGCAAATAAAGCCGCCTCATTCACTAAATTCGCAAGTTCCGCCCCAGAAAAACCTGGGGTACCGCGCGCTAAAAATTCAGGTTTTACATCATCGGCGATTGATACTTTGCGCATATGAACTTTTAAAATTTGCTCACGGCCTTTCACGTCAGGCAGGCCCACCACCACTTGACGATCAAAACGCCCTGGGCGCAATAATGCCGGGTCCAAGACATCTGGGCGGTTAGTCGCGGCAATCACAATCACGCCTTCATTGTCAGCAAAACCATCCATTTCAACCAACAATTGGTTTAAGGTTTGTTCACGCTCATCATGACCTCCGCCCAGACCTGCACCACGATGACGCCCCACGGCATCGATCTCATCGATAAAAATAATACATGGCGCTCGCTTTTTGGCTTGATCAAACATGTCACGCACGCGAGAGGCCCCTACACCGACAAACATCTCGACAAAATCTGATCCGGAAATAGAAAAGAAGGGAACTTTGGCTTCTCCAGCAATGGCCCGAGCCAATAAGGTTTTACCGGTACCAGGAGGCCCTACCATTAAAATTCCTTTGGGAATTTTACCGCCAAGACTGGAATACTTCGTGGGGTCTTTTAAGAAATCAACAATTTCACCGACTTCCTCTTTGGCTTCCTCAACCCCGGCGACATCCGCTAAGGTGACCTTAACCTGGTCTTCGCCCAATAATCTTGCCTTACTTTTTCCAAAAGAAAATGCCCCGCCTTTACCGCCGCTCATTTGACGCATAAAGAACAGCCATACTGCAGCAATTAATAAAATAGGGAACCAACTAATAAAAATGGTAGTCAATAAGCTTTTTTGTTCAGGGGGAGTAGCCACTACATCGACATTGTGCTGAATTAATTTATCGGTCAAGAAAGGATCACCACCGGGCAAATAGGTCACAAAAGCGCTGCCATCCATGGTATTGCCTTTAATATCGCGGCCATTGATTTCCACGCTTTTGATCTGATTGGCATCAATATTTTGCACAAAAGTGGAATAATCCATCTTTTTAGGCTCATGAGCGCCATGAGGGCCTATATTATCAAATACGGCTACCACCACTAAAATAATGACGGCCCAGAGTAATATATTTTTTACGATATCATTCATTTATCAGCACCTTGGGGCTATTTAAGCCTTGTTAACTCTATTGAACAGTATACTACCAAGTATAATAAGTCTCTATGGCTATCCTTTAAATCCTACTCCAAGCACATAGACTTCGCGAGAGCGGTCACGCGAAGCATCAGGTTTTCGTATCACTACTTTGCCATATTCAGTACGCATTTGTCTGACTAAATCATCAAACCCCACGCCTGAAAACACTTTCATCAGTAAACTGCCACCTGGTTTTAAATTCTGTTTAGTAAACTCTACGGCTAAATCAATCAAATACATAGCCTGATATTGGTCGACATCCTTGTTACCACTCATATTGGGTGCCATATCCGATAGCACCACATCGACCTTTTCTTGACGCAATAAATCCGTTAACTGCTGGTAAATCGCCTCGTCTCTAAAATCACCTTGTAAAAAAGTTGCATTCGCCATGGGCTCTATTGGCAATAAATCCAAGCCCACTAATACTCCATGCTTGCCAATCAAATTGGCGGCCACTTGGGCCCAGCTACCAGGGGCTGCGCCCAAATCCACCACCTTCATCCCTGGTTTTAATATGCGGTCTTTTTTCTGAATTTCAAGTAATTTATATGCAGCTCGCGAACGATAGCCATCGGCCCATGACTTTTTGACATAGGGATCTTTGAAGTGTTCTTTGAGCCAAGCTTGGCTACTTTTGGTACGTGGGGGCATAAAAAAACCGGCTAATGAGTAATCTAGCCGGTATTGTAATGCAAAATTAGACTGGGCGCGAGTAGCTTAAGCTGGCCCTGGTGCTCCTGCACCAGCACAGGGAGCAGCTGGAGCGTGAACTCTTGGCTTACCTAAAAAAGCACACACTGTTTCAAACACATCAGGTACTTTTAAGGCCATAGGTGCTTCTTTTCCTCTTGCTCGCTCACCCACCGCATCATATTGGCTCATACAAAAGCTTAAAGCTTGATTGACGCGATGCAGTCTTAATGCTTCATCTAAACCAGAGCCGGGAATTGCCATAACTTGCTCAAATTTCATGCCATGGTCGGTAATGGCAAGAATACCTTTTGTGCTCAAAGCCTCTAATTGTGTTTTAGTGAGCCCAAATTTTAGGCCTTTGTCTTTGGCGGATTCATATGCCTTGACAGCTCGATTCACCTGGATCTGCGCTAAACCAGCAAAAACCTGATAAGGGATTTTTTTCTCAGCAGCATAGGCGTGTGCATTACTAAACCAGGCATGATTGACTTGCTCTCGAGTTAAACCCGCTATCATGCCTTGAATTTGATCGTCATTTAATCCAACTAATTGCTCTTTGGATAAACCCTTTGAGATACCAGAGGCTTCCATATTGCTTAAGCCATTATACCGCTTATAAGGAATCTTTTTTTCTGCCGCCTCTGCATGTCCAATGCTAAACCAGGCATGATTGACTTGCTCTCGAGTTAGACCTGCTAGCATGCCTCGGATTTGCCACTCATCTAATCCAACTACTTGCTTTCGGGATAAACCCTGTAAAATACCATCAACTTCCTCATAGCTTAAGCCCCTATACTGCTCATATGGAATCTTTCTCTCTGCCGCCTCTGCATGAGTATAGCTAAACCATTTATGATTGACTTGCTCTCGAGTCAGGCCTGCTTTTATGCCTCGGATTTGCTGGTCATTTAATCCAACTACTTTCTCTTGGGATAAACTCTCTAAAATACCACCCACTTTCTCTTGGCTTAAGCCCTTATACTGCTTATATGGAATCTTTCTCTCTGCCGCCTCTGCATGAGTATAGCTAAACCATTCATGATTGACTTGCTCTCGAGTTAGGCCTACTAACATGCCTTGAATTTGGAAGTAAGTTAATCCAACTACTTGCTCTCGGGATAAGCCCTTTAAAATACCATCAACTTCCTCATAGCTTAAGCCCCTATACTGCTCATAAGGAATTCTTTTCTTTGCTGCCTCTGCATGTTCATAGCTAAACCACGCATGATTGACTTGCTCTCGAGTTAGACCCGCTGCCATGCCTCGGATTTGATGCTCATTTAAGCCTACTAGTAATGCTGGGTCTATAGATAATGATACTGCCGCAGGCTTTACTATGACTTTGCTCTCATGCTTAGTTGCGCTGAATGAATTACCCATTTTTTGGCATTCCTTTTAATCATAAAGTTGATACTAGATTACAGCAGAAAGCTTAAGAATTTCTTAAGAATAAACACATACATGACCCGAACCATTTCCGCCAAAGCTCAAACCTGCTACTATACAGCAATTTACCGCTTTAAGGCTGTGATAAATAAGTGAACAAGATATTAGTTGTAGCGCCCGCTTGGGTTGGGGACATGGTCATGGCCCAATCCTTGCTGATCGAATTGAAAAGACAAGACCCCGGCTGCGTGATTGAGGTTTTAGCGCCAGCCTGGGTGATGCCGCTATTAGAGCGCATGCCAGAAGTAAATAAAGCCATTGCCATGCCCATCACTCACGGCCAATTTAAACTTCAGGAACGCTATCGTTTAGGCAAACAACTCCGTCGCGAAAACTACAGCCAAGCATTTGTATTACCTAATTCGTGGAAATCGGCCCTTATTCCCTTTTTTGCCGGCATTCCTAAACGCACTGGTTGGCTAGGTGAAAGTCGGTATATGCTACTCAATGATTGGCGTAAACTAGATAAAGCCCAGTATCCCAAAATGGTACAGCGTTTTGTAGCCTTAGCCTATGCTAAAGGCCAAGACTGGGTTGGCGATGATTATCCATTACCCGCTTTGAACATTAAGCCCAATCAAGCTGAGGCAAAATTAGCCCAATACGATTTAACATTAGATAAGCCCATTTTAGTCCTCTGCCCAGGTGCGGCTTATGGGCCTGCCAAACGTTGGCCAACTACGCATTTTGCCACTGTCGCCAATAAAAAAATTCAGCAAGGCTGGCAGGTGTGGCTATTTGGCTCTCAGGCAGACTCGGTATTTGCCGATGAAATTGATCGAATAACGGGTAATAAATGTCAAAATTTAGCGGGAAAGACTTCATTAGCTGACATGGTGGATTTAATGTCATTTGCGCAAGCAGTGATAAGCAATGATAGTGGCCCCATGCATATTGCTGCGGCCTTGCATCGCCCGCTGATTGCGGTGTATGGCTCTTCCAGCGCTGACTTTACTCCACCATTAAGCCATAATGTAAGTATTTTATCGCTAGCAGATTTAGCCTGTCGGCCCTGTTTTAAACGCGAGTGTCCATTAGGTCATTTGAAATGTTTAAACGATTTATTGCCAGAGCAGGTGCTAAATGCCATGGATGCTTTAACAGGGCCGCCAGGAACGAATTTATGAAACTTTTATTAATCAAAACTTCTTCCATGGGTGATGTGATTCATACTCTGCCCGCTTTAACTGATGCCATGCAGCAGGTGCCTAATCTTGAGGTGACTTGGGTAGTAGAAGAAAGTTTTAGCGAAATTCCAAGCTGGCACCCAGCAGTTAAAAACATTATCCCTATCGCCTTGCGACGCTGGCGAAAGTCACTGTTGAAATATGTGTTGAATGGTGAAATTAAGCAATGCATTAGTGCTATTCGCGCACAGCAATATGACGTGATAATCGATGCTCAAGGCTTATTGAAAAGCGCATGGATAGCTAAACTCGCTCATGGCAAATCTTTTGGCTATGCCAAGGGTTCGTCTAAAGAGCCTGTAGCTTGGGCCTATAATTGTCCTCAAACCATAGACCGCAACCAACATGCGGTAAAGCGCTTACGCGAATTACTGGCTAAAAGCCTTGGCTATCCTGAACCACAATCAAGTCCTGACTATGGCATCGAGGCACATTTTAATCCATCAGGCCAAAAACAAAGTTTAATGTTTGTACATGGCACCACCTGGCCAAGCAAACACTGGCCCCAAGCCTATTGGCTTAAGCTAGCGCAATTACTGAGCCAACAGGGCTACTGTATAAAAGTGCCTAATAGCAATGCAGCCGAGCTTGAACGCGCAAAAAAACTAGCCGAGGTCTCATCTCTAGTTGAAATATTGCCTAAGACCAGTTTAACGCAGTTAGCAAGCATCATGGCAAGCATGCAAGCTGTTATTGCGGTAGACACAGGACTGAGCCATCTCGCAGCCGCATTAAATATTCCAACCATAACACTCTATGGCCCGACCGATCCCGCTAAAATTGGTACCTATGGCCAGCATCAAGTTCATTTGAAAACAGCATTTGCTTGCTGTGGTAAAAAGATTTGTGCCAAAGCCAGCAACCAAGTTCTTAACCCACCTTGTTACACTGAGCTGACACCGGATTTAGTTTATTCAAACTTGCAAAGCCTGTTGCAATCGGCTAATTTGCCTTAGAGGCATCATAAACCCTATAAGATTTGGATGTCTGCTCTGCGGTATCATAATGACGATAAGTGAGCAAATATGCAGCATGTAGAAATAATTATTCAACCCAAGTGGATCATTACCGTTGATAGCAAAAATCGTGTCTTAGAAAACCACTCCATTATTATTGATCGCGGCAAAATCCTCGATATTATTCCCAATGAATTACTGAAATCTGAGTATTCAGCTATTAAAACTCACTTTATGGACAACCATGCTATTTTGCCTGGATTTGTTAATGCGCATACTCATAATTCCATGAGCCTACTCAGAGGCTTTGCCGATGACCTGTCCTTGATGACCTGGTTACAAGATTATATTTGGCCGGCAGAAAAGCTTTATGTCAGTCCAGAATTTGTTTGTGATGGCATGCGACTCTCACTGGCTGAAATGATTCGCGGCGGGACCACTTGTATCAATGACATGTATTTTTACGCAGCAGAGGCCGCAGAAGTCATGCATAAAGCAGGGATCCGTGGCCGCATTGCCGATACCATATTAAATATAGCAATGCCCTGGTCACCTACCGTGCAAAGCTGCTTTGATAAAACCATCGCATTAGCACAAAAAGTCAAAGCTTATCCTCTAGTTGAGGCCTCAATTGCCCCTCATGCGCCCTATACTACAGATGATGATGTGTTGCGAGAAGTGTTAAGAATATCTAAACACTATGCCTTACCTATCCATATGCATGTGCATGAGACCAAAGACGAAGTAGACCAGTATTTAGCTACTCATCAGACTTGGCCTTTAGCCCGCTTACAGGAACTTGGCCTATGTTCTGCTAAGCTTCAAGCCGTGCATATGACCCAAGTCAGCCAAACTGATATAGAAATCCTTAAAAGCACCGGCACGCATGTAATCCATTGCCCTGAGTCTAACATGAAGTTAGCCAGCGGTATTTGCCCAGTACAAACCTTGCTAGACGCGGGAATTAATGTCGCCTTAGGCACCGATGGCCCTGCTAGTAATAATGATTTAGATATGATTGGAGAAATGCATTCTACCGCCATGCTTGGCAAAATCCATGAACATAACCCCGAAGCGAACACAGCCCATACCATATTAAGAATGGCGACTATACATGGTGCTAAAGCCTTAGGATTTGAACATATCACAGGCTCCCTAGAGATAGGTAAAGCCGCCGATGTTATTGCCATCGACTTAAATCGCCTGGAGACCAGTCCAACTTATAACCCGGTAGCTCAAATTGTTTATGCAGCCTCACGCGATCAGGTAACTGATGTATGGGTAGCAGGCAAGCAATTACTGAAAAATCGAGAACTTACCACCCTAAATGAGGCTGAAATTTTAGAAAATGCCAAAGTCTGGGCTGGAAAATTACGCAAAGTGGTAATACGCTAATTTATTATTTAGCAAAGATGGATTTGATGCTAAATTAGCCATAAACCTGTTATTTGAGTAATTATTTACATTTCAGTTATACTCGCTTAGATATTTTGTAATCGAAAAGGAGTTTTCATGCCGTTTATTCCCCATACCGATAATGAAATTCGAGAAATGCTCGAGACTATTGGCGAAGCTAATATTGAAGCTTTATTTGATGAAATTCCAAGTAATCTTCGTGCCAAATCCATGGATAACATTCCAGTGGGTATCAATGAGCTTGAAATGACCAAAGTTATGCAAGAGCGTGCCAAACTTGATCGAGAGCAATTGAATTTTATTGGCGCTGGCAGCTATGAGCACTTTATCCCAGCGGCTGTATGGGAATTGGTGGGCCGCGGTGAATTTATGACAGCTTATACCCCTTATCAAGCTGAAGCTAGCCAAGGTGGTTTACAGGTCATTTATGAATACCAAACCATGATGGCTTCCTTAATGGAACTAGATGTGTCTAATGCCTCTTTATATGACGGAGCTTCAGCTCTTGCCGAGGCGGTATTAATGGCGGTTCGTGCTAATAAACAGTCTAAATCCAATAAGATAATCATTTTAGGCTCGATTGCACCTCATTATGAAAAAGTCCTGCACAGCATTGTTAAACATCAAAATATTCATATCCAAAGCCTTCGCCTTGACCTTTTATCTGAACCTCAGCGTAGTGAAAAGCTGAAAGCACTCGAAGCCGAAGACATCACAGCGGTGGTCATTCCACAGCCTAGCTTTTTAGGTCATATTCAAACTGTGGATGAACTCACCGATTGGGCCCATGCTAAAAAAGCACTGGTAATTGCTCTGGTCAATCCTATTGCCATGAGCTTATTAAAAGCGCCTGGTAATTGGGGCACTAACGGCGTGGATATTGCCTGTGGTGAAGGCCAGCCTCTAGGCGTCCCCATGAGCTCCGGCGGCCCTTACTTTGGCTTTATGACCTGTCGCCAAGAATGGATAAGACAGATGCCAGGTCGCATAGTCGGACGCTCGGTGGATATTGAGGGTAAACCCGGGTTTTGTTTAACGCTGCAAGCCCGTGAGCAACATATTCGTCGCGCCAAAGCTACTTCTAATATTTGTACTAACCAAGGTTTACTCGTCACGGCCGCTACTATATTTATGAGCATCAAAGGACCTGAAGGCTTGCGCGAAATGGCGCTGCAATCTCACTATAATACTCAAGCCCTTGCCGCTAAACTGAGTAAGCTAGCTGGCGTAAAGATTTTATCCCAAGGCCCGGTATTTCATGAAATTATCGTGCAATTGCCCAAGCCTGTATCGCAATTTTTACAGCAATTGTCCAAGCTGGATATTCAAGCCGGATTTGATTTAAGCCAAGACTTTCCAGAATTAGGCCAAACGCTATTACTATGCTCCACCGAAGTCCATAGCGAGCAAGACCATGACCGTTTAATTTCAGCCTTACAAGCTGTATTGTAGGAGAGCCAGCATGTTAATTTTCGAAAAATCCCCTCGCTCCACAAATGATTGGTTAAGCCCATGCAATATTTCTGATATTCCTACCTTCCTGTTGCGCAAGACCGCACCAAAATTGCCACGGGTGTCTGAGTTAGAGGCTGTACGCCATTATACCCGTTTATCTCAAAAAAACTTTTCGATTGATACTCACTTTTACCCCTTAGGCTCTTGTACCATGAAATACAACCCTAGGGCGGCACATAAATTAGCTTCATTGCCAGGCTTCACTGGTCGCCATCCTTTTGCCCAGCTCGATAAAAGCCAAGGCATGATGCGCTGCCTATATGAACTGCAAACTATGTTAATGGAGCTCACTGGCATGAAAGGCGTGTCATTGACACCCATGGCTGGAGCGCAAGGAGAGTTTGCTGGCGTGGCTATGATAAAGGCTTATCATGAAGCGCGTCATGACTATGAGCGCTGTGAAATCATCGTGCCAGATGCCGCGCATGGCACAAACCCTGCCACTGCCGCCATGTGTGGCTACACGGTCAAAGAAATCCCTACCAATGCTGAGGGCGATATTGATTTGGAGGCTTTAGAAAAAGCTTTAAGCCCAAAAACCGCAGGCATAATGTTAACCAATCCATCAACCTTTGGGGTATTTGAACGTCAAATCAAACATATAGCTAATAAAGTGCACGAAGCCGGCGGCTTATTGTATTACGATGGCGCCAACTTAAACGCGATTATGGGTAAAGTACGCCCTGGTGATATGGGTTTTGATGTCATGCATATGAACCTGCATAAAACCTTTGCCACTCCACATGGTGGCGGTGGCCCTGGTGCAGGGCCAGTATTAGTGGGGCAACGCTTAGTGCCTTACTTGCCCGTACCTTTTGTGACGCAAACAGCCGATAAATTTGACTGGGTGACCGAGAAAGAACTCCCCACTTCAATTGGTCGATTATCAGGCTTTATGGGCAATGCCGGCATCTTATTACGTGCCTATATATATGCCAGAATGCTAGGTCGTGATGGCTTAACCAAAGCTTCTGAAATTGCGGTATTAAATGCTAATTATTTAATGAAATCCTTGCAAAAAGCAGGCTTTACTCTAGCCTTTCCTAAACGCCGCGCTACCCATGAATTTATTGTTACCATGCAGCCTGAAATGAAAAAACATGGCGTGTCTGCGCTGGATGTCGCCAAATCCTTACTTGATTATGGAATTCATGCTCCAACCATGTATTTCCCTTTAAAAGTCCCAGAATGCTTATTGATTGAGCCAACCGAAACCGAATCCAAACAAGAATTAGATCAATTTATTGCGGCCATGATTAAAATCCGTGAGCAGGCAGCCATAGATGCTAATGTATTAAAGCAAGCTCCTACCAAACAACCGGTAAGACGCATGGATGATGTGAAAGCCGCTAAGGAATTAGATTTAGTGTGGTGAGTAAACACCTTGATAACAGCAAACCAGATTGCTATGCTGTAAACTCAAATAAATAATAAGGAGGTTATTATGAGTAATAGTAATTTGCATAAGCTTAGTCAAGCTTTGATATATGGCGGTGCGGCTTTATTTCTCTATGAAGGTGTCATAGGTTTAAATCAAATTTATAATCATGAAGGCTATCCTGACAACTCAACACAACTCTTAACTGCTCTGGGAGCCAGTCTATGTCTGGCTGGTTATGAATTCCTAAAGGCTAGTAGTGGCACTTCAGCTAGACCTGCAAGTGTGCCAGCTGCATCTGTCTCTACGCCTTCTAGCAGAAGCCCTACAGCTTTTGCTGACGCAGCTACTTCATCACGTGAGAGTTCTACTGTTGTAGTCCCACGTAATCATTAATTTATAATGATTTTATCTTACTTATTAACCTTAAGGGCTTTAAGAAAACCTTAAGGTTAACTTTGTAAAATGGCTTAAATTCTTAATCATGGATGATTAGCCATGCAACTTACCATAAGAAAGCTGCATAAACCAAGCTTATTAATCTTATTGCTAACCGCCTTATTGCCAGCCTGCACCCATACTGATTTAAGCTCAATGGCGCAATCTGCAAAGGATAATGCTTATTGGCTTAAACGCTGTAAAACTAGAAGCTTATCAAATAAAAAGGGCCAATATAGCCAACTTGAAATTGACTCAGTTGATGCCCCTTTGGCTGCTCCACTGCAATTTAAGGTGGTGAAACTGGGTCATTATGAAGCAAAATTTTACCAACAACATGATGAAAGCCAATCCGCCTATGTTAGTACCATTGGCAAACTGGACGGTGACTTTTTGGCAATTAACGGGGGATTTTTTACCCCAAACTTTAGCCCTGATGGCCTATTTTATGACCATGGTAAAATTCTATCGCCTATGAGCGATCAACCCATCTTTAATGCCATGGTAGTCGTTACTCAAACTGGTCAAATCGAACTTGGCACAAGCCATATGCCTTATAAGCAAGCGGCTTATGCTATTCAAACTGGCCCGGTGTTAATTAACCAAGGTCAAATACAGCATTCAGCAGTCCATCAATGCTTAGAATCAGCTAATCGTACGGTATTAGCGAAATCCAGTGACGGCCAATTATTGGTAATCTCTACTTCTGATATCACCTTACCTGCCTTAGAGACTATTTTGTATGACCATCCCGAATGGTTTGGCGTAAAAAAAATTCTTATTGCGGTGAATCTAGATGGCGGCAAATCCAGTGCAATTTATATCAATAATAGCTCAACCCATGTGGTAGAAAACGGCAAGAGCCTAGTGGAAAACATGCTACTGTTTAACTAAAGCCCAGGCCTTCTTGTTGTTTTGGGCCCTGATGACTTCGTAATAGAGTGGCTCATGACTTAGCCATAGATTCTGTGGCTTGCTTTGCAATCACAGAATGACAGCTGGCGTCATCCTGATAAGGCAAAGCCTGCATCAGGATCCAGTTGTTAACTAGCTTTGAGTTGGAATGGTTAACCAGCTTTGAGCTTCGCTAGTAGAGCTATTGCTAGCTGGAGCCGATGAAGTTTCTGGAACGGGAGCGCTATCAGTGGATTGCACTGGCTCAGCGCTAGTTGAAGCTGGGCTTGGCATGCTTGAGCTGGCAGGCACAGTATGATTCATATTATTAACGCTGTGTTTAATTGGTTTTTTAGCTTCATGGCTACTAGTTTTTTTAATGCCATGCTTTTCAGTATCAGCTCCTGCAGAATAGCTTGGAATCGAGGTCAAGGAAATGGTTCTTGAAGTCGCTCCAGTCATATCCCATGACTGACCATAAACGAAATTTACCTCGGTAAGCTGTGGCGCTACGTGAAATGCAGGCTTCACGGCAAACTCAAACTCTGCCGTACCGCCAGCACCAATCCTACGAGTGCTAGGCGCTAAATAATGATAAGCAGTTAAAGTTAATAAATCGCTATTGTAATTACTCACATACCACTGATAGCCTGTCGTTGCATTAGCGGGCAATGCAATTTTGACTATATGTTGGCTAGAACTAACATTGATGGTTTGTTTAGGCATGCCGGAATGAGCAGCATAAGCTGTAGCTGATAGCATCAAACCTGTCACAACCGCTGCAGTTACTTTGAGCAAAGTTTTCATTATGTTAGCCTTATTTATGTTAAGAAAGTAATTAATGACTAATATTAGCACAGCCCTAAATATTTTGAGATGTTTCTTATTTGCCAAGTTGAGACTGAGCTTTTGTCTGTCATTCTGAGCTTGCAGAGCAAGCTACAGAATCTAAGTCTTACTCTTGAAGCCGATCCTGATGAAGCCTATGCCTTATCAGGATGACCCTTACCATTGTCATTCTGTGATTAGCGTGAGCTAAGCCACAGAATCTAAGTCTTACTCTTGAAGCCGATCCTGATGAAGCCTATGCCTTATCAGGATGACCCTTACCATTGTCATTCTGTGATTAGCGTGAGCTAAGCCACAGAATCTAAGTCTTACTCTTGAAGCCGATCCTGATGGTGGCTGTGCCTTATCAGGATGACGATTTTCTAGCCTAAAGTTTTATGAGGCAGGCTCTCGATTCTGGCAGCGGGAGTAATCATGGTATAATTCAATTTACGCTGCAATTCACGAATAGTTGCTGCTCCAGCATAGGTTAAACCTGAACGTAATCCACCAATAATATCGGCTACGATAGCATCTTCGTTCTCACGATAAGGCACTTCAGTCGCCACACCTTCAGCGGTTTTCCATTCTGGCATCACGCCCATAAAGTCAGCCTGTGCTTCAGAACTTGCCATCCCACGATACATCTTAACTTTACGGCCATCTGCTAAAGCCACATAACTACCTGGGGTAGGTCTGGTACCAGCGAACATCCCACCTAACATCACAAAGTCTGCGCCAAATGCCAAGGCTTTAACCACGTCGCCTGCAGTACGAATACCACCATCGGCCACAATTGAACGGTCCACTCGTGCACAATCTTGTACTGAGGATAAGGTTGGGATACCAAAACCAGTTTTAATCCGGGTGCTACATACAGAACCGCCACCAATACCCACTTTGATAATGTCAGCGCCACAAGAAGACAAATAATCCGCTCCAGCGTAGGTCGCCACGTTTCCGCCCATAATGCAAGCATTAGGGAACATATCACGAAGTTGCTTTAAGGTTTTACCCACGTATTTAGCATGGGCATGGGCCACATCGACACAGAAGTATTCTGCTCCTGCATCGCTTAGCGCTTTAGCTCGCTCTAATTCGGCTTCGGAACAGCCAATGGATACAAATACTTTGTGTTTACACTTTTTATATTCGGCAATGTTATCAGCGATGCTCATAAAGCGGTGTAACACGCCGATCCCGCCTTTAGAGCCAACAAAATTGGCCATATTATGCTCGGTAATGGTGTCCATATTTGCAGTCATAATAGGCAAGTCTAACTGCAATCTGCCAGTACGATCGGTCATGGAAATATCTACCATGCGACGTGATTCGTAATGGTTATAGGCTGGAATTAACAGAATATCATCGAAGGTAAAAGATTGATTTTGAAAACTCATGGAAATATCCTCATTTATTTGCCTGAGGATTATATAAGATTTCTATGAAAACTGGTAGATAGAATTTTAAGCAGCATTAGCTACTAGTATTTGCCTATGGCTGACCTTAGCATTTAGGTTTGGCATAAAAGCCAGAGCCATACTGGCTTTTGGCATAATTTTAGGCTCATGAACAGGCTGCTGGGTAAACCACTGATGAAGATTGTGCCAGGCTTTTTGGGCATAATCTGTAATGTGCTTAGTGAGCATCACGGCTTCATAGCCATAATGTAAACCTGCCATTATGGCATGAGGAGGGACCCCAAGGCTTAAAGCTGCAGCCACCCCTAATGCAACGGCACTCACTGCCAATACTGCACCTCCTAGCATTAAGGCTTTTTTACTCATGCTAGCTTGTTGCCAAGTTTGGCGTAGAGCATCCCAGCCTGCGATAGGCTCAATATTAGTTGCAGTCAGTTTGTTAGTGGCTAGCATAGGGTTGCTCCTAACCTTAAATTAAGTAGTGTTACGCTTAATTTAAATATTACGAAAAGTAAGTCGCTATGCACAGGCTAAGAATCTGAAATCATTGTAAGCTTTTGGCTATTGTAATTGGGCTATTCTGGCTTCTAAGCGCTCGACAGCTTCACGTAAATCTGCGATGTCTTCATAAAAATCTTCCACTTCTTCACGAGGTGGCAACAGCCTTTTTTCTTCTTGTAAATATTCAGTTAAATCTTGGCAGCTGCTTGAACAGGCTGATTTGTTCCAGTCTTTTGCTTTTCTCGCGGCCTTGCATATTTCAAAAGCCGGTGCATCGCCGATGAATTTAGCCAACAGGCCTTCCCAATCCACCTGACTTTGTTGCATAAATTTCTGATAAGCTTGTAGTACATGAATATCCCCAGCTTGTTTCACCCTGCCTGTGCCTACAATAGCTTGTGGATGTGAGGCAAAAGCAAACTCCATTAAATCTACCAACCGGCCCTTAAGATGGGCCTGAGCATCATTGCTGCTATTGATATATAGGCTAAAGCCTTTGGGGTTTGGGGCAAAAAGTAGTGATAGATTCCAATCCTCAACCTCCACTTTAAGAGATTGACCCTGTAAGGGTAGAAGTAAACTTGGCAGCTCTGAGTCTAAAGCTAAATAGCCATTGATGACTGTCTCTGCCATGCCAGCTATAGCGCTGTGGAGCAAATTTACCATTTTATACCTCGATGTAGTGCAACAATGCCTCCAGTCATATTGGTATACTCCACCTCATCAAATCCGACTTGTTTCATCATTTCTTTGAGCTTGTCTTGATCAGGGTGCTTGCGAATAGATTCGGCCAAATAGCGATAGCTGTCTTCATCATTAGCAATCCATTTGCCCATTTTCGGCAAAATATGGAAAGAGTATGCATCATAAAGTGGCTTAATCGGCAAACTCGGATGAGAAAACTCTAAAATCAGCGCCCGCCCACCTGGTTTTAACACTCGGCGCATTTCACGCAAGGCCTGATCTTTATCAGTCACATTGCGTAGGCCAAAGGCTATAGTGATGCAATCAAAATAATTATCAGGAAAAGGGAGGGCCTCGGCATTAACTTGAGAATAGCGTAACTGGCTGACATAACCCTTATTTTCTAATCTTTGCCGGCCTTCATTAAGCATGGCCTCATTAATATCGGCTAATACTACTAGGCCTTCTTTACCGACTAGCTCAGCAAATTTCATTGCCAAGTCGCCGGTACCACCGGCAAGATCCAACACCTTTTGCCCAGGTTTAACTTGTGCCACAGAGATAGTATGACGCTTCCAAAGCCTATGGACCCCCATAGACATCACGTCATTCATCACATCATATTTACTCGCAACCGAGCTAAATACTTCCGCAACTTTCTTTTGTTTATCCGCCCAAGGTACTTCTTTATACCCAAAATGGGTCGTTTCGGGTTTATGCTCGCTCATCACTGGCTTCCTCTTGATTTTGCCCCATTATACGCAAAATGACCGCTAAAAAAACCTAGACTAGCCTGACGCCTGATTTATTTAAATAGAGATAAGCTATCGCAAATCCTCAAATGCCACATGCCCATACTCGAGTTGAAATTCGCGCCAGGAACAATTAAGGCTAATGTTCAATCAAACCTATGCTAAATATAAAGCCTGATTATAAAAGCCGCATAAAATTAATATACTTGGAAGCATATACATAAAATAAATCTAATTAAATTTCTATACTTCGAGCAAAATTGTAGCTAAATTGCGAATCATATTTAATAAAGGAGCAATAATATGCAAGGACAAAATCAAGTAACCGTTATTGAAATGGCAGAGACGTCAATAATTTCCGCATCCCCTCGTGCTGCTGATGAAGCATTATCCGAACAAGAAGCATTTGCAGTAAATTGGCTTCCTCCTATTAATGAAGAATTAGAAGTAAATTGGCTTTCGCTAGTTGATGAAGAACCAGCCAGACAAGTAATTGTAGCAGAAAACAGGCAACCTCTAATCCAACACGCTCAAGTCCGAAATCAACCTGTTTCTAACCCTCTATCATTGAGATCTAATAGTAATCATAATGAAGCAGAACGCTGTCTATTGACTTGTCTTACGACAATGTTAATGGCTATAGGAATAGGATGTGGAATATTTTATAATCTTAAAACTTCACCTATAAGCGCTTTTAGTATTACTAATCTTACAGCTGATGGCACAACTTTTGGCTCCAAAGAAACCTTTTTCCCAGCCAAAAATGCCAGCGTCACTGCCATGAATCTTCCAGAAGTAGACCATATCGGTTGGCGTGTGGATGCTGCAGCCTCCAATCCAGAGGCCGATTGCATTTTAGGCCTAGGGGATTCTACTTGGGCTATTACCGATAGCACCTCAACCAATACGACCATTCCAAGCTCTTCTGCCAATATAACGAATGATATTACTCGCTTCTTAAGCCAGGCTTATATTGTATGCTTAGGGTCCGTGCCCAGCAATGTGAGTCTTAGCTTTGATGCTGAGGCTTTAAAGTGCAGCAGTGGCTGGACTTCAGGCGCTCAGTTAAAAATCGAAGATTGCAGTACTTTAGCTTCTGCGTCTGCTTCAACCTCGCTGGCATTTTTACCAGGTCTAGCAAGCTCTAGTCACTTATCGACAGAACTTGCTTTGGATAAAGCTTAATTTTAACCTCGAAAGGGGCTAATATTTCAGCTTAAAATACTAAGCAGCCCCTTTTCAAACCTAGGCCACACGCTATCAAGAGCTATACCGGCCAGTTCTTCTATACAAATGACTGGAATGTGTAAATCATGCCAGGCATATTCACTAAGACTGCCTGGTGTAGGGTAACCGATGTCAGCCTGCACGGGATAGCCACAAGCTTGACTAAGTTGCTTAGCTGCGGCTAATCCACTCTCACCGGTACAGACCACACAAGGCCTGTCTTCTATGGAATGAAAATGGATAATAACACTTGGTTTAACTTGATCAATGAGCTTCACTAAGGCTTGAATTTCAGGCTCAGACGCAGCATGTGGCCCTGGATAATAGCGGGGCTTTTCACATTCTGGCGACCAATTCGAGGCCGGATAATTGCGATTTAGATCAACCCCACGGCCATTGACTCGTTCATTTTTGGCATAGCCATCAGGATTTATACAGGGAATTAACACCCAAGGTTGTTTGATTTCAGATTCATGCTGTCTAAGATAGCTCAATAAATCTTTAGCTAAGCGCACTCCTTCTGGCTCATCGCCGTGCGTGCCGCCAATAAATAAAATCGTCGATTCATGGCTCATGGCGTCTTCGCTATGATATAGCGCGATAGCTTGTCCATTTGCAGATAAAGCCCAGTTTTTAATATGTTTCATGTTATTTTGCTGTAACTTTCTGTACATAATTAATTGAATTGAAGATAATAAGCTTATTTTCCAAGACAAGGAAGTCTTTATGTATAGCAAAAAACACGAAAAATTTGGCCCTCGAGAACAAATTGTTAGCGCAGCTTCAGAGCTTACAAAGCCAGATACCGCCTTAAGAGGTTCCAGTAACAAACAGGAAACGGAAGCTGCCGTGGGCCCATATTTATCAAAATTAGAAAAAAATTTACAGGCTTGTAAACTTTTAATTAATAAAGCTTTTGACGAAAAAATCGCTCAGGTAAACTCCCTTCTCCAGCAACTGCATGATTTGTTTAAGCTTCATAAAGCTTCAGTAGAACGTATTCATCATGATGAAGACTCGTTATATAATCGCTTTCTTTCAGGAAAAAGTTTAGCCATTGAAATGCAAAGCGATAAACTGGCTAGCCGAGCTGAATTCACTGAGCAAAAATCCTGGTATGAAGCTAATATTCAAATGCTCTTGCAGGCTATTGAGACCTTGCACCTTGGTGTTAGCAAAAAATTAAAAGATTTTTACTATGATAGATCTGACATAATAAGCGTGGTACAAGCCATTAAATGTATTGATCAATTTCAAAAAGACCAATTGAATGCAATAAACCATATTGATGATCACATCGAATCTTATTGGAATAAGTATGCGAGTTCAATTATTACTATGAGCCAAAAGTTCCAAGCTCATGCAAAAACTCGCCAGAATACTTTTGAGACCCTCAAAAAACAACATGATCTCGCCCTTGCTGCCGCCACAGGCGTAAGTTGTAAAGTATCATATTCTATTTCAGATGGTGCAAAGCTTAACTTACCGAGCATGATGGACGCCAGCTCTGAAAAACCACGTTATGCCTTAGACTACGCTATTATTAATCATCATGTTGCAACCGTAGAAAAGCTGATTGCCTTAGGTGCGATTGAATATAGTGATGATGCACTAGAGCTTGCAAAACAAAAAGCCGAACAATTTTTCTTAACGCCAGGATTAGCTTTAAGCTTTTATAAAGCGTCCGCTGAATACTACAATGCTCAATATGAAGCTGCCTTACTTGCTATAGCTAAAATCGAAAGGCTGTTAAGCACTATTAGACCGATTGTTGCAGATAATAGTGAGGGAGATTGCGGGTCTTCTATTGCAACGAAGGAAACTATCACAAGATCGGCTGTGGCTGAAACCACAAGCTTAGATAGTGACAGTGTCCCAACCCAAGCTTCACCCTTAACCGTAAGCAGCAGAAACATAAGCGATAGCTCGATAAGCGTCACGCCAGCCCCATAGTGTTGAAATGAGTAATTTGCGCAGCATGGGCTGGTAGCATTAATGCGAATGGCTTGATTTTTGTAAGCTAAGTATGGCGATTGCGGTTAATATCAATCCCACTGCCGCGGCTAAAACCAAAGTCAGCCTTTCATCAAATACCAGATAGGACCAGAATAAGCCAGTGATCGATACCACTCCCCCGACTAGACTGTAGTAAACAGGGCCAGCACGCTTAATTAGAGCAAAGAAAATGACATAGCCTAGGCTTGATAACACTATTTCCAATAAAATTAGCCAATCTACAACGGTAAATGGCCAATTTAGTGCATGAAACTCATGAAACTTTAAAACTAGTGGTGCCAATAACAAAGTGGATACCGTCATCATCCCTGCTGATAGGCTTAAGGAATCGCTTGGCACCGGTCTAAAATTAGCAAATACCGCACAGCAGGCAAACGATAATGGTGTTAACAGCACAATCAGCGTCCATGATAGCGCTGGCGTGGTGCTAGCCTGGTGTGGCCATACTATCAACAGAATCCCAGCTACGCCAATAAATAAACCCAACAAGCGCCCAAAGCTAAATCGCTCAGCATTGACCATTAGCGCTAGAGGATAAGTTAAAATAGGCACCGTATTCACCAGCACCGCTAATACTCCGGCCGAAATATGGCCCGCCGCAAAATACATTAGAGTATTGGGGAAAGCGATGCCTAAAACTCCACAAACCAAATAGTAGCGCAGGTAATTTACACTCACTGGAATTTTAGGGGCCCTAAAACTTGCCACTGATAATAAAAATAAAGCCGGCCCTAAAGATTGCCAAAACGAGTACCCCATAGGAGCAACGCCATGAGTGACGCAATAGCGTGCGATGCTATAACCTGAGCCCCAAATTAAACCAAGTACTATCAATAAAATTAAAGAGGTCCAGTTAATTTTCATGTATGCATCCAAATTATTTTACTTACCGCGCATCCTAGCATAACTGTGGCATAAAATGGACTTAACTCATCTGCATTTCATAAATCAAATGTTTAATGGTCTCTTTAATTTTATACACGGCAATAGCTTCAAATAATTCAAAATCTCCTCCTTCGCCTTCTAAAGAGCGAATAAGGCTTAAAGCTTGGTTAAGTATCATCATATTAGTGGAATTGAGTTGCATATAGCCTCCGCTTGTTCTCTTTTTGTTTTCTTATTATCAGGATATGATACAAAAAGATTGCAAGCAAGACTAAATAATAACCTGAGCCCTAAGGCTTGAAAATATTGAGTTGATGCCAAATTTCATCTATGCGCTGCTTGATTATTGGCTCCATAACAATAGGCTCGCCCCATTCGCGCTGAGTTTCTCCCGGCCACTTATTAGTAGCATCAAGTCCCATCTTGGAACCTAAACCTGAAACTGGAGAAGCAAAGTCTAGATAATCAATAGGCGTGTTATCAATCAGGACAGTATCTCGTATAGGATCCATGCGGGTGGTAATGGCCCAAATAACTTCTTTCCAATCGCGAGCATTCACGTCTTCATCGGTGACGACAATGAATTTAGTATACATAAATTGTCTAAGGTATGACCATATTCCCATCATCACGCGTTTGGCATGGCCCGGATATTGCTTTTTAATCGTCACTACGGCTAAGCGATAGGAGCAGCCCTCAGGCGGCAGATAAAAATCCACAATTTCTGGGAACTGTTTTTGCAAAATCGGTATAAAGACCTCATTTAAAGCCAACCCTAAAATGGCTGGCTCATCGGGGGGCTTTCCAGTGTAAGTACTATGATAAATGGGCTTATGGCGATGAGTAATCCGCTCCACGGTAAAAACAGGGAAGTGTTCAACTTCATTATAATAGCCCGTGTGGTCGCCAAATGGTCCTTCAGGAGCAAGTTCTCCTGACAAATATCCTTCTAAAATAATTTCAGCGCTAGCTGGCACCATAAGAGTAGAGCCTAAGCATTGGACTAACTCGGTCTTGGCGCCACGCAATAAGCCAGCAAACGCATATTCTGATAATGTATCAGGCACTGGGGTGACCGCCGCCAAAGTCGTTGCGGGGTCTGCACCTAAAGCTACGGCTATCGGGAAAGGCTGGCCGGGAAATTTTTCTTGATGCGCTTTAAAATCTAAAGCGCCGCCGCGATGGGCCAACCAGCGCATAATGAGTTTATTTTTACCAATGACTTGTTGCCGGTATATACCTAAATTAGTCCGCTCTTGACTAGGCCCCTGAGTGATAACAAGGCCCCAGGTTATTAAAGGCGCTGCATCTTTTGGCCAACAGGTTTGAATCGGCCATTGACTTAAGTCAACCTCATCACCTTCTAATACCACTTCTTGGCAAGGTGCATCAGTTAGCGTTTTAGGCTGCATAGCCAACACTTGTTTTAAAATTGGCAATTTATCCCAAGCATCTTTTAAGCCCTTAGGAGGCTCAGGCTCTTTTAAAAACGCCAATAATTTACCTATCTCGCGTAAAGACTCGACATTATCCTGGCCCATGGCCATGGCAACTCGTTTAGGCGTACCAAATAAATTGGCTAATACAGGAATACTATGGCCTATAACATTTTCAAATAATAAAGCCGGTCCGCCCAGCTTTAAGGTGCGATCAGCAATTTCTGTCATTTCTAAATGAGGGTCAATGGGTAGGCTAATGCGTTTAAGTTCGCCCTGGGCTTCTAATTGATGGATAAATTCACGTAGATCGGTGTAATGCATAAACGTACTTCAAATAAGATATTTGCCCTAAATTATAGAGAAATTCAGGGCTAAAATCGAGGAAATTCCCGTTAGAATTCGCTTGAGGGATGACCAGAAGCTGAAGATCTACTGGCCTCACTGCGTTCAGTTTTCGCCACTTCTCCCGCAGATTCGCCCCATAAACACTTTTGTAATATAGTTCTAAATGTTAAAGCCGGTTCTCGTCTTGCATATGCTTGGGTGGCTAAAAATGGCTCCAAGTTCTCACGCGGATGGGATTTTGCTCTAAGCCTTAATAAATCGTAAACGGTTTGGCCCTCGTTATTTCGTATGGACTGATCTATACCCGTTTTAACCAGCGCTGAAAACGCATGCAAATTATCGTATCTTACTGCCTCATGCAGGGCAGTCTCATTATTGCTTAACAAAATATGTGAGTCAGCGCCTCGCGCTAACAACAGGTCAAAAGCTGCATTATCTCTTCGAAAAATGGCCGTATGTAATGCCGTTAAACCCAATAAACCGGGTGCATTAATATCAGCACCATGATCTAATAGAGCTTCAATGCCCTCAATCCAATTTAGGTCCGTGGCAATATTAAGAGTATGGTCACGAGCGCCCATGCCCCCTAATGGATTAGCACCCGCATTAAGCAATAGATTCACTACTTCACTATTTTTGTATATCACAGCGTCAGTTAAAGCCGTATGGCCATGTGCATCTTCGATAGTGACATCCGCTGCTCGACTTAATAAAAGCTGAGTCATGGCAGAATTATCCGCCGCTAAGTGTAAGGCGGTTTGCTCTGTTTCATTTTGACCATTGATTAGAAAACCATATTTATCTGAACTGGAGTCTAATATTTTTTTTACGCCTGTAAGATCGCCTGCAAGCACAGCTTCATGTAGTTCGCCTAACATAAATTACCTTTTATTTTTATTGTTATTAAAGGTTAATATAGACTATAAAAATGTTTTTTTGTAATTAGTTAAGCGCTTCTAAGCTAAGGCAGAAAATTGTGTTAGCAGTTAGCTCTGATTATGCTAATCTTTTATCAAAGTTTGATTCGCATAAAAAGGAATATACCTATGGCTTATGGACAAGAAGTTATGGATTGCGTCACCAAAGTTGTTGAGGATTTTATTCGTACAGATGAAAAACCACAGGAATTAACAGTAAAGACTCATTTCATCCCTGCATCTAAAACTTCGGTCCAAGCCAGCCTATTCCCACGCCAGATGGCTGTAGCCATCTATAGGCAGTGCCTAGCTAAAGATGACATCGAGGAAACAGCTGCCTCAGAGCGTTAAAATTAGACTTTAAACACTGGCTCTAAGCAAGATGAATTTTTAATAATCCATTTATACTTATGCCTAGAGCCCACCCATTGAAACAATTTTTAATGCATTAAAGCTCTAAGACTGGCGCTTCATAGCATTGAAAAAATCTTCATTCGTTTTGGATTCTTTAAGGCGCTCTGTTAAGAATTCCATGGCTGAAATTTCATTCATAGGATGCAAGATCTTACGCAGAATCCATAGGCGTTGTAATTCATCAGGCTTGGTAATAAGCTCTTCACGGCGAGTACCCGATTGGCTAAAGTTAATAGCTGGATACACACGTTTTTCCGCAATCTTACGATCAAGACGCAATTCCATATTACCGGTACCTTTGAATTCTTCAAAGATAACCTCATCCATTTTGGAACCAGTTTCCACCAAGGCTGTGGCAATAATAGTTAAACTACCGCCTTCTGCGGTATTACGCGCCGCACCAAAAAACCGCTTAGGTCTTTGTAGAGCATTAGCGTCTACCCCACCAGTTAATACTTTACCAGATGCAGGCGACACCGTGTTGTAAGCTCTGGCTAACCGAGTAATCGAATCCAATAAGATTACTACATCCTGTTTATGCTCGACTAAACGTTTAGCTTTTTCGATCACCATTTCAGCTAATTGCACATGACGGGTAGCAGGTTCATCAAAGGTACTGGCAACGACTTCACCACGCACGGTGCGGGCCATTTCGGTGACTTCCTCTGGACGTTCATCGATTAACAATACGATTAAATAACATTCTGGATAGTTTTGTGAGATGGAAGAAGCGATGTTCTGCAGCATAATGGTTTTACCGACTTTAGGCGGCGCTACAATTAATCCCCTTTGGCCTTTACCGGTTGGCGCGGCTAGGTCAATAATTCTGGCAGTTAAATCTTCGGTTGAGCCATTGCCTAGTTCCATTACCAGGCGCTGCTCAGGGAACAATGGCGTTAAGTTTTCGAATAAAATCTTTTGCTTAGCTTGCTCTGGTGGATCAAAGTTCACCGAATTAATTTTAGTAACCGCAAAGTAACGCTCATTATCTTTGGGCGGTCTAATTTTTGCACTAATACTATCCCCAGTGCGCAAATGCAAACGGCGGATGAGTTGTGGCGGCACATAGACATCATCGGGGTTGGCCACATAAGAACTGTCAGAAGAACGCAAAAACCCAAATCCGTCTTGTAAAACCTCAAGCACTCCTTCGCCAAATATATCTTCACCTTTTCTGGCTTGAGATTTTAATATCGAAAAGATAATTTCTTGTTTACGTGCACGCCCCGTACTATCTAGGCCAAGGGATTGGGAAATTTCCATCAATTCGGAAATCGATTTTTTCTTAAGCTCGTTTAAATTCATAGTGTGGTCTTCAGGTTAGTCAATTGAGGTATAAAAATGGCTAGTAAGGTGAAAAATTAATGTGGAGGTAAATCGGAGACCAAGCCAAAGAATAAACCATTCTATGGCTTGGCAATTTATAGGGCTAATTGTAGTAACTGTAGCAAAGAAAAGCAAGCCTTATCACTTAACCCAAATTTTCATCAATAAAACCCATTAGCTGTGCTTTACTTAATGCACCAACTTTGGTGGCTTTTAGACTTCCATATTCAAAAATCATTAAAGTAGGAATACCGCGAATTCCATATTTGGCTGGAGCCTGTGAACTCTGATCAACATTGACTTTAACTACTTTGATTTTATTAGCATAAGTAGGGTCTGATGCCACTTCATGCAAAATAGGAGCAATCATTTTGCATGGGCCACACCATTCTGCCCAAAAATCCACTAATACGGGTTTTTCACATTGCAATACTTCTTCTTCAAAATTAGCGTCAGTAACATCCACTATGGTGCTCATGAGTCCTCACAAATAATTAATTAATATAGAATGAAATTGAATAAGCAATTTATAAATCGGTATAATGCACACATTATACTAAAACTTCAATAAGCACAAATATATGAGCAAAACACTAGCCACCATTGATTTAGGCTCTAATAGCTTTCACATGCTCATTTCAAAGCTTGATAAAAATGGCCGCAAACGAAATATTCTTCGCCAAAAACAACAAGTTAAATTGCGTGCCGGCATTGAAGCGGAACAACGCTTAAGTGAAGGGGTCAAACGTACAGCGCTTATGTGCTTAAGCCAATTTGCTGATAATATGAAAAAACATAATGTAACCCATGCTAAAGTTATTGGCACTTACACTTTAAGAACAGTGCAAGATCCGGATTTTTTACAGCTGGCTGAAACTACTCTTGGTTTTCCCATCCAGGTTATTTCAGGCGAAGAAGAAGCTCGCTTGGTCTACTTGGGCGCATCCCTTGGCAAGAATATTAGCCAGAATCAACATACTCTAGTGATTGATATTGGCGGAGGCAGTACTGAATTCATCATTGGCAAAGGCAATACTATTGTTACATTGACCAGTCTTGCTATGGGATGCGTGGGCTTTCAACAGCAATTCTTTGCAGATGGCATTTTATGCCAAGAGCATTTTGATTTAGCCATTGCTCAAGCCAGAGCCAATGTAGCCACAATTGCCACAACACTTAAGAAATTTGGCTGGGTCCATTCTATCGGCTCTTCTGGTACGATCCAAACTATTGCCTCATTCTTGCATTCATTAGGCTGGCGCAAAGGCCATATTGATAAAGCTGGCCTAGAGCTTATTAGAGAAAAATTATTGGCCGTTAAAACGGTCAATGCTATAAAATTTGATGGGGTCCGCGAGGACCGTGAAAGTATTTTAGCTGGCGGCTTATGTATTCTTTTAGGCCTATTTCAAGAGTTGAATATTCAACAAATGCAACTCTCCCCTGGTGGGGTCCGAGAAGCTATTTTGCATGAATTGATAGTCTCTGTTAATGGTTCGAATGCATAAAAGCACAATCTGTCAACATAACTGATCAAGCTTTGAGCTTACAATGATTCTGATGCCCGCTTGCTAGGATTAGAGTGATAAATAAGGAGAAGGAAATGATGAAAAAGATTGCTGTGGTATTGGCTGGCTGTGGCCAAATGGACGGCTCTGAAATTCATGAAGCTACGTTAACTTTACTAGCCCTAGCCCAGAATGGTGCTAGCTATGAAGGCCTTGCTCCAAACCGTGACCAATATGAAGTGTTTGACCATTATGCGAGAAAGCCCCAAGACGGCTCTCGAAATATCTTGGTTGAAGCTGCCAGAATTATGCGCGGCAATGTAAAACCACTCGACCAAGCTAATGTTGAAGACTATGACGCGGTAATATTTCCTGGCGGCAACGGTGCAGCGAAAAATTTATTTGATCTCGCCATTAACGGTCAGAATTACCAAATTCAAGCCGATGTGCTGAAATTTGCTAAAGCCTTCCAAGCCACGGGTAAACCCATGGGCTTTATTTGTATCGCGCCAATGATGATTCCTTTTATCTTTCCTCATGGGGCCAAAATGACCATTGGCAATGATAAAGAGACTGCAGCTGTTGCTGAATCACATGGTGCAATACATGTGAACTGTTCGGTTGATAATATTGTAGTAGATGAGCGTTACAAACTTGTTACCACTCCGGCTTACATGCTTGGCCCAACTATTTTTGATGTGCAAAAAGGTATCGATAAATTAGTGAAAAAAGTTCTTTTACTCTGTTAAACGACTTATATAGTGACGACCTGTAAGGTGCGCACGGCCATGATAACTAGTTTGCTAAACTTAGGGAATATCCTATAATTGCCAAAATGTAATGGGTCATCCTGTGATTGCGGTAGCAAGCCACAGGATCTAATGCACTGAGATACTGACGCCTGCTGCAGTATCAAAATGATTAGCTATCAATCAGTCCGCAGCCATCCATAGCCTGGCTAATATAAATACTCGGTGTGAGGCCGGTTTGTCGATAAAATTCTTTTTTCACCGCTTCGGCAAAGTGCTCTGCCTCAGATTTTTCCAATAGAGCCACTGCACAGCCTCCAAAGCCTGCTCCCGTCATTCTGGCGCCATAACATCCTGGCATATCTTTAGCGATATTGACCATGGTGTTCAAAGCCTCGTTACAGACATCAAAATCACGGTTCAAGCTATTATGGCTATCTAACATAAGCTGGCCTAGCTTAAGCGCATCGTTTTGGTGCATAGCCTCTACGGCTTCTAATACCCTGGCATTTTCTGAAATTACGTGATGCGCTCTTTGATATGCTAAAGGCTCCAACTTGGCTTTATGAGAGTACAAAGTTTGTAAACTGACATCGCGTAGAAATTTCGCCCCCATCGCCTGTGCGACACATTCACATTGCTGACGCCTTTCATTATAAGCGGAGCCCACTAAGCCACGGCGGGTAGTCGTATCCATAATTACTATTACCGTGTTATTAGGCAGGCTGACTGCTTGCGCTTTTAACGATCGACAGTCAATTAATATCGCATGATCTTTTTGTCCTATGGCACAGATCATTTGGTCCATAATTCCGCACTTGACCCCTACCCATTGGTTTTCAGCTTTTTGGCACAACTCAGCCATCAACACAGGGTCCCATGGTAAATTTGAGCTTATAGCAAAAGCTTTGGCAATAGCCAATTCAAAGGAGGCCGAAGAAGATAGCCCTGCACCTACCGGAACATCCGACATTACAACCGCATCAAAACCATTCACTTCTCGAGAAAATTCTTCACTTAAAGCCCAGGCTATACCTTGAATGTAATCAAACCATTTAGCTTTGCCATGGGGTCGAGTTAAATTTTGTAAATCGATTTGGGTTTTGCCTCGGCCCGTGCTGAAAATCGAAATCATAGAGTCGTGCCTAGGAGCAATAGCAAGATAAGTCGAGCACTCCAAAGCCATAGGCAGAACAAAGCCTTCGTTATAATCCGTATGCTCACCAATAATATTCACTCGCCCTGGAGAGCGGATAAGCTTAGCTGCTGGCTTATTATAATATTGTAAAAATTCAGTTAAAATTTTTTGCTTCATCATGCACCTTTTTGTTTAGTGTCAGGCAGTTCCCGAAGTCTTGCAGCGGCTTGTTCAGCAGTGATATCACGCTGGGCTTCTGCCAACATTTCATATCCCACCATAAATTTTTTAACACTTGCTGAGCGCAGCAGCGGTGGATAAAAGTGAGCATGCAACTGCCAATGTTCATTGGCTTTGCCATTATAAGGGGCACCATGCCAGCCCATGGAATATGGGAAGGATACTTCAAATAAGTTGTCATATTTAGCTAGCAAAATTTGCATAATTTTGGCTAAATTCTCGATTTGCTTAGGTGATAAACCAGGCAAATGTTGCACTGGGAATTTAGGCAATAGCAAGGATTCAAATGGCCAAGTTGCCCAAAATGGTACCACTACTAGCCAATCTGCATTCTCACATACGATGCGCTCTTGTTGTTGCATTTCAAGCTCTGCGTAATCCAATAATAAAGGCGTGCCATGGGTAGTATAATAAGCAAGCTGATGGGTTTCTTCTCTCATGGCTTCATTGGGCAAATGTTGGCTAGCCCAAATCTGCCCATGTGGGTGAGGGCTTGAACAGCCCATAACTTCACCTTTGTTCTCAAAAATTTGGATCCAAGCGTATTTTTGTTTTAAGCTTTCGACTTCTTTAACCATAGCTTGGATAACTTTAATCAAGTCAGTCTGGTTTAAATCTGCCAAAGTAAGATCATGTCGTGGTGAAAAACAAATGACTTTCGTTGTCCCCACAGCATTTTCAGCCTGTAGCAGCAAAGGCTTGTTCTCTACATGAAATTCTGCATCTGGAAATAATGCCGGACTATCATTAATAAACACATAAGTGGATTCATAGGCTGGATTTTTTTTACCGCTAATCCGAGTATTACCAGGGCATAGATAGCAATCAGGATCAAAATGTGATTTTTCTGTGGTAGTAACAGGCTCTTGCTCGCCTTGCCATGGACGCATAGCTCGATGAGGCGAAACCAATATCCATTCACCTTTTAAAGGATTGTAACGTCTATGCGGAGAATTGCTAATATCCATCATTGTAGTTGGCTCCTAAGTGTCTAATATTTACTCCACAGAAACTTCATGATAGTGTGCTTCAAGCGAACTTCATAGCATTGATTATAATAGAACAATTAGACTCAAATTAGTTGACGTAGGATAAAGGAATCATGGAACCAGTGCAAACTCTTAAACATAAACCGTTTGTCTATATTGTAGGAGTGACCGCCGCCCTTGCAGGGTTGTTATTTGGGATTGATATCGGAGTAATTTCAGGGGCCTTACCATTTTTACAACAAGATTTTCATTTATCTACCATTGAGCAAGAATCCATTGTCAGTGCCATTCTAGTAGGGGCTGTGATAGGGACCTTATTTAGCGGGTTTATTACCCGTCGATATGGTAGACGGTTCGCCATTTTAATTAGTGCCTTAATCTTTTCAGTTGGGTCGATTTTATCGGCTTTTGCTACTTCGGTTGCTATGTTAATCGCAGTACGTTTATTTTTAGGTTTAGCGCTTGGACTAGCTTCCTTTACCGCACCCTTATATCTATCAGAAGTCGCTCCAAAAAATATTCGTGGCGCCCTGATCGCCCTATACCAATTAATGATTACCATCGGAATTTTAGCCGCATTCTTAAGTGATACGGCCTTTAGCACCATTGGCAGCTGGCGCTGGATGCTAGGCTTACCTTTTTTTCCTGCATTTGGTATGTTTTTAGCCGTTTTAATGCTCCCTAAAAGCCCACGCTGGTTAATGTTGCGCGGCAACAAAGATCAAGCTTTGGCCGTGCTAGATAAAGTACGCCATAGCCATGAAGTCGCCGGTGAAATACAAGAAATCGAAGCGAGCCTTAGCATCAATCATTCTTTACGCGACATGATAAAAAACCCACTGTTCGTTAAGGTGTTAATCCTTGGCATGATGTTTCAAATCATTCAACAGTTCTCGGGCATAAATACCGTAATGTACTATGCGCCAACTATTTTTCAAATGGCGGGCTTTGCCACTCATATCCAACAAATGTGGGGCACTGTAGCTGTGGGCACGGTTAATGTGTTAACGACAATAATATCGATTATGTTGGTTGATAAATTAGGCCGCCGCCCAATTCTATATTTTGGTTTATGCGTTACCAGTATTAGTTTGTTCATGCTGGGCTATTTATTCCATATTGGAATCACTACCCACGTTCTACAATATGCCGCAGTAGCATGTTTACTATTATTTATCGTAGGATTTGCCGTAAGCTTGGGCCCTATTATGTGGATATTGTGTGCCGAAATTTACCCACTACAAGGTCGTGATGTTGGCGTTACTGTTACCACTGCTACTAACTGGCTATGTAATGCTATTATTGGCTTTACCTTTTTAAGTTTATTGGGAAAATTTGGTCCTCATGGCACTTTTTGGATGTTCGCCGGAATTGGTTTATTGAGTTTAATCTTCATACGGTTATTTGTACCAGAAACCAAAGACGTGTCATTGGAGCAAATTGAAGCCAACTTATTTGCTGGCAAGAGTTGTCGCGATTTGGGTAGATAAATAAGGTAGTTTATGTAAGAATCCTGGATCGCCAAAAGTCTTCCGGGATTTTTTTAGGGGCCCTAAATGTCTGCCATGCATCTGTATCTCACTCAACCCGATTATATTCCCTTTCTTGAGCAAGAATTAGGACTATGTACACCAATAGCTGAGATGGGTTTACTCTCACCTGTAGCCAAGTCGGATGTGTGCTTTGCCCTTGATGTGTGGCCTAATGTAATTCAGTCCGAAATTGCCTCCATAAACGATGCCGCTGCTAAACTGCGGATATCTGGCAGGAAATCCTGGTATCAACACAAGCTCAATTGTGTACGTCGAGGTAGCTTGATACTCGATAATTTCAAAAAATTGCCGAACTTTACCATAACTTTTCCCCCTAAAGAGGCTTTGCCGCAAATTGGCGGATTTAGTTTAATAGAACAAAACTTGATGCTATATTGCGCTAAACGCTGGAAAGCCATGCCAGATGGCCTCTATGAATTTCACGAAGATAAAAAAATGCCTCCCTCCAGGGCTTATTTAAAGCTTTGGGAAGCCTTAAGCTTATGGGGGGAATTTCCTAAAGCTGGCGATACCTGTATGGATGTTGGTTCCTGCCCAGGTGGATGGACCTATGTGCTGCAATCTTTAGGGGCTAAAGTGATTTCAGTTGATAAAGCTCCACTAGCCCCTCATATTGCGAGATTGCCAGGTATACAATTTTTGCAACAAAGTGCCTTTGCTTTAGATCCAAAAACCTTTGATACCATTGACTGGCTGGTATCTGATATTATTTGTTACCCTGATCGCTTGTTGAATTTAATTGAAACCTGGTTAGAATCAGGCAAGGCTAAACGCATGATTTGCACGGTAAAATTGCAAGGTGAGCCCGATTGGTCTTCTATTAATAAACTGGCCGCCATTCCACAGGCCCGAGTATTACATTTGAGCCAAAATAAACATGAATTAACGTTTTTCTATCCTGCGCCCAAACATTTATGGGTGGATTTTGAAAATTAATGCGGACTCAATAATTGATTTAATTCTTCGTCGGATAAACCAGTAGCTTCTTTTACTACACTCCATTCCAATCCCTTGCTCAATAGGTTTTTGGCAATAAGCCGCGCTTCTTCTAATTTGCCTTCTTGCTTACCTAATTGAATGCCTTTTTGAATGCCCCAATTCTCGATTTCTTCGGCCATAGTCATGGCTTCTCTCCTATATTCTGTCTGCTCAATAATAACCTTTAAAAAGCCTTGAGTATTTTGTTTGTCTCCTTCGAACAACATGTATTTTAACACATCAGTGAACAAATCTCGACTAATCCTAAGTTGCCGTAATATTGCTGCAAACTCATAAGCCAGCTTTATACTGTCTCGATAATGGATATGTTTTTGTACCCATTCTAATACAGTGGCTTTGCCATGTTTTTTAATTTCATCATCACAAAGACAGCTTAAATCGATTAATTGTACAGGCTGGGATAAGAGCTGTTTTGCAAGAGCGGTATCCTGAAAACAATCCGCTAAATTCAATGAGTAGGGGTAGGGACTTCTTATACCCGTGTAAAATAATAGTGGCACAATTACAGGCAACTTTTGTTTAAGATTTTTTCTATTTGCAGCAAAATGCTTTAATATTGAAGCTTGGTACCGCCAAAACCTAAGTGGCATCATTCTTTCTGGCTTACTCTGGTTTTCAATTAAACAATAAATAAAGCCTTCTGTTTCAGCTATTCTCAGTGAATACAAAATATCTGTCGTGTGCTGCCTTAGGTCCTCTTCAATATAGCTTGTAGGCTCTATCTTAAGCGTAGCAAAATCACACCGGGCCTTAATCGATTCTGGAAGATGGGCTTTTAAAAAGTCTTTTGCAATCGATAAATCGGTTAAACACCGTTTGGCAAAAGTATCATGCGAGCTGTGAATTGCTTTCATTTTATTTTCGCTGTGCTCAAATAATGATCATAGTAGCATAAGCACACTCTTCGCTAAACTGCATACAACTTTCTAGTCATAACTCGTAAGCTGAGTTATGATACCACCAAGCTAAATAGCCCAAGAATTCAGGTACTAAGGCAACCGCATGCAAACCCTCTATTTAAAAAAACGCGAAGAGCTCAGACTTAAAAACCAACATAGTTGGATTTATAGTAATGAAGTTGATGTGGCTAAAAGCCCGCTGCGTAATTTTACCGCAGGAGAGCAAGTGGTTATTGCCTCTTTTACTGGCGAGGTTCTTGGCAAAGCTTATGTTAACCCCCAGTCATTAATTTGTGCTCGAGTATTTAGCCGCGACCCTAATACTGAACTGAATGATGAATTTTTCATAAGCAAAATCGAGCAAGCGCTTAGCCTTCGTGAAAGATTATTTGCTGAGCCCTATTATCGCTTGGTATTTGGTGAAAGCGATGACTTACCTGGTGTAGTAATCGATCGCTTTGGTCCGCATTTTGCCATTCAAACCTCTACCCAAGGCATCGAACTTGTAAAAGATAATTTGCTGAAGGCGGTAATAAAGGTCTGCCAACCTGAATCAGTATTATGGAAAAATGATAGTTCAGCTCGTAACTTTGAAAAATTGCCTGAGTACGTTGAGGCCGCTTTTGGTGAACCTCCACAAGAAGTCGAAGTGATTGAAAATGGCGTGAAATTTATAGCCCCCTTCTGGCAAGGCCAAAAAACTGGTTGGTTTTATGACCATCGAATGAATCGCCTGCGCTTAAAAGACTATGTCAAAGGCCAATCAGTACTCGATGTGTTTAGTTATCTTGGAGGCTGGGGCTTAGAAGCCATGGGGTTTGGGGCGAGCGCTTTAACCGCAATTGATGCTTCGGCCAAAGCCTGTGAATATATTCATCTCAATGCCAAAGTAAATCAGTTTAAAAATGTTAGCGTGATCTGTAACGATGCATTTGAAGCCTTAAAGAATTTGCTGCAACAAGGCCAAAAATTTGATGTGGTCATTGTTGATCCACCAGCTTTTATTAAGCGGCAAAAAGATCTCAAAGAAGGCTCGATTGCTTACCAACGGATTAATGAATTGGCGATCAAATTAGTGCAAGCGGGTGGAATCATAGTTTCTGCCTCATGCTCCATGCATTTGCATGATGAAGACTTCCTACATATGCTACACCGAGCAGCTGTTAAGGCTCATACTAAGCTCCAATTGTTGGAACAAGGCCATCAAGGCCCGGACCATCCTATACATTTAGCAATCCCAGAAACTCGTTATATTAAGTCGGCTATTTTACGTAAGGAGCCAACATGATCGATCATATTGGCATTGAAGTGAGTGATTATGAGCAGTCTAAACGCTTTTATCTCCAAGCCTTAAGGCCCTTAGGTTACGAATTAGTAATGGAGGTGCAGGGCTTCGCGGGTTTTGGCGTTCCTAGCACGGATGGTCCTATTGCCTCTTTTTGGCTGCATCAAGGAGAAAGCCCTGGATTCAACACTCACATTGCATTTAGAGCGAGTAATCGTGAAGCCGTGAACCAATTTTATCAAGCTGCTATTCAAGCCGGTGGCAAAGATAATGGTAAGCCTGGAGTTCGTGAAATTTATCATTCTAATTATTATGGCGCTTATGTATTAGATCCCGATGGATTGAATGTTGAAGCAGTTTGCCATAAGCCAGAGCTTTAAAAATCGCTTGCGCATAAGGTTAGGATTGATTATAACTACCTCAATTTAATCCACCTAAGGAAAGGTATCATGTTTCAAACGACTTCAGATTGTGCCCCTATTAATACTCCTTGCACCCGAATTGCGGCCATATCCATAGGAGCTGCACTTTGTGGCTTTGGCATTGGCACTCTGGCAAGTGGAGTCGCTATCTCAAATGCTGGAGCCGCAGGTGTAACTCCTTGTATTACTCAAGCATTAGCAGAAGGTGGCGTTATCGGCGCTGGAGCGGGCTGTGCAACAGGGGTTGTTGTAGGCGTTACAATGCAAACCCGTAACCCTATTTCGGCCTTATGTTTTGCTGACGCCCCTAAGACTCAGGAACTGACTCAAGCCCCCCGATTACAAGCCATGGGCAGCGCCCCTCTTTTAGATGGCATAATTGAAACAACGAAATATGAGATTGAAAATTCGTATACTGCTATTCTTGAGGCTTAGGCTTTTTCGCTCTAGGGTGCGCGGCATCGTAAATTTTTGCCAAATGCTGGAAGTCTAAGTGAGTATAAATCTGGGTCGTTGAAATATTGCTATGGCCCAGTAATTCTTGTACCGCGCGTAAATTTTGACTGGATTCTAAAATATGGCTAGCAAAACTATGTCTTAGCATATGCGGATGCAAATGCTGGCTTGCGTGCTGCTTACCCCAGAGCTCAAAACGCTTTTGTACCGCACGTGGGCTTAAACGTTTACCTTGCTTGGATAGAAACACCGCCATCTCACCTTCTGGCGCCATTTGAGTACGCAGACTAAGCCAATTTTGTAAAGCACTAATGGCCTGCGAACCTATTGGTACTACTCGAGTGCGATTGCCTTTACCGGTGACCCGGACTAAATTTTCGGCAAAATCGATGTCGGGCAAATTTAGTGATAGCAATTCTGCTAGGCGCAGGCCGGAACTATACGTCAGCTCCAATATCGCCAGGTCTCGGGTTTCTAATTCATCTTGTGCTGAGGTATTTAACATCTGCTGAGTTTGATCCACATCTGGCGCGATAGGTAATTTACGCGGACTTTTAGGGGCCTGCACGCCAATAGCTGGATTGTGTTTAACTAGGCCTTGCTTGGCTAAATAACGATACAAACTTCGAGTCGAGGACAGCATGCGCTGCAAAGATCTACCGGCCAGCCCATGCTGATGTAAGGTGATGACCCAATGGCGAATATGCTTAACTGTCACTGCATTCCAGTCAGATAAGCCTTGATCGGTTAAAAATTGAATTAAGCGCTCTAAATCGCGCTGATAATGCTCACAGGTATAAGCAGAAAACTGTCTCTGCTGCTGCATATAGCCAAGAAAGCCTTGGAGTTGTATTTTCAGCAGAGGTTCGCTCATTTTAAACGACAGGCTGTTCAGAAATTACCGTGGGTTTGGTCTGACCGACTATGGCATTATGAGTCGTGCTGGTCACACCAGGGGTAATCCGAGTAGGATGGGTAGTCGTTTGATTTGGGTGAGGGGGAATATTAGCCTTAGTCGTGTGTTTTGGCGCTTGAACTTTTAGATATAATGGGCCACTTTGACCACAACCGGTTAAAAATAATCCTGCTAATATAGTGACTATAGCCATATTATTTTTGAATTTCATAAATTCCTCCTTTCCCCTTGAGTTGTTTTTATCATAGAATTTAATCACTTAATCGTCTACTTTAACCAAAGGCCTCTCACTATGCCATCTATACTTGAAACTATTACTATCGAACCTACCCGCCCTGCAAAAGCCTGTGTAATTTGGATGCATGGTTTAGGTTCTAGCGGTGATGACTTCGTTCCAGCGATCGAGGCGCTCGCTATATCGGACAAAGATCGTATCCGCTTTATATTACCTCATGCCCCTATCCAACCGGTCACGGTAAATGCTGGTATGATGATGCGTGCTTGGTATGATATCAATAGCCTAGATCGCGAGCTACATCGCCAGGATGCGGCAGGGATCCATCGCTCCTATGAGGCAGTGTGCCAGTTAATTGAACAGCAAATTGCTTTAGGCATTCCAAGCCATAAAATTATTATTGGCGGCTTTTCTCAAGGCGGCGCCATCGCACTTTATACTGGTCTCAATTTCTCCAAGCCTTTAGCAGGAATTATGGCACTGTCGACGTATTTACCCGTCAGTGACATTATCGCGAAACAAAAACACAGCGCCAATGCCAAAACTCCTATTTTAATGGTTCATGGCATTAACGATGATATTATACCCTTGCGGGATGCTGAGGATTCGAAAAATGCTTTGGTCGATATGCAGTGCAATGTAAAATGGCAAACTTATCGTATGGGCCATACCGTTTGCCCTGAGGAGTTATTCTTGATTATGCAGTGGCTTGAAGAGCACCTGCAGTGATTATTTCACGACTTAGCTTACAAAATTTCCGCAATCTGCGAGAAGTTAATCTCCATGCTCATCCGCACTTTAACGTATTTTTTGGCGAAAATGGCGCCGGTAAAACCAGTATTTTGGAAGCCATCTATTTTTTAAGCCATGGCCGTTCTTTTCGTAGCAATCAGTTAAACCGATTAGTGACGAAAGACCAGGCCGAATTTATCCTATTCAGTGAAATTCAACACGAAGATAAGCATAGCATCGGCATGTCTCGTCATATCCAGGGCGAGGCCAAAAACCGCTTAAATGGAAGAGCTTTACAAAGCACCGTGGAAATTGCCAGGTTATTACCTACTTTATTATTTGATCCGCAGAGCTTTGAGCTCTTAACCGCAGGCTCAAAAGGCCGGCGACAAATGCTTGACTGGGGCGTATTTTATCAAAAACAGGACTACATTCATCTCTGGCAGGCAGCTCGCAACGTATTGAAGCAACGTAATGCGGCGCTTCGTGCTGGCCATAATAAGGACCAGCTTCAGCTGTGGGACCCGATTTTAATTGAAAGTGCTGAGCAAATTGATAGCTATCGTAGCCAATATATTGATGGATTAGTCGCGAGTTTGACCTCTTTGCTTGGAGAATTTTTAGAGTCACATCAGATCCAAATGAGCTACTTCCGTGGCTGGCCTAAAGATGAATCCCTGCAAAGCTGTCTTGAACGCTCTTTGGAGCAAGACCGTAAGCATGGTCTAACCCATTATGGCCCACATCGAGCAGATATTAAATTTAAAATCCATAATCAGCCAGCAGCTGACATCTTGTCTCGTGGTCAACAAAAGACTTTAATTTGCGCCATAAAGCTGGCTCAAGGCATGCTCTTCAAACAGCAAACTGGTAAATCCTGTGTTTATCTCTTAGACGATATTGCTTCAGAATTAGACCATAACCACCTAAAACAGATTATGCAGCAGTTACAACAACTAGGCTCACAAGTCTTTATGACTAGTATTCAAGAAAGCGCCTTAATTCCAATTTTGTCTCCAGATGAGCTCGCTAGCTTTAGGGTTAGCAACGGACAAATTTCAGCTTTAAAACATGTGCCTATAGCTTAAAATTCAGGCCTTATTCTCCAGACTTAAAAATCCTAGTTTAGCAAGCACTATATTTCCAAAAAAAGTGCCGAAAGCTGCAGCAAAATGGTGCATTTTCTGATACAATACCTATCAGATTAGCTAAGGAGCATTTGACCGTGTCAGATCAAGATAATAAACCAACAAACTCAAACACTTACGACGCATCCAGCATTAAGGTCTTAGAAGGCCTAGAAGCCGTTCGTAAGCGTCCAGGGATGTATATTGGCGACACCGACGACGGCTCAGGGCTTCACCACATGGTTTTTGAAGTCGTAGATAACTCTATCGATGAATCTTTGGCTGGCCACTGTGACAAAATCGAAGTCACCATCCATCAGGACGAATCGGTTTCGGTGTCCGATAATGGGCGAGGTATCCCCGTCGACATTCATAAAGAAGAAGGCCGTTCTGCGGCCGAAGTTATTATGACGGTATTGCATGCTGGTGGTAAATTCGACAGTAATTCTTATAAAGTGTCAGGCGGTTTGCATGGCGTGGGTGTCTCGGTTGTTAATGCGCTATCAGAAGAGCTGAATTTAACCATTTATCGAGATGGCAAAGTCCATAAACAAACTTATCATCTAGGCGAACCTGCCGCTCCGTTAAAACCTGTTGGTGAAACTGAACTTCGAGGCACGACCGTACGCTTTAAGCCTTCCAATACTATTTTCAACAACGTGTTAAGTTTTAACTATGATATTTTAGCTAAACGTTTACGTGAGCTATCTTTCTTGAACTCTGGCGTATACATCAAACTGCGTGATGAACGCTCTGACCGTGAAGATGTATTCCATTACCAAGGTGGTATACGCGCTTTTGTTGAACACTTAAACACCAACAAAACCCCAGTTAACCCTTCTATTTTTAGTTTTACCGCTGAAAAAGACGGAATTGGAGTGGAAGTGGCGATGCAATGGAACGATAGCTTCCAGGAAACCATATTCTGTTTCACCAACAACATACCACAACGTGATGGCGGCGCTCACTTATCTGGCTTTAGGGCCGCATTGACCCGAACCTTAAATACTTATATTGAGGCTGAAGGCCTGGCTAAAAAATATAAAATTGACACCACCGGTGATGATGCTCGTGAAGGGCTAACCGCTGTACTCTCAGTTAAAGTACCCGATCCTAAATTCTCCTCTCAGACCAAAGACAAATTGGTGTCATCAGAGGTTAAGCCTGCTGTTGAATCAGCAATGGCTGAGAAATTGAATGACTACTTACAAGAGCAACCTCAACAAGCTAAAGCTATCATTGGCAAAATTATCGAAGCCGCTCGGGCCCGTGAAGCCGCGCGTAAAGCTCGTGAAATGACGCGTCGCAAAGGGGCGCTTGATATTGCAGGCTTACCAGGGAAACTCGCGGACTGCCAAGAAAAAGACCCGGCTAAATCTGAACTTTATCTAGTTGAGGGAGATTCTGCGGGTGGCTCAGCTAAACAAGCTCGTGACCGGCGCACCCAAGCCATCCTACCGCTAAAAGGTAAAATTCTTAATGTTGAAAAAGCCCGCTTTGATAAAATGATTAGCTCGGCTGAGGTGGGCACTTTAATTACGGCTTTGGGCTGCGGAATTGGGCGAGAAGAATATAACCCTGATAAATTGCGCTATCATCGTATCGTTATCATGACCGATGCGGACGTTGATGGCTCGCATATTCGCACCCTATTATTGACCTTCTTTTATCGTCAAATGCCAGAGATTATCCAGCGCGGCTATGTTTATATTGCTCAACCCCCTTTATACAAAGTTAAACGCAATAAGTCCGAAACTTACATTAAAGACGATGCGGCTTTAGATGAGTATTTAACTAAAATTGCCATTGAGGGTGCTGAACTCATATCTGCCGACGGCAAAATTAGCACTCAAGGTGAATCTTTAGAAAAACTCATCATGCAGTATCAAAAAGTGCAAAAAGTGATTGCCGTTTTAGGCCGTCGTTATTCTGAAACCATTTTACAGAAGCTGTCCAATTACGCCCCCGCCCCTGATTCTTTGGCAGATAAAGCCGCGGTTGAGGCTTGGTGGTTGCCACTACAGGACCACTTTGACAGAATCGCAGACAAGCGCACTAAAGTGACTTTAAAAGTTGAACATAATAGCGAAATCAATTTTTATATCCCCGTGGCGGATGTAATTAGCCATGGTATTCACACTCGCTTTGAATTTAAACACGGCTTCTTTGAGTCTCCAGAATATGGCTATATTAAGACTCTAGCTCAGATGCTGGATGGCTTACTTGAGCCTGGCAAAACCATCATCAGGCGTGATAACAAAACCCAAGGGGTTAGCGACTTCAAAGAAGCGATGGAATGGCTAATGAAAGAAGCAAGAAAAGGCCAAACCATCCAACGTTACAAAGGTTTAGGAGAGATGAACCCAGAGCAACTTTGGGAAACCACCATGGACCCTGCCGTGCGTCGCATGCTACAAGTAACCATTGCTGATGCGGTAGCCGCCGATGCCCTATTTACCTGTTTAATGGGTGATTTGGTTGAGCCTAGACGTGACTTTATTCAAGAAAATGCGTTAAAAGTTGTGAATCTGGACGTATAAGGGTGGCAAGACGCTTTTTATCAGATCAGCAACATCGTCGCATTCATACTAAATTAGAAAAAAAATTATCAGGATCGCAGCAGCCCTCGCAAGAGGCTGCTTCGAATCTTGGCTCTGAACAATCCGGCTTAGTAATTAGTCACCACGGCCAAACGATTCATATCGAATCAGTTGATGGCACCCCCTATTTTTGTCACGTTAGACAGAACCTCGGTAGCATCGTGGTAGGTGATCAAGTGATTTGGCAAGCCCAAATAGATGCTAAAGAACCCTGTGGAATTATTGTGGCGAAAGAGTCAAGGCGTAGTGTTTTAACTCGAGCCAGTCAATATAAACCTACTCAAGAACTTGCGGCCAATATAGATCAAATTATGGTGGTGCTTGCCTTATACCCAACCCCAATTGAATATTATTTAGATCAACATCTAGTGGCGGCTGAACTACAAAACTTACCATGCCAAATAGTATTAAACAAAATTGATTTCCAAACCGAGCACCCTATTCCACCATGGTTACAATATTACGAGACAATAGGTTATTCTATTATTTATGCCAGTACCAAAACGACAGATGGTCTAGCGCAACTGATGCAAGAGATGCAACATAAAAACAGTATTTTAGTGGGCCAATCTGGGGTCGGAAAATCTTCGCTAATTAACGCTTTAATTGACGGCGCTTTGGCTAAAACTGGCAATGTGTCTGAACTCAATAAGCGCGGCAAACATACCACCGCCGCCTCTCGCTTGTATCATTTAAGAAATGGAGGCTGCATCATTGATTCACCGGGGGTGCGTGAATTTGGCATCTGTGAAACCAGTGCCAATAAGATTATTACCGGCTTTAAAGAATTTCTTCCGTATCTTGGCCACTGTAAATTTCGTAATTGTAATCATCGAAATACTCAGGGTTGTGCAATCGAAACTAAGGTTAATTCAGGCGAAATTAGTTATGGTCGCTTACAGAGCTATTTTCGAATTATAGATAATTTACCTAAATAAAATGCAAAAGCCAGCCTGATTAAACAAGCTGGCTAGTGAAATATTGCTAGAAATGATAAGCAGCTACTAAACTAATTTGATAACTGTACGGCTTAAATTGAGTCGTAATAGTTGAGGCTATGCCAGTTACAGTATTTTGCTCAGATACATGTTGATACTTAATATAATCAGCCTCTAGGCTAGTTGAGAAATGCGGATTAAATTGATGGGTATAACCTAGACCCAGCTCCCCTCCGAATAGCTTTTTATTGATCGAAGAAACCGTGGTTACAGTATTGATCGGAAAAGCCATTAATACAGGACTGTTTGAGTTGGTTATTTGCTCGCTGGCATTAAAATTTGCGTAGGTCAATGCAGGATGGAAATAGACAATATCATTGGCGGTTAAAAATTTCCCTAATTTCACCCCTAATGAAAACTGGTTGGAAAGATGGGATTGGCTTTGATAAGTATAGTTATTACCTGCATTAACATTCACAGCAGCAGTCTTTGAGCGGCCAGCATAGCCAAGCTCTACAGCTAGATAATCTTTAGAAAATTGCCAATCATAACCTACGGCAAGATTGAGCACCGCTTTACTCTGCTCACTACTTTGAGAAGTATTAAAATTTAAGGTAGGTGCACTAGACAAATTTGATGCTGTATTATTCGTGACAAAAGGGCCTGGGCCTGGGGGGGCTGTGCCGCCAGACCCATTACTAAATGCTGAACTTTGCATAGTGGTTGCATTGATACCGCCGCCTAAGCTCACGTATGCCCCTGATGAATAGGCAAGTGCTGATCCAGCAATCATACATAAGCCTAACATTACTGCTTGATTAAGCAATTTCATTTTTCTTTCCTTCTTTTAATACGATTTAGTAACTATAGAAGAAAAATATTTTTTCGCCACCAAAGTTTAATTTTTATCCTATACTCCATAAAAAGGCTGGAGCATGGGAAATGAAAATGGCTAAATTTGGTCCGAAAATTAATATTCAATCAACAATATCATTAACCTTACGCGATCATATTAGTCGTATGATGCAAACCTTTTACAGTACATCTGAAAGACATACAAAAATCCAAGGTATGTATGACTTGGTTATGAGTGAGGTTGAGCAACCTTTACTTGAAGCCACCATATTGCATACTAATGGCAACCTGTCTCATGCCGCTGAGATTTTGGGTTTAAGCCGAGATGCTTTACGAAAAAAACTACAACGCTTTGGCATGTATCCACAAATATAATGGCCTATGTTAGGCCTAGTGTATCCCTGGTGTACTTGTTATGGATACAGATTAGGCTTTATGAGTATTACATTAATCACTTTGATTGAGCCATGTCTCGACTATGATACAAGCTGCTAAGCTATCGACCTTTTTATGATTCATGTTTTTAAAGCCATTGACTTCACTCAACCTTGAGCGCGCCTCACGAGTTGATAGTCTTTCATCCACTTCATACACGGGCAAATTAAATTGCTCTAAACTTTTGGCAAATTCACGAGCTTGGTGAGTCAAGGGCTGTTCTTTGTCGTCCATTAATAAAGGAATTCCAACCAATAATGCTTGAGGCTGCCAGTCTTGTATAACTTTCTTTACTTGCTGCCAATTAGGTACACCCTGTTGGGCAATTAAAGATGGCAATGGAGTGGCCGTTTTAGTAATAGCCTGGCCCACGGCCAAGCCAATTCGACGCAAACCAAAATCAAATCCCACTACTTGATGAATATTAAGCATGGCCTGCCCATGAGCTTAATTGCGCCACATCTTTGATACCTAATAAATGTATAGCCTGTTCCCAGCGCAGCTTCAATGGGGTGTGATAAATAATATTTTCAGAAACGGGAGCTGACAACCAATCATTACGGGCAATTTCAGTTTCTAATTGACCCGCGCCCCATCCGGCATAACCTAATGCTAATATTGCAGGATCCAAAAACTGGCCTGAAGCTATTGCCATTAAAATATCTTTTGAGGTAGTCACGGCAATATTGGAATTCATGATGATCGAACTCGTCCACTCCCCATGAGGTGGATGAATAACAAAACCAGACTGTGGCTGTAGCGGACCACCAGCTAAAACGGCCTGTTCCTTAAGGGTAGGCGAGATTACATTGATTTCTAGCTGACGAAAAATCTCACCGAGCTTCATATCCACGCTGCGGTTAATGACAACGCCCATTGCGCCTTCGGCGTTATGCTGAAAGATATATATAACAGCACGCTCAAAGGGGCTGCCATCTAAATTAGATGTTGCTATCAGGAATTGATTCATAAGGTTCATCGCTCTATAGTATCTAAGGTTGATGGCATAGAGCAAGAGGCAATAGCAAATTGGGACGTTTACACGTAGTAATAGGTATCATTAAAAATACCAACAATGAATTCTGCATCGCAAAACGCGCTCAACACGTTCATTTAGGCGGATTCTGGGAATTCCCAGGTGGCAAAGTCGAACCCCACGAAGAGGCAAAAGCGGCTCTTGGCCGCGAATTAAATGAAGAGCTTGGAATCCATATGCTTAAGGCTACACCCTTTATGCAAATTCCTTATGATTATGAAGATCGCCAAGTATTTCTAGATTTTTGGTTGGTAACGCATTTTACCGGAGAACCAAAAGGCCGCGAGGGTCAACCAGTAAAATGGGTTAGGCTTGAACAATTACAAGAATATGAATTCCCAGAGGCCAATAATTTAGTGATTGCCCACCTGCTTAAGCCGCTATCGAGACCTACTCATGGCTGAATTATCAACTCGCTCTAAACAGGTATTGAAAGCTTTAATTGACCTTTATATTCAAGAAGGCCAACCCGTCGCCTCAAAACGGCTTTCACACCTGCTTGAGCTCAAGCTTAGTCCGGCGACCATTCGCAACATTATGGCAGATTTAGAGGCCGCAGGCCTTATCCATTCTCCACATACCTCAGCTGGTAGAATTCCAACTGCACAAGGCTATCGTTTTTTTATAGATTGCTTATTGACTGTAAAACCTTTTGACCAAAAGTTAATTCAAACCTTCCAATCGAGTGTAAGTACACCAAATTCTCCTCAAGAAATCATGACCTCAGTATCAAACTTATTATCTGGCATGACCAAAATGGCAGGCATAGTGACCTTACCTAAACGAAATAAAGTTATTTTGCGCCAGGTCGAGTTTTTACCATTATCCAATCGCCAAATATTGGTAATTCTGGTACTCGCCAATAATGAAATTCAAAATCGTATAATCAGCACCAGCCGAGAGTATAGCCGCAGTGAACTGGAACAGGCTGGCAATTATTTAACCTTGCAATTTGGCGGCATGGATTTAATGGAGGCACGCCAAGCCTTATTAAAAGCTTTGCAAGCCGATAAGCAGAAATTTGACCACTCAATGGAACTGGCGGTAAAGATTGCCGAAAACGGTTTTATTTTGCCGGAAAATAAAACCAATTACGTGATGGCAGGCCATGGCAATTTATTAGGACTAGTTGATGACAAAGGCGTGGAATCCTTGCAAAGCCTATTAAATGCCTTTAATGAAAAACGTGAAATGCTACAGTTATTTGATCAATGTTTACAAGCTGATGGCGTACAAATTTATATCGGTGAAGAATCCGGGTTCAAAACCTTTGATGCCTGTAGTCTTATTACCGCCCCCTATCAAATGGATGATGAATCTGTTGGCATCATTGGGGTTATTGGCCCCACTCGGATGTCCTATGAAACTGTCATTCCCTTGGTTGATATGACCGCTAAATTATTATCTATGGCCTTTGGAAGCAAAGCAAAATCTAATAGTTAGAGAGGCCCGTTATAACGGGTTAGTTGATAGCCTTAATCTAAAGCAAATTTAATCCCTTGAAATCCCTATAATTGCCCCCACATACTTTTTTGAATTCTTAGTAAAGGAAAGACCATGACTGATAATATCGACACCTCTAAACAGGCTGAACCCCTGCTATTTGCAGAACAAGTTGAAAAGTTGAAGCTGGAATTAGAATCGGCTAAAGCCAAAGCCGACGAAAACTGGGATAAAGCCATACGCGCTGTAGCGGAGCTCGAAAACACTAAGAGGCGCGCAGAAAATGATGTTAGCAATGCGCATAAATACGCCATTGGTCGTTTTGCCGAGTCCTTATTGCCAGTCCTAGATAGCTTAGAAAAAGCCTTAGAAGTAAAAGTTGATGATAACGAAGCGGTACAAAACATTCATCATGGCGTTGAGTTAACTCTGAAAATGCTGCTCGACTCTTTAAAAAAACATGGAGTACAGCAAATTGATCCAATAGGGCAAATTTTTGATCCCGCGGTGCACGAAGCGATGGCGATGCAAGAAAGCCCTGGAGTCGAGCCCAATCAAGTCTTAGCCGTTTTTCAAAAGGGCTATTTGTTAAATGGACGCTTAGTCAGACCCGCTCGAGTAGTGGTAAGTAAATAAATTTAACTGCTAGCCCAAACGGAAATTCCGATCGAGCAATGCAGGCGACAGGGAATGAAAAATAATGACTAGGGCTTGAAAAGTGAAATTATAGCCCCATATACATACTGAATTTAAAATTGAATTAATTGGAGACTACACTTATGGCAAAAATTATTGGAATTGACTTAGGAACCACTAACTCATGCATCGCGATTATGGAAGGCAACAAACCTCGCGTTATTGAAAACGCGGAAGGCGATCGCACTACTCCCTCTATCGTAGCTTATACCAAAGATGGCGAAATTTTGGTAGGTCAACCAGCTAAGCGTCAATCCGTCACCAACCCATTAAATACCTTTGCTGCGGTTAAACGCTTAATCGGCCGCAAATTTGACGATTCAGAAATTCAAAAACACGTTATTCCCAATGTTTCCTATAAGGTTGTTAAAGCTGATAACGGTGATGCTTGGGTAGAAACTTCAGATGGCAAACGCTTAGCGCCTCCCCAAGTATCTGCTGAAGTATTACGCAAAATGAAAAAAACCGCCGAAGATTATCTAGGCGAACCTGTAACCGAAGCCGTTATTACTGTACCCGCATACTTCAACGATGCTCAACGCCAAGCGACTAAAGATGCTGGTAAAATTGCTGGGCTTGAAGTTAAGCGTATTATCAACGAGCCTACCGCAGCGGCTTTAGCTTATGGCCTTGATAAGAGTGGCAAAAAAGACTCAATTATTGCCGTTTATGACTTAGGTGGTGGTACCTTCGATATTTCGATTATCGAAATTGCCAATGTCGATGGCGATAGCCAAATTGAAGTACTCGCAACCAATGGTGATACTTTCTTAGGTGGGGAAGATTTTGACCGCCGTCTGATTGACTATCTGGTAGAAGAGTTCAAAAAAGAGCAGGGCGTGGATTTACGTAAAGATCCGCTTGCCATTCAACGCTTGAAAGAATCAGCTGAAAAAGCCAAAATCGAGTTATCTTCCAGCCAACAAACCGATGTTAACTTACCTTATATTACAGCTGATGCATCCGGCCCTAAACATTTAAATATTAAAATTACTCGAGCAAAATTCGAGTCCTTGGTAGAAGATTTTATCAAACGTTCAATTGAGCCTTGCAAGCAAGCGCTTAAAGATGCGAAATTGAGCATTTCTGATATCGATGAAGTGATCTTGGTCGGTGGTCAGACTCGTATGCCAAAAGTACAAGAAGCTGTTAAAGACTTCTTTGGTAAAGAGCCTCGTCGTGATGTAAACCCTGATGAAGCAGTGGCAATTGGTGCGGCGATTCAAGGTGGTGTATTGGCAGGTGATGTAAAAGATATCCTGCTGCTAGATGTGACCCCATTGTCTTTAGGAATTGAAACCATGGGTGGCGTGATGACTAAATTGATCGAGCGCAATACCACTATCCCAACCAAGAAATCTCAAACCTTCTCCACAGCAGATGATAACCAATCTGCCGTAACCATTCATGTATTGCAAGGTGAGCGTGAAGTGGCCAGTGCCAACAAATCTCTAGGCCGTTTTGACTTGGCTGGCATCCCTGCTGCACCACGCGGCATGCCACAAATCGAAGTTACCTTTGATATTGATGCCAATGGTATCTTAAATGTTTCAGCTAAAGATAAGAATACCGGCAAACAACAATCTATTGTGATTCGAGCTTCAAGCGGATTGTCTGATGATGAAATTGAAAAAATGGTTAAAGATGCTGAAGCTAATGCCGAGGAAGATAAAAAATTCCACGAATTAGCTAACACTCGCAACCAGGCAGATGGATTGATCCATGCCACTAAAAAGTCATTGGAAGAGCTAGGGGATAAAGTTCCTGCTGATGATCGTGCCAACATTGAATCTGCGCTAAAAGATTTGGAAGCAGTGGCTAAAAGTGATGATAAATCTGTCATTGAAAATAAAATGCAGCAATTATCACAAGCCTCGATGAAATTAGCTGAGCTCATGCAAGCTCAAGCAGGTACTCAAGCTGGCGGCGAACAGGCTCATACTGAACAGCCAAAATCTGATAACGAAGCCGTTGATGCGGAATTTGAAGAAGTAAAAGATAAAAAAGATTAATGGTTATTTGGTAATTCGATAGGCTCAGTATATGCGACCTGATTTACTATCCGTCTGTACTGAGCTTTGCTAATGACATTGATAAAAACCAGCCTGGACCTGCTCCGGGCTTTGCTTCACTAGGAACTTCACCATGAGTAACAAAGATTATTACGAACTACTTGGCGTGAGCAAAGGCGCCTCAGACGAAGAAATCAAGAAGGCTTATCGCAAGCTAGCGATGAAACACCATCCTGATAAAAACCCAGGGGACCAACAAGCCGAGGAAAAATTTAAAGAGATTAGCCATGCTTATGAAATCTTAAGTGATGCCAAAAAACGTGCCGCCTATGATCAGTATGGTCATGCTGGAGTGGATCCTTCCATGGGCGGTGGCGCAAATGGATTTGGTGGCGCCGGTTTTGGGGATGTCTTTGGCGATATCTTTGGTGATATTTTTGGTGGGGGTAGAGGGCCTGCAGGCCGAGCTCAACCTCAACGTGGCTCAGACCTACGCTATTCCATGGAAATCAGTTTAGAAGAAGCCGTACATGGTACGACTAAAAAGATTTCCTTCCCAAGCTTAAGCACCTGTGAACCCTGCCACGGTAAAGGCTCACAAAAAGACAGCGAAAAAACTACCTGTTCGACCTGCGGTGGCCATGGGATTGTGCGCATGCAACAGGGTTTCTTTTCTGTGCAGCAAACTTGTCCACACTGTCATGGTACAGGTCAAATTATTAAAAACCCTTGCCCAAGTTGTCATGGTCAAGGCCGGGTACAAAAAATCAAAAATTTGTCAGTTAAAATTCCCGTCGGAGTGGATAATGGTGATCGCATCCGCTTAAGTGGTGAAGGTGAAGCTGGTGAGCAAGGCCAACCTGCGGGTGATTTGTATGTGGAAATGCGAGTCAAACCCCATCCAATATTTAAACGCGATGGCAATGATTTGCACTGCGAACTGCCTATCGATATGGTAACCGCCTGCGTCGGAGGCGAGATTGAAATTCCTACTATGGATGGTCAAGTTAAGTTAAAAATCCCAACCGAAACTCAAAATGCTAAGATTTTTCGCCTGCGCGGCAAAGGTGTAAAGGGATTGCGCAGCAATGTGACTGGCGACTTACTCTGTCATATCAATGTGGAAATCCCAGTAAATTTAAGTCATGAGCAAAAAGATTTACTGAATAAGTTCAAAGAATCTTTAAATGATGGCAAGAGCCATAGTCCACAATCTACTGGCTGGTTTAATAACGTTAAAAAATTCTTTAGCGACCTCGCAAGTTAAACTTGGAATTTTTCTTTATTAAAATTCTAGCTTATGCCAGCCTTGTTTTTATTCAAGCTTTTAGCGTAAGCTTAAAATATACTCAAGGAGGAACTATGCCATTTACTAAACTACATGCGAAATATGCCATAATTGGCACGGCTTTAGACCTGGCATTAAGTGCCTCCACAAAAACCATAGGCACAAAAAGTGAGGTATGTGATGGCCTCATGCTCGCTGCTGAACTGGGCGGGCTTTTCTTTTTCCCAAATGATGAACCTAAGACGACTCAAAGTATTCGATCTGTGTTGTTTGGTTTAATGACGCCTTTATTATCGCGAGTGTTACTTGAAGTTGCTATCGCGCCAGATGAAGAATATAGCTATTTCCCTAATATTCTGGTTTTAGCTGCAGCAGCTGTTGGCTTAGCCGCTACTTATGCGGTAGACGTTTGTCAGAATAGAGCTAAAGCCAGTGAAAATATGGCTGCTGATATTGCGACTAGCCCTTCATCATATTTACTCGAAGATGCCACTCCTTCGCTAAGCGCTTCGAGTACGGATGCTAGAGAAAACACTGGGACTATAGTATTTTTACCTGGGTCATTTGTTAGAGCTAATGAAGTTGAGCAAACCCCTGAACCGGTATAATGCTGACAATAGTAGCAAGTTAACTTGTTGGCAAATCAAGTTCCGTCTATGCTATTGAAAACAGAGGCTCAAAAGGAACAACTGTGCGGGATATACCGAGTATTCGAATGGGAGTTGATATTGGCGGCACTAAAATTGCAGCGATCGCCTTGGATGCTGATTCCGGTCAAACTTTAAAACAAAGCAAGCTCTCTACCCCAGATAACTACCAAGGCTTATTACAAACTTTGACTACATTAGTGGCGGCTTATGAAGCTGAGCTTGGGCCAGTCACCTATGGCATGTGTTACCCTGGCAGTGTCAATCATGACAGCTTATTAGTACAAAATGCCAATATACTGTGGTTAAATGACCAAACTTTTGAGCAAGATTTGGCGAAAGCCCTAAATCGCGTAATTCGTACTGGCAATGATGCTAATTGTTTTACCTTATCTGAAGCGATAGATGGTGCAGGCTGTGGTCACTCAGTAGTATTTGGCGCCACCCTAGGGACAGGTCTTGGCGGCGGAATTGTCATCGAGCAGAAAATAATTGTCGGCTTAAACCGCTTAGGCGGAGAATGGGGTCACGTTCCGCTACCCTGGCCTGCTGAAAATGAAATGCCAGGATCTCAATGTTATTGTGGCTTGAAAGGCTGTTTGGAAACCTATTTGTCAGGCACTGGACTGGCGAGAAGCTATCGCCATGATACAGGACAATCTATTCGGGCCGAAGAAGTGGTGAAATTAGCCAACGCGGGTGACCCAGAAGCAGAAGCCGCTTTGGTACGCTATGAAAACCGCTTGGCTCGCGCCTGCGCTATGATTATCAATATTCTAGATCCAGATGTCATTGTATTAGGCGGGGGCTTATCAAGATTAAAACGACTTTATACTAACGTGCCTAAACAGTGGAACCACTATATATTTTCGCCTCAAGCCGTCAGGACCCAATTACTTGAAGCCAGGCATGGCGGAGAAAGCGGCATGCGTGGAGCAGCCAGGTTATGGTAATTTACTCAAACGGAATTCATTAACCAACTATAAGGAGATTGAAATGGAAATTACAAAAAAAGATATTGGCAGCGGCTTACTCGCCATAGCTGGCATGGGAATGATTACAGCTTCATTATGTGGGGCACCGATAGAATTGGCTTATACAGGTATAGCAATGATGCTAGCTGGCACCGGTTATCCCTGTGTCTCGCATTGCTTTATTAAAAGAGACACCGAACATGATACTCCTCTGTCTTCTGCTCAGCTAGCCTTTTTAGCCCACGAAAATGCTGCAACTGCAGTTGAATTAACTGAAGAGAGTGGACTTGCACCCTAGCCATAAATCAAACCCTTAATCTGTTGAGAGTTTTAGCATATAATACCTAGGCTCTCAATAGATTAAAAAGGGATAAAGATGTCGCTTAATGAAATTGGCAAAGTCTATGAACGTCCATGGGGACATTATAAAACTTTGGAAATGCAGCCAGGATTTCAAGTTAAAAGCATCACCGTTAATCCTGGCGGCAGACTGTCGCTACAAAGCCATGCTCAACGTGCTGAACATTGGGTAGTGATAAAAGGCAAACCCACAGTTACCATTAATGATGACGTGCGTGATTATAATGAAAACCAATCCATTTATATCCCATTGCAATCCAAGCATCGTCTAGAAAATTTTACTGATGATATCGTGCTAATTGTCGAAGTTCAAATCGGAGCCTATTTGGGCGAAGATGATATCGTGCGCTATGATGACGTCTACGGTCGGAATGAGAAATAAATGAAACTACTGGGTTTAATTTGGCTAATTTTAGAATTAGTTGTGTTCTTTTGGATCGCCCACCTTATCGGTCTTGGCTGGGCTATTTTAATTGTTGTGCTCTCAAGCTTATTTGGCGGAGTATTGATGCGAATTGCTGGGATTTCAAACTTACAACGCGCCCAGCAAAAAATCATGCAAGGTGAAGCCCCAACCCAAGAAATGCTCAATATAATCCCAATTTTATTAGGCGGGATCTTTATGATTATTCCGGGTTTACTTTCAACGGTATTGGGGTTGTTTTTATTAATTCCAGGCTTACGTAACCCGATAATTAATTGGATTCTACGCAAAAGTACATTTACTATGGCCCCTCCCGCTCCAAAGCAATCTACTACTGAGATTCAAGAAGACCTCCCTTCTAATGATGGCCGCACCATAGATGGGGAAGCTTGGAAATCCAATGACACTTAATGAAGCCCTAGATAAACTCAAAGCCGCTAAATTTGAAGAGCGTACCGGCCAAAAGCAAATGATGCAGGCTGTAGGTGATGCCTTAAATAAAAAAACCATTGCTATTATTGAAGGGGGAACTGGGATAGGAAAAACCTTTGCCTATTTAATCCCTCTATTACTCAATCGACCTGAGAAATTGAAGCTGGTTATTTCCACAGCCACCGTGAGCTTGCAAGAGCAATTAGCTCAGCATGATTTACCTAATCTATCAAAAATTTTAGATTTGAAATTTACCGCTGAAATTGCTAAAGGCAGACGACGTTATGTCTGTTTAAATAGGCTGTATCATTATGAACGTGGCATCAGCCAATCAGAGCTAAGCCTATTAGGAATCAATGAAACTAAAAATGAATTACCTAAACAAGAAGAGCAAGCCCTAGTTGATGTGTTAATTGATAAAATAGAAACTCGACGCTGGAATGGTGATCGAGACCAGCTTAACGTCTCTATCCCAGACCCACTTTGGCGCAATATTACCACCGATGCAGTGGGCTGTAGTAACAAGCGCTGTGCTTTTTTCAATGACTGTAGTTTTTTCCAAGCCAAGCGCCGCTTGTACTTGGCCGATATTATTGTTACTAACCATGATTTATTGCTATCTGACATCGAGCTTGGAACGGGTGCCTTACTTCCACCGGCTGAAGACTGCTTTTATGTCATCGATGAGGCCCATCACCTCTCGAGTAAAGCGGTCAAGCACTTTACCGCGTATACCGGCCTTATGTCAGCCATTGAGTGGTTGGAGCAGCTCACTAAGGGCATAAAATCCATTCAAGCCTCACTCAAATTAGATCAAAGTACCGTTGATCATATCGACAACATCAACAAAGATATCAAAATGAGTCTGCCACAACTACGTGATGTCATTGCGGCCAATTTCAATTTGTATCAAAGGGATAACTTTTGGTTATTGCCCATTTTACCCAGCGGCTTACGTGAAGGGGCACAAGACTTAGCTCATACTGGTCAGCAATTACAGTTAGCGCTATATGGCATCCGTAAAACCTTAACTGAAAATCATGATGAGCGCACTTTATCAGATTATGACTCAATTCTTTCAGCCTTAGGGTATTTTATTGGGCGAACTGAAGACTTTACTCGGACCTTTAATCTAATGTGTGCCAATGATCCAGAAGGCATTCCCCCCATAGCCAGATGGATTACCAGCAAAGACGATGACAAAGCCAAGTATTCTCAACCCCATGATTACATTTGCCATGCTGCAATGACTTCAGCCGCAAGTATGCTGCCTAATTATTTCTGGGATAAACTACAACATGGCGCGGTGCTTTGCTCAGCCACGCTCAGGGCTTTAGGTAAATTTGACGATTTTATCGAAAATATTGGTTTGCAATTTTATCCTCATATCAAAACCTTTGCGTTCGCCTCGCCCTTTGCCTATGAGCAATCTCAGCTTGTAGTCCCTCTATTAAAAACGTTACCTGAAGGCGACAAGTCGGAGATATTCACGGAAGAAGTGGCTCAAGTGTTGCCAGAAGTATTAAAAGATGAAAAACACGGCACCTTGGTTTTATTTACCAGTAAAACCATGATGGAAACAGTCTATGCCAAATTAGGTAAAAAATGGCAAAACCAGATTTTATTGCAAGGCACTCAGCCTAAACATCATATGATTGATATGCATAAGCGTTTGATTGATGATGGTAAGACTAGCATCATTTTTGGCCTACAATCATTTGCTGAAGGCGTTGACTTACCAGGAAATTATTGTCGACATGTGGTCATTACCAAATTGCCTTTTACTGTGCCATCCTCCCCTATTGAAAAGACTCGAGTCGATTGGCTTGAAGCCCAAGGCCGCAATGCATTTATGGAGCATACATTACCTGAAGCCTCTATTCGATTGACTCAATATGTCGGGCGCTTAATTCGGACCCAAACTGATACCGGCCGCATCACCATTTTGGATCGAAGGGTAGTGCTAAGGCGCTATGGCAAACAATTACTCGATAGCTTGCCTGGTTTTAGCCGACTGATTTCATAGCCTATAATTAAAGTGCCAACAAATTGGCTAACAGTGGCTTTATTATAATTAACGAGAGAAGATGGTATGAAATCAAATGGGCACTACATAGCAGACAAATGGTCTACTGATAGAGCAGGTGATTCTCTGCAATCCGTGGATCCTGTTTATGGCCTAAAAATATGGCAAGGCCAGGCTGTTACGCTTAAACAGATCCAGTTGGCGCTGCTAAGTGCAAAAAATGCGGCTAAAGAATGGGCAAACATTGAGCTGATTGATCGTCGTGCCAAGCTAACGGGTTTATTAGACGCCATTAATACTCAGCTCCCGGCCTTAAGTCTGCTTATTGCTCAAGAAAGTGGCCGCCCAGTGTGGCTAGTAGAACATGTACTGCATGCTTTAATTAAGTATGCATCTACTCTTAGCTTAAATAATAACCGCCGCCCTTTAGGGATAATGGCAGTGTTTGGCTCTGCAACTAGCCTCAATTATATAGCTCAGGCCTTTGAGGTTTTACTGTATGGCAATGCTATACTGTTATTTAGCTTACCTGGCTCACGAGCGAGCCTGGAAAAGTTGATGCATATGTGGGAAAAGCTTTCACTGCCTACGGGTTTAATTCAGCTTTTGCATACTGATAATGAAACCGCCAGTGGATTTGCCAAGCTATCGGAGATTGATGGATTAATATTTGAAGGCACTCTTCAAACAGCTGCGTTATTTAAATTGGAATCAGCGCATCAATCCGCAAAACACATTCAAATTAGCACATTATCGTCCAACCCTTTGATTATCAAAGATGTAAATGATATTGAAACTGCGGCTTATCTTGCCGTGCAGTCTGCTTTTTTAAATTCAGGCCAAGGAATTTATGCAGCTAAACGTTTAATTATCCCTAAGGATGCTAATGGCCAAGCTATTCTAGAGGCTATTATTGCGCTGACTCGCTCCTTACGTATAGCGGCCTATGATGCTAACCCTGCTCCTTTCATGAGTGCGATGGCCACCTCACAAGCAGCCCAAGAAGCCTTAGCCACCCAAGCTAATTTACAAAAAATGGGGGCCCAGATTTGCGTTCCGATGAAAATTATTCAAGGGGGCACTGGCTTGCTAACCGCAGGGCTGGCTATCCTACCTCCTGAAATGGAAGTTTCTGTTATCTCAGGGCCCTTTTTGCAAGTCATTCAAGCTGAGTCATCCGAGCAGTGTATTGAATTGGCTAACCTATATACCTCAAGTGTGGCGGGTATTGTAAGTTCAGATTTACCTTTAGTGAATCGCTATGCCGCTACTTGCAAAGCCGAGCAACTCTTTTACAACACGCCTATGCAAAGTTATGAGCGATTTCACAGTCTCGACTATCCGGAAGCAAAAATTATCCAAGGCTCTTTAGAAAATAGCCGCATCCCATTACCTGGGGTTAAATTGTTGCATACGACTAGTTCGGTTTCGTAAACTGCCACGTCATAAATAATCCTAGCAAAGCGGCGATAAGTGATGCGGTCAAAATCCCTACCTTGGCAAACATTAATCCATCTTGGCCTGGAAAAGCTAATTCGGCGATGAATAGAGACATGGTAAAGCCAATTCCAGCTATAATGCTCATAGGAAATAATAAGCGTAAGGGAACATTTTCAGGCAGATGTAGCCAGTCGAGTTTGATTAATATTGAGCTCAGTCCAAAAATTCCCAGTACTTTTCCCACCAGCAAGCCCACACTTACTCCCCAAGTAATAGGGTTATGCCAAGCCACTACTAATGTATGAGCTGATAAGCTAACCCCTGCATTCACTAAAATAAATAGGGGCACTATCCCAAACATTACTGGCAGCTTGAGGCAATGCTCTAATTTAAGTAAAGGCGAACACTCTGCGGCTTTTATGGGAATAAAAAAAGCCAATAGCACTCCGGCAACGGTGGCATGCACCCCTGATCTTAACAATGCCAACCATAAAGCCAAACCTAGCAATAAGTATAACCACAAGCCATTAAATTTGGCCCGATTGAGGGCGTAAAGCATTATTACCACGACTAAAGCGAGGCTTAAATATTTAATACTAAAGCCATGATTATAAAAAATGGCGATTACTGCTACCGCCCCTAAATCATCGACAATGGCGATGGCTGTTAATAATACCAAAAGCCCTCGGGGAATGCGTTTGCCTAATAGTCCTAATACACAGATGGCAAAGGCAATATCGGTTGCCATAGGAATGCCCCAACCTGATAAATTTGCTTTATGGTTAATATTAAATAGAACAAAAATAATGGCCGGAAACGCCATTCCTCCTATGGCTGCAACAAGAGGTAGGCTAGCTTTTCGTAGGGAGTTTAAGTGCCCTATGAATAATTCACGTTTAATCTCTAATCCAACTAAGAGAAAAAATATTGCCATAAGGCCATCGTTGATCCAAAACGCTATCACGGGATTAGTGGCCATGCTTGTATAGCCTAAAGCCCAAGGTGAATTGGCCCAAACGATACTGATCAAGGTACCTAGCAGCAAAATGATGGCTGAATGACGGGGATTTTCAGTTAATGACTTTGAAATTATGGCCACTTTTTACTCTCAATTTAAAAAAATCATAAAAATCAACAGATTAAGCTCAATAAAAAAATTACAAACCTAGTCTAGAATTATAGAGCGAATACATAAAATAATAACAATAATTTTGCCAAGGAGTAGCCATGTCTCACCTATCAGGGATAAAAGCATTATATGACCAGGGAGACTACTTACAAGCTAGAGAAGCTTGCTTGCGTGCTATATATGAATGCCAAGAGCATGCCTTTTTGCATTCTGGTACCGAATTAGAACAGTCCAAAGACCAAGAACTTAAAAACTATATCCAATTAAAAGACCGCGTATCATTTCATGAAATGCGAGAATACTTTAACCGTAAAACCGCTAAAGGCTGGAACCAAAGTATGCTGAATCGATTGCATCATTTTATGCGTGCCATTAGCCTACTTACTACTAACCAAGACCAAGAATTTCTAGCTTGGGGCAAAAGCGCCCCAGGCAGCAGGTTATTTTCTGAATATAAACAATTGCTGAGAAATTTAGATAAAACTAATATTTTAGCCAAGCGTCCTGAAGTGTTTAGCTGGCTAAAATCTATACCTCAAGCGGATAAAAGGCTAATAGCAGAAATTGAAAGTGGCTTGGGACAAAGTTTAAATGCATCAGCTCAAACCCCATTTGCAAGCCATGGCATGCAAAACACTCAACAGCTGCAACTGCCCTTATTTCCTAGCCAATAAGTCCTATTCGTTTTCTTCGTCGTCTTCTATGGCCGCTTCGTATTGATCTGCACTCATTAAGCTGTCCATTTCTGTAGAGTCGTTGATTCTGATACGATACAACCAACCATCTCCATAGGGTTCGCTATTGACCAATTCTGGAGTGCGCTCGAGCGCTTCATTGACTTCAATAATAGTGCCGCTTACTGGGGCATAAACATCCGAGGCCGCTTTGACCGATTCCACCACGCCACATTCTTCACCGGCTTCAATTTCATCTCCTACTTCAGGTAATTCCACATACACCAGTTCCCCTAATAAATGTTGTGCATGATCTGAAATTCCAATCGTTACAGTAGCTTCATCGTCTAAACGTGCCCATTCATGGCTATCAGCATATTTTAAATCTTCTTCAACTTCACTCATAAGCTTCTCCAATTAGATTCTATTCAAAAAATTAATAGCAAACTTCACTGAATATTTCTAGTAATTCCTTTATCAAAATACTTTTTGGTTATTTCTGACAAAAGCTGGGGCAATCACTTTGGCTTTACATAATTTGCCACGGATTTCTACAAAACAATGGTCAGTTGTAGTGATTGGCACCCTTGCCAATGCAATCCCAAGCCCTAAAGTAGGTGAAAAGGTTCCACTAGTAATTTCCCCATTTCCACACTCTGGCACCACAACTTTTTGATGTGCGCGCAATACCCCTCGATCTTCAAGGACTAAACCGACCATCTTATAATTAGGCTTTAATTGTTCAAGCGCCTGTCGCCCGATAAATTGGCGAGAACCTTGCATCGCCACCGTCCAGCTTAAACCTGACTCTAGTGGATTAACTGTTTCATTCATATCCTGACCATATAAATTCATGCCAGCTTCTAGCCTCAAGGTATCTCTAGAGCCCAAACCACAGGGTTTTACCCCTGCCTCTAATAAGTCATTCCATAATTTTTCAACTGCTGTATTAGGTAAAATGACCTCAAATCCATCTTCACCTGTATAACCTGTGCGAGCCACCATCCAGTCACCCGATTGCAGCATCCAAAATGGCTTAAGCTGCATGACGGGTACCCGTAAATCTTCTGGCAACACCTTACTAGCAAGTTCACGGGCTTCTGGTCCTTGTACAGCCAGTATAGCCAAATCCTCACGAGGCTTTAGTTCAACTTGAAAAGCTTTTGCATGTTGATGCAGCCACGCTAGGTCTTTAGCTCTAGTCCCAGCATTAGTTACTAGTCGATAATGCTTATCGTTTACCATATAGACTATTAAGTCATCTATGATCCCAGCATTCTCATTTAACAGGCATGAGTACAAAGCTTTTCCTGGTTTTAATTTGGCCACATCATTGGCTAAAACATAAGACAAAAACTCATAGCTATTAGTGCCATATAGATCGGTTACCAACATATGGGACACATCAAATACTCCCGCCTTTTCACGTACGTAACGATGTTCATCCAGTTGAGAGCCATAATGCAAAGGCATGTCAAAGCCAGCAAAATCTACAATTTTAGCCTGAGCCTTTTGGTGCGCATTATAAAGTTGAGTGCGATGTGTCATATTGACCTCATGCTTGTGATTCATGAGAATGGAGCTTACCACAAAGTTTTTCTACTTAGTACGACGAGAAGTGCATTTTGTAGCTCATAATATCACGTGAGGGGAAAAATATGCTTTTAGACTGCCATCGTTCCTTATTGCTGCTGATTGATGTACAAGAAAATAACATCAATTCCATTCACCAGCATGAACAACTAGTAGCAAATTGTCGTGACTTAGTTAAAGTGGCAAAAGCCTTTAATGTCCCGGTGTTAGCATCAGAACATGTTCCCGAAAAAACCGGTCCTATAGTTGCAGAATTGCAACATCTCATTGAAGCAGACAGTCGATTTTCCAAACAAGAGTTTTCTGCCCAAGCGGCCGGTGTCATGCGTATACAAAGTTCCAATCGTCAGCAAATAATAGTAGCTGGAGTAGAAACGCATATTTGTGTCATGCAAACTGCATTGGAGTTGCTTGATGATAAATATCAAGTCTATGTCGTTGCAGATGCGACCGACTCCTGTTTCCCTGAAGACAGAGGTTTAGCCTTGCAACGCATGCAACAATGCGGCATTCAGTTATTAAGTAAGCAAATGGTATTATTTGAATGGGCAAGATATGCCAATAACCCTATTTACCAAGGCTTAAGTAGCCAAATGCTAAAATAATCCACGTTACAGCAGAGTAATTATGATAATATTTTGTTTTTATATTGCGTTATGAATACTATGGATCCGATCATTCAACAAGCCGTTACCATCCTAAAACAAGGTGGACTTGTGGCCATGCCAACCGAAACTGTTTATGGGCTGGCAGCCGATGCTTCAAATCCTTCAGCGGTAAAGAAAATATATGAAGCTAAAGGCCGACCTTCCTCTCATCCTGTTATTGTTCACCTAGCGTCTATCCACCAAATAGATAAATGGGCAGTTAATATTCCTGCTACTGTTAAAGCTATGTTAAGCCAATTCTGGCCTGGGCCCTTAACAATCATTTGTCAAAAAGCGCCACACGTACCTAATGAGCTCACTGGCGGTCAATCAACTATTGGGATTAGAGTTCCGAATCACCCTGTGGCTCAAGCATTGCTTCAAGCTTTTGATGGCGGTCTTGCAGCGCCTTCTGCTAATCGGTTTGGTCGAATTAGTCCAACTGATGCGGCCCATGTACGAGAAGAGTTAGGTGATAAAGTTGATTTAGTATTAGAAGGCGGTCGCTCTAAAGTGGGCATAGAATCAACCATTTTAGACATAAATCAAAAGCCTTATCGCATTTTACGCTTAGGTGCCATTAGTGCTGAACAAATTAGCCAAGCTTTAGATAAAGAGCCGGTAGAATTACTTGGCGAGGCAAACGTTTCAATACGTGCTCCAGGCATGCTGGCAAGTCATTACGCTCCGCTAACTCCGGTTAAACTAATAGCCACGACAGACCTTCCATTGCAATTATCAAAGCTTACCGCTACTCATCAATCCATCGCCGTACTGACTTATCATCCAGCTTGCTTTAATCATGAAGCTATACGCTGGTTAACGGCTCAGAACAATCCTGATACCTATGCCTATGAGCTTTATGCCAATTTGCGTTTATTGGACAGCGAAAAGCATAATTTAATTGTGGTGGAGAAGGTGCCCACCTCAGCTGAGTGGTCGGCTATTACTGATCGATTAAAACGGGCCGCTCATTAAAAAATAACGTGAGTAATTTTATTGCTCTGCTAAGCATTTTGCGTGATGAGAACTCACTTCAGCAAAATTTTCATGCAGAGCAATAAAAAGACAATTTATTGATTTTGGTTTTGTGGGCTCTGAGCGCGCATTTGACGTTTCTCAATATAGTTGTAAAGCGTCTGCGCATTACAACCAATTAATTTTGCGATAGAGGCACGACTAACTTTTATATCAAGATATTTCTGAATATCTTTACGATACTTATCAAGTTTCAATGAACGGTTTAATTTTCCTTTAGGACGACCAACCGGTAAACCGGCTGCTTTTCTTCGAGCTAAAGCATCGGTCACGCGTTTTGCCACAAAATCACTTTCGATATTTTGCACCAAAGTCAGAAAATCTTCGGTATTTACATGATCTTTGTGTGGATAAATTTGATCATATTTCGCCAGGTGCAGAATAATATTGCGCTCAGCAACGACTTTCAAAATTTCCAAAATCTGAGAAGTAGAACGTGCCAAGTTAGACGCCTCATATATAACCAAAGCGTCGCCTGATTTTAGAGTGTTATTTAAAAGTTTCGATAACGCGCGCTTTTCCCAGTTAACTCTATTGTTAGCGGTGTCCTCAATAATCTCATCAATCTTAAAGCCCTTAATTTTTGCATAATCCAACATAGCTTCTTTGACGTCTTTAGTCGAGTTGTAATAGAGCGATATATACCCATAAATCATGATTAAACCTTCTTAAAATTTTCCTTAATTATATACTATAAAAATCGCGGATTAATCTAGCACTTTCCCTATAATCCGTCTAGTCTATTTAAAAGATTTAAAAAAATTTCATATGCTGTCATAATGTGGATTCGAACAGAATTCAGGAATTTTGCTGCTTACAAAGGTAGAACATGAAATCACTTTTAGCAATAGCGCGATTTTTAGAATCATCTGAGACTGATCCATCCTGGGAATCAATGATGATTCGCCAAGTGTGTTTAGATAGTCGACAAATTGAGTCTGCTGGGGCTGAAATTTTATTTTGTGCCTGCCCTGGTCTCTATGAAGATGGCCGCGATTTTATAGCCAAAGCGATTAGCGCTGGTGCTAAAGCCATTGTCTATCAAGCCGATGATAATTATGTTCTACCGAAAGATATTAATATTCCTATAATTGCTGTGACTAATTTGGCAGAAAAGGTTTTTGCTTTAGGCCCTTATTTTTATAATGATCCAAGCCAAAGCATGACCATGATTGGCGTCACCGGCACTAATGGCAAAACATCTATTACTCATTATATCGCTCAAATTTTAACTAAAATGGGCCAAAAGTGCGGAGTGATAGGTACGGTTGGGAATGGCTTGTGGGGCCAATTAAATACTACTAATTGTACGACACCAGACCCTCTACATTTACAACATATACTTGCCGAACTACGTGACCAAGGAGCTACCACCATTGCCATGGAAGTTTCTTCCCATGGCCTAGTACAAAGGCGGGTGGAAGGAATAAAGTTTGACGTAGGAATTTTTACCAATCTCACTCGAGACCATTTGGACTACCATGGTGATATGGAACATTATGCTACTGCTAAAGCTATGTTATTTGCGACCCCAGGACTACGCTTGGCTATTTTAAACGCAGACGATCCTTACTCGGCCCAGATGCAAAAAAACTGCAATAAGCCTACTGAAATTTTACACTACAGCACACAGACTAACAGCCAGGCAGAAGTACGAGTTATAAATGCCCACATGCAAACCAATGGCATTGATTTGAAAATTGCCACTCTATGGGGTGAAGCTTCAATTAACCTGCCACTATTAGGTGCATTTAATATTAGTAATATATTAGCAGTAATCGAATGCCTAGCCGCTCTTGAACATCCCTTATCCGCTATCTTAATGGCAATGGAACAGGTAAAACCGGTTAGCGGCCGTATGGAAAAACTAAGCTATCCTAATTTTCCCACTGTCGTTATAGATTATGCTCATACTCCTGATGCGCTGGAAAAAGCTTTGAGCGCTATGCGCGACCACTGTCGAGGAAAAACTTGGGTGGTATTTGGTTGCGGCGGAAATCGAGATCGTGGCAAGCGCCCGGAAATGGCCAATATTGCTGAACAAGCTGCCGATAAAGTTATTTTGACTCAAGATAACTCAAGACTTGAAGACCTAAGCCAAATTTTTTCCGACATAAACCTTGGTTTTAAAAATCTTTCTCAAGTACATATCGAACCTGATCGCGCAAAAGCAATACAATGGGCCTTAGAACAGGCCGCGCCTGAAGATTGTATTTTACTTGCAGGCAAAGGCCATGAAACCTATATGGATATTGGCGGCCAAAAATATCATTTTGATGAACGCGAAGTAGTTAACCATTTCATTCAAGGTAATAAAATATGTTAAGTCTTGCCCAATTAAGCCAAAGTATCGGTGCCAAATATTTTGGCAATGACCTACCTATGCAGGGAGTGAGTATTGATAGCCGCTCGATTCAAGCTGGAGAATTATTTGTTGCCATAAAAGGCGAGAATATGGATGGACATGAGTACGCGCAAAAAGCTATCCAAGCTGGGGCGGCTGCTATCATGACTGAGCATAGAATGGACCTAGGCATACCTGAAATTGTAGTTGACGATACCTTGCTGGGTTTAGGCCAATTGGCCAAGGCTTGGCGCCAACAATTTTCTATCCCAATGATTGGCTTAACGGGGAGTTACGGTAAAACAGGCACCAAAGAACTCATCGCCGCTATTTTAAACCAAAAAGGCCCCACTCTTGCGACCCTTGGCAATCTTAATAATGCCTATGGAGTCCCGCTTACTTTATTAAGGCTACGCCCTGAACATCGATTTGCGGTTATTGAAATGGGCACCAATTCTAAAGGCGAAATTGCTTATGTTACAAAAATCGCCGAACCAACTATTTGTTTAATTACCAGCATTGGCGCCTGCCATTTAGAGGGCTTAGGCTCATTAGAAGGGGTCTCTAAGGAAAAATCAGATATTTTCCTAGGCCTGGCTCCCAATGGGATTGCGGTAGTAAATAATGATGAACCTTTTGCTCAAAACTGGTCAGATAAAATTGATAAACGCCATAAATTAACTTATGGCTTACAACACAAATCAGAGGTCATCGCTCAGCATGTGCATTTTGGACCTGAGGGGGCGAGCTTTGATTTAATTACTCCAATCGGCAAGCAGTCCATTGCCATTCCACTATTAGGTGAACACGTAGTGTATAACGCTTTAGCGGCAGCTACAGCTTCCTTAGCCGCCGGAGCTAATCTTCATCAAGTGGCTCAAGGCTTAGCTTCAGTTAAGGCAGTAAAGGGGCGATTTAATCCATATAAATTAGCCAATGGCACTATCTTAATTGATGACACTTACAATGCTAGTTTTAATGCAGTAGAGAATGCCATCAAGACCCTGAGTAATTCATCCGGTAAGAAAATATTTGTCATGAGCAATATGCGAGAACTTGGCCAATATGCTGCAGAATATCACAGTAAAATGGGCGAACTCGTTAAACAATCTCCTATTGATTTATTATTCTTATTTGGCGAAAAGCATTTAATTGACCATACTTTAGCAGCATGCGATCAAAGAGCGCGCTATTTTACTACTAAAGCGGAATTAATCGCGGCACTTAAGCCGGAACTTGGGCCAAATACCATGGTATTAGTTAAAGGTTCTCGCAGTAATACTATGGAAGACATTGTTAACTATATTCTTGGGGAGTTTGAACCATGTGGATCACATTGATGCATTTTTTAAGCTTACATGGCCAATCTGGCTTTGGCTGTTCTTTATTATTTAGGGCTTTGATGGCTTTATTCACAGCTTTAGTTATCGCCTTACTATTAGGCCCAATAAGTATTCGTTTGTTGCAAAAAAAATTGATTGGCCAAGTGATTCGTGATTCCGGGCCACAATCTCATTTTAGCAAAAAAGGGACCCCAACTATGGGCGGCGTCCTGATTTTAGCTAGCATCACTATAAGCTGCCTATTGTGGGGACACTTAACTAACCGTTACTTGTGGATAGTGATGATTAGCTTGCTTGGGTTTGGCGCTATCGGCTGGTATGATGACTACACTAAGTTGATTCTCAAACATCACCAGGGCCTACGCTCACGCTGGAAATATTTTTGGCAATCCCTATTGGGGCTCATTGCCGCTTTGGGTTTATATCATTATCTGGTTATTTTCAATGCGACTAATTTACTGATTCCCTATGGCCACTGGTCTTTACACCTTGGCGTGCTGTTTATTATTTTGGCCTATTTTGTGATTGTAGGTAGCAGCAATGCCATCAACTTAACTGATGGCTTGGATGGTTTAGCAATCGTTCCTATCATGCTCGTTGCTGCAGGATTAGCGGTATTTGCTTTCCTTGGAACTATCCCAAGCTTTTCTCATGCTCATCATCTAGCTTCGGTCCCGGGGGCTGGTGAAATGATGGTATTTTGCATGGCAATAATCGGTGCGGGTTTAGGTTTCTTATGGTTCAATGCCTATCCGGCTCAATTATTTATGGGAGATGTCGGTGCCTTAGCTTTAGGGGCCGCGCTGGGAGTGGTATCGCTTATTGTTCGCCAAGAATTAGTGCTATTTATTATGGGTGGAATTTTTGTCTTAGAAACCTTGTCAGTGATTCTGCAAGTGGGCTCATATAAACTGCGCAATCAAAAGCGCATCTTCAAAATGGCACCTATTCATCACCACTTTGAGCTAAGCGGCTGGCCTGAGCCTAAAGTGGTAGTGCGGTTTTGGATTATTACTTTGGTCTTAGTGATAGTAGGCCTTGCTAACTTGCTATGATCAAGGCAGTATTGACCATCTGAAATTTTTACAAGTTAAAATCGGCTTAAGCCAGCTAAATGGCATAGAACCTATAATTCTATGCCTTAGCAAATCCTCATGGTGTATGACAAGGTAATTAGCTATGAAAAAAGCAGTAGTGTTGTTATCAGGGGGCTTAGATAGCCTAACCTGCCTTGTTTATGCCAAGTCTCAGGGCTATGAAGTTTATGCTATTAGTTTTGATTATGGGCAAAAGCACCGTTCTGAACTAGAAGCAGCCAAAAACATTACCCAACATTATGCGGTTCATCATAAAATTGTAGAAATCCATGCCCTAGGGCAATTGGGTGGCTCGGCCTTAACCGATGATTCAATCACGATACAAGATTTTGCTGGCGCCTCAAGCATCCCAGCAACTTATGTTCCGGCGCGCAATATTGTTTTCCTTTCTATTGCCTTAGGTTATGCCGAAATCATTGCTGCCGAAGCTATTTTTATTGGTGCTAATGCCGTGGACTATTCAGGCTATCCTGATTGCAGGCCCGAATTTATTAAAGCCTTTCAAGCCGTAGCTAAAACTGGCACCAAAGCGGGGGTTGAAGGCCAGGCCATAAAAATTATGACCCCCATTATCGACTTAAAAAAATCAGAAATCATTAAGCTTGGAACTACACTTGGCGCCGATTATAGCCTTAGCGTTTCATGTTATCGCGCGGATGATCAAGGCCGTGCTTGTGGGGAGTGTGATAGCTGCTATTTCAGAAAACAAGGATTTGTCGAAGCTGGGGTAACTGATCCAACAAGATATTAAATGTCTTTTTTAAAATAAATACTCTATTTCATGATTTCTATAAGTTTTTGAAGAATATTATTTTTTCCTCATGCTTATCCAACAATTTTTTAGGGAAATATTTAATTTTCTTGTTTTGTTAGACTACTCAAATTTTTATGTTGTAAGTTCTCTTGGGTTTACTTATATTACCTTAATTAATAAGCATAATTTTTATAAACAAAAACATGAATTAATTCTTACTAAGAGGGGAAAAACATGTCATTTGCGTATAGTAGTGATGATGCAATAAGATTAACTACACTTCAAACCAATCTCTTAGAAGTTGAAAAAGAAGCACAGAAAGTCCGAGGTAAAAAAGTCATTTTAGTCATTGGGCCAACGGGTAGCGGGAAAAGCACCGCTATTAATTATCTTCAAGGCCGTAAAATGGAAGAAGTAATTAATACCGCTTCAGATAGTTATTTTATTAAAGTGTCGGAAGATGACTCAATTGGAACAACAATTCCCTCACCCAGAATTGGCTTTGGTTCTAGTTCAGAAACAAAATTCCCGGCACTGTATCCTTGCGGTGAAGAATATATGCTATGTGACACAGCTGGACTTTTAGATACCCACGGTATTGAAAGTGGCTTAACCAATCATGTGGCGATTGATTTAATAGTGAGATATGCTGCAAGTATTGAGGGCATCATTGTTGTAACAGATTTTAATAGTGTTAAAACAACCCGTGGGAATTCATTTAAAACTTTAGTGAATTTTTTAAATCATTTTACTTCCAATGCATCATTACTTGAGAAAAGTGTTTCTTATTTATTTACTCGCGTAAAATCTACTTTATCTTATGGTCAATATCTTGATGCAGATACTATCATCCATAACTTGTGCGAAACGGCTTCCACTCTCCCAGAATCAGATAAGCAATTAATTGAAGGGATTATACGTATAACTAAAAGCCCTGCTGTATGGCCTTTATCGTGCCTAGATAGTATGCCGCAAGAAGAAATACTGCGCTTATATAGAGATGGGGAACACAAAATCCCACAAGAATATTTTAATTTGAGCCTGCCCTCAACTGAAAAAGCATTATTAATAGAACTTATGAGCAAAACTGCTAAAGTTTTCATAGAGCGCTGGCAAAACTATGGCCAATTACAAGCTGAAAATATTACCGCTCAAAGAGAGGTCAGCGCTAATACTCTTAAGATAGAAAGTCTCAATCCCTTAATAGCAAGCATTAGAACTCTACATCGATTACAGCTTGAATTAAACAGCATGCCAGCTAAAGTTACAAAAACTGGCACCAGAAAAGTATGGGATGGCAAAGCGGGGCGCGTATTTAATAGCAAAAAGACAGTTTCATACTCATATGAAGAAACCAATCCTGCAATAGCTGCTAAGCAAGCAGAAATTGCAAATCATTTAGCTGTACACCCTGAGCTTGCAAAATATGACACACATGAAAAATCTGATCAGGCTATAACCGAGAATTTATTTCAATTAGCGACTCTTTTTGCTTCTAATGCCGAGCATGAGCGTAAAATTGCTGATAACAAAGTGAAGCTTCCTGCAATTAGAGAACAGCTAATAAGCAAGCAAGCTACATATCAACTTTTAATCCAACTAAATAAATTCTTTGGCCTTGCTGCTGAAAATGACGATATAAATCGATTTACAACAGCTTATAAAGCTTATAGCTCAACTATAATCAACACATCTGAAGAAAGTACGTCTGCAACAGAGGAAGACCCTACTGTGGAAGTTAGATTTGCAACAGCTTTATCAATAGCTAATGCAGGTGCAGGTGCAGGTGCAGGTGCAGCAAGTATGCCATCGTTTGGATGACAGATCGTGATTATCAGTGGGCAGTTGATCTGCTGGCCACTGATTAAGATTATTATTTAAATCATATCATTTTAAATTTTCTTTGATAAAACCCGTTGTTTCACAAATTTTATCAAGTAATGCCCCTAAAGTTTTAGAGCCAATAAAATACTAAAGACTATAATGCTTGTAACATAGATTCTTGATATTTTGTTCTACCTTTTATAAACCTTTAGGGGCGCTACCTAATGAAAATCCACTAATTCCACCTGATGTGGTAATAGCTCTTTGCCTAAAAAATGCCGGGCTACTCTGGCAAAGCGCCCTGGTGCATCGGTAACCATCAAATGCGTATAACCTTCTTCAAGACTATCATTTAGTAGCTTCAATTTGCTTAACTGTTCTGTTACCACGATTGCCGTGGAGTGAGCAGAATCTATGACCGCAATAGTTTCCCCGGCGACTTTTTTGATAGGTTCAATCAAGGCCGGAAAATGGGTACAGCCTAAAATTAAAGTATCAGGCTTAAATTCAGGCTCAGCAAATAATAATGGCTCTAAATATCTAGCAGCCACAGCCTCAGCTATCTCCCCCTCAACCCAGCCTTCTTCTGCTAAGGCGACAAATAAACTACAACTTTCAGCCACTACCTTAGCATGAGGATTAATCGCTTTGATGGCTTTTTGATAGCCCTGAGCATTGACGGTAGCTTCTGTGGCAATGACCGCGATTTGACCATACTTACTTGCTTCACAAGCGGCCCTAGCCCCAGGCTCAAGCACCCCAACTATAGTGAGCTCTGGAAATTGTTGCTGTAAGGCAGGTAAGGCCAATGCCGTGGCGGTATTACAAGCAATCACCAAAAATTTAATGCCCCGTTCGATTAAAATACTGGCCGCCTGCTTGGCATAAGCAATGACAGTATCCTGACTTTTGGTACCATAGGGTAAGCGTGCAGTATCGCCCAAATATAAAAAAGATTCCTGGGGCAATCTTGTTTGCAGAGCTCGCAATACAGTAAGGCCTCCTACTCCAGAATCAAACACTCCAATGGGTAAGGTTTTGGCATACATCATAAATTGCCCTTTAGCTTTATCTTGATTTTTTGCATGGCCCTAAAAATAACATTTTTAACAAATCTCGCATAAGCTTTTTTGTTTTATCGTCTTTATCCAGGCCGGGATTAAACTCGACAATCTCTACTCCTAAGAAATTTTGGTCAGCATATACTTGGCCTAGGCTGGTAATAAAATCAGCTGCAGCCACCCCATTCCCAACCGGTGTACCAACCCCTGGAGCTTCTGCTGGGTCTATGCCATCAATATCTAAACTTAAACCGTAGCCTATAGTATGTCGAGAAACATGTGCAATTGCTTCTTGCATGATAACTTGCATGCCTTTTTGTTGCACTTCATCCATAAAGAAAATTTTGACATTTAATCTTTTTAGAAGCTCAAGTTCAGCCACCTCGTAACTTCTTATGCCAATAAAACAAATATTTTCGGGCTTTAATTTAGGCTGGGCATCTAACAGAGTACATAAAGCCGTTTCACCATAACCCAATAAGTGTGCAACCGGCATGCCGTGGACATTTCCAGATTCGGTAGAAGAGGGAGTATGACTATCAAGATGGGCATCAAACCAAATTAAGCCTATATCACCTTCTTTGCGTAAAGCATGAGCCATACCGCTCCAGGTCCCTATGGCGATAGAATGATCGCCACCAATGACCGCAAATTTTTGCTTATTGGCAATAAAATCATTAACATCATAGGCTAAGCGTTGGGAAACTTCAGTTATGGGACCTAAGGAAGCTAAACGAGAATAATCTCCTTCAGGGGGATAGATCATATTTTCCCAGACCCAATGCACGGGTAAATTTTCTAAAATCTTAGGATCTTGCTGTAGAGCTAACGGGCCTTGGGAGCAACCTTGCTCACCTGCGCCTATTCCTGAGGCCACCCCAAGTAGATGTACTGTTGGGTTATTATCCATAACTCTTTTCCTTTGTTTTGTTTTATTTGTATGATAGTAGACTTTCTTGATTTTTTTTAGGTATTTGGAGCAAAATGAATTATCGCCATATTTATCATGCAGGGAATTTTTGTGATGTAGTGAAACATTGCATCCTTCTTTGCTTAATAGAAAGTTATGTAGCTAAAAACAAACCCTTTTGTTATTTCGATACCCATGCAGGGATCGGTCTTTATGACCTAGAATCCGAACCAAGCAGAAAAAGCAAAGAATGGCAGCAAGGCGTCGCTAAAATTTTGGCACAGACCCAGTCAGCTCCTGAAGTGGTCGCGGATTATATCAACTGTATCCATCAATGCAACGTATCTGCCACAAACTTACAATATTATCCAGGCTCTCCCTATTTGGCTAAGCTTGCCATGAGCCCTGAAGACTCAATTATTTTAAATGAACTTCATCCTGAAGATGCGATAGTGCTAAAATCTACCTTTGCCAGCGACTCTCGGGTTTCTGTGCATAAACAAGATGCCTATCAAGCACTTAAAGCCCTATTACCCCCTCCTATTAAACGGGGGCTTATATTGATTGACCCACCTTTTGAACAGCCCAATGAGTTTGAAAAGATTCTCGACATCTTACCACAAGCATTAAAACGCTTTGCTAACGGCTGCTACGCTATTTGGTACCCGATCAAAGATAGCCATGCTGCAAATTCATTTGTTCGAAAGATTAAAGCTTTAACCGACGCCCCCATATTAAATACTCAATTAACTATTTTGCCCGAAGACTCAAGGTTTCAACTCAATGGCACTGGCATGATACTTATTAATCCGCCCTGGCAAATTGAGCAAAAGCTCGAGCCTTTATTGGCCTGGTTATGGCAAATAATGAGTATTGATGGGCAAGGAAGTTATCAAGTCGAGTTTCTTTGAGGGGCCAATAAATCAGGTCCAGACAGCGACTACTGCCATGAGTACAAACCCAAGCACCAGAAAACTGAACTGCTTTAAATTACAGCATTGAATCATGGCGGCACGAGTTAAGCCATGCAAAGTACCGATATATAAAAATGTGCCCGCAGCCAAGGCGCTAAAAATTGGTTCCAATAAGGGATGAAAATTGGATACCGCAATAATGCTATTACCAAGCAAAATCCCACAGGGCGTCATGATGGAAAACAGACCAAACATAACCAAGCTGGAGCCAAAGCTTAACTCTGTTTTATTGATTTGAACTGATAATGAAAAGCTCTCTGCCCACTTATGAGCTAAAATAGCAAACAGCACCAGCAACATGGCAGCAAAATCCTGACTCAAGCCTAAAGCCGTACCCGCCAGTAAAGCATGGATTGACAACATGATCACCGTTAAAATAGCGATGGCTGGGCTTTGGCTCGAACGATGATGATTAAGCTCGGTTCCGATATGTTCCAATAGCAGTAAGCCCAAAAAAGCTCCCCCGCAAATGACAAAAGCCAAGGGGTAATGAATTCCAGCATGGATAAATCCTTGTTCTGCATCGCCCAGCATATGAATGAGTCCTGCTCCAAGAAATACACCACAAGCCAATGCTTCACCGATTGGAAACTCATGGCCTTTTAAAGACTGTAAGCGATGACGAAACGGAATAATTCCTGCCAAAATTGTCATGGCAAAAATACTGAATGCGGATAGCAGTTTAAGATGCAATAAATTCATGAAAAAGCCCTTTGATTTAGCAATGCATCATATATAACATTGCTCATCAAAGTCTAGTATTACCACCAAGGACAGCAACAACAAGAACTTGAAGCCTCAACTACTTTCGTACGAGCCAAAGTATCTGCCGCAGTAGGTGAAATACTTGAGCTATGCACAGGCATAGGGTTTTGATAACTAGCAAATGGCCCCACTGAAAGTGGAGAAGCCTCTGCTACACCAATACTGGCACTAGAAGCGCCAGCTACAGGGCTTTTAGCTAATTCATATGCCCGTTTAAACTCCACTTCGCTAAATGAATAAAGAATTTTGCAGCCCGGCAATGCTCGATCAAGCTCTTGCTTATGCTTGATGTGAAGCATAATTCCTGCTCTAAAGTCTAAAGTGATATTAAGGCAATCTGTTTTTATTCTACTAAGATTTTCTACCCGCTCGAGCTTTGATTCTTTGAGCATAGGAAAAGATAAGGTGATATTCCGTTTATATTCGGGTAGTAAGTATGAGGGGGTAAAGTGCTCGCCTCGTAAAAATTTATTGCCATTAAGGGCATCGACTAAACTGATGCAATCATCATCGGGTAGGGTGGTGATAATAAGCTCTAAGTCTAATATAACTTTGGAATAAACCAAAATATTCAGCTTCGCTGTTGCTGGATCGCATTTAACAACTTCAGTTAACTTTTCCCAATCCTTTACAGCTTTGGGGAAACTTGTGATAAAGCTGACGGCCTCTTTGTAGGTGAGACTTCCTTTAACGCATTGTCTTGGCATAATATAAGTTCCTTCTATTTTTGGAAGTATATTATGCAAAAAACATTTTCGCCAAAAATTAATCGCTTAATTAATGAGCAGCATCCCAATTATCGCCAACCCCAACCTCTACTAATAAAGGCACCGACAGTAAAGCAGCTGATTCCATATGAGAAATCACGGCCTTTTTCAAACGTTCAATATCACTTTCTGCGACTTCAAACACCAGTTCGTCATGCACTTGCATAATCATATGAGCGTCAATATCGCTTTGATTTAAAAATTTCTGCAAGCTAATCATGGCAAGCTTGATAATATCGGCCGCCGTCCCCTGCATAGGGGCATTTATGGCGGCCCGTTCCGCCGCTTTACGCAACATACCGTTTTTGGCATTGACCTCCGGCAAATATAAACGTCGCCCAAATAAGGTTTCAACATATCCCTCTTGCGCGGCAGACAGGCGAGTCTGCTCCATATAACGAGCGACCCCAGGATAGCGTTCAAAATAGACTTTTACATACAATGAAGCTTCTTCTCGACTAATGCCTAATTGCTTGGCTAAACCAAAGGCTGACATACCATATATTAAACCAAAGTTAATGGCTTTAGCCCGGCGCCGTTGCTCTGAGCTCACTTGATTTAAGGGAGTGGCAAAGACTTCAGAAGCGGTGGCACGATGCACGTCCTCATTATTGGCAAAGGCCTTTAAAAGCCCAGCGTCTCCAGATAAATGCGCCATAATTCTTAATTCAATTTGTGAATAATCCGCTGCTAAAATTTTGTAACCCTTAGGCGCGATAAAGGCCTGGCGAATACGCCGCCCTTCTTCGCTTTTAATCGGAATATTTTGTAAATTAGGGTCGGTCGAAGATAGCCTTCCGGTAATCGCTACCGCTTGATGATAACTGGTATGCACTCGCCCAGTTTGCGGATGCACCAGCAAAGGCAATTTATCGGTATAGGTCGATTTTAACTTGCTTAAGTGCCGATGTTCTAAAATAATTCTCGGCAACGGATAGGTAACCGCTAATTCATCTAAAACCTCTTCTGCCGTTGAAGGCTGACCGGTTGGGGTCTTTTTCAATACCGGCAAATTCATTTTTTCATACAAAATTTGCAACAATTGCTTGGGTGAACTGAGGTTAAACGCTTGGCCAGCTTCTTGATGCGCTTGGTGCTCTAAAGCCTGAATCTTATTTGCCAATTCTTCACTATGTTGTTTAAGTAAAGGAATATCTAATAGCACGCCTCGTTGCTCTACGTCTGCTAAAACCGATAGCATGGGCATCTCTTCATGTTGAAACAGACTATTAAGTTTAGGATTTGACGCTAACTTAGGGGCAAAATGCTCATACAGCCTAAAGGTGATATCCGCATCTTCCGCTGCATAAGCTGTAGCCTGATCCAAAGCCACTTCATTAAACCCAATTTGTTTAGCGCCTTTACCCGCTACTTCTTCAAAACTGGTGGTTTTAATGCCTAAATGCTTACTTGCTAAGGTATCCATATCATGGCGATTTAAGCCACTTTCTAGTACATAAGACGCGAGCATGGTGTCAAAATAAATGCCTTGCATATGGATACCATGCTGAGCCAATACTTTGACATCGTATTTTAAATTCTGTCCCACTTTTAAAATATTTGGATCTTCTAAAATGACTTTAAGTTCAGCTAGGGTTTGATCAAAAGGCAACTGAGGTGGACAGCCTAAAGCCGTATGGGCTAAAGGTAGATAAGCGGCCTCCCCAACCTTGACCGAAAATGATACTCCTACTAATTTTGCCTGCATGGCATCTAAACTCGTAGTCTCGGTATCAATACAAATAATTCGAGCTTGCTTTAATTTGATTTGCCAATCCTGCCACTCTTCAGCCGATAGAATACAGGGATATTGACTAGCATTGGTCCTAAGTTCTACCTGAGCCAGACTTGGACTGGATTCTAAGGTTTTGAGCCAGCTTTTGAATTCATAACGCACTAAAAATGGGGTTAATTTTTCATAGTCTGTGGCCTGAAGCTTCATGGCTTCAAGGGGGATATTAAGCTCAAGCTCGGTATTAATAGTTGCCAAGCGTTTTGCTAATGGCAATTGGTCTATGTTGGCTCGAAGCTGTTCTCCTACTTTACCAGTAATTTCATTAGCATGAGCGACTACTTGATCCAAATTGCCATACTGATTTAACCATTTTGCTGCAGTCTTTGGACCAACGGAGGGGATGCCGGGAATATTATCAGAGGTATCGCCAGTTAAACTTAAAAAATCGACGATTAATTCTGGCGGAACTCCAAACTTTTCGATTACATAGTTGCGATCGATTTTCACCCCTTTCATGGTATCGACTATATGCAATCGCTCATGAACCAGTTGCGCCATATCTTTATCACCGGTTGAAATCATTACTTCTTGGCCATGCTTAGCGGCATCAATCGACAAAGTACCAATAACATCATCGGCTTCCACCCCTTCAATGGCAATGAGAGGAAACCCCAAGTAACGGATCATTTCATGCAAAGGTTCAATTTGCACTCGAAGTTCATCCGCCATTTTGGCGCGATTGGCTTTATATTCAGGATAAATGTCATGGCGAAAATTCTTACCCTTGGCATCAAATACCACTACGGCATATTGAGGCTCGTAGTCTATCACTAAGCGCCGCAGCATATTAAGAACCCCTAAGATTGCCCCCGTGGGTTCACCTTTAGCATTGGTTAAATTAGGCAGGGCATGGTATGCGCGATGCAGATAAGACGAGCCGTCGATTAATATTAAAGGTTTAGCCATAACCATGATTCCCATAAATGTGATGGTTCATTCTAGCGTGTATCCATAGCCTATGCTATAAGCAAGCATTACTCTATCTTGTATTACAAAACTTGAGCTATTAGCTAGTTCATGACAGGTTGGCCAGTTTACTCTACAATACATTTAGTCAAGTTAGGATGGATTTACAGAAATGCCTTTTAAATTATCGCTAAGATTGAATTTTCTCATCGGATTTTTGCTCTGCATCATTTCTCTAGTAGTGGCATTATATTTACAGTTAGATAAAGGTATCTCCCCTTGCAATTTGTGTATCGTACAACGATTAGCGATTACCTTTGCTGGCTTATTATTTTTATTTGGTGCCGCACATTATCCAAAAGGCAAAGCTGCCATTATTTATCAAATACTTTTAATTCTCGTTCTCGTAACAGGCTTAGCCTTAAGCACTCGACAAATATGGTTGCAGTTTCATCCCTCTCTCAATCACAGTTGCGCCCCAGATTTATATACTTTGTTTCAAACTTTTCCTTTAGACCAAGTCTTAAAAATAGCCCTGCAAGGCTCTGATGATTGTGCTCAGGTTACTTGGCGTTTTTTGGGTTTAAGTCTGGCACAGTGGACTGCTATGAATTTTGTTATCTTAATCACTTTGAGTTTGGCACCCTATAAAAAGCAGAAAGAACTCAAAAAATAGAAATAACACCCTGGACACCAAATTGTTGATAAAGCTAAAGTAAGCTTTAGGCCTAAGTTATATTATTAAAGGTGATGTTCATGCCTCTATCTAAGCTCGATGATAACTTGCTTGCCCTAGTCTTTAGCTATCTTGAGCCAAAGGATTTAGGGAGTTATTCCAGAACCAGTACATCTGCATACACTTCCATTAATACTGAAAAATTTTTAAAACCTTTATGGCAAAATTTGCCTCCATTATTGCAAACCATACCTCAACCTTTACCACAAGCGCCCTATATTTTGGATATAAAAAAAACTCTCAGCTCTGACCCGGATTTAACTCAGCCCTTAAGCCAGATTGAAGAGTTTCCATTTATTTGGCAGTTAGCCTTATTTACAAAAGAACTTAACCTTATACAGTCGCTTTATTATCCGGGCTACCGTCATTTATATGAGCGCCCTGAAAATGGAGGAATAGGCCTAACTAAAGATTTTATTTATGAGATTTGTTCATACCTTAGAAAGGAAATAAATAGGAGCTTTTGTGAAGATAAAGTGAGCTATTTTTTAACAAAATTAACCAAGCCCTCTATAAAAAGCTTATTTTTACCCGTTGTAAAAGGTGGAATAGGACTCACTATCAAATTTGTCGCTAAATTAAATCGAGAAGTAATTCACGATCATTCCTTAAAGGATGATTTTCAGAATCTATCCTTTACGGTAGAGTATCTGGAAATGATTGCAGATACTCACATACGTTTGTTATTCGATCCAAAAAAAACTAAAGATGGCAGTTGTCTTAGCCTGGATGATATAGGCGCTTTGGCAATAGGTTTTCGTGATAGACCTTATACGGAAACTAGCAAAAAAATTAACAACCTAATTAATGAAAAACTTTTACCCGTTTACAATATGGCTGATACAGTTGTTGGATGCGGCTGCTTTAATTTTAGAGTGTTATTGGGTATAGCAAAAATCAATAAGGCCCCCTCTGCTGCAATGCCTTCAAGTAGATAAATTTTATCGTTTCAATGTAGCCGCAGCTGCCGTTCCTTTTTCTTTAGTTCCACTAAGCCAAGGTAAACAGCTACAGCATGCATACGAAGTTTCTGGCGCGCGTATTTCAATATGCTCAGGGCTGGCGCCGGCAGGAACCGCTGATTTCTTTTTGCTATGGATAATAGCTTTTTGCCTATGGTATTCAGACATGGCTGTTAAGCTAGGTGTCATTTGATTAACCAGCTGATCTAAATTATCAATTTCGAAGGTGGCTAAATCATGTAAGCCAAAATTCTCAGGCTTTATGGTTTCAGTAACTATCATATTTAAAATAGCCATGGCATGGATATGACCAAGTTTAGCCTGATCGGTTTCTGGAACTTTAGCCATATTTGCTAAGGCTTTAAAATGGTCTTTCATTTCCGTAATTTTAGCTTTATGCCCAGCGAGTAATGTACTCAGGTTGGCTTTGGATAGTGTTTCTTCAAAATTTATAGTTAACACCCTAGCAATTTTTTCAATAATACTTTGCTGCGAATCAGAACTAAGGTCTGGCATAAACTCGGCGATCCTTTCCACTCGTCGCTCTATCTCTTTTTTCTCTAAACGATCAAGAGTAAATCTCGTAACCGCTAGCGCCCCTTGCAAAAAAGGTAGGGTGAAAAAACTACTAATAATGGTGGCTAGGTCTACGGCTGTTCCAGTGTATTTCAATGTTGGCTTTATAGTGGAGCCAGGCACTAGGCTGGAGTCAATTGCTTTTACGGCTTCTAATGCTGCATTAAGGTTTGCTTGAACGGCTATATAATAGTCTTTCAAAGATACGTTAGAATTAATATAGTCTCGTTCCAATTTTGCTTCATGTAGTGAACGCTCTGACATTAGAGGTCTTACACTAGAATGCAAATCATCCATTCTATGCTCTACTCTACCCATCCTGGCATCTAAGCCGTGTATTGCTCCCCATATCGCTGCCATAGAAGCTTCAGGCGATGGGGGATCACGCCTAATTATAACGCCTACCGCTTCTGAAACTTTACGCTCCTCGTGCTCACCGGATAAATGTGGTGACTCAATATGACCCACTCCTGCTGCAGTCAATTCTGGAACAATTTTAGTTCTTGGCATTTAAGCTTTCCTTGCTGATAAACATTATCCATTGTACATATTAAAAACAGTTTTAACAGGGCATAAAACTTGAAATAAATATTTATATTTATTGCTCAATCTTTAATCTTTGCTTATAATTCAGCCTTTTTATCCTCCCATGCGAAAATGTGATCTGACTAAATAACAGGTTGACAGTTGAGCAGCTAAGCTATATCTTTCCAACAATTTGTCTAGGGCAAGGCATTCTGCCATACGCCCCATAGGAGGTATAATGACAATGCTACCCTCCAAATTAGTTTTAGAAACAGGTGAAGTCTTTGAAGGCTTCTCGCCTGACTGGCAAGCTTCCACTGTTTTTGGAGAAATCGTTTTTAATACCGGCATGGTGGGTTATGTCGAATGCTTATCCGATCCCTCTTATACTGGCCAAGTTCTCTGCTTTACTTATCCTATTATTGGAAACTATGGCGTACCTGAAGTCGCTGAATGGGAATCCCACAAATTACATGCTAGAGGCATGATCGTGTCAGAACTGGCTGAGTCATACGCCCGTTCTCAGGCGCAAAAATCATTACTTGAGGCCTGTAAAGACCAAGGCGTTGCCGTAATGACTGGAGTGGATACTCGAGCTTTAACCAAGGTGTTACGTGAGCGTGGTTGTGTTGCGGGTGCCATTGTTATTGCTGATGCGCTACCCAAAGCTTTTCCCAATATTAATGCTCAGCATTTAGTGAGCGAAGTATCGATCAAAGCCCCGGTAGAAGCAGGACACGGTGAATATCAAGTCATAGTCGTGGATTGCGGCATGAAAGAAAATATTTGGCGCCATTTGCAAAAGCTGCCGGTCAAATTAAAACGCGTGCCTTATAATTATGATTTTACTGGCGAAGACTATGATGGTGTATTTATCTCCAATGGTCCTGGTGACCCTGCTGTTTGCGTGGAAACCATCGCTATTCTTCGCAAAGCCATGGAAAAAAATAAACCTATATTCGGTATATGCTTAGGCTCACAGTTAATGGGTTTAGCGATAGGCGCGAAAACGTATAAGTTACGCTTTGGCCACCGCTCACAAAATCAACCTTGCTTACAAGAAGGCACCGAGCGCTGCTTTTTAACGTCTCAAAATCACGGTTTTGCTATTGATGAAAGTACTTTACCAAAAGGCTGGCGAGTAACCTTCCGCAATTTGAATGACGCTACCGTACAGGGAATCGAACACGAAAATCTACCCTATTTCTCGGTACAATTTCACCCGGAAGCGGCACCCGGGCCTATCGACACCAACTGGTTATTTGATAAATTTTATCAACAGATTAAGGACTACAAATAAACATGCTTATTCAGCCTCAATCGCTTAAAAAAGTTTTACTGCTGGGTTCCGGTGGATTACGTATTAGCCAAGCAGGTGAATTTGATTACTCAGGCTCTCAAGCGATTAAGGCCTTAAAAGAAGAAGGCATTAAAGTTGTCCTCGTTAATCCTAATATCGCCACCATCCAAACGGACCCAGGCATGGCGGATGAAGTCTATTTGCAGCCATTAAATCTCGAAACTGTATCGCAAATTATTGAAAAAGAACGACCCGATGCCATTATGTTAAGCTTTGGCGGTCAAACGGCATTAAATTTAGGCTTAAAACTTGAAGAATCCGGCATTCTTACCAAATATAACGTAAAAGTTTTGGGCACCTCAACCCATGCCATTCGCTTATCAGAAGATCGTGCTCTATTTAAAGCCGAATTAGATTCTATTGAAGTTAAAACTGCGAAAAGTTTTGGCGTTACCACCGTGGATGAGGCCTTAAAAGCTGCTAAAGAAGTGGGCTATCCTTTGATGATGCGCTCAGGCTTTTCATTAGGCGGCTTAGGTTCTGGCATTATTCAAACTGAAGAAGAGCTCAAAACTCGAGCTCAAGCCACTTTAAGCGTGGCACCACAGATTTTAATCGAAGAAAATTTAATTGGTTGGAGTGAGTTTGAATATGAAATTGTAAGAGATTGCGCTGGCAACGTATTAACCGTGTGCAATATGGAAAACTTAGACCCAATGGGTATTCATACCGGGGAAAGTATTGTCGTCTCCCCCTCACAATCTTTAGATAACCACGAATACCATTTCTTACGTGAAATCGCTATTAAAGTGGCTAATCACTTTAATATAATTGGCGAATGCAATATTCAGTATGCTTATCATCTGCAAACCAAAGAATATCGAGTGATTGAAATTAATCCACGCCTCTCACGCTCCTCTGCATTAGCATCAAAAGCCACTGGCTACCCTTTGGCATTTGTAGCGGCGAAATTAGCCCTTGGCTATAAGCTTTATGATTTAAAAAATTCGGTCACCAAAAAAACCTGTGCTTATTTTGAACCTGCGTTGGATTATATCGTGGTAAAAATCCCACGCTGGGACACGCATAAATTCAAAGGTGCGGAACGTCGTATTGGCACTGAAATGAAAAGTGTGGGAGAAGTGATGGCGATTGGCCGCTCTTTCCCTGAGGCCTTACAAAAAGCGATTGGCATGCTTAATATTGGAGCGACTGGGTTAGCTGATTATCCTTATCCCTTTGAAAATATTCATGATGAAATTGAATTTGCCACTGACAGACGGATTTTTGCCCTCTATCAATTTTTTAAGCATGGTGGCACAGTGAGTGAGGCTAACTGTTTATCCAATATAGATCCTTGGTTCTTGCATCACATTCAAGCCATAAGTAAATGCGAAAAGCGATTAAGTTCAGAGTCACTTTCCCCTGAATTAATGAAATCGGCCAAACGCATGGGTTTTTCCGATCGAATTATCGGCAAATTGACGCAAAAAAATGAGCAAGTTATTCGGGCACAGCGCTTAGAATGGAATATTAAACCCGTAGTCAAACAAATTGATACTCTCGCGGGTGAGTTTGATGCGCAGACCAATTACTTATACATGACCTATCATGGGGTAGAAAACGATGTAAAACCATCGAACTTGCCCCCTGTCATCGTATTAGGTTCAGGGCCTTATAGTATTGGGTCTTCGGTAGAATTTGACTGGTCTGGCGTCACCACTTCTCGAACTTTAAAAAAACTAGGCCAAAGTCCCATTATTATCAACTCCAATCCTGAGACTGTTTCTACTGACTATGACGAATCTGATCGCCTCTACTTTGAACAATTAACTCTAGAACGGGTGCAAGATATTGCTGACTTTGAGCAGCCTAAAGGTATTGTTGTATCGGTAGGCGGACAAATTGCTAACAACTTAGTTAATCCTTTGGCCAAAGCCGGCTATCCTATTTTAGGGACTTCACCTGAAAATATTAATAAAGCCGAAAATCGTGAGATTTTTTCTTCTCTGTTGAATGAATTAGACATTAGCCAACCGCAATGGACCGTGGTAACTAGCCTAGAAAATGCCAAAGCCTTCGCGGACTCAGTGGGATATCCGGTGTTAATTCGCCCCTCCTTTGTATTATCTGGGGCCGCTATGAATGTAGTGTATTCCGAAGATGAAATGAAAGCCTATTTGGAACAAGCCACTTTAATTTCTCCAGACCATCCCATTGTAATCTCTCAATTTATTTCTGAGGCTAAGGAGCTAGAAATCGATGGCGTGGCAAATAATGGCCATATCGAAATTTATGCCATTTCAGAACATATCGAAAATGCAGGAGTGCACTCTGGGGATGCCACCATTGTGTTACCTCCTCAACATTTGTATTTGGAAACGATACGTCGTACTAAAAAAATCACCAAAAAAATTGTCAAAGCCTTAAATATCACAGGCCCTTTCAATATTCAATTCATCGCCAAACACAATGATATCAAAGTCATAGAATGTAATCTTAGGGCTTCACGCTCATTTCCGTTTGTGTCTAAAGTAACCGGCTATAATTTTATTGAAATCGCCACTGAAATTATGCTGGGCCATTATTCGCCAAAAACTTATAACACCTTAGACTTAGATTACGTGGGAGTAAAAGCGCCCCAGTTCTCATACAGCCGCTTAAAAGGTGCTAACCCTGTAGCCCATGTGGAAATGGCCTCCACTGGAGAAGTAGCGTGCCTAGGCGAAGATCTATTGGATGCGTTTTATCGATCCTGGCAATCCACTGAACAAACTGTGCGTCGTAAGAAAATCTTTGTCAGTATCAGCGACATTAAAAAACCGCGCCTGCTAGAACAATTGAAACAATTAGATGAGTTAGGCTGGGAAATCTATACCACCGCCGGTACCCATGACTTCTTGGTCAAAAATGGCATCAGTGCACATTGTGTATTTAAAGCTTCCGATGGTTTAGAGCCTAATGCAAAATCCTTGATCATTAATCATGAAGTGGATTTGATTATCAATATTCCACAGGGTAATCCCAGCAGCACTTCTATGACAGATGGCTTTACTTTAAGACGCCTAGCAATCGATCATCACATTCCCTTGATTACTAATTTGCAGATTGCTCAATTATTGCTGCAATCTCTGGCAAAACTGCACGATAAAACCCTAGCGGTAAAACCCTGGAGTCGTTTTATTGCTAAGCCTCGATAATAATTAATCGCATTTAATCAGTTATCTGTTCTGTAGTTATTTGCCTAGTAATTTATTTAGCTTGGCAAATAACAACTTTTTGCCTATATTTCAGCCTTAACTCAAGGATGATTCATTATGTTCAGATATAAAAGGCGAGAAAGAGCCAGCACCCCCTACCCTACAAGCTTGCTACCGCCGATTCAAGAATTAGGCTTTGAAGATAGTGAAGGCACTCCAACTAGTAGTATTCATTCTAGTTCAATATATTCTATTGCCGAGACTATGCCATTTCATAGCTTAGATCGCATGGATAGCCTTAGTCTGTCTGGATCAACCAAACTATCTACTGCTAAATCGACAGGAGCTAGTGCTTGTGGCCCCGATATAAGCGCATTTTGCTTTAATACAGAAACGAGTGAGGGAGGGAGCATCGATTCTAACAGAGGCTATGTTAGTGCAGACTCTGATTCTGATTCTCATTCTCATTCTCATTCTCATTCACATTCTCATGCTCATTCTGAAGTAGAGTATGAACCACTTAGTCCAGAAGCTGAGCTGCAATTTGCCTTAAGACAAATGGAACTGATAGAAAAATGCAGGCAAGAACGGGTTCAATACTTTAAAACGTTGCAGCGCGAAATGTGGCAACGAGTGCAAGAAGAAAAAGCTGAAGCATTTATTCCAGTGTTTTCTTTCCGTACTGCTGCTTCTATTCGATCCACCTCTTTATCATGGGCAAGTCAAAGACCTGGTATAAAGCCTAGATAGCATGTCTGGGTAAAAACAGCTATTCTTAAGCAGATCATAGTGTGAAAAGGATAGTCAATGCCAAGTGCCAAGCTCCCAGTGGAAAATCCTGTAATGCGTTTAATCGCTCGCCCGCAAGATGCTAATGCTCGAGGCGACATGTTTGGCGGCTGGTTGATGGGTCAAATGGACTTAGCGGGGGCAATAGTCGCTGGAGTAGTGGCAGGCACTGAAATTGCCACCGCTGCTGTCAATGCGATTCGCTTTATCAAACCCATATTCGTCAATGACTATATCGAGTTTTTCGCTGAAGTACTAGAAGTTGGCAATAGTTCCATTACCACCAAAGTAGAAGTCTTTGCTAAACGTCGCAAAGAAATAGACCAGGAATGGATAAAAGTGGCAGTGGGCGAATTGGTCTATGTTGCTATTGCTGAATTTGGTAAGCCCTGTAAAGTAAAATTTCCAGAATTAGCTTTAAAAGGAAAGCATTCCCATGACTAATTTATTTATCAAACAAGTTGCTGTCCTTGGCGCCGGAACAATGGGCGCGCAAATTGCGGCACATTTTGCTAATGCCGGCATCAAAACATTTTTATTTGATCTGCCCACCAAAGATCAGCCCAATAAAATCATTGAAGACGCCTTAGTTAAATTAAAAACATTAGACCCTGCGCCTTTAGCAGCGGCCGAATGTTTCCAAGCTATTATCCCGGCTAATTATAAAGATAATTTGGAATACCTACGTGACTGTGATCTTATTATTGAAGCAGTGGCTGAAAATATCGAAATCAAAGCCCAACTGTTTGAAAATATCGCTGCTTATGTTAATGATAAAGCAATTTTAGCCAGCAATACCTCAGGCCTTAGTATTGAAACGCTATCCGAACATTTACCTAAGCCCCTATTATCGCGTTTTTGCGGGGCGCACTTTTTCAACCCACCGCGCTATATGCCATTAGTGGAATTAGTTTCAAGCTCTCATACCGACCCCGCTATATTGGACCAATTGGAAACATTTTTAACTTCAGTCTTAGGCAAATCGATTATCCGCGCCAAAGATACGCCAAACTTTATTGCCAATCGGATTGGAGTATTCTCCGTATTAGCGACCTTTCATTATGCCGAAAAATATAATATCCCCTTGGAAGTGGCCGACCAACTTACCGGTAAACCTTTGGGTAGACCAAAGTCTGCCACGTTTCGCACCGCTGATTTAGTGGGCTTAGACGTATTGTCACATGTCGCCAGGACCCTGGAAATATATTTACCTAATGACCCTTGGCATGATGTATATACTATGCCAATTTGGATTCAAGATTTAATTAAACAAGGCGCTCTAGGCCAAAAGACTAAAAAAGGTATTTATGTCAAACGGGAAGATGGTTTATACGTGTGGGACATTCATACTCAAAATTATCGCAAAGCCAATGGTAAAGCCGATACAGATGTACTGGCTATTTTAAAAGAAAAAAATGCCAGCAAACGCTTTGAGGCCTTACGCCAATCTAATCATCCTCAAGCCCAATTTTTATGGAGCTGTTTCAAAGATCTGTTCCATTACAGCGCCTATTGTTTGGCTGACATAGCCGATAATGCTCGCGACTTGGATTTAGCCATTCGCTTAGGCTTTGGTTGGAAACAAGGCCCGTTTGAAATTTGGCAATCTGCTGGCTGGCATGAAATGGCCCAAGAGCTTGAACACTCTATTCAACTCAACCAACCTCTAAGCCATGTTAATTTACCTGCCTGGGTAAAGGAAATTAATGCAATCTATACTACTGAAGGGGCTTATAGTCCTAAAACTAAACAATTTCACGACCGCCGCCGATTATCAGTCTATCAACGTCAATTATTCCCTCAAGCAGTACTAGCTGAAGAATTCGATGAGGGGGAAACCTTATTTGAAAATGACGGTTGTCGGCTTTGGACTATGGGAGATGGCATTACCGTATTATCTTTTAAAACTAAAATGTGCACCATTGATGCCCATGTGTTAGAAGGTATCCGTAAATCGATTGAAATAACTGAGCAAAATTATGAAGCCATGGTGATTTGGCAACGCCATGGTGAACATTTTAGTGCGGGTGCGGATTTAATGACGCTAGGTAAGCGATTTATATTGGGTGGCGCTGAAATCTTATATAATACCTTGAAAGAATTTCAACAAACTGTGGCAGCTGTGCGTTATGCCAATGTGCCCGTTATTGCTGCCGTAAGAGGTTATGTATTTGGCGGCGGTTGCGAACTGATGATGCACTGTGACAAAGTGGTAGCTGCACTCGAATCTTATATTGGCTTAGTTGAGGTTGGCGTCGGCATTATTCCTGGCGCCGGTGGCTCCAAAGAAATGGCTTTACGCGCGAGCCAAACTCAGGACCCCGAAAAATCTCTACAGAGCTACTTTAAAAATATTGCCACGGCTGAAGTGTCAAAAAGTGCCTTAATGGCTAAAAAAATGGGCTATTTACGTGATGCTGACGTCATTATTTTCAATCCTGATGAATTGTTATACGTGGCTAAACAACAGGCTAAAGTATTGGCCCAATCCAATTACCGCGCCCCTTTGCCTCCACAAATTCCAGTGTTAGGTAGACAAGGTAGGGCCACCATCGACTGGTTTTTAGTGAATATGAAACAAGGACATTATGCCTCAGAACACGATTACCTCATTTCGGATAAATTAGCTGAAGTCATGTGTGGCGGCGATGTAGATTCTAATACTCTAGTCACTGAAGATTGGCTCTGGCATTTAGAACGCGAAGCCTTTATTAGTTTAGTGGAAACTTCTAAAACGCGTGATCGCATTAAGTATATGCTCGAGAATGGTAAGCCATTAAGAAATTAGCAAAAGATGATCAGACGTTCTTTTTTTACCATCGGATAAAGCTACTGTTTACATAGTAAATTGACACAAAATAAGAGCGGTCTCAAAGAGGGTAGGATATGACACAACCAGTTTATGTAGTATCAGCGTTAAGAACTCCTGTCGGCAAGGCTATTAAAGGGATATTTCGCCAGACTCGGCCAGATGATTTAGCGGCTCATGTCATAAAGGGTGTGATTGAGGCTGTTCCTGAAGTTAACCCTCAGCATATCGATGATGTGATTTTAGGTTGCGCAATGCCAGAAGCTGAGCAAGGCATGAATGTAGCAAGAATTTCGGCTTTATTAGCGGGATTGCCTGACACTGTTTCTGGCATGACCATCAACCGATTTTGTAGCTCTGGCTTACAAAGCATCGCTTTAGCCGCCGATCGAATCGCCCTTGGGCATGCTGATGTTATGATCGCAGGCGGGGTCGAAAGCATGAGCATGGTGCCGATGGGTGGAAATAAGCTCAGTGCCAACCCAGGTTTTTTTGATAAAGAAAGCCTGCTAGGAATTGCTTATGGCATGGGCATCACTGCCGAAAAAGTAGCTGAACAGTGGCATGTCGAGCGTGCGGATCAAGATCAATTTGCCCTAAGCAGTCACCAAAAAGCCTTGCAGGCTATTCAAAATGGCTGGTTTAATAACGAAATTTTACCCTATAAAGTTATTAGCCGTGCTCTTGACTTAAGCAATTATCGCATTAACCTGGATGAAACCATCGCGGATACCGACGAGGGCCCCAGGGCCGATACAACCCTTGAGGCTTTAGCAAAACTCAAACCCGCCTTTGATAAAACCGGCTCGGTTACCGCAGGCAATAGCTCACAAATGTCTGATGGAGCTGGCGCTCTGTTATTAGTGAGTGAACGCTATCTTCTACAGCATCGGTTAAAGCCGCTGGCACGATTTTGTGGATTTAGCGTAGCCGGTGTCCCCCCTGATATTATGGGAATTGGGCCGATTATGGCGGTACCAAAAGTGTTAAAACAAACCGGTTTAACCCTGGATCAAATGGATTGGATCGAATTAAATGAAGCGTTTGCAGCGCAATCTTTAGCCGTAATTCGAGAGCTAAAATTAGATATTACTAAAGTGAATCCAGAAGGGGGAGCCATTGCCTTAGGCCACCCATTAGGCGCCACTGGAGCTATCCTCAGCGCTAAATTAATTCATGGCTTACATCGCACCCAAGGTCGCTACGGCCTGGTGACTATGTGTGTCGGTACTGGCATGGGCGCGGCTGGCATCTTCGAAAGGTGCTGAGCTTGATAATGGCTTTACAGAAGGCTTAAATGCTATTGCTCCTCTGGACTTAAAGGCAGAAGGCTTAGGCTCTGGACTCGTTGCTGAATGCATTGTTACATTCACTATAGATTCACTGGTTGCCTCGACATTGGTACGTCTGCTAGCCCAGCGTTCAGGACTAGTCTGAGCTACTATTGGGTTAGCCTGTGCTGATTCGGTACTTGGCAAAGCGGCAGCGGCAGGAGCATCTGGGATTACACGTACAGGCGTTATTTCAACTCTCACCTCTGGTGGGCTAACTCTTTGCTGTACTGATTCGGTACTTGGCAAAGCGGCAGCGGCAGGAGCATCTGGGATTATACGTACAGGCGTTATTTCAACTCTCACCTCTGGTGGGCTAACTCTTTGCTGCATCACTCCAACTGGCACTCTATGAGTAGCTGGGGCCTGCGCCAGCCTTCGTCGAGGAGCCGGAGCTCGCGCGCGCGCCGCTGATACTAAAACCGGCTCATGATGACGCGAAGAGCTCACTCTCATTTGGCATATTCTGTTATATCCCAAGTAGGCGAGCCATATGGCCCCCGGCAAAGCCATAATTGAGGCTAACATTAAACACTGAGGATAAAGCGCCTTATCATTTCTAATTTCAGGGACCATTTCTGTGCTCATAAAAAGCCCTAGGCTCAACACAGCAGCTACCAATAATAATAGACGAAAATCTTTCATAATTTGCCTCCATGCAAAATTGAGCCTAATAGTAATGAATAAATCGGCAAGATAAAAGTAATTTTTAGCGTTAATGGCTTTCGCTTTAAACCATTAAACCACTATACTTAGAATACAATCCTGTGGCATTGAGATATCAAGTGGAAAAAATTTGGCTAAAGCAATATCCCCCTGGCGTCCCTGCTGAAATTGATTACCAATTATCTGAAACTTTAGTCACTGTGTTTCAGGAATCTTGTCGAAAATTTGCTGAGCGCCCGGCTTTTACCTGCCAAGGCAGCAGCATTACTTTCGCTGAATTATGGCTCAAAGCTGCCGACTTTAGCTCTTATTGCCAGCATCACCTGGGCTTAAAAAAAGGCGATCGCTTTGCTATTATGTCGCCCAATTTATTGGACTACCCCGTGGCTTTGTTCGGCGCCCTGCAAGCGGGATTAGTGGTCGTCAACTTAAACCCCATGGATAAAGCGCCTAATCTGCAACAGGAATTAAAAGATGCTGGCGCCAAAGCCATTATGGTAATGGACAATTTCACCGATGAGCTTGAAGCCATAATTGAGCAGACCGAAGTCCATACTGTGATTTTAAGTTCAGTCGGCGATCTCTATGGTTTTTTTAAACGTAATCTTATCCAAGCTTATTTGAAATTTGTTAAACATTCCATTCATAAGTGGCACAAAGGCCATGCAATTCATTTTCGCCAAGCTTTAAAATTGGGCAGCAAAAGGCCCTATCATCCTGTAGTACTAGATGGCAACGATATGGCTTTTTTGCAATTCACCGGGGGCACAACCGGCGTGCCTAAAGGTGCAGTTTTAACCCATAAAAATATGGTAAGTAATCTAAAACAGGCCTATACCTGGGTAAAAAATTTATTTGTTGAGGGCCAAGAAGTTGCAGTTACGGCCTTGCCGCTTTATCATATATTTTCTTTATTAGCTAATTGCATGCTGTTTGTGAAATTGGGTAGTGAAAATATTTTAATTCCTGATCCTAGACGCATCCATACCATGGTTAATACCCTTAGTGAAAAGCCTTTTACCGCCATAACGGGGGTAAATACTCTATTCAATGCTTTATTACATCACCCTAAATTTCGCAGCATGGATTTTAGCCGATTAAAGCTCAGTTTAGGCGGGGGCATGGCCGTTCAAAAACCCGTCGCCGATGAATGGCAAAAACTCACCGGCTGCGTCCTTTGCCAGGCATATGGTTTAACCGAGACTTCGCCCGCGGTGACTATTAATCCTGTTACTAGTAAAACTTTCAGTGGCAGCATAGGCTTGCCACTAGCTTCTACTGAAGTTGAAATCCGAGATAAAGACAATCATCCACTCGCTATCGGCGAAATAGGGGAACTTTGCATTAAAGGCCCGCAAGTCATGCAAGGCTATTGGAATAATCCCACTGAAACTAAAAAAGCCATAGACCCAGAAGGATGGTTGCATACTTCAGATGGCGCCTATATCGATGAACGAGGTTACGTCTATATTGTAGATCGATTAAAAGATATGATTATCGTCTCGGGATTTAATGTTTATCCAGCTGAGGTCGAGCAAGAGTTAAAAACCTTGCCCGGAGTAAACGAGGTAGCGGTGATTGGAGTGCCAGATCCTATACATGGGGAAACGGTTAAAGCTTGCATCGTAAAAGAGCCGGGCTCTACCTTGACTCGTGAGCTAGTAATAAAATTTTGCCATGACAAATTAGCGGCCTATAAAACGCCTCATATAGTAGAATTTTATGACGCATTGCCAAAGAGCCCAGTGGGTAAAATATTGAAACGTGAGTTACGTAAACTAGCTGAACAAACTACTGCAATTAAAGGATCGCTATGAAATTTTGGGATGATATTCGTCAAAAGTTTAGTCAAAGCATGTATGCCCGAGTTAGGAACAGCATGCCCAAAATGTCAGACACAGAAGCTGAGGCACTTAACTCAGGGGATTCATGGTGGGAAGCGGAATTATTTCGCGGCAATCCAGATTGGCAGGCTTTACTTGATCTAAAATTAACCGAACTCAGTCCTGAAGAAAAAAGTTTTTTAGCTAATGAAACTGAAACCTTATGTAGCATGATTGATGATTGGAAAATCGTACATGAAGACAAAGATTTACCGCCTCAGGTTTGGCAATATTTAAAAGAAGCGGGATTTTTTGGCATGGTAATTGCTAAAGAATATGGTGGTAAAGGCTTCTCGGCGGCGGCTCATTCCGCTGTGGTGATGAAAATTGCCACCAAAAGCTTAACCGCTGCCGTTACCGCTATGGTGCCAAATTCCTTAGGACCTGGGGAGCTTTTATATCATTATGGTACTCAGCTACAAAAACAAGAATTCTTGCCGCGTCTTGCTAAAGGGCTAGAAATTCCCTGCTTTGCTCTCACGGGACCTGAAGTAGGCTCTGATGCTTCTTCCATGCCAGATAAAGGCATAGTCTGCAAAGGTCAATTTAATGGTGAAGAAGTACTTGGAATTCGCTTAAATTTTAGCAAACGCTACATAACTTTAGCACCTGTTGCCACCTTGATTGGATTGGCTTTCAAATTATATGACCCAGATCATTTGCTAGGAGAAAAAACAGATATCGGCATTACCGTATGTCTGTTACCACGAACTCACCCTGGAATCGAAATAGGCAAGCGTCATATCCCCTTGGACCAAGCTTTTATGAACGGAACTATCCATGGCCACAATGTGTTTGTGCCCCTGGATTGGGTAATCGGTGGGGCCGAGCGAGTAGGGCAAGGCTGGCATATGCTTGTCGAATGCTTATCCATTGGCCGCTCTATTTCACTGCCTGCCATTAGTTGTGCCTATGGTGCTTTAAGTTATTTAACCACGGGAGCGTATGCTGCCCTACGTGAGCAATTTAACTTGCCACTCGGTCAGTTTGAAGGCGTGCAAGAAGCTTTAGCAAAAATTGCCGGTTTTAGCGTGATATTGGATGCATGTCGTCGCCTGACTATCACGGCTAATGATCAAGGTCTTAAACCCGCTGTCGCTTCAGCTATTGCTAAATACCATATGACCGAGTTGGGTCGCAAAACCTTAAATCATGCCATGGATATCCATGGCGGTCGGGGCATTATGATGGGGCCAAGCAATTATTTAGGCCGGGCTTACCAAGGCATGCCAATTTGTATCACGGTAGAAGGCGCCAATATTTTAACGCGCAACTTAATTATTTACGGCCAGGGTGCCATGAGTTGCCATCCCTATATTCGCTCTTTAATCGAAGCCGCCAATCAAGATAGTAGCAACGCAAAGCCTCAAGCTTTCGACCACCTTCTGTTTAGCTATGTAGGATATGTCATTCGTAATGTATCAAGAGCTTTAGTATATAAGTGCAGCTTTGGGCTAGCGGCTAAAGCACCACATAGCCATTTATCACGTTTATATCAAAAATTATCCACTTTAAGCGCTTGTTATTCTGTGGCCTCAGATATGGCCTTAATAAGTTTGGGCGGTAATTTAAAACGCAAAGAGCGCCTGTCTGCTAGATTAGGCGATATCATGAGCTATTTATATATGGCCTCAGCTGTATTAAAAATCTATTTTGACCTTCATGAACCTAAAGAAGAGAAAGCAGTCACCACTTGGGCGGTGAAATATTGTTTATATGAGGCTGGGCAAGCTTTAGATGAGCTCATTCGCAACTTCCCCAATCCCATGGTGAAATGGAGCATGCGAGTATTATTACAGCCATTTGGTAATCCGTTTAAATTGCCGAGTGACCGTGACGAACAGCTTATCGCCAAGCAAATGTTAACGGATTCCTCTTTGCGCCAGCGCTTGAGCCAAATGGTTTATATCAAACCTGAGCCTACCGATGCCGTGGGCAAAATGGAGCTGGCTTTTAAGGCCTTACTCACTGCTCAACCTGCTTTAGATAAACTAAAAATTTGGGTACATGAAGGCAAGCTCAAACGAACAAACAGTCGAGCAGAGCAGGCTAATTATGCTTATGAGCAAGGCTGGTTAGATGAAATTGAATTACAAAGCGTCATGCACTGCGAGACACTGCGTCATGAAATCATTCAAGTTGATGCATTTTCTTCTGATGATTTTAAATAAATGATACAAAATTGACCATGTCTTTCCACTACCACTCCTAGAAAATAGTTTTAGTTCAAAGGCTTAAGATTAACTCTATAATATTCGGGCACGTTACAAATTTAATATAAAAATCACGGAATTTTAGCTTTTTTTATACTATATTTATACATAAGAATAATATAATCAAGGACGATATATGCACACTGCAAGACGAGCCGCAATTTTTTTAACTCATAAACCTATTTCCCGAGCTATGACGGCGTCAATACGCTTCAATTATAGTCATTTAAATACCCCCATAAGATTGCTATCAAGTAAACCTATAGCAGAAGATCATTCAATTACCCTAGGAGCCGCCTTAAGGCAATGCCATAAGATATTAGCGTCCTATGCCGCCCGTAAAACGGGAAATGTTCTGACACATTTTACAAAGACTGAAAATCTTGAAAAACATCCTGAACTAGTAAAAGCCCTTACCAAACCTGGCATGCAACTTCTTACTGTAGCTGCTAAAACCAATCCGGAGATGAAAAAAGCTATCTTAGCGTGGGCAGCAAGCCTCAGCACGGATGATGCCGCTAATAAAGCAGCTAATGGAATACTGCAAAAGAAGCTGACTGGAATTTTAGCAAGATTATATGATTTCCATAACAAAAAGACGTCAGATATCTTAGCAAACTTTGTTGCAGGCTTATTAGTCTTGCTTGCAGCTCAAGCGCTAGGCCTTGGTGGAGAGAACACTCCTAAGGGCACATCAATCGAAGATAGGATGTTAACTGACTCCGAGACGGCTTTATCGGAAGCATATGCTGCAATCCCACACACACCTAAAGCCGCGTCTACTCCTACTAGCCAAGCTGATAAACCAGACACCGTCGCTAGCCCAGTTTCCTCAGTTAGCATCACTCCAGAAAAATCGACAGGCACTCCAGATAAAACTGTCACAGATACTGGCACTGTAGTCCCTATAGGTGATACTACGTCTGAAACTTGGATAAACTCGGCTTATAATACTGTTTTAAGCATAAGAGGTGCTCTTGCAAGTGCTCTAGCCGGCCAAAATCCTAAAGGAACACTCAGTGCTGGCATTGATTCTACTACTGATAAAAAAGATAATAACGGTACTCCTGAATTAAGGTAAGAGAAAGATAATGAGTTTTGGCGGACCCATTGCGGCAATTTGGCTAGTGCTTAAAGAACAAGCTGAGCGCAGGAAAAAATTGGATATTACTAGCAGATTAATGAAGCTTAATGAAGTGCAAAAAAATCATGAAATGATTATGCAAATTTGTCATGAAAAAGGCCTATCTGTGCCGCCAAAAGTGGAGCATGATTATAACCTGACCCTCAACCTTAAAAAGGAACTAACTGGAGAACTTGCGGCATTAAACACAAGTCATAAATCAATGACATCGCACGAGTCGGCTTCACCCTAATTTTTTTGATTCATAGTTGGCAGCTTGTTAGTCCTTTGCTTATCACCCAGTAATTGCTACCATATAACTTAATTTGATGAGTAATAGGCACAAAGATGAACCCTTTATATCATAAAGATTTACTCTCTATTTCTGATCTTAGCCGCTCTGATATTGAATACATTCTAAAAATAGCCACCCGTTTCAAACAGCAGCCCAAAGCAGATTTACTAAAAAATACTTTATTGGCAAGCTGCTTTTTTGAGCCATCGACTCGTACCCGCTTATCATTTGAAGCCGCCATGCTCAAACTAGGTGGGCAAACCATCGGCTTTGCTGACCCTGCAAATACTTCAGCCGGGAGCAAAGGCGAGAGCTTAACTGACTCCATTAAAGTTATTTCAAGCTATGCCGATGTCTTGGTAGTTCGCCACCCCTTGGCAGGCGCTGCTCGACTCGCAGCCGAAGTTTCTGAAGTGCCAGTCATTAATGCCGGAGATGGCGGCAATCAACATCCCTCACAAACTTTGCTCGATCTTTTTACTATAGCTGAAACTCAAGGTAAGTTGGAAGAACTCTCAATTGCCATGGTAGGGGATTTAAAATATGGTCGAACCGTGCATTCATTAGCCCAGGCTTGCGCCTTATTTAATGCCCGCCTTTACTTTGTCGCACCCGAAGCCCTGAATATGCCAAGTTCTATCTGTGATTACTTAAGAAAAAAAGGCATACGTTTTTCATTTCATCAGGAATTGCATGAGGTCATCAACAAAGTCGATATTTTATATATGACCCGACTGCAAAAAGAACGCTTTGATAGTATTGAGCTCCAGCACCAAAAACAACAATTTAGCCTTAGCCCCGAATTGCTAACCCAAGGCAAAGCAAATTTAAAAGTACTGCACCCTTTACCTCGGAACGAAGAGATTGCAAAAGAAGTGGATACCATGTCACAGGCCTATTATTTTCAGCAAGCAGCCAATGGCATTCCTGTGCGTCAGGCCATTTTCGCGGCACTTCTATGTAAGGACTTAAGCCTATGAGTAAGACACTATCGGTTACAGCGATTAAACAAGGATGTGTGATTGATCATATTCCTGCTGGCGGCGCAATTGCCATATTAAATTTATTAGGCATAGTGAAATCTAATTTTCAGGTTACAGTTGGTATTAACTTGCCTAGCAACCGCAGTGGTCTTAAAGATATTATCAAAATTGAAGGCCGTGACTTAACCGAGCAGGAAATTCAAGAAATCGGCGTATTAGCGCCTGGGGCTACTATCAATAGTATTAAACAATCTGAAGTAATAAAAAAAACCACAGCCAGCATTCCAAAAAGCATCAGCGGACTGCTGCACTGTCCTAACAAACAATGTATTACTCACAGCGAGCAAGTTAAAAGCTTATTTCATATAGAAAGCTTTGGCCCTAAAATAGAACTTCGCTGCCATTACTGCGAAGCCTCTTTTACCAAACCTTTGCAAACCGGATTTTTACCCTCCACTTCTCGCTAATTAACCACGGCTCTTACTTTAATTCTAGGTTTTTCAAAACCTTGATGGCTAGCAAAATTTTTAAAGGCTTGAACCAAACTTGATTCAGACTTGGCGCTATGCATAAGCAGGTTTAATTCACGCTGCATAAAAAGCGAAGGAACATGTAATTTCACTAAAGTTTGATTAGCAAGTTCAGTCTGCAAGGTTAAAGCAGATAAGCAACCGATGGCTTCGCTATTCATCAAGGCTTGTTTAATGGCCTCGGCACTACCAAGTTCTAGCAAAATATTGAGAGATTTAAGTTTTTGATAAATAGCGCGTTCAAAGATTTGACGGGTCCCAGAACCGAGTTCTCTTAGTATCCATTGTGCTTTAGATAGTTCAGTTAAACTAATTTCAGCCTGATGTGCTAGCGGATGTGAAGGATTGACGACATAAATTAATTCATCTTGTTGCCAGGGAGTAATTTTAAGCTCTTGAACCTGACATATGCCCTCAATAAAACCAATATCAATTTGATAATGTTTCATCGCATTAACAATTTGCTTGGAGTTACCTACTTGTAAGTTGATTTTAACTTCAGGATATTGGCGGACAAACTGAGAGATAATTTTGGGCAATAAATAATTAGCAATAGTAGTACTGGCGCCAATATTGAGCTCTCCAGCCATTAAAGTAGAACTCTTTGCTAAATCCTGAAATTCTTGTAGATCCTGTATGATTTGCATGGCTTTAGGCAATAGCATGTCACCTGCATGGTTAAGTAGAAGTTTTTTACCCTGCCGATCAAATAGGCTAATGCCTAATTGCTGTTCAAATTCAGCTAATGCCATACTTGCGGCTGCCTGAGTGAGATTCAAGGTTTCAGCGGCTTTTGATACATTACCTTGCTTGGCAATCGCTGCAAATAAAGCTATATGTCTTGTGCTAATTCTCATATAATTTTTTCTTATATAGTTAATAAATTTAATCAATTTTACTTATATTTATAATAGGTTATGCTAAAAAAAGATTCCACTGTTGGAGAGCATAATGAAAAATTCACTATACAACTGGGCAGTAATTGGAGCCGGCCCAGCTGGAATCGCTGCTGTTGGAAAACTGTTAGATCAAGGGATTCCTGGAGCTTCTATTCTTTGGCTTGATCCTAACTTTACAGTAGGGGATTTTGGCACAAAGTGGCGTGAAGTTTCGAGTAATACCAAGGTGGATTTATTTAATCGATTTTTCCAGGGTTATGAATCTTTTAATTATAAATACGCCCCCGATTTTGCTATCAACGATGCTAAGCCAGAAGATACCTGCTTGTTAAAGCTTGCCGCTGATCCCCTGCAATGGATAACGGAGCAATTAAAGCTTAAAACCCATTCCATAATAGGAAAAGTTCAAAAATTACACCTCTTAGATCGCAAATGGCATATCAGCACGGAGCAGCAAGTATTTCATTCCAAAAACGTAATTTTGGCTATCGGTGCTGAACCTAAATCACTTAATTTTCCTGAGTTGCAAGCCATACCACTAACTACCGCCCTTAACCCCGAGTTACTGCAAAAGGCCTGCGGCCCAGAGGATAGCATTGCCGTATTTGGTGCCTCACACTCGGCTATTATTATCTTGAGGACTTTGCTTGAACAGTGCAAGGTTAAAAAAGTCATTAACTTTTATTTAAGCCCATTACGCTATGCCGTCTATTTTGACGAATGGATTTTATATGATGACACGGGCCTTAAAGGCAACACGGCAGCCTGGGCCCGCGAATATATCGATGGCAAGATGCCGGAAAAACTCGACAGAGTACTCTCAACTCAAGAACATATCACACAGCTTTTACCACAATGTACTAAAGCCATATATGCCACAGGTTTTGAAAAACGTCATATCGCCGTAGAGGGCTTGGCTTCACTGGATTACAATAATCGTAACGGCATCATTGCCCCTGGCCTATTTGGTTTTGGAATTGGCTTTCCAGAAGCTAAAGAGGACCGCTTTGGCACAATTGAAATGCGAGTAGGCTTATGGAAGTTTATGGATTATCTCAATCGGATTATGCCATTATGGCAAAAATATAACACTTAACCTATTCATATTAGGTTATCGTGGGCTGTTTCGCATATCAGTGCCTACTTGTAAGCGAACCCAAAACCGAGCATTATAATTTTGAGACAATCAGGCATTTCTGCTCACGTTGAATTTTATTATATACGGTGAGTACAATGAAAATTTTGGTTTATGAATAAGACGAGGGGCCATAAAATGTACTCAACTGTTAGAGCGAGTAGCGATCCAATCCAACAATTATTCATTGCGATTATGGAAGAAAATTTTTTAAAAGTGGAAAGTTTGTTAAAGGCTGGTGTACCCATAAACTCTAAAGCCCCAGATGGCGGCAAACAAGCTTTACATGTCGCCGTTGAGTCTAGTATAAAAGCTGAAAATATCAGTAAATTAATCTCATTAGGTGCCGATGTTAACGCAAAAACTCTAAGTGGCTTCACACCTTTACATGTCGCTGCCAAATTTGGGAATGTGGAAGCAATAATTGTTCTTATAAAAGCCGGTGCCAAACTTGAAAGCATAACATCTGATGCAAGGGGAACAACACCCTTGCAAGAAGCGGCTTACAATGGCCAATTACAAGCGGTAAAAGTTTTAATGGCAGCGGGTGCCGACCCCTCATATCGTGAACGTAAACATAATTTAAATGCTATCAATTTAGCGATCATGAATTCATACGCTATGGCTATGCCGATTAATGACATAGTGAATGCTATTTTAGGCGCAGGATTAGCATTTAAGAAAAATGTATTTGAAGAAATTGAAAAATGGCATAAAAGCTATGTTACTAAAAATGACAATGAGAAGGCCTATTTGACTCGATTAAAAAATATTCCTGTTGGCCCTGACAGCGCAGTGAGTGCTGACGAGTGTTTTTTAAGACTAAAATCTGCTCTGGAAGAAGGATATAAGGATGTTAAAGTCAGTATGCAACCATTACGATCCAGCATAATTAAGCTTATGAACCAATACAATAATGACAAGAAAGCTGAGCGTGAATTAAAGGCAATATTTTCGAGTACTGCTGAATGCGGCGCTGGGGTAGCGCCTAAGTAAGATTACAGAGGAGTTGATTGCAAACTATTTTAAAACTACTCTTCCGTATAACGCGTCATAGCCCGTTCAGTTTCCCATAGGCTTATTGCTTGCACAGTGCATTTGGTATGAGCTAAAAAAGGCTTAATCTCATGATAAATCCATATGCTTAAATTTTCTGCCGTAGGATTAATTGAATCAAATGGCGGGATATCATTGATATGACGATGTTCTACTCGATCTAATACTGCTCGAAGGGCTTTTTTCAAATCTTTAAAATCAACACCGATTCCGATTTCATTAATATCGGAAGCTAATACCTTTACTTCAAGCTCTACTTTCCAGTTATGGCCATGCAGGCGAGCGCAGTCTCCAGGATAGCCTGGCAAAAGATGAGATGCCGAAAAATCGCTGATGACTTTTACCGTAAAGTAACCTTTCATATCACTATTCCAAATTTAAGTGCGGGCACTTTACGATAAAATCCTATCTGGATCAAGGTTTTCATTGCGAAAGTTTACTCTGTCAACTAAAGTTAGGATAAATTTACCAAGGGACACACCATGAAAAATCACAAGCCATCCTCTGCGAAACGTATTGCCAAAACTGCACTCTCCAGTGTACTAGCCATAAGCGCCATTAGTCTTGCCGGTTGCGGTAAACAAAACTCAGACCCTAATGTTGAATGTTATGGTGTGTCAAAATTTGGTCCAGATATCGCTGTGGTTATGCCTAAAGGTATTTGCGAAAAAATAGCCGGCGGCAAAGCCGTGGCAATGGATGCTAATAATTATGTCGAATGCTATGGAGTGGCTGCAGCGGGTAAAAACGACTGCGCGACCAATTCAACCGCCTGTGGCGGAACGGCAGCGGCTGATCATTTACCTCAGGCTTGGATTGCCATCCCACAAGGTATTTGTGCTCAATTAGCCGGGGCAAAAATTGGCGCGATAACCAAAGCTGGAACTAGCTCAGCTTCTACCAGTACTAGTGCAAGCCAAGCCACTGCGCCTAATCCTAAAAAATCTTCCTAGTCATTAGCTTAATATGATTAGAGGTGTAGGGGTTGGCTTACGCAGCCAGCATTATGCGCATATCCTTAAACACTCGCCCCCTGTTCCATGGTTTGAGGTAGTAACGGATAATTATTTGGACCATTATGGCCCGCCCTTACTTAAATTACAGCGTATTCGTGAATCCTATCCTATGGTTATGCATGGCGTAGGGTTATCAATAGGCTCATGCGATCCGCTTAATCTAAACTATTTAGATCGGGTAAAAGCCTTAGCCGAACGCATTGAGCCGGCTTGGATTTCAGACCACTTTTGTTGGACATCCTATAAAAGTCGCTATAGTCATGAATTATTACCTCTACCCTATACTGAAGACACCATTAAACATTTGGTGAGTAGAATTCAGCTAGTCCAAGATTATTTTAAACGCCCCCTTATACTTGAAAATATTTCTAGTTATTTGAGTTTTACTCTTTCGCAAATGCATGAAGCAGACTTTATCAATGCCGTGGCTAAACGCTCTGGCTGTCAAATATTGCTGGATATCAATAATATCTATGTTAATAGCCAAAATCATGGCTTTGATGCTACAAAGTATCTGCTTAGCATCGATAAAAATGCGGTTAACCAATTTCATCTAGCAGGATATGAGAAAAAGCAGCACCTGTTAATCGATACCCACGGGACAGCGGTTTATCCAGAAGTATGGAGCTTATTTGAGTTAGCGATTCAACGATTTGGTTGCCTCCCAAGCTGCATTGAATGGGACAATCATGTGCCGGACTGGGAAGAGTTAATGGCTGAGACTAAAAAGGCTGCAGCCATTATGAACTTGACCACTCCCATGGGGGCACTATGCAACTAGCCGAGTTTCAAGAACAATTTCTGGCGGCGCTTGATAATCCAGAGGATGCAAAACAGCCATTCTATAAAATATGCTCAACACCGACTGAATTGAGTATAAAAGGCCTTAACGTGTATCGCCAAAGCATGCAAGGCACACTGAACAACGTATTGGGCAAAACCTTTGCGGCTTGCAAACGTTTAGTTGGAGAGCAATTTTTTGCTCAACTCAGCCATGAATATATTAGCCAGTTTGCTTCTCACTCATTTAATCTCAATCATTATGGTGAGCATTTCGCCAGCTTTAGCAAAACTCAAACTGAAATTAAGTCCTTGCCTTATTTTGCCGAACTAGCTCAACTAGAATGGCAGTGGCATCAGGTATTTTATGGACCTGATAATACTTTGGTAAACTGGCGAGAACTAAGCCAAGCCATTCAAGAACAAGGCGAGAATATTGTTTTTACTCTAGCGTCTAATTGCCGCTTGATTAAAGCGGATTATACTATCGATACAATCTGGCAGGCCTGCCAACCGGAATATCAAGGCCCGTATGATTTTTCATATGAACAAGCCGTTTATTTGGCGATATTTCAACTAGAAGGTAGGATTATGATGCCGCGACTTAGCCTGGCCGAGTGGACTTTTTTAAGTTATTTATCAAAGGCTTATAATTTAGAAAAACTCTGTGAGATTATGGAAAATCTTGAACTTGGGTCTAGCCCAGCCGAATTTTTGCCTCGTTTATGTCAATTAAACCTTATTCATTTAAAACCTTAAGGAGTTAGCATGTCATTTCATTTTGTCGTTCCAGCAAAAATTGTAAAACCGGTATTACTGTTGCTCAACCGCTTAAAAGATGTAGGGGACCTGGTTGCTCGCTTTTGGTTAGCTAAAATTTTCTTTATATCAGGTTTAAGCAAAATAGCGGATTGGGATACTACCGTGGTGTTGTTTAAAGACCAATACTCAGTGCCTTTATTAAACCCCGTGCTTGCGGCCTACATCGGCACCTTTGCTGAATTTTTCTTACCCGCGGTGTTAATTTTAGGCTTGGGCGGTCGCTTTTTTATCTTCTTGTTTTTCATTTATAATGCTTTTTGCGCCATCTCATTTCACTTTTTATGGACTCCAGCCGGCGCTTCAGGATTAGATGATCATATTACCTGGGGAATTTTATTAATGATGCTGATGTTCCATGGATCTGGCAGACTCTCACTGGATCACCTGATCCATAAACGCTTGGGCTACCTCATTCATACTGGCAATGAATTTGGCATAAAGTGACCACCATCACCAAATAAGCGATCCCCGATCATCCTGAGTTTATTGAAGGGTAATATGACATGCTAGGCGAGTATATGTCAGATCCCTGCTATCGTCATTCTGATACAGCAAAGCTGGCATCAGAATCTAGGGTGATGAACTAAACCTTTTATGGATCCTGTGGCTTGCTATCGCAATCACAGGATGACGCAGTCCCTTTAATACGATGCGACGTAGGATGAGGCGGTCCCTTTAGCACTGTCATTCTGATACTGCGTAGCAGGCATCAGAATCCAGGCTGCATTTTACATGCCATATCCCGAAATACCCTTAGCTAAGTGAATGACAAGATTTAAAACCAGAAGTATGCTTAGGGTCTTCTATAGCTTGTCCTGCGGCCACAAAATGGTATTTAACGATCTCTTTTTACTACAAAACTGGCAATGGCTCGCAGCATATCTGCAGCCCTGCCTAATGGCTCAAGCTCATTTAAAGCCGATTGATATGCTAAATTAGCCTGATTTTTCGCTTCTTCTAATCCAAGCAGCATCGGATAAGTGGCTTTATTTTGGGCAAGGTCTTTTTGTGCTGTCTTCCCAAGTCTGTCAGCTTGAGAGGTTAAATCTAAAATATCATCTTGAATTTGGAAGGCTAAGCCAATTTGCCCTGCATAGTGTAATAGCGAAGCTTTTAATTCTGGCTTATGTTGATTGGCCGCCAAATAGCCTAGCTCCACACTAGCACAAATTAAACGCCCAGTTTTAAGCTGATGCATATGCTGTAATTCAGATAAACTTAAATGCTTACCTGTGGCATGAACATCTATTTGCTGTCCGCCAGCCATACCCTCAGCCCCACTTGCCACACTTAAGGCCTCGATCATTTTTAACCGAATGGCGGCGTCAAAATAGGGAGTATTGTCTTGGCTCAAAATTTGAAATGCTAGGGTTTGTAAAGCATCGCCGGCTAAAATAGCCGTGGCTTCATCAAAAGCAATATGACAAGTGGGTTTGCCTCGGCGTAGATCATCATTATCCATGGCCGGTAAATCATCATGAATTAAGGAAAAAGCATGAATCATTTCTATAGCGCTAGCCGCAATATCCAGCTCGGCTTGGGGCGCCCCAATCGCTTGACCACTGGCATAAACTAACATGGCACGTAAGCGTTTTCCGCCATTTAGTAAACTATATGCCATAGCCTGATATAAAGTATCGGATAAATTGACTGGAAATAGTTCTAATAACTTAGCTTGCAGCTGCGCTTGACAGCGGTCCTGAAATTGCAAGAACTGGGGTAGAGCCGAACCAATCATAAATGTTGACTAGCCATTTTATTGGTGATTACCTGAATTTTCTGCTCGGCTTCTTCGAGAACTTTTTGGCAAGCTTGAATCAAATCCACTCCGCGCTCAAAACATTGCAACGCTTCTTCCAAACTTAATTCATGATTTTCCATTTTGTGGACAGTAGATTCCAGATTAGCTAAAGAGGCTTCAAAATCAACGGAAGATTTTTTGTTACGTGCCATAAAAGTTCTCCAGAGGTTGATGACATGCATTATATGTTATTTGTTTGGATGATTAAACTAGCAATTAAAAATTACTCAAGCAAAGCCCAAAAGCTGGTCAAATTGCGGCTCATACTATATTCTTATCAACATTCAAGCTTGGCACGGATTAAATAAAGTGATCGATGCAGAGGGCTATCGAGCAAATGTAGGCATAATAATCATTAATAATCGCGGGAAGGTATTTTGGGCAAAACGAATTAGGCAGCGGTCCTGGCAGTTTCCGCAAGGTGGGATCAATGATAATGAATTGGCATTGGCTGCCATGTACCGTGAGCTTTATGAAGAAGTTGGGTTAAAACCACAACATGTGGAAGTAATAGCGGCAACTCGTAGCTGGCTAAAATATCGGCTTCCTTCACATATGGTTAGACGCAATGACAATACTTGCATTGGCCAAAAACAGAAGTGGTTTTTATTACGATTAGTCAGTGAAGAATCCACCATTTGTTTCACTCGCACAAACTCACCAGAGTTTGATGGCTGGCGCTGGGTGGATTATTGGTACCCGCTATCCCAAGTCATTTCATTTAAGCGCCACGTTTACCGGCGTGCGCTTGAGTATTTTTTTCCAATTATAAAATCCATAAAATCCTCCCAGAGGTAAATTTATCAGCTATCCTTAAATAAATAATAAGGAGGCAATATGGAAACGACAGCTGATTCACCCATTTCAGATACTGATAGAAGCTTAGCGGGCTCTGAAAAAGCAGGGTCATTACATTCTGTTAATAGGGAAATAATGGGGTCAGTACTCACGGTCCCCTTAGCCACCCCAAGCTCTGCTAGAATCACTACAGCCTTAGGCCCATCAAGAGTATTGAGTGACGCTACTTCCCAACCTATCGCAGAAGAAGTAATACGGCCTAAACTGCCTGCCCCAGCCCCAAGCAGATTTGCTTTGTATTTAGCCATTGCTAGTGGATTACTGTCCAGTGGATTAACTGCATTTGCAAGCTACGAAATGGCTACGGGAGATGCTATTTTAATTAATGAACTTCATATGCCTTCTGATAAAGCCAGTACCATCACCGCGGTAACTTTAGGGGCAGCCGGAATTGGTACCTTAGTTTCTGGAGCTTATGTATTATGGCATAGTATGAAACATAAAAGCCGCAGTCCTGAGGAAAGCCGATATAAAACTTACGGATATGGCACCTTTAAAAAACCTGACCCCGTTATGGTCGTTCCACTAAATATTGCTTCCTAAAGCGAACCGTATATAACACCCACTACTTCGCTGGCTTAGTTTTTAACCACGGTGTTGGAAGCTAACCAGCGTTTAGCATCTTTGATATCCATGGCTTTACGTTTTGCATAATCTTCAAGCTGCTCAGCATCTATCTTACCCACACCAAAATACTGAGCTTTGGGATGGGCAAAGTACAAGCCACTGACTGAGGCGGCGGGCCACATAGCAAAACTATCTGTCAACTTCATGCCAATTTGGCTTTCCACCTGCAATAATTCAAATAAAGTAGGCTTTTCAGTATGATCTGGGCAGGCGGGGTAACCATGCGCGGGACGAATTCCGCTATATTTCATTTTAATTAGCTCTTCATTGCTATATGCCTCATCAGGGGCATAGCCCCAAAACTCGGTTCTGACCCGTTCATGCAAGTGTTCGGCAAACGCTTCAGCTAAGCGGTCCGCTAAGGCTTTTACCATAATTGACGCATAATCATTATGCTCGGTTTCATAGCCTCGTAGAATTGGCTCTATATCAAATCCAGCACTAACGGCAAATGCTCCAATATAATCTGGAATTTTGGAGTCTTTAGGCGCTACAAAATCACTTAAGCAGAAATAGGCCCCTGGGCGTTTGGTTTGTTGGCGTAAATTACAGAACCTAGCGATCACTTTATCGCGTGACTCATCAGCATAGACTTCAATATCATCGTCCCCAACTGAATTAGCTGGAAACAGCCCAAAAATGCCATGGGCTTTTAGTTGTCCATCTTTGAGCAATTGCTGCAGATAGTGCAATGCATCTTGATACACCTTGCTGGCTTCTTCTCCCACTACTTTATCCTGTAAAATTTTCGGGAAGCTGCCAGCCAATTCCCATGTTTGGAAAAATGGAGTCCAATCAATGCGCTCTACAAGTTTAGTTAGATCATAATTTTTAAAGGCTTTTATGCCGAGAAATTTAGGTTTTACCGGGGGCATTGCTTGCCAATCAATTTTGAACTTATTGGCTCTGGCCTCGGCTAAACTAACAAAATCAACATCATGACTTTGTTTTAAATGGCGCTCACGTAAGGCATGATACTCTTGCTGAACACTTTGCACAAAGCTATCGCGTTGGGTATCACTCAATAAGTTGCTTACCACTCCTACACTTCGAGAAGCATCCAATACATAAACCACTTGGTTGTTATGATACTGCGGGGCAATTTTCACGGCCGTATGCATTTTGGACGTGGTAGCGCCGCCAATAAGCAAGGGAATACTAAAGCCTTGACGCTGCATTTCTTGGGCAACAAATACCATTTCGTCAAGAGAGGGTGTAATTAATCCGCTAAGACCAATGATATCAACTTGTTCAGCTTTAGCCGTATCAAGGATTTTTTGATAGGGCACCATGACCCCCAAATCAATAACATCGTAGTTATTACATTGCAGCACGACCCCCACGATATTCTTGCCAATATCATGCACATCGCCTTTAACCGTGGCCAATAAGATTTTACCTTTGCTACTAGCATTAGGGTTAGCCGCTTTCTCCTGATCTAAATAGGGCAAAAGATATGCCACGGCTTTTTTCATTACCCGGGCACTTTTAACCACTTGTGGCAAAAACATCTTGCCTGCACCAAATAAATCACCCACTACATTCATGCCATCCATCAAAGGGCCTTCGATTACATCAATGGTCCTTTTGAATTGATGGCGAATTTCTTCTACATCTTGCTCGATATATTCCACTATGCCTTTGACTAAAGCATGTTTAAGCCGCTCGGCTACAGATTGCTTACGCCATTCTAAATCCTCGACTTTTACCTTACCATCACCACGATATCGTTCAGCAATTTCGAGCAATTTTTCAGTAGCTTGAGGATCTCGATTAAACAGTACGTTTTCAATCGCATCCCGCAACTGCCTTGGGATTTCTTCGTAAACCTCCAATTGCCCGGCATTGACGATTCCCATGCTCATGCCTGCTTGAATAGCATGATATAAAAATACTGAGTGCATGGCTTCACGCACGGTATTATTGCCTCGAAAGGAAAAAGAAAAATTACTGACTCCCCCACTAATTAAGGCATGCGGGCAAGCGGTTTTAATTTCACGGGTTGCCTCGATAAAGTCTAGGCCATAATTATTGTGCTCATCGATCCCAGTGGCTACCGCGAAAATATTAGGGTCAAAAATGATATCCTGCGGCGCAAATCCTATCTGCTCGGTTAAAATTTTATAGGCTCGCTGACAAATTTCTACCTTGCGTGCTTGGGTGTCAGCCTGGCCAACCTCATCAAATGCCATGACTACTACGGCTGCACCATAGCGCTTCACTAAGCTGGCCTGCTCAATGAAGGAGGACTCGCCTTCTTTTAAGCTGATGGAATTTACTATGCCTTTGCCTTGCAGGCATTTTAAACCTGCTTCTAACACTTCCCATTTAGAGGAATCAATCATGACTGGAATTCGGGCGATATCCGGCTCAGACGCCATTAAATTCAAAAACTTAAGCATGGCAGCCCTGGAATCAAGCATGCCCTCATCCATATTCACATCAATAATTTGCGCACCACCTTCCACTTGCTGCTTAGCAACTTCTAAGGCAGTTTCGTATTCGCCGGCTTTGATTAAATCAGCAAAGCGTTTAGAGCCCGTGACATTAGTGCGCTCACCGACGTTAACAAAATTACTTTCTGGCCGAATTACCAATGGCTCGAGTCCACTTAAACGACAATAAGCTTTTATTTCAGGTATTTTTCGTGGAGCGATATTTTGCACAACATTAGCAATGGCTTTGATATGATCTGGCGTAGTACCACAGCAGCCCCCAACTATATTTAATAATCCATCTGTAGCAAATCCACGTAAAATTTCTGCCATGGACTCAGGTGTCTCATCGTAACCGCCAAAGGCATTAGGCAAACCTGCATTGGGGTGAGCGCTTATAAAGGTGTTGGCAACATTACCCATTTCCTGGATATAAGGCCGCATTTCGGTAGCCCCAAGGGCACAGTTAAACCCTACAAATAAAGGTTTTGCATGCATAATGGAATACCAAAAAGCTTCTGCAGTTTGTCCTGATAAAGTCCGACCAGAAGCATCAGTAATGGTACCTGAAATCGCAATGGGTAATTCTATTTTTTTATCAGCAAAGTACTGCTGGACCGCAAATAAAGCGGCTTTAGCATTGAGCGTATCAAATATGGTTTCGACTAATACTATATCCGCTCCACCCTGGACCAATCCATCAACGGCTTCATAATAAGCCCTAACTAAGTCGTCAAAATTAATGTTACGAAACCCAGGATCATTAACATCTGGTGATAGGGAAGCGGTACGGTTAGTTGGGCCAAGCACCCCTGCCACATACCGAGGTTTTTCTGAGCTAGAGTATTGTTCTGCGGCTTCTTTAGCTAATTTAGCAGCCGCTAAATTAATGGCAAAGACTTGGTCTTGCATACCATAATCTTGCATGGAAATAACATTAGCATTAAAGGTATTGGTTTCAATAATATCAGCACCAGCTTCTAAATAAGCCAGATGAATAGCTTTGATAATATCAGGCTGCGTTAACACTAATAGGTCATTATTGCCTTTTTGCTCATGGGGATGACTGGCAAATTGCTTGCCTCGAAAGTCAGCCTCAGAGAGTTGGTACTTTTGGATCATAGTGCCCATCGCACCATCTAAAATTAAAATTCTCTGCTGCAGTAACTGCTTAAGTAACAAGTGCTTAGACACTAGGCTAATCCTTTATTTAAATCAGCCCAGTGTAATAGATCCTGTAGCAAATTAACAAGCCATAGTATTAACCAAACTCTGGTCTAGAAGAGGAGCGGCCAATCTCAGCCTCAGTCAAACCATCCTGACGGCCAATAAACTCTTCCTTAGGATAGGAAGCCACTGGTCTACGTGGCATGATTGCTGCAGCAAAAGGGCGAGAAATACTTTCCCCTGCTGAGCCAAAGCCTAATAAAGCAGGCATGCTGGGCCCAGGGAAAGAACCTCTTGAGCTCATACTGCTTCGATGAGAAGGAAATGAACTTAATTGACTTAGGAGGTCATTCCCGGGTGAATCAGTACGCACACGCTTCGCAGCAGGAGCTATACCTTCCACTGGCCTTGTAGCTAAAACAGCCACCAGTTGGGGTCTAGCTGCTGGATTGGCTCCAGCTTCAACTCCGGCTCCGGCTCTAGCTTCACCTTCCACTGGCCTTGCAGCTAAAACAGCCACTAATTGGGCCCTAGTTGCTGGCATAGCTTTAGCTTCAGCTTCATCTATACTAAAACCAGTTAATTCATCTACAATTTCCGATGCTGCTACTGCTGAAGCTCCTAGTGAGAGAGCAGGCATAGCCTCTTTAAAAGATCTTTTACCCAGCATAGGCTTATCGCCCTCAATTTTTTCATTAGAACCTTGCATATCAATCTCCATTTGATTAGTTCCGCATTATTTTAGCGAAAACTAATGCTAGAAAGTGATTAATTATTGATAGCATAAATAAACATTTATTTGTACACTACATAAAAAAGGTTTATGTGCCTATGGCCCTCACTTTTCAAATGAAATTTATGCTATTTCTCGCGTTGGCGATGATAGCATTATTTATTTGGGACAAATGGCGCTCTGATATTGTGGCAATGCTGGTTTTGGTAATTCTGGGCACCATGCATTTAATTCCTAATGATCAATTACTCAGCGGCTTTTCGAGCAATGCCGTGGTCGCGATAATTGCGGTCATGATGCTTGGAGCAGGGCTGGAACGCTCAGGCTTAATCTCAAGTTTAGCCAACTGGATCTTTCGCATTTCACATGATGATCCGAGCCGATTCAGCTTAATCTTATCGTTGACGGCCGGCTTTATGTCGGGATTTTTACGCAGCATTGGCGGTTTCACCTTATTATTACCGATAATCAATCGGGCCTCTATGAGTTTTAGAATACCTAAATCACGGTTTTTGATGCCAATTGGCTTTTGCGCCATTACAGGCGGCACCCTAACATTGATAGGCTCTGGGCCATTGTTAATGCTAAATGATTTGATGAGCAGCCAAATTACCCAAGGCGCATTGAGTAATGCCCACCCTTTAGCACCAATCAAAATGTTTACCGTACTGCCAGTAGGGATGTGTCTACTAGCTGCCAGCTTGCTATTCTTTTATTTCTTTAGCAAATGGTTAATCCCAGATATTTCTAAAGATAAACTGACTTTAGGCGCTGATGTCACTCACTTTAGGCGAACTTATGGTTTTGGCGGTCAGTTTTTTGAGCTAACGATTCCACAGGATAATCCCATTAGCCATATGAAGTTAAGCCAACTTGAAAGTTTATTGTATGGCAAAAAAATTGCCGTAGTCGCGATTTCCAACGGCCGTGAAATTTTAATGCCGCCATTACGCAGTACTGAATTTAGCGAACGTCGTCATATTGCAGTAGTGGGGTTTTTACAGGATGTTTCTACCTTTTGTGAAGAATCAGGCCTACAGATGGCCCCTAAGCTGAAAGTTTTTGCCGATATATTAAATCCTACTCGTTCTGGATTTAGCGAAGTCGTGATCCCTCCTGGCTCGGAATTGATTGGCAAGCAAATGCGCGATTTGCATATGCGTCGAAATTACCAAGTGCAATTACTTTCCATCTATCGCAATGGTCATATTTATCAAGGTGATGAATTACGTGAACTTACTTTGAGCGCCGGCGATACCTTAGGCTTATTCAGCCCTTGGCAAAGCTTATCGCGTTTGGATAAACGCCATGAATTTGCGATTATCACTACAGACTATCCCACAGTCGATTTTAAACCAGAAAAACGTTACCAAGCTTTAATGTGGCTGATATTAAGTTTAATTTTGACCGTGGCATTTCGTTTACCCGCTTCTATCGGTTTATTGGTAGGCGCAGTAGGTATGTTTATGACAGGTGTTATTGCCCCCGATGAAACCTATCGAGTAGTGAGCTGGAAAACCGTATTTATGTTGGTAGGCTTAATTCCCTTTGGTTTAGCCATGCAAAGTACAGGAACGGCAAGCTGGATTGCTGACCAATTGCTTATTATATTACAGCCATTTCCGGCTTGGCTTATTCTAACCGGTTTAGCCGCACTTGCCGCTATTTTCAGTTTATTAATGTCAAATATAGGCGCTACTGTGGTGTTAGTCCCAATTGCCATGCATTTGGCTATTGCTATTGGTGCAGATCCAAGGTTATTTGCGATCGTTGTAGCCCTTGGGACTTCCAATGCCTTTTTAATGCCTACTCACCAGGTAAGCACCATTATCTCAGGTTCAGGTGGCTACCGAACTAAACATTTTATACTCGTTGGCGGAATTTTATCTCTGATTTATTTGAGTATATTGATTCCAAGCTCCTATTTATTCTTAAGCTAAGACCCTTTTCATACACCACGCCCCAGGATATGATAGCGTCCAATATTATTTGACAGGAAATTGCTATGAGCACTAAATTTCGTATTGAAAATGACAGCATGGGCGATATCCAGGTACCAGAGGATAAATACTTTGGCGCCCAAACAGCTCGCTCCTTAATTCATTTTGCCATTGGTAACCAACGGGAAAGAATGCCTAAAGAAGTCATTCGGGCCTTTGCTTACCTTAAAAAAGCCGCGGCTCAGGTAAATTCTGACGTCGGGATATTAGCAAAAGATAAGGCTGAAATGATTAGTAAAGTCTGTGATGAAATTCTCGCTGGAAAACTGGATGAGCATTTCCCATTGTCGATTTGGCAAACCGGTTCAGGCACTCAGTCTAATATGAACGTAAATGAGGTCATTTCAAACCGCGCTATTGAACTAGCAGACGGGCAAATGGGTAGTAAAAAACCCATCCACCCCAATGATGACGTCAATAAATCCCAAAGTTCAAATGACACTTTCCCAACTGCTATGAACATTGCAGCGGCAATGGATATCAATCAAAAACTTATCCCAGCTGTCACAAAATTACGCGATGTTTTGCTGGCTAAATCCAAAGAATTTGCGCATTTGATTAAATCCGGTCGTACGCACCTAATGGATGCGACCCCAGTCACCTTAGGCCAAGAATTTTCCGGTTATGTTCAACAGCTTGATAATGACCTAACCCGGCTGCATTTAGTCTTACCCGGCATATATGAGCTAGCTCTAGGAGGCACCGCAGTAGGGACTGGATTAAATACTCACCCTGAATTTGCAGTGCGCTCTGCTCAAAAGATTGCAGGCCTAACTGGCCTACCTTTTGTAAGTGCCCCTAATAAATTTGAAGCCTTGGCAGCTCATGATGCTTTAGTTTTCGCCCATGGCGCATTGAAAACCCTAGCTTGCTCCTTAATGAAAATTGCCAATGACGTCCGCTGGATGGCCTCAGGCCCACGTTGTGGTTTAGGCGAAATTGCTATTCCTGAAAATGAGCCAGGCTCCTCTATTATGCCAGGTAAGGTTAACCCAACTCAGTCAGAAGCTATGACTATGGTAGCGGCCCAAGTGATGGGCAATGATGTAGCCATCAATTTTGGCGGTTCTATGGGCAACTTTGAATTGAACGTGTTCAAGCCACTGATTATTAGTAATTTCCTCCAGAGCGTAAGATTACTTTCAGATACTTGTTTAATGTTTGAAGAACATTGTGCAGCAGGAATTACGGCTAATGTCGAACGCTTAAAATTTTATGAACAAAATACTTTAATGCTGGTTACCGCGTTAAACCCTCACATAGGCTATGACAATGCGGCCAAAATCGCTAAATACGCGTATAAACGTGGCATTACTTTAAAAGCCGCGGCGGTGGAATTAGGCTTATTGACCTCGGAGCAATTTGATTTATGGGTAAGGCCAGAAGATATGCTTGGGCCCAACGCTTAAAAAGTTGGTTTTAATTTTCCAAACTTTAACTGCGGGGCCATTATCATATGTTTCAATTTCTTAACCCAGCTAATCAGGTAATAGAAAAAACATTCAGTTTTAATTTGCCATGGAACCGCAAGCTTATACAGTTTGAGGTGAGCACCACAGGCCAAGTTAAGCTATCTGAAATTCATAAATTATCTGAATCAGAGCGGCTATTTTTCGCTAATATGGTGAGGCGCTCAAATGAAATTGCTCAGGCAAGTGATCGCACTAGATTGATCGCGGACATTACGAGAAGTTTTAGGGCTGAGAAAGGTCCTAAGTTGGCAAAATTTTCTTTCTTAGCGAGTCAGGAAGAAACTTTCGATCGCTATTGGATTAACCTTCCTCCATTGCTGCCATTACCTATCGCCAACTTAGTCCCAGCTGTAAACCTTGGCATAGATACTTTGGCTGCTTTATTATTACTCTTTGTATTTGCTGACAGCCCAATGCTTTTATATGTCGCAATTGCTTTAAGCTTTTTTACTATGCTGAATGAAGTCAGTTCTTCAAGCTTAGACAATCTATTGGGAAAACCCTTTAACCGTGGCTTACAAAATGGATTCTTAGCCCTTACTCTCTCCATTATTGTATTTAGTTCAACTCGAATTCTAGCAAGAATTATTTCAAATCAGGTATTAAAGCTAAACGATTTAGCAGCGGATAAGCCTGCTAACGCCACCCTAGGATACATAAGCCTTGGCATAGCAAGCATAGCAGTACTGGCTGCTTGGTTCGTTCCTTATGGTAAATTCATGACAGCAAAATCTCAGATTGCCACGGTAAGGTTTACCGATGAATGCCAAAAAATAAAATCCATAGCTAAAGGCAGTTTGAGCAAAGAGTTAACAGATGAAATAAAATCTCTGCAAACTACCTCTTTAGCTAGGCGCCTATTTGACCCCGAGGCAAAAAGCTCATTGCCATTGCCAAGTCATAAATTTATGCTTATGCCCCCAACTCACCTTACCATCATCTCTCGCTTAGCCAGTGCTTGGATTTGCTCTGAAAAGCTCTCCTTAGTATTTAAGTTAAATCGTGGCATCCCTGAGTCTATTCTATTACCTGTAGCTGTGATGAGTTTAACTCAATGCCTTTGGCATCAACCTATACTGTTACACTGCAACCATAAAACCATGGTAAAAATCCCTGGCCTTAGCGCTGTTCTGCCAAGCTTTGCTACAGTTTTAAAATATACTTCAGAAGCCTGTGCAATAAGTTATAACTCGCTTATTAACCCTAGCACTTCGTTTATTTTTATCGTGGAGCGAATGTTGAAATTATATGGCATAGAGCTGTGGTCTGCTGATAGCTTTTTGGCAGGTGGCATAAGCTTATTATGTCTAGCTTTTCTATTTAACCTTCCATCTATGATGGTGGACCTGGCGGGCCGTAGATTTGGAATTGACCGATTTGATGATTGCTCAAGCTATGGTTTGCGACAAAGGGTCTCTGAGGCTAAAACTTTGGGATTGAAAACACAAATGGGCACATACTTGCAACAGCTGTTACAAGACGCCGCTAATAAAGCTCCTGAAGAATTAAGCTCTAGGCAGAATAGTCTCTCTGATTTACCTTCTGCCCGCTTAGGCTAGTGCTACTTTTTCCTCCAGCCAAGAGTAATTCATGATGGCCTCGAAATGCACTAGCTGTTCTCATGGCTGTTCCAACTCTAATTGCAGGTCGATTAATTTGGCCCGATTTCGCCCATCGCCAAAGTATTAGCATCAATAGACAAAAACCAGTTAGCGCCACAGTAACCGTTGCAATATTGCTTGAAGAACTTGAGCCTAAGGCAATCGCAGGGCTTGAAGTTTGCTCTGCTAATAACTCATTTTCATAGGGATTACGCGGTAGAGATGTCCATGGGTTTGGCGCCCTTTTAGCTAAACGTCGCCCTAGGCTACTAGAATTTTCTGATGACGCTATTTGGGTTAGCACAGGGCTAATAGAAGCATTAATAAGAGGGTCCCAAGGCTTAGTCATAAAATTCCAGGGTGATGCACTTAGCGCACTCATAATATCGCTAGAATTAGGAGTGATATCGTGAATTACCCCTGCCTCAAAGGGCTGTATAAATGAATGGTTAAAGCGAAAATTGCCCTCTGCTGTCAACTGTGCCACTAAAATATCCGTCGACCCGGCCCCAGTACTTTGGGTACCTCCAGCCAAAGTTATATTACCGCTTTCACTAAGCGCCAATGCCCGACCAATCTCACTTGCCCCCCCTCCATAGGTATTGGCCCACTTTAAACTCCCATCTGCAGTGAGTTTCGCTAAAAATATATCTTGGTTACCTGTGCCAAGTTTGAGAGTCGCTCCCATTATAAAATTATTACCTGCTAAATCGCGGGTCAGACCCAAGCCAGAATTATGAGCGCTATTGCCGAAAATTTTTGACCATCTGGCTGTATGATTACTAAAGAACTCTGCAACAAAAACGTCTTGATCGCCTAGACTAAAACTTTGAGTAACACCTACCACTACGAAGCTATTATCGCTGCGGGCTGCTATGGCATAGCCTATATCATCAGCTTTGCCCCCTAATGCCGTTGCTTGAACGATATCTCCATCTGATGACAACTGCAGCAGAACGATATCTCTACCCCCAGAACCAAAACTATTGGTATACCCTGTCGCGACTAAATTACCATTGGGTAATAAGGCTATTGCATTACCGACTTCACTTTTACTAGCTCCTATTATTTTCGCCCATTTTACACTGCAATTTTGATGCAGGGTCATGATCAAAAAGTCTGTGCTGCCAGCACTAAAGGAGCTAGAAGAGCCAATTACCGCAAAATCACCGTTTGATAGAGGAATGATATCATTGCCTACATCGGTACTGATTTCACCATAGGCTAATGCCGAGCTAAAGGTACCATTCGCTAAAAAATTGGCTATCAAGATATCACCACTAAAGTCTCCGGCATTTTGAGTAGATCCCGTCACTATAAAGCCGCCATCTTCTCTTGGCGCTAAACCAAAGCCCTCGTCATTAGCTTCACCCCCTAAGGTTGTTAGCTGCCCTAAAGTGCCATCTTTGGCTAGTTGCGCGACATAAACATCAGGGCCGCCTGCTCCATAACTAAATGTGGTTCCCATCACTCTCATATTGCCGTCAGGTAAAAGTGCCATGCGATATCCTTGGTCTGGCTCAATGCCTCCGAAAGCTAAGGCCCAGGTATCATTAGGTAGAGGCAAAATAGGTAATAAACTAGAGCTTGCAGAAGGGCTTGTAGTTGGTGAAGGCAAGGCCAAAGCCATACTACTAGAAGCACTGGCAGTATTACTAGCACTTTGACTCAGACTTGTGATTGATGATGGGCTTGAGGGGTTAGCGCTGGGCGAACTTGACCCACTACCTGTTTGGCTTGGGCTATTAGAACTCATAGCCGGCACAGCTGAGGCCGAAAGTGTAGCACTATTAGTCTCAGACAGACTTAAAGCATTCGTACCGCTAGCCGAAGGTGTAGCACTATTAGTCTCTGATGGTCTTAAAGCATTCGAACCGCTAGCCGAAGGTGTCGACGATGCACTGCTAGAAGCCTCTACACTTGGCAAATAAATTGGACTATTAGTTAATGCCGGGGCACTGGGAGTTGCTAAAGCAGTATGATTCGCGCTCTGAGTAGAATTGGAACTCACAACTGGGACGATTGCTGAAATTGGTGCCGAGCTTGGATTTGAATCGGCTAAGGTTAGTGGGTCAAACAAACTGTTAACATCAGCATTTTTTACCTGATCTGCGTTAAATGGATTGCTAGCGTGATTTTTCATAAATATCGCTAAACCTGTTCCAGATAAAAGGTACAGTAGGACATGCCACAACGAGACCTCAATAGGTTCTTTGCGAGCTTGGCTTATAGCTTCAATATGGGACAGTAAAGTCTCCATAACCGATATGGCATCAATTAGGCTTTTATCATTAAGATAAGTCCCTAAAATTGTAACCAACCAATCTGTTCCTGCCACTTTAGCTAATAATGGGGCCGGTATTTTTTGACTTTCTAAATCCTGAGTCGCTCTCGCAGCAAGGGTGGCTAGTAGGGATGTTTCTGTAGTATAGCGAGCGGGCTGCGCCAAAAGCTCTTGGCTATTATTGATCAGTGGGTTAATTATCCTCAAAGGCTCGGTAGTGGGTTTTAGTGATTCGCTGTAGTGCTCTATTTTATTTGCTTGAGTGACCACTGCCCCTAATAGCAAATGGTTTAGGGCCAGCTCCATAGAAGGTTGAGGCTGTTTTAAAAGGACTAGTTCTCGGATTCGCAAAAGCTTTTGCATTTCGGTTAATTCGGACTTTAAGTTCTGCAAAGGCTTCATCAATGCCGATGGCTGGGAGCTTATATCTAAACTGGCAAGTCTTAATTGGCTATGCAAAATGTGACGTAGTAATAAGAGAACATTACTTTTATCTATTTCCAAGTGGCTTGCAGTAGCACTAAGAAACTTCTTTCGCAATGCGCTACCTTCTCCCTCGCCTTCTAGCCATAAGTCAATCACTGTCGAGGAATCATCAGAACTTGGCGGCACACTATCTTTCATAGCAGCTAAATAGGCCTTCTGATATTCACGAGCAGGTATGCCTGCCTCATACTTAACCAATGCAGACCAATCGACTCTTGCAACAGGATTGCTCAAGTTATCGCCCCGAGTATGATGCATGGGATTACGAACTTCCAAAGACAGTGAGTCAGAGTAAGCAGGAGCTGATGAATCTACCCCACCTAGTTGACCCACCATTACTGGTTTAAAATCAAAGGGAGAATTTGAAGTAAGTGGCTTTGGCAAAATTAGGCTCCTTTTTAACTGAGTGATTTAATCAAAAAGGCAGCCTTTAATTGAAGTATAAGCTAAATATTCCCATAGCCGCTTTCTTTTATCATATCGATAAAACTGTAGGAAATCGTGCAAATTTATGCAAACTATAATGTCGAATTAGACCTATTACAACTTTATTTCGGCAAATAACATGAATAATGTTAAGCAATACCACTACACTTATAATTATCATCTTGCTGTAAATTCTAAATGGTCATGCCATTTTGTCCAATTATTAACATCCATCTAAACCCAACAAATTTAGTTTTTGCTTCACATAACATCAGATGCTTTTGTATTGCCAACCAGCAACTGGTATATACCTTGATATATATCAACAACTGGTATATACTTTTGATATATATTAAAAGGAAAAACCCTATGGCTCTTATCGCAAAAATATTTAAAAATGGTCGCAGCCAAGCAGTAAGACTTCCTGCCGCTTTTAGATTTAATTGCAAACAGGTTTACATTCATAAAGATTCTCAAACTGGAGATATAATCCTGTCGCGCAGACCCGGATCATGGGAGGAATATTTCAAATTAACGGATAAGGTTATGGCAGCTAAAGATTTTATGGATGATCGCAAAGATCTTCCACCTCAAGATAGAGAACTGTTCTAATGAGATCAATAAAAGGCTTTATGCTTGATACTAATATGGCAAGCTATGTCATAAAAGGTCATCAAACTGTTCGGGAAAACCTTTTGAAGCATGCAAATGAAGTGATTTACATTTCCAGTATATCCCAAGCTGAATTGCTTTTTGGGCTGGCGAAAAAAAACCATCCTAAAAATCTTGAGCTAGCCGTAAACGAATTTTTGCTTCGAGTAGAAATATTGCCATGGGAGTCAGAAGCGGCAGAATGGTATGCAAAACTGCGCTATCAAGCAGAAGCTGATGGTACGCCACTTGGAGCCATGGATATGTTAATTGCAGCACATGCTGTTGCAAAAGGCTGTACTTTAGTAACGCATGATCAAGCCTTTTATAAATTAAAACATTATATCAAGCTTGTAGATTGGGCTATGTAAGCTTTGTTATTCATCTTCTTTTAACATAACCTGTTTTTCGGCTTTACTAAGTGCAGCCTCCACGCGATCTTCGGCGATATAGGTATAGATGGCTGGAACCACAAATAAAGTAAAGCAGGTACCGATGACCATACCTGAGGTGATCACTAACCCCACATCAAAGCGGCTTACAGCTCCGGCTCCATGAGCCAGAAGTAATGGCAAGATCCCAAACACCATACAAAAAGTGGTCATAAGGATAGGGCGCAGTCTGGTTGCTGCAGCTTGCTCAATGGCGTCACGAATAGATAAACCCTGCTCATCTTGTAAGCGGTTAGCGAATTCCACCATTAAAATCCCATGCTTACTGATTAAGCCAATCAAGGTTATAAGGCCAATTTCGGTATAAATATTAACACTCGCCACGCCTAAATACAGAGGAATTAACGCTCCGCATATGGATAGAGGCACGCTGACTAATACCACTAATGGATCGCGGAAACTTTCAAATTGCGCGGATAATACCAAGAAAATAATGATAATCGCCAATAAGAAAGCATAGATAAGCACATCGCCTTCCTGAATAAATTGACGTGATTGACCGGAATAGTTGATAGACATACTTTGCGGCAATGTTTGCTTAGCCAGGTTTTGTAAATAGCTTAAGCCTTGGCCTAAACTGACCCCTGGCTTTAACATTCCCTCTAATGTCGCGGCATTGAGTTGCTGGAATTGATATAAAGAGGATGGTTCAGTCGCGTCATTGAAACTTATCAAAGTTGATAAAGGCACCAAGCTACCATTTGAAGTGGGAATATTAATACTTTGCAATTGTTCAACTGTACGGCGCCAGTCATCTGGCATTTGCGGAATTACCTGATAACTATATCCACCTTGGCTAAAATAGTTAACTAAATTGCCACCCAACATGGTATTTAAAGAGGCCGCAATTTCTGACATAGGAATGCCTAGAGCCGCGGCTTTATTCTGATCAATCGCAATTTGAATCTGAGGTTTATCAAATCGTAGTGAGCTATTCAAAAATAAGAACATGCCACTGGCTTGCGCTTTTGCTTCAAAGTTTTGCATAACTTGATATAAAGCTTGCTGACTATCGGTGGTGGTCACCACAAATTGCAAAGGCAAACCAAAATCCACCCCAGGTAAAGGCGGCATTTGGAAAGCAAAAGCCTGTAAGCCTGGAATAGCATTTAAGGCGTTTTGCAATATAGGGGTTATGATCATTTGCGAACGCTTGCGATCATTCCAACTTTTTAAAATAAGCCCGCCAAATACTGTATTAGGGCCTTGCATTCCATCGACGATAAAACTGTGATTGCCTTCAGGAATACTATCAAAGGCTTGCTGTAAGTCAGTATTAAATTTTTGAACATAAGGGAGGTTGGCAGAACTTGGCGCATTGGCAAATAAGCCAATAAAACCCTGGTCTTCAGTTGGCGCCAGCTCTTTTTGTGCGCCGCTAAATAAGAAGTAACAACTGCTTAACACTACAACGGCTACCATCAATACTATGGGGCGATAATTTAATACGCCATGTAAACGCCGATGATAGCGGGTTTTGAGCTTGTGAAATACTTTATCAATCTTTTGCACAAACTTGCCTTGCAATAAATCCGCATTAATAACTTTAGAACACAGCATGGGTGAAAAGCTTAAAGCCACTATTCCTGAAATGATTACGCATGCCGCTAGCGTAAAAGCAAACTCTCCAAACAATGCGCCAGTCAGCCCCCCAACAAATCCAATTGGTGCAAACACTGCGGCTAATGTAGTGGTCATGACCATTACTGGCCCGGCAATTTCGCGCGCCCCTTTAATAGCGGCTTGGAATGGCGTTAAGCCCTCTTCGACATGGCGGTAGATATTCTCTAATACCACCACGGCATCATCCACTACTAAACCAATGGCTAAAACCATAGCCAATAGAGTGAGCAAATTAATGGAAAAGCCCATTGCCAGCATCAAAAAGCACACGCCTATTAAGGACAGGGGAATGGCCACTACAGGAATAAGTACAGCTCGAAGCGCTCCTAAAAATAGATAAATGACTATTATGACAATGATAGTAGCTTCAATAATGGTTTCGATGACCTCACGAATAGAGACCCGAATATATTCAGTACTATCATGTACTACATTAGCTTTTAAACCTGGCGGGAAGCTGGCTTCAATATTAGGAAGTAACTTCACTACATTATCGACCACAGTCAATGGATTGGCACCAGGTGCAGAACTTACCCCAGCAAATACCGCTTGTTTACCATTGTAATAGACTTGAGAGTCATAATTTTGTGAGCCTAATTCAGCATGACCGATGTCCTGTATGCGAATCAAATGGCCATTGTTATTTTTTACCACTAAATTATTAAACTGGTCGACTGTATGCAAGTCAGTTTGTGCCTGAATATCCGTATACATGTAAGGTTGTTTTAACTGCCCAGGCGCTGATTGGATGTTATTGGTCTGTAAGGCAGTTTGGACATCTTGAGGGCTTATGCCAAGCAAAGCCATTTTTTGCGGGTCAAGCCAAATTCTCATTGCATAGGTTTTAGCGCCATATACCACAATATTAGAAATACCGCCTACGCTATAGAGCTTTGGTATTACTACGTTTTGAATATACGCTGTAATTTGCTCAGGAGTCATGGTATTGGCAGTAAAGCCCATAATGAGATCAGGGAAAGTTTGGCCGGTTTCTTTATTAATAGTCGGAGATTGACTGCCTGAGGGTAATTGATTAGTAACAGAATCCACCTTACCGGTGATATTGGTAAGCGCGGCATTGGGGTCGTAATTTAACTTAATATGAGCGGTTATGGTGCTTAGGCTTGCAGAGCTAGTGGCCTCTAAATAATCAATTCCATCGGCACTTCCCACAGCTTGAGAGATTGGAGTGGTGATAAATCCTTGTACCACATCCGCGCTCGCACCTGGATAAAGCGTGGTGATGGTAATCGTGGTATTTTGCATTTGAGGATACTGGCGCAGAGGCAATTTCGAAATTGACGCGAAACCCATTACCAAAATAAGCAAACTGAGTACCGAAGCTAGCACCGGTTTTTTAATAAAAATGTCGGTAAACTTCATGCCAACCCCTTAACTGTTCGAACTAGGCTTAGCAATGGTGACTGGATTGCTGTCCTGTAGCTTAATTTGACCATCGGTAACCACAACTTGGCCAGCTTTTAATCCCGTTAAAATTTGCACCTGGTCACCGCGTTGATCACCTGTTGTCACATAAACTCGATTGGCCATTTTAGTGGTTTTGCCCGATTTATCGGTGTGATCACTTACCACAAACACTGAATTGCCATATAAAGTATAAGAAATAGCAATCTGAGGCACTGTAACCACATTGCTTTGTTGTGGCAATAAAGTGGTAACATCTACAAACATACCGGGATAAAGCGCCGCTTGAGGATTATCATTCTGGATCAATGCTTGTACCGCTATACTCTTGGTATTATCGCTCACTTGTGCATCGATAGCATTTATGGTGCCTTTAAATATAGCTTTAGGATAGGTCCCTACCGTAACCTGAACATCTTGTCCAATTGTTAACTGGTTTATAGCTTGTTGAGGCACAGTGTAATTGACATAAATTGGGGTGATGGTTTGTAAGTCAGTAATCACAGTTCCTGGGGTTAAGTATTGGCCCAGATTGATTTGACGAATGCCTAATTTCCCGCTAAATGGGGCCTTAATAATGGTTTGCTGAATAGACTGTTGAATTTGAGCTACGGCAGCTTGATCTTGCTGCAGGGTTGAACTAGCGGTATCAAGCTCGGAACGAGAAATGGCCCCTACTTTATATAACTTGGCCGCACGACCATAATTAATTTGCGCTAATTTTGCTGCCGCCACATTACCCTTTAACTGAGCTTTTAAAACATCGGCGTTCAACTTGACCAAAACTTGATCTTTTTTCACCATTTGACCAGATTTGAAATCAATTTCTTCAACTAGGCCAGGAACTTGAGGGCTGATATTTACCCCTTCGACAGCTTCCAACGTACCGACACTAGTAATAGAGGGCTGCCAGGTTTGAGTTTGAGCCGTAGCCACTGAAACGGCAACTGGAGGCATTTGAAAATGCGCCATATATTTATTAATTTCATAATTAACAAATAGGCGATAGCCAAAAATTCCACCGAATACTACTATCAATATGCTGGCAACTATAATAAAACGCTTTTTCATAAGGCAATCATCTAATCAAGTCAATCTTGATAGAATAGCCAAAGTTTCTCAATTTGCCTAGTTAATTGCTCGCAAATCTAAATTATCTTAACGGTTACTTTAGAAATATTTAACGATAAAAAAACTAGCTTAACCTTTAAGCATTAGTAAAGATGCGATCACGTAAGATAGTATAAATCGGCCATCCTTTTAGCTTCCAACCCGCATAAGGTGACCAAGCACATCGAGTATAAAGCTTGCTTTCATCCACAACTTTTTCCAGATTAAGGTCTACTAGAGTGATATCTTCGTTGTCTAGTAAATTAAACATCTGCTGAGTTCGAGTTCGAGTCAAATAGACTACTTTTTCTAGACTCAATCGCCCTTGGTTATAGGCATTCAATAATAAAGGCAAATTGGTATCCATATTAGGCACCCCTGAAGGCGCTTGACCATAAGGCTTGGCTTTTTCTTCTAGACTGTGGGGCGCATGGTCTGAGCCCAAGGTATCGATCGTTCCATCTAAGACGGCCTGCCATAATGCCGCTTGATGCTCAGCAGTTCGAAGCGGGGGGTTCATTTGGGCTTTGGATCCAAGTGTATCTAGGGCTTCTTCAGTCATAAACAAATGGTGGGGACAGGCCTCAGCATATACCTTAATGCCTTCAGCTTTTGCTTGACGTATGCAACGTAACTCATTAAGCGTGCTCACATGTAAAATATAGAGGCGGGTGTTGAATTCTTTCGCCAGTGCAATAGCTTGCTTAACGGCCGCCTCCGCGACTTCTGGGCTTCTGATTTTAGCATGGGTCCTAAAACCCGTTTGGCCATCAAATTCACGCATTCTTTGCTGAATTAAGCATTCATCTTCGGCATGCACTGCCACTAAAATATCGTGTTTTCCACATATTTCAAATGCCTGACGCAAATCACTCACTTGGTCCATCAATAGGTCACCAGTACTGGAACCCATAAAAATTTTCACCCCAACAATTTTGTCTTTCACTAGGGGAATTTGATGTAAAGTATTTCGGTCCGCGCCAAAATAGAGCCCATAGCGTAAAGGGATGTTAACTTCTTGTAATTGTTGCTCAATCAAGGCAATTTTGGCATTGAGCCGCTCTTCAGTTGAGCAAGCTGGAACATTATTAGGCATATCAAAAACATGGGTGTAACCGCCGTGTACACAGGCTTTGGCGCCTGAAATCCAGTTTTCTTTATGCTCCGCACCGGGTGAGCGAAAATGCACATGAGGATCGATAGCGGCTGGCAATATTGTTAAACCTGTAGCATCAATTTCCTGTGACATGGGACTATTAATACTAAGATTACGGATTTGCCCATTAATAGTTTGGGCATTTTTGATAAGGATCACAGCGCTTCCTTTGGTAAATTAATTGCCAAATATTATGAGCTCAAGCACCGCTCTTGCACAACCCCATGATAAAGAATGCCCTGCCCCGCCATGCCCATAATTATGAATTAACAACCGACCTTCTTGGTCCCAGTCACTTTCTAGTCTTACACTGGGCCTTCCGGGGCGCAGCCCTACTTTGTGACTAATAACTTTTTGCTCAGCCAATGGTGGATAAATTTCATAAGCCCGTTGTAACATGGTTTTTGCTATTTTAGGGTCCGGGCTTGTAGCAGCACTATGTTCCGCCGTTCCACCCACTATACAATCATCATTCCTGGCTATGATATAAATAAAATCTTCTGGCGCGGCAATGCTTGACGTGAAACGCGCAGGCCTATCTACTACGACCACTTGGCCACGTATAGGATAAAGTGAGTCATCATTAGCGCATTCTTTTGCGCCAAGGCCCATACAATTCACTATCACATCGGCATCTTTAATATCTTGCCAATTGCTAATTTTTGCTTGGCTAAGCTTGCCACCTAGTTTAGTAAAGCTCTGAGTTAAATACGGAATATACAAAGTGGTATCCATTAAAGGCACTTTATAACTTACCGCTTGATGATAAGCCTCTGGAATTGTTGTGGCATGTTTAACCTGTTCAACTAAATCATGCCAAACTGGTGCAGTAAAGTGGCGATAAAATTCAGTGCGAGTGACCCATTTCACTCCAGAGCGCTTGATTTTACTTAAGGCGGCAAGTTGATTAAGGCTAATCTCAGACCATTTTGCCAAGTGCTCAGACTGCACATGAGAAGGTCGCCAGATCGCTGCCGCGATGTCAGAAGTGGTATAAGGAGTAAGATGTTCTGCTATGATTTCAACTTGATTGAAGCCGCCTTCCAGTAAGGCAATACCACAACTAAGGCCGTTAACCCCAGCTCCAACCACGGTAATTTTTGGGAATGAGCTCATGACGCTTAACCCTCGCTATTTACTCTATAGTAAGCAATAGACGCTAATTCCGCCAGTCTAGATGACAAGATATCGTACTTTACGCTATCATAGTCGTTCATTTTTTATCGTGGGTTAGAACAAATGAACGTATTTGAAGTTATTCAAAAAAGTTGGCTATTGTATAAAGCAAGTTTTCGACAAGTTTATCCAATTGCTTTTATTATGGCGCTTATTAGTCAATTGGCATTATGGGCGGTGGACAGCAATAATATTAGCCAAAATGGCTCGTTCTCAGTGCAATCTTGGCCGATATTGATCACTGCTCTTATTGGTAGCTGGTTAGTAACTTTGATGGGTAACGCTATTATTCAGATCAGCCAAAATACTAAATTGTATCAATACTCGCTAAACATTTTTCAAGCTATGAATTACACGATCAAGCGCTTGCCTTCTCTTATCTTGGCGGCCACTTTATTTTCCATTATGGTGGCGGGCGGCTTGTTATTATTTGTAGTGCCTGGTGTTATTGCAATGACACTGTTTGCTCTGTATTCGCCTGCGGTATTGTTTTTGCAAAAACACGGGATAGCGGCCCTGCAAGCCAGTGTAAAATTAATTTTTCCTCAATTATTTGCAGCATTCACCCTTCTGGCATTTAATTTGGCCTTAATGCTTTTGCCGCAACTTTTGGTCAATCAGCTCAATCTAAATTTGAGCAGTGATTTTGGAGTAGAAGAAGCGATTGGGGTCTTAGCCACCAGCATTATCATCCCTTTCACTAATTCATTAATTTTGGTACTATTTTACAAACTAAATGCGCTACAAAATAACCCTACTCAACCTAGCTAAACATCGATAATATAATTATTTTTATTGCGATAAATTGATATTTCTGCTTCAATACAGCTCAATAAACTTGATTGCTACAGGGAATCAAAATGGCAAGTTCGGACACACTTCAGAAATTTGAACCTTATAAAGAGAAAAAAGGCGAAGAATACATGTCGTCTAAAATGCTTAAGCACTTTGAGCAAATTCTCAATGAATGGAAGCACAACCTTATGAGCATGGTCGATCGCACCGTGAGCCATATGAAAGATGAGGCAGCTAACTTTCCTGATCCAGTGGACCGTGCAGCCCAAGAAGAAGAATTCAGTCTAGAGCTTAGGGCCCGCGACCGTGAGCGTAAGTTAATCAATAAAATTCAGGAATCTCTTGAAGATATCCAAACTCAAGACTACGGCTATTGCAAGGCCTGTGGCGCAGAAATCGGCATCCGTCGACTAGAAGCACGCCCTACTGCCACCCTATGTATAGATTGCAAAACCCTAGATGAAATTAAAGAAAAACAACTATACAGTTAATTTGCAGGGCCTAATGTTTCAACGTAGGCCCTTAAGTCGTATCTCATGAAATTTTCACTTTTTAATCGAGCTAAAAAATCCTTGTCCCCACAACATTTTCAAATATATTCTGCTGCAGAATGGAAACTTAAACCTGCAGATTTTCATCCGCACGCCTTACAAATAGTTAAAACTTTGCAAGATGCAGGATATCAAGCGTTTATAGTGGGTGGCGGGGTGAGAGACCAGTTAGTGGACCTCCATCCTAAAGATTTTGATATTGCAACCAATGCTACTCCAGAACAAGTAAAAGGCTTGTTTAATCATTGCCTCTTGATTGGTAGACGCTTTCGATTAGCCCATGTCTATTTTAAACGCCATATATATGAAGTGGCCACGTTTAGACGTGATCACACTCATTCCAGCGATGAAAATGAAGCAAGCCATCGCGATGGGATTATTATTCGAGACAATGTGTTTGGTTCAATAGAAGAAGATGCAGTTCGTCGTGATTTTACTATTAATGCACTTTATTATAACCCCGCCGACAATAGCATTATTGATTATACCAATGGCATCTCAGACCTTAAAAATAAACAAGTACGCTTAATTGGCAATCCTGAAGCTCGGTTTCAAGAGGACCCAATACGTATACTACGAGCCTTACGTATTGCGACTAAATTACACTTTCATCTCGAGACCGATACTGAACGCGCCATTGCCAAGTCATTACCATTATTAGAACAAATGCCTGGGGCTAGATTATTTGATGAATACACCAAGTTGTTTTTGCATGGGCATGCTATAGATAATTATGCCGTCCTAAACCATTACCAGGCTTTTGGAATTCTATTTCCTGGTACCCGACAGTATTTACAGGACCCATCATTTATTAAGCTCGCTGACATCGCCCTACGAAATACAGATTATCGCTATAAAGAGCAAAAAGGCATTAATCCTGCTTTTTTAATCAGCGTATTCTTATGGCCCGCTGTTAATCTAAATAAAAAAGCGTTTTTACACGCAGGTGAACCTAAGGCCGAAGCCTTTCAACATGCCATGACCTCCACCTTGTCTCAACAATTGCAACGCATGGCCATGCCCAAGCGCTTTAGCAGCAACATTCGTGAAATATGGAGTTTGCAACACGCCTTAGAAATAAGACGTCCAAAGCTTATCGAAAAATTATTACTTCATCCGCGCTTTCGCGCCGCTTATGACTTTCTTTATTTGAGAGGAGAAATAGGCGAGGTTTCCATGGATTTGGTTAGATGGTGGGAGAAATTACAAACCCTTGACCACGAAGGGAAAATTCAAGTGATTCGCAGCCTAATCAAACCTAAAAAATCCAAAGATCATGCCAGCTAATACCACGGTTTACCTAGGATTAGGCAGCAATTTAAACCAGCCCATGCAACAAATCAAACAAGCCATTGAGGCTTTATCTTGCCATCCATTGATTCAGGTCTTGGCCCAGTCTTCACTCTACGAAAGTTTGCCACTTGGCCCCCAAGACCAACCTAATTTCATTAATGCCGTGATTAAGATTTCCACTTCACTAACACCACAGCAATTATTACTACTCTGCCAAAATATCGAACAACAGCATGGACGCGTCAAAACCCGACACTGGGGAGAACGGACTCTAGATATTGATATTCTGCTCTATGGCGAACAGCTTATCGATTTACCTGAACTTAAAATCCCCCATCCTCAAATGCATAAGCGTAATTTTGTTTTGCTGCCTTTATTGGAAATTGCACCTGAGCTCACGGCTAATTATGCTGAGCGACCTGCTACTGGAAAAATAAAACGGGTTTTTACTCAATAAAACTGCAGGACGCTAAGTTTGAGCCATAAAATAGTATTGTCGATTGCAAGTTTTCCTTTTGTTCCCTATAATAATAGTCAAATCTTAAAAGGAAAACCATATGCTTACTAAAAAGCAGTATCAAGTTCTCAAATTTATTGATCATTATATAAAGCAACATGGCTATGCGCCTACTTATGAAGAAATTGCCACTGCCATAGGCGTGACCGCCAAGGGCCCAATTACTAAATACATTAAGGCTTTAGAAGAACAAGGCTATCTTGAACGCATGCCAAATATGGCAAGGGCCATCAGAATTAAACAAGCCCTCCCTGAAGTGGAACAAAATGGCTTCCCACTCGTGGGTAAAATCGCCGCGGGCAAACCTATCCTGGCTTTTGAAAATATCGAACATATTGACTTAAACCAACATTTAAATGGCCGCCATAAACGCTATTTCTTGGAAGTCCAAGGTGAATCCATGAAAGATATAGGAATTTTGCCCGGAGACTGGGTACTGATTGAGGCAAGACAAACTGCTAATAACAACGAAATTGTGGTAGCCTTAGTGGACGGCTATGAAGCAACTTTGAAACGCTTTCGCCGCCAGGGTAAGGATATAACCCTGATTCCTGAAAACAAGGACATGCAAGCGATGATCTTTCCCGCTGACCAGGTACAAATTCAAGGAATATTAGTCGCACAACTTCGCCATTATTGATGAGAATAAAATATGCAGCCATCGTGGAACAAGCTTAAAGAACACCAAGCGGCTATTGCATCAGAGCATATGCGCACTTGGTTCTCAGCAGACCCTAAGCGTAGTGAACGCTATAAGCTACAAGCTGCTGGATTAATGCTGGATTATTCTAAAAACCGCATCTTAGATGAAACCTTAAAGCTTTTACTGCAATTAGCTCATGAATCTCAGCTGCCAGCTAAGATTCAAGCTATGTTTAATGGCGAGAAAATTAACCAGACAGAAAATCGAGCCGTAATGCATGTGGCTTTACGTAATCGCTCTGCTCAGCCTGTGTTGGTTGATGGCAAAGAAGTGATGCCTTTGGTCAATGAGCAATTAAATAAAATGCGCGACTTAGTCGAGGCCGTACATTCAGGTAAATGGCTAGGGTTTAGCGGTAAAAAAATTACCGACGTAGTAAATATTGGCATTGGCGGCTCTGACCTCGGCCCTAAAATGCTGACCTATGCTTTAACCCCTTATCATACCGGGGATGTAAAATGCCACTTTGTTTCTAATGTCGATGGTACTAATATTGCAGAAACCTTAAAGCCGCTTAATCCAGAAACCACCTTATTTATTGTGGCTTCAAAATCATTTACCACTCAAGAAACTTTAATGAATTCGCTAAGTGCAAGAGAATGGTTAGTCACTTTTGCAAAAGATAGCAATGCCACTGCCAAGCATTTTATCGCCATTTCCTCCAAACTCGATAAGGTAAAAGCTTTTGGTATTGACCCTACAAACTGTTTTGAAATGTGGGACTGGGTCGGTGGACGCTATTCCTTATGGTCCAGTATTGGCCTGCCTATTGCCTTGAGTGTCGGTATGGAACACTTTTTAGACTTGCTAAAAGGTGCTCATGCTATGGATCAGCATTTTAAAACCGCTGACTTTTCAGGTAATATGCCTGTTATTTTAGGCCTACTTGGGATCTGGTATAACAATTTCTTTAATTCTCACAGTTATGCGGTTTTACCCTATGACGATTATTTACAATATCTGCCGGCTTATTTACAACAAGCCGACATGGAAAGTAACGGCAAATCGGTAACAGTGGATGGCCAGCCTGTATCTTATGCCACGGGGCCAGTAATTTGGGGCGGAGTGGGGACCAATGGCCAGCATGCTTTTCATCAGCTCTTGCATCAAGGCACGTCCCTCATCCCAGTCGACTTTATTATTCCGCTTCAAAGCCATAACCCTTTAGGCGAACATCATGCAGCGCTCTATGCGAATTGCTTGGCTCAAGCTCAAGCTTTTATGCAGGGTAAAACTTGGGATGAGGCTTTTAATGAATTAGTCCAGTCAGGATTAACTACCGAACACGCTAAACGCCTTGCAGCACACAAAGTTATCCCAGGCAATAAACCTAATAATATTATTATGGTGGAAAAATTTACTCCAGAAACGCTGGGGGCAATAATCGCCTTATATGAACACAAAATTTTTGTTCAAAGTGTAATTTGGAACATCAATGCCTATGACCAATGGGGCGTGGAACTAGGCAAGCAACTGGGTGAACCTATATTGCGCAGCTTGTTAAATGAAAATAGCTCGAGCCAATACGATAGCTCAACTTATGATTTGATTGAAAGGTTTAAACAAAACAAGCTTTAAGGCTTTGCTTAGACTTAAAATTTCGCCAAACTTTGTTGTTGCCACTTGGCATTAAGCTTTAGTAAGCTCGCTTAATGGCCAACGTGGTTTTACACTAATATTAAGCGAACGAACTGGCGTTGCTTGTAAACGTAAAGCACCCACTAAGGCTATCATAGCGCCATTGTCGGTACAAAACTCTATTCTTGGATAATAAAGCTCCCAAGCATTTTTGCTAGAAACTGCGGCTAATCGCTCTCGTAATAACTGGTTTGCACTGACCCCGCCCGCTAAAACCAATCGCCTTAATCCTGTTTGCTCTAATGCCCTTTGGCATTTTGCTACCAGAGTGCTGACTATAGCCTCTTGAAAGGCATGAGCAATATCAGCTTTAGTTTGCTCACTTTGGTCTGAAGCGTTAAGCGCATGTAAAACTGAAGTTTTAAGACCGCTAAAACTAAAATCTAAGCCTGGACGGTCCAACATAGGTTTTGGAAACGTAAATTGCCCAGGATTTCCATGCTTGGCTAATTTACTTAACGGTGCTCCACCAGGATAAGGCAAACCTAATAATTTGGCCGTTTTATCAAAAGCTTCTCCCGCTGCATCATCTAAAGATTCACCCAATAATTCGTATTGGCCAAGGTCAGAGACCCTGACTAATTGAGTATGCCCGCCAGATACTAATAAGGCTACAAAGGGAAACTCAGGCTTATGGTCTTCAAGCATGGGTGCTAATAAATGGCCTTCCATATGATGAACTGCAAGCGTAGGAATGTTCCATACTAGGCCTAAAGCTTGTGCCACCCCAGCCCCGACCATTAACGCACCCGCAAGGCCAGGGCCTGAGGTATAAGCTATACCCTCGATTTTTGAGCTTGGGACTTTGGCTTGGGCGCAGACTTCTTTAATTAAGGGCAATATAAAACGAATATGGTCTCGACAGGCTAATTCAGGTACCACCCCGCCATATTCCGCGTGTAGTTGGGTTTGACTATAAAGAACATGCGCAAGCAAACCTTGCTCTGAATCATATAATGCGACTCCAGTATCATCACATGAAGTTTCTATACCCAAAACTTTCATCAGCGTCCTATTTTATTATTTGATTAATTTATGGGGTGCCGCTAATTGCTAAGCCAGCTATAGGCGTCTGGCGACAATTATACAACAATTCCATAAAATCATTGATATTTAGGGAAGTTTACCTTAAACTACGCCGTTCGAGTACTACATTGTTATTGAATTTAACTGGCAGACTTAAAAGAATAAGTGAGGTGAATTATACATGCCAAGCGTACGCGTAAGAGAAACCGAGCCATTTGACGTCGCACTGCGTCGTTTTAAGCGTTCCTGCGAAAAGGCCGGAGTTTTATCTGAGCTACGTCGTCGTGAGTGTTTTGAAAAACCTACTACCGAAAGGAAGCGTAAAAAAGCGGCTGCTGTTAAGCGCCACTTGAAAAAGCTATCCCGTGATGGTCAAGCTCGCAAACGGCTGTACTAATTAACTATCGCAATATAAATGATAGATTAAAATATTAACGCCCCGATTTGGGGCGTTTTACTTTTTGAAAAATTTTTATTATTAAATGCTTTAACTTTGCTATTAGGCCTGAAAATTAACAAGGCTATTAATAAAATATATAATTTAACCATAAAGCATTACTAAGGAGAAAATAATGGCTGACTGTTCCTTAAAAACCCAACTACTTAATGATATGAAACAAGCCATGCGCGATCAAAAGAAAGATTTGCTTGGCACCATTCGCCTTGCTCTATCCGCTATTAAGCAAAAAGAAGTCGATGAAAGAGTTGAGCTTAGTGATGCTGATGTCGTGGCTATAATTGATAAAATGATCAAACAGCGTCGTGAATCCATCAAACAATATGAAGCTGGCAATCGCCCAGATCTAGCAGCCATTGAGATTGCTGAGATTGAGGTATTAAAGCCATATATGCCCGAATCTTTATCAGAAGCTGAAGTTGAAGCCTTAATTCGCCAGGCTATGCAAGAAACTGGGGCCACCACAGCCCAAGATATGGGTAAGGTTATGGCTTGGATTAAACCAAAAGTTCAAGGCCGTACTGACATGGGCCAGTTAAGTGCGCATATTAAAAAATTACTTGTATAATACAATTATATCGATTTTAGGTTTAGGCTAAATTAAGGCGCTTAATAGGAGCGCCTTGAGTTTATAACTACTCAATGGTGGCTGCAGTGCAAGGCAAAGTTCGTTTAGATATGGCATTGGTATAATATGGCCGGCAGAATTCCGCAAGATTTTATCCATAGTCTATTGGCCAGAGTGGATATAGTGGATGTTATCGACTCCAGGGTTTCGCTTAAGAAAAAAGGCGGAAATTATCAAGCTTGCTGCCCATTTCACCAAGAAAAGTCCCCGTCTTTTACTGTTAGCCCAAGCAAACAATTTTATTATTGTTTTGGTTGTGGGGCGCATGGGAATGTCATTAGCTTTTTAACTGAATATGAGCACCTGGAATTTGTTGAAGCAGTGGAAGAGCTGGCAAAATCCCTGGGAATGCCAATACCCTATGAAAACGTCCATGGCTCGACCGCAGCAGCACAAGCTAGTAAAGATAGTTTGTCTCCTATATTCACTGTGCTTGAGCAAGCCAATCTGTTTTTTCAACACCAATTGCGTCAGCATGAGGTGGCTATTGAATATTTTAAAACCCGAGGCTTATCTGGAGCTATTGCCAAAGAATATGGCCTGGGCTATGCGCCCGGAGGCTGGGACAATCTTAATAAGGCATTAAATCCCAATGGCCAATTAACCTCGACTTTAGAAAAAGCCGGTTTACTCATAAAAAATGAACAAAATCGGCTTTATGATCGGTTTCGTAATCGAGTGATGTTTCCGATTCGAGATAAACGAGGCCGAACTATAGGCTTTGGTGGTAGAGTGTTAGATAAAGATGAGTTGCCTAAGTATCTTAACTCGCCAGAAACCCCAGTCTTTCATAAAGGTCAGGAACTATATGGCTTATATGAGGCTAAACAAGCCCTAAGCCATTTTAACTATATTATTATTGTCGAAGGCTATATGGATGTGATTGCCTTAGCTCAAGCTGATATCCGCTATGCAGTGGCAACTTTAGGCACAGCCACCACTCACGATCACTTGCGGGTACTATTTAAACAATGCTCGGTTTTGACTTTTTGCTTTGATGGAGATCGCGCTGGTCGCCAGGCCGCTTGGCGAGCTCTGAATATTGCTTTACCGTTTATGACCGGTGAACATCATGCTTATTTTTTATTCTTGCCCGATGGTGAAGATCCTGACTCCTTGGTACAAAAAGAAGGTAAAGCTGTCTTTGAAACCAGAATAAAGTCTGCCATGCCATTATCTGATTATCTAATGGAACAGCTTAAAATAGGCATAAACCTAAACCATGTTGAAGGCCGAGCTAAGTTATTAAGTTTAGCCACCCCTTACTTAAAGCAGCTGCCTGAAGGGCCTTATTTTAATTTATTATGCCAGGAATTAGCTAAACTCTGCCAAGTTTCAACTCTACAGGTTATCCAGCAAGTTAGCGGCAAAATGGTCACTGAAAAAACCAAAGCCGAGATCCAGCAAAGCAAAAGTTTATCCCTAATTGAACAAGCTATTACTCTGTTAATCCAAGAGCCCGAGTTAGGCCACTCAATGTCCAACTTAAGCCTTGATCTTAATAATCCAGATCAGGCCCTGTTTAACTCCTTGATAAACTTTATAAAGCAATATAAGCCTCCTAATACGGGAGCGATATTACAATACTGGAATAATAGGCCTGAATCTAAAAAAATCGCTCAATTTGCTACAGCTAAATATCAAATTAATTTGGAAGATAAGAAACAAGAATTTACAGATATTATTTCCATGATTTCTCAAGAAAATGAAAAGAAAGATTTGGAACTGCTGCTATCAAAAGCCAAGAGTGGCGGGCTTTCTGTCCAAGAAAAAGAAAATTTACGAATTTTTTTGCAAAAATTTAAAAAATAGCGTCTATATTTAAGTTAGGCGTTGATATAGACAGCACCTACTGATGAAGATACAATTCTTTCACAATAAAACATGACAATTAAATAGATAAACGTAACAGTGGTTGCTCAAAAAGAATAAGAAGCATCGGGAAATGCTCGCCAACAGATAGCCAACTACTTGAAAATTATGGGGCGAAACAATGGAACCAATAGACAATTTTGATAATGATCAGTTAGCTCAAATCCAAGAGCTTATCAACTTAGGTAAAGAACAAGGTTATTTGACCTTAGCCGATGTAAACGATTACTTGCCTGGCGATTTTAATGACCCTGAGCAGATGGATACTGTGATTAGTCGAATAAACGATATGGGCATTTCAGTCTTTGAAACTGTACCAGATGATGACACCTTACTATTAAGTGAAGACGCCCCAGCTGCCGATGAAGAAGATACAGCCGATGCCGCCGCCGCAGTGTTAAGCAGCGTCGACAGTGAGTTAGGACGTACGACTGACCCAGTTCGCATGTATATGCGTGAAATGGGCACAGTTGAGCTGCTTACTCGCCAAGGTGAAATCGTTATTGCTAAGCGTATCGAAGAAGGTACCCAGCAAGTATTAGAAGCCATTTCCGATTATCCTCCTGTGATTGGCCATTTTATTGACTCCTATGCTAGATATGAGAATGAAGAGCGCGCATTATCCAGTATCGTCGTAGGCTTTACTGATGAAGAAGAGCCTCCAGTTGAAGAAGTCAGCTTGGAAATGATGGACGAAGATATGGAAGGTGGTTCCATTTCGGCAGATGATTTAGATGATGACGAGGAAGGCGAAGGCGGATTAACTGCTGATAGCGATGGCGGTCCAGACCCTGAAAAAGTAGCAGCACGTTTTGCTGAATTACGTGAGCTTTATGAAGCCTATCTTAGCGTTGAGAAAAAAGCGGGAGCTGATAGTAAGAAAGCAAAAACAGCTAAAGATGATTTAACCAAGTGTTTCTTAACCTTTCGCTTAGCAAGCCAAGAATTCAACCGTTTGACCGGTAAATTACGTCGCACTTTAGACGAAATTCGTGCTCAAGAACGCTACATTACCAAGCTCTGTGTTGATAAAGCTAAAATGCCTCGTAAGAAGTTTTTAGGTTCCTTTCCAGGTTATGAAACCAACCTAGAATGGTTAGATAGTTTTAGCAAAAAAGATGCTTTCTATGACAAACTAAATGATTTTAAAATCGAAATTATTGAGGCGCAAAAGAAAATTAAACATGCTTCGATTAAATATGGCTTAAATGTAACGGATATTAAGGAAGTGAATCGTCGCATGGCCATTGGTGAAGCTAAAACCCGTCGTGCTAAAAAAGAGATGATCGAGGCTAACTTACGCTTGGTAATTTCGATAGCGAAAAAATATACCAACCGTGGCTTACAATTCTTAGACTTAATCCAAGAAGGCAATATCGGTTTAATGAAGGCCGTTGATAAATTTGAATATAAACGCGGTTATAAGTTCTCAACCTATGCTACTTGGTGGATTCGTCAAGCCATTACTCGCTCGATTGCTGACCAGGCTCGTACTATCCGTATTCCCGTGCATATGATTGAAACCATTAATAAATTAAACCGCATATCTCGCCAAATGCTGCAGGAAATGGGCAGAGAACCCACCCCTGAAGAATTAAGTGCAAGAATGGATTTACCAGAAGATAAGATCCGTAAAGTGTTAAAAATTGCCAAAGAGCCCATCTCCATGGAAACGCCGATTGGCGATGACGATGATTCGCATTTAGGTGATTTTATCGAAGATACTTCTTTAGCCAGCCCAATGGACCGCACCACGAATGAAAATCTTCGTGAAGTGACTCGTCAGATCCTCGCAGGCCTGACTGAGCGTGAATCCAAGGTATTGCGTATGCGCTTTGGTATTAATATGAATACCGACCATACCTTAGAAGAAGTGGGTAAACAATTTGACGTGACTCGTGAACGGATCCGCCAAATCGAAGCAAAAGCTTTACGTAAATTACGCCATCCAAGTCGCTCAGAAACATTGCGCAGCTTCTTAGAAGGTGAAGAACAATAATGCGCCGCCAAAGCCCACTGGATAATTTGCTTTCTGAAGTGGGCCATACGCTGCATAGTTTGTTTGCTAAACCCTCGACCCAAACCCTTCATTCCGTTGATGATGCAGCGCTTAACGATAGTGAGCGTAAACATAGTGGAGGGTTAATGCGGGTCAACCATACTGGGGAAATATGTGCTCAGGCCTTGTATCGAGGCCAAGCCTTTTTTGCTAAAAACCCACAGAATAAAGCCCATTTATTACAGGCTGCAGAAGAAGAAGTCTCCCATCTTAACTGGTGCCATACTCGTCTAACTCAGCTAGATACTCATACCAGTTATTTAAACCCTTTTTGGTATACCGCTTCATTTACAATCGGTTCTATTGCGGGCCTTGCAGGCGACGCTTGGAGTTTAGGATTTGTGGCAGAAACCGAAGACCAAGTCTCTTCTCACTTATCAGATCATTTGCAACGCTTACCCATCCAAGATATAAGCAGCCGGAACATAGTAAGAGACATGCTAGCGGATGAAACTCGCCATTCTGATCAAGCTAAAGCTCGCGGCGGCCGTGAGTTGCCAAAACCTGTGAAAATGCTAATGCAATTTCAATCTAAAGTGATGACCTCCACCGCTTATTATCTTTAAAGCTTAATATGCCAAATGTATTAATGATCGATAACTATGACTCTTTTACCTACAACTTAGTGCGCTATTTTGAGGAACTAAACGTCGATGTTACTACAGCATTGCATGATCAAATCGACTTGGCAGACATTAAAATCCTCAAACCTGATTATATTGTTATTTCACCAGGGCCTAAAACTCCAAATGAAGCGGGGATTTCTAATGCTATTATTCATGAATTCGCTGCTAGCATTCCCATTTTGGGTGTGTGTTTGGGACATCAGTGTATAGGCCAAATATTTGGTGCTAAGGTGGTTAAAAATCTTCCAGTCCATGGCAAAACTAGTCCCATTTTTCATAATGACCATGGAATATTTAAAGGTCTGCCCTCACCTTTTAATGCTACTCGCTATCATTCTCTAATTGTTACAGACTTGCCTGATGAGCTGGAAATGACTGCTTGGACAGAATCCCAAGGCAAAAAGATTATTATGGGCTTAAAACATAAAAAGTATGCAATCGAAGGCCTGCAATTTCATCCTGAAAGCATTTTGACTGAGCATGGGCACCAACTGTTAAAAAATTTTTTGGCTCGCTATAGTTAGAGCCTATAAAGACAGTCCCTACACCTCAGGGCCCTTCTCTCGCCATTCTAATACTGCGAAGCAGGCATCATAATCTAGGTAATACTCTAAGTATTGTAATAGATCCTGTGGCTTAGCTCACGCTAATCACAGGATGACGGCCTTTTTTTACATCGTTATTCTGGTACTGCCTGGCGCCGCTCAAGTAATACTCTCGTCATTCTGCTACTGCGAAGCAGGCATCAGAATCTAGGTAATACTCTAAGTATTGTAATAGATCCTGTGACTTAGCTCACGCTAATCACAGGATGACCGCATTGCCAATGGCTTGGGCTAGGATGACGCTACCTTTGACAAGGCATCACGCATGGCTTTTATGGTAGCAGCATAGTCCCTACTACCATAAATTGCGGAACCTGCGACAAAGGTATCGACCCCAACTGCCGCGATTTCGGCAATATTATCGACATTAACCCCCCCATCAATTTCCAAGCGGATAGAATGTCCAGATCCTTTAATTAAGCCGCTGATATTCTTGGCTTTTTGCAAACTTTCAGCAATAAATTTCTGTCCACCAAAACCTGGGTTAACTGACATTAACATGATTCTATCAAGTTTATGGAGAACATATTCAAGGTATGCAACTGGCGTGGAAGGATTTAAAGCCAATCCTGCCTCACAGCCTAAGTCTTTAATTAGCTGCAAACTACGATCGACATGCTTAGAGGCTTCGGGATGAAACACTATACAAGTAGCGCCGGCTTTGGCGAATTCAGTTATTAAACTGTCAACCGGTTCCACCATTAAATGCACGTCAATACCGGCCTTAATGCCATAATGCCGTAGGGCCTTACAAATTATTGGGCCAAAAGTAAGATTAGGTACATAATGGTTATCCATTACATCGATATGAATTCTGTCAGCCCCTGCTTTTAACACAGCGGTGACCTCATCCCCTAGGCGCGCTAAATCTGCTGATAATATTGAAGGACAAATCCAAAATTCGTTCATAATCCACCCCAAAAGCTAATTGATGTAAATATAGCATCTGCAAGAGTTTAATGGAATTAACATAAAAACTGCTCTTACCTTATGAGAATCAAATCCCTTGATGCTGGCTCAACAAGCCATGACTTGCATACTTTGACCCATTAAAGCGGACAAGTAAAAAAAGCTTAGCGCTACATCGAACAATTTATCTTAGATCAAGCTCAATGTTCACCATAAAGCCACCTCCAGGTAAATTAGCAAACTCCACTGCTCCATGATGAATTTCCGCTATCTTTTTCACTATAGCTAAACCCAAGCCTGTTCCACCCGTTAAGCTTGACCTAGCTTGATCAACTCTAAAGTATGGTATGGATAATAAATGCAAAAATTTATCAGGAACTCCAGGGCCATCATCCTGACAGGTGATACGAAGCAATTTTCGCTTAGGATGCGATATAGAGAGCTCACAACTATTGGCGTATTTCTTAGCATTTTCTAAGATATTAATGATCATGCGCTTAAATAATTCAAGCTCAATTTGCATTTCAAAATGCTCTAGCGCGGTGGTGAAGCGAACTTCAAATCCTGCATGTTGATAGCGGTCAGCAATATTTTCAACCAAAGACACTACATCGACTTCAACTTTCTTAACTTGGTCGGGTTCTTTAGCATACTCAAGTGAACTCGTAACAATGTTGTTAATAGCTTCTAGATTATCTTTAATGTGCGCTGTTTGTTCTTGATTGTCTAATAATTCTAAGCGCAGCATAGCTTCCGTCAACGGAGTCTTAATATCATGGGCCAAGGCATAAATCATTAAATTTTTCTCATCAAAGTAACTTTGGATTCTTTGCTGTAAATTATTAATAATTCGATCTCGACGATGATGCCCATTGCTTTGACCAATTATCGAGTTCATGACTTGCTTTGGCAGGGTATAACGGTAGTACCATAAAAAACCAATCCATAAAATTAACAGCAAAGTGAAGTTAGTACTCAATAGCAATAATGGAGTCCGCCAATTTTTATATCTTGCATAATGGGCGGAAAATACCACCCACTGATTAGATTCAGCAAAATAAGTGGCAAGTTTAACCGTTTGGCCTGTGAGTAAAAGGTTTTCTAAGTTCTGCTCTTGATCCTTGCCAGCCACGATTTGGTCAGGAGAAAGAATTAAAACATTAGCAGGAGTTTGGGCAACTGTTTCAAGATTAAGTTCTGAAAAATTTCGAGTTTGTTCTTGCAAATGTTTGACTTGTGCAGTGAAATTATCCGGATTTTTATTTGCCGAAAATAACAAAGATAGTCTAAGCTGAAAGAGGGAATTAAGCAGGCTATTGGATTGTTTATGCGCGCTATCTTGGATATCCAGATAGTTATAGGTCGCAAATAATCCGGTTTCTAGGATGAGTAAGGTGAGTGATATTAAAAATAATTGCTTAATGGTTATTCTCACACAGCCATCCTTAAATAAAGTTTTTTAAAAGTATAATTATAAACGATAAAATAGGAACTTATTTTTACATAATAACCGTAATTTTTTTGGATTTAATATAGATTTTGTTACAAGAAATTGCTTTATGTATCAACGACTTGAGCGCAATTAGCGAAAATTGATTTACAATTGTTACATTTGATGTTTTGCTCTGCGATTAGCTTATGTTTATGATAGCAAAGGCTAGTAAAGGTTAAGGATGAAATGACTGGAATAGAATTAGCGGAAGAAGCTCGTAATATAATACAGAACGTGATCAGCCCATTGCTGAGCATTACGACTATTATTTCGCGATTTATCGGGCTGTTTTTAATCTTATACGGCTTAATGCGATTATACCGGCATGCAGAACACAGCATGATGCATCGGGTATCGCCGTTAGGAACTATGATGACATTTGTAGCTGGGGCAGTATTGTTAAGTTTTACTCCAGAAATATCAGCACTGAGTAGTTCGTTATTTCCTAATGCCGATAACCAATACCTGATAAACACTTGTCCAGGAGGAGGAGTAGATCAGCAAACTGGAGTAGTATTTTGTCCGATATTAGGCTATTTGCAAGAGATTCCGCCTACCATGGATGACAACAAGCAAGTCATTAAAGTATTGGCTTTTGCAGTTTTGTTTTTGGTAGGGACTATTTCATTTATCCGAGGCTTTGTCGAACTTATCAAACTCGGAGAAGGCCATGGTCAAGGGGGAGGAGTCATGAAGGCTATGACTCATATTTTTGCAGGAGTCGCGGGTATAAACGCAGAAAGCCTTTATAATTTTTTAGAAAACGTACTAAACAGTAATTTAACTTAACCTTAAGAGAGGAGTAACACCGTGAAATTTAATAAGAGTCAATTAATCAAGATAGGGATTGTTATTGCCGCTTTAGCTTCCGCAATTTGGGCCAATGACGCAATGGCTGCAGCGCCACCTGTCATGACATTCACCGACTTGCAATCCAACATTGCCACTACCGCAAGTGGAATATGGAGAATTGTCCAAATCGTTATTACCGTGGCTGGATTAATGTTGGTAGTTAAAGGCTTAGTGCATCTCAAACAAAACTACACCGGTTCAGGTCAAGAAAAACATCTAAGCAAAGGCCTTGCCAGCTTGGTGTTTGGTGCCTGTCTATTTATCGTTGTGCCTATTACCCACGTATTAGTTGGTGGTATATCAGGAGATACAACTGGTGCGACATATAACCAGTTTGATCCAGGCACTGACCAAGCGCAATCCTTGCCAGGGTCAGGAACAACATCTTAAAAAAACAGTAGAAATAGAGGTATTAGGAATGTTAAAACAAGTATCTTGGTTAACCACTGCCATTATAGGAACAAGCATTTTGGCACTTTCGGGCTGCTCAACCAAGCCTAATACCCCTACTGCATTGCCTGACAACAGCGCTCTTATTCAACAAGATTTGAGCGCTGCTGCTGTCTCTGCTACGGGCTCGTTATCTCAGCTCGCTGCTATTGAAAAAGCGCGTTATCAAAGTGAGGCTTATATGCCTTTTGCCAATGTGCATGATCAAGCTTTGGATACTTTTATTTCAGTTCAATGGTATGGTCCTATTGGGCCTTTATTACAGCAAGTTGCTGATATGATTGGCTATCAACTACAAATATATGGCAAACCGCCCATTAACCCAATTTTAGTGAATATTGATGATACCCAGCAAAAAACTTCGGCCATCAATATTATCCGTAATGCTGATTTACAAGCCGGCACTAATGCCAGCATCCTGATTTTTACCGATCAAAAGCTAATTAGCTTGAGGTATTCTGGATCATGATTACCCAACCCTATACCCTAGATAACTTGGAGAATTTAGCTCCAAGCAATGGGTATTACCAGCAACAAGTTCCCTTTACCAATATTCGGGACAAGGCCATCCAACAAGCTGCCCAAGCTTTAGGGATGCAAGCTGGACTTGCGGCTGAATCACAAGCTATTGATCAACAGTTAGAACAAAATGCACAACAAATGGATAGCATTTTTAATTTCAGCTTAGTGATGTACAAGAATAATGTCTTACCACCGGTTATTGTTAAAGCGGATAACCTAGTCAATATCGATGGCCAGGGCGATAGCATCCGTATTGCCGGGGTGACATACAATATTGTAGCACCGGTAAAATTTGTCACTGCGCCTCCAACGTGGCGCACTTATTTATGGATGTCTTACCCACAGCCTCAAATGCCTAATCAGGTCTTACTTCCTAAAAATGCTGAAGAGCAGGCTATTTGGAAAACCAATGTAGCTCAAGGCTGGCAAGCAGGCGTAGGCCAAGCTGTAGGTATTTATCAAATTAATTTACACACCCTGGTTCGCGACTTTAATGGCATGTTATTGTACAAGCAACTTTTAGTCCAAAACATGATTAGTCCATTCTATGTGCAAAAATCAGCTCAAGGCGTAACCGGAAGCGGCAACCACATGATGGTTGATGATCAGACTTGGCAGATCACTTCACAACCTCAGCTTCAACTTCAAAGTAAGTTCTGGCAGCCTGTGGGTGTAAGCACTAATAATGGTGGGGCGAATGCAGGATCATCATCATGAACCAATATTTACTCCCAGCCGAACCTTCTTACTTTATCGCATCTCAGCTTGATCGCTTACTCACATTTTGCTATGAGAAAGCCGCATCAGATATCACCATTCAAAGTGGCGAATGCGTCTTTGCAGAAATTCACGGTAAACAAATCAGAGTGACTCAGCGCGAGCTGACTTTACAAGAAGTCTCTGATTTAATTAAACATATTTATGGCGCAAATGCCACCGCTATGATCTTTAGTGGCACCGATATCGATACCAATTATCGAGTCAAAGTGAACAGCAAGGAAGAATATCGATTTAGGGTCAACATCACTCCCTGCTATTTTGATGGTTATCAAGGACTGCAAATAACTTTACGAACTATTTCAAGTGAGCCGCCTTCACTCGAATCACTCAAAGTTGAGCCTGCTATTTTGGAAAACTTAAGTATTCCTCAAGGTATAGTGGTAATTAGTGGAGCCACCGGCTCCGGTAAAAGTACTTTATTGGCATCCATCATTGCTAATTTATGTCAAAAAGACGATAGCAACCTCAAGATTTTGACTTATGAATCCCCAATTGAATATGTCTACGACCGAATTAAAAAACCATCGTCGATAGTCAGTCAAACTGAAATTCCTCGCAACTTACCTACCTTTGCAGCTGGGGTCAGAAATGCCTTGCGTCGAAAACCTGGTTTAATCTTGGTAGGAGAAGCTCGCGATCAGGTCACGATTGAAGCTGTCATTGATGCGGCACTGACTGGTCACCCTGTTTACACTACCGTCCATAGCAATGGTATTGCGGATACCTTACGTCGAATGATTACCATTTTTCCCTTTGAAGAACGTGATGCAAGAATGTTCGACTTACTGGAAACGGTAAAAGTTATTGTATGGCAAGCTTTGGTACCCACCCCAGATGGTAAGCGCATGGCAGTGCGTGAATATCTGGTTATTAACAATGAAGTAAGAGATATTTTGGTGGCGACCCCCACTGATAAAATTGTCACTAAAACTCGTGAAATTTTAGATACTTATGGCCGTTCCATTTTGACAGACGTTAAGGAAAAGTTTGAGGCGGGCTTAATTACTGATGCCGCTTATAAACGATTCCATATGATGGAGCAGCAACATGGCTAAGCAAGACACTTCTGCACACTGGCGCGACTCAGGCTTAACCCCTCTACTGTTTTACGTAGATGCCAGAGGAGCGTTCGCCATTTTACTCGTGTTATTAAGACCACACTGGTACACCGTTGCCATTGCAGTCGTAGTCTTAACATTTTTAAGCGTATTGAATTATTACAAGATCCCTTTAATTGCTGCTTTTCGGTTATTAAGGGCGGTAATAACTGGGCCTAAAAAAATTAGAGTAGAGCGTAAATAATGGCAAGGTTTCGTGGCATTACTAAAGAGCAAGAACATGCTCCCTCCTCTGCGGTCCGGGATATACGACCTATATGGCAACAAATCCGTGATTTATTATTAAGCCGTATGGGCTCAAGCCTTATAGTGCTAAGCTTTGCTGTTATTATGTTTATGGTACCAGCTATTGTTGACTTCTTATTTATTTTTGCCATTGTGATTTTTTGGTATTCCTTTTTCACTATGAAGGTTTTACCCTTCAAAATGCCCATTTATTCCGATTTACTGGATAAGCATGACGTGCCTCCAGGCTCAAAAAAACCTAGTAAAGCCTCAGGGATTTACTTTTTCGGCAATGATCAACTGAACCATGACCAGCTTTGGTTTACCAATAACGACATGAGGACCCATGCTTTAATCTTTGGTTCCACCGGTAGTGGTAAAACTGAAGCGCTCATTTCTATTGCTTACAACGCCTTATTACAAGGCAGTGGCTTTATTTATGTCGATGGTAAAGGTGATAACGCTTTATTTGCTAAAATCTTTTCTATGGTCCGCAGCATGGGCCGTGAAGATGATTTGTTATTGGTTAACTTTATGACCGGTGCTAACGATATTATTGGTCCGCAAGAGCATGTGTTGTCCAATACCATGAATCCATTTGCCGCAGGCTCGTCGAGCATGTTATCGCAATTAGTGGTAAGCCTGATGGACAGTGGTGGCGGCGCTTCTGCCGGCGGTTCGGATGGCGATATGTGGAAAGGCCGAGCCATTGCGTTTACCGAAGCTCTAATGCGCCCCTTAGTGTGGTTACGTGATAATGGCTATCTCTTACTTGAAGCTGGGGTCATTCGTAAATATTTCACCTTGGATGCCTTAGAAGACTTACTTTATGATCGAAAGGTGATTGACCAAAGTAACAATGTCACCGTGATGGATCGCCCTATCCCATTTGAGGTTAGGGATTCCATCGAAAACTATTTAGCCACCTTACCAGGCTATCAAAAGAGTGAAAAAGGCAAACAAAGCGGTAAGGCTTACGAGCAGCATGGTTATATTACCATGCAGTTAACCCGTATTTTTGGTTCTCTAGCCGATGTATATGGCCATATTGTCCGTACCAATCTTGCAGAAGTAGATTTTAGAGACGTGGTGCTCAATCGCCGGATTTTGGTGGTATTACTCCCTGCCCTGGAAAAATCACCCGATGAATTATCGGCCTTAGGTAAATTAATTATCGCCTCCCTAAAAGCCATGTTAGCAGAAGGCTTGGGTAGCCGAGTGGAAGGCGACTATAAAGATGTGATTGAAACCAAACCAACCACCTCTAAAACCCCATATTTATGTGTGTTAGATGAGTATGGTTATTACGCCGTTAAAGGCTTTGCTGTGGTTCCAGCCCAGGCTCGTTCTTTAGGATTTTCAGTGGTATTTGCCGGCCAAGATTTGCCGGCGTTCCAAAAAGCGTCCAAAGAAGAAGCCGCATCAATTTGTGCAAACACTAACATTAAAATTTGTATGAAATTGGAAGACCCTCAGGAAACTTGGGAATTTTTCCAAAAAACCGCTGGCGAATCCTATGTGTCAGTAACCAGAAGCTTAAACCGTCAAGGTGAGGGCGCTTCTGCTTTTCATTACAAAGATTCCATGGAAGCCACTTTTGATAAACGTAATCGTATTGATTTATTGGACTTAAAAGACCAGCGAGAAGGCGAAGCCCACATCTTCTTTAAATCCACTATAGTACGAGCTTCATTTTTCTATGCTGGGCCTAAAAAGACCAAAAAAATTAAATTAAATCAATTCCTTAAGGTCAGACCACCTGCAGATCAATCGATTGCCTCTTTACGCAACCTTGCTGCGGCTAATTTTACTTCAAGCATGCTAGAGCTTCCCTCTGAGCCCCAGTCATTAGATGAATTATTCAAAGTGCTTAACCAGCCTGCGGTAAAAAAAGATAATGCCCAACTGATTGAAGCTATTTTGAAATTTATAGGCGGCAAACAAGCTGAAGAGGTCATAGATTTTGGCGATCAGTCAAATAACCCATCTATTTTTATGCATATTTCGGTAGAAGAACGACTCGCCAGTCCTTTATTTGATGTCGAGGTTTCGCCACTTCAACCCAGCATTTTGACCAAAGAAAAACTTTATGAAGTCGTGAAGCGCTTAAACATTATAGAAGGTAAAAGCGAAAGCTTGGCTAAGCAAGAGTCGATGGAAATCATCGAAAAACTTGAAACACAAACTAGCTATAGCCAGTGTAGTCCGAAAAAAGTTGGTGATTTATCGTCTATGATTAATGAATTGATTCAACAAGGAGTGTAACAAAAATGGGCATGATTCAAAGTGCAATCGGTGGCCTCAAAAGGATGTTTGGGGTAAGAGAACTCACCGAAAACTATACCTTCGTTAAAAATTACGGTAAAGACGTGATTCATAGCGAACTACAGACTAAATCTGCTGGAAAGAAACCACTAACGGGCGACCCTATACAATTGCAGTCCACTTATAGCGTGTTTAAAAAGCTTTGCATAACCTATGTGGTGGTAGCCGCGCTTGCTATATTGTATTCGCTCTATAATTTTGTCCATCATGCGTCTATTCCGGGATTACTAAGTCTTTGTTTTAGCGCATTATGCTTGTCCTTGGCTTTTCGTTATCACTTTTGGATGTTTCAAATCAGACAGCGCCAGTTAGGATGCAGCCTTAAAGAATGGTTCACGGCCACTATGGGTAAAGGAGCTTAATCATGTCATTCATTTCATTAGGCTTACCCACTTGGTATGACCAATCGGTAATTTTATTAAACCAAGTAATTGGTTCGGCTCAGCACATGGTAGACCCAAGCATTCCAGGTCCTGGCGAAACCGATGCTAATGGCAACCTAGTGCCATTGCCGCTATTTGCCTCCATGATGTTGTATTTTAACCAAGCGCTATTAGGCGCAGGTACCATATTATTTGCCATTATGGTATTTATCGGCACCATGAACACAGCATCCGATGGCCAAATGTTAGGTAAAAGCTGGCATTCCATGTGGACCCCCATTCGACTGATTTTTGGTTTATTATTTGTGGTCCCATTACAATCAGGCCTATGTATAGGCCAAAAAATTGTGCTATATGCCATTTTACTCGGTATTAATATGGGGACCACCGTTTGGCAGCAAACAATTAATCAAATATTCAATAATAGCGCTCAACCGCCCATTCCCACTTATTTGAATAACAGTATTACTCAAATGGTTGAGTCTGTGTTTTTAATGCAAGCCGTGCAACAAATTGCAGGGCACTTGCCGAATCAGCCTCAAGGTCAGATCGTAATTCCAATCAATAGTACATATTATCTTCCTGGTTCTGGCCAAACTCCAACCGTACCTAACTTCGTAATCAACCAAATTTCTAATCAAATGGCTGGAGATAACGGAATTTGTGTAAATTTATATAATGGCCTTAAAGCAGCCTGTGGTAATTCCGTAAGTGCTATATTAAACGGCAATATTCAAATAGGTCAGCCTAGCCTTTATAGTGGCGTTAAATACTATTTCTATATTGGTAATAACTTTCAAAATCTTGGCAGCACTATTCCTTCGCCAGGCAATAGCTTCGTGAACACTAATGCAGGGACCAGCAATAGCTTCAACCCTCCCCCAGCGGCACCAAGTTGGGCTGATGGTTCTATTAATGTCCAAGGCCAATATACGTTTACATTCCCAGCAGCTCCAGGCAGCACTCCGAATTCTAACGGCCAATCTCAGCCTCCAAATTGTACTAACCCGCAAGCTAATATAGGAAATATTGGAGCCACTACCTATTGTCATATTCAGTCGCTGGTAAACAACTATGTGATACAACAAAATAGCTGCCAAAATCCGCCCTCAGGTCAATCTAGTTGTAGTATGCAAGCCATGGTACAGACCATATTAGATGCGGCCCAAGCTAATGTGGTGATCTCACAATTTGATAATGCTTTAGGTAATAGTGCCCCAGGAAGCCCATCAGCACCCGCTTATTCGCCATCAGATATTAATTCTGATACCAATACCGCGCAGCCCACGAATACAATGCAACCTAACGCTTATGGTGCGCCAGAAAATACTTATATCGACAAGAATTCACCAGCGCTAGATTCTCAAGGCAATCAGCTTGTCGATAGTAAAGGCAATAAGGTTTACCATGTCTTGTATAATTTAAATGATTATTGGATTCCAGGCACTTCAAGCAATCCTAACGCCAAAACCGTGCCTTATATTGATGTGCAGTTGAATAATAGTTGGTGGGAAGCTGGTAGCTCATATTTGGTCATTGATAATCAATTATCTCAATCCTTAGCCGAGCTTTGGGATCAATTGCAAACCATTATGAACACTGTGCAGACCACAGGTAGCCAAGGTGTGACCGCTAAAGGCGTATTTACCGCTTCCTATGGTATGCAAATGATTGAGGTAGGCTCTCAAGCCAGTACCGATACGGGTACCCCAGAAAATACGACCTGTGGTTTATATAACTATAATTTTATTCAAAATGGCGGGTTAGGACAAATTGGCCTACAAGACCCTAATGCCAATGGTTGGCCATTATTTAGTTGCTTATCTGACCAAATTCGTGGAACTGATTTCCTTTATGCAAATACTACAGTTCAAACAAATGATGTCCCCCCCTCAAACTGGATGCAACTGATTGATCCTTACAATCCTCTCAATACAGCTGGGTCAACTGCTGGTGGTTCCAGCCCTGGTGGAACATCCGGTTCAGGCGCAGGCACCCCTGTTCAAGAACCTCATATTGATACCCACGCCTATCCTAATTTATATAATCAGCTTAGCTATATACCTGCCAATTTACAGGGACCTATCGCTATTTTATTGACAGCGGCTCAAATGCAATATCAACAAAGCATTCAAAATGGCGGCACAGCTGATGATTCCATGTATGTGAATTTGTTGCCCTATTTACAAGGATTAATGAATGTTTTTGCAGCTAATGGAATGGTGCAACAAAGTGGAGTTGGCTCCGGTTTACCAGTAACCGCTGCATTAAATGAAATATTCAATGGCCTGTTAGGTTCAGATGCCAGCGACCCTGTGGCTTCTATTAATAGCGTTATGCAAGCAGTGTATAACTTAGGTTCTCCTCCTGCCACGCCTGGATTGGTGGCTAAACAGTTTAGCCTCATCCAACAAGCTCAAACTGCAGGTATAAGCATGATTATGGTGTGCATAACTTCACTAGAAGATATAGTCAACCACTATACCAACCAGTACCAAGCTCTCGAAAATCAAATGAATCAGTTTATGGCAGGTGGTATTGCGGCTGGAGTTACTGCAGGCCTTGGGGCAGCTCTTGCGGCCTTCTATCCAGCTCAAGGTCAAGCCATTGTGGCGGCAGCCGGTGTGACTGCAGATGTCTTAGGCTTGGTCATGCAGATCCAGACTATTAATGCGCTAACCAGCATTTCCATGACTCTAATGTGGCTACCTATAGTCATGTTTGTATTAACCTCGTTGTTTACTGCCGGCATACAATTTGCCTTAATAGTGCCTTTAACCCCTTATATCTTATTCTGGGCAGGCCAAATCGCTTGGTTACTGGGCGTATTAGAAGCCATCGTAGCGGCACCAATAGTAATGCTGGGCTTAGCTCATCCTGGTGGTCATGACTATATGGGACATAGTACTCCCGCGGTAAGAATGCTACTTGGCGTAGTATTTAGGCCTGTGCTCATGGTGATTGGTATGGTCACTGGTATTTTGCTAACTTACGTCGTTATCACCTTCTCAGCTCAAGGTTTCCATACTGTGGCGGCTAGCCTGTTAAACTCTGTACCACAAGATGACCAAATGGTACAAGGTATATTGGCTTGCTTGATGCTATTGGTTTACTGCTCCTTTATAGTTTTGGCCTTCAATAAATGCTTCTCTACTATTTATCTGATTCCAGATAAAGTAATGGAGTGGGTAGGTGGCCATCGTGGTGATCAAGCAGGGGCCCAAGACCTTCAACAAATGTCTAGTCAAGCTAGCCAAGCTGCTGGCCAAATGGCTCAAGCTGGCGATCAAGGGGCCAACAAAGATATTCAAGCGCATGAAAGTAAAGCTCAACAAACTTCACAATTCGACCAATCAGCTGTATCTACTAGTAAAAATAGCAGCATGAACTATGGTGAAGGCGCTGGTAAATCATTAAAAGGTAAGACCGATAGCATGAAAGGTGGAACAGACAGTTCAACTGGAGCGGGCGGTAATGATTAAGCTCAATAAAAGAAATAGGGAGATCACTATGTATAAAGTTAATCAAAAAGCTGGGCTTAGAATTATTGCTGCAACTTTTCTAATCATAACAGGAACAGCTTTAGCCGATTCAGCCTCAGTTTTCGATAGCAGCTCGAGTGCGCCTCAAGCAGCCCCAGCTGCTAACATTTCGAACTTTCCAGCTAATCAAACTCAAAGTTATCAAACCATGGAAAAACAACTGGTGCAAGCTCAACAAGGCTATGTGAATTCTAACTCACTTAATCCTACTAGTTACAATTTACCGGCAGCACCAAGCACTCTTCCCTCTAACTCGAATGTGAACAGCTAAGTGAGGGCTATCATGAAATTATTTAAAATCACTATTACAACCTTAGCCGTGAGCACATCTTTAATGACAGGCTTAGCTTATGCTAATTACGTAAATCCTTTCATTGATAATTCTTCTACTAATCAGGCCCCCACATCCGCGCCTGATAATGCTACTACTCCCCAGGCCAATCCTGCTCCAAGCCAGCCGGTATATGATTTTACCAAAAGGAACCCTGGGCTTAACCAACCCATTTCTTCCATTATGCCTAGTCCAACTGCTAATAATAGTGTGCCTGCCTCTACAACAATGGGGCCTGTGCCAAACCCTCCTTCTTCCCCGAATTTAGGGCCTGCCGGCACTCAACAGGCCCAAACTAATTCATTGCTTCAAGCCATTCAAGCTTTGGACGTAGACGTTAAGAATACTAATAAATTACAGATTACGAAATGGAACCAATCTATACAAAATCAAGCCCAAGCTAACGCTATGTTATTGCCCACTAATCTAAACTTCTTATGGGGACAAACTGCTTATCAAAATATGCAACAATTATTACCAGGAGCTAATAGTTCACAAGCTTTCTTGCAAAGCTCAACCACGGCTTATAGTCAGAGTCTTTGTGCTGGTTTAGGTGGATCTACTCAATCCTGTCAGCAGTCCAATCTTGGTAATCTCAGCAATTTAATGACACCACAAGCTATATCACAGTTTAGTCCCTCGGTATTAAGTTCGGCACAAAATCAAAATAGCCAGATTATCGATACTAGTTTTATTAATAGCTTGTTGGGGGCAGCTCAAACTAAGGCTGTACAAAATTCTCAAAGCAATCAATTAAGTATACTAACAGCCGCGCATTATACACTCTCTACTATCGCCACAAGCAATCAAGCCGATGCAGCAGATGGTATTGATAGCCCTATGAACATCCTTAATTCTGCAGTAAGTGCTCCACTTAGTAATGCTACTGACCCAGATTCTGGCCAGACCTGGTTCCAACAGTTGTCAGTAGCTTCAACTCCGCAATTGTTACGTTCGGTTGCAATCATGTTGGCCTTAAATAATTATCTGCAATATCAGAACCTAAAAGCGGCGCAAAACCAACAATTATTACAAGCTGCGCAATTAGTAGAGGAAGTCAGGGTGGAACAAGCTATAGCGCAGTTAGATACAAACCAATCAGCGCGCCAATCTGATGCTTTGTTACAAATTGGTAGTATGTTACAAAAGAATGGCAAGCACTAGCAGAGCTTTAAGGTATAATTTAGTACATAAAAATAGATAGTAAATGGTGGGTTATGGTAAGTGAAATAGATCATCGAAAAAATAATTTTGCTGCACTCGAGCCTCATACCCAGGAAGGCGTGCTGCAGAAAATTGACTTGCTTAGTGCCAAGTTTCCACGCATTTATGCTTTATTTCGGAAATTAGCCAATACGCTTAAAAAATCCGCCTCAAAAGAACAGCGCCAACAACGCTATGATGCTTTCTTAGAGGATAATCCTTATCTAAAAGAAGACGCCCAATGGCTCAACGGTAATTTATATCGTCCTAATGATGCTCAGCCAGACCCATTTAATCAAACCAATAGTAATTCGCTAGACCATCATAACTATGTCACCGTAGTGGCAGATAGGGCTGATACTACTCCAAATGAGCCGGTTACTATTCCCATTGATGATTTGATTATGCAGTTAGAGCAATTAACTGCTGAAATACCAGATTAAGGACAATAAATATGAACGCGTCTAAAACCAATCAAAATCCTCTTAGTCAAGATATGAACGCTACTAAGCCTAATCAAAATCCTCCTAGCCAAGAAGACATGGCTACAGCTTTATTACAAATTAAAAATTATTTGCGGCCTTTATTATTACAGAGAAACTTCGAAGTGTCTGAAATTGAGGAAGCTGAAGCGCTATTAAAAAAAATGAATGAGGCTATGGCTGCCAAGGCCCCTATTGATGATACAGACAATCAAAAAATTGCCGAAATTTATCCAAAAATCAAACGCTTAGCTGAACTCGGTGAAAATTATCATACTCAACAAAGAGCTACTGACAACAAAGGAAGAAAACAATTTAATACTTCTATCTTAGTGTTACCTAGCGCAGATGGTAAAAAGATAGTGACCCATATTGCCTATCCACTATTCGCGCCTACAGGCTCAAGTTTTTTTAATCCGCTTGGCCTTACTAGCCTTGAAATCAAAGCCGCTGCCAGTGAAGCTGCCAAAATTTTAGGCTTGAATTTTAAAAGTGATCTTTTGGGCAAGAAAATTGCTGCTTGGAATCTAGATGGCTCTGGATTGAGTCGTGAGCAAAATATTGCTTATTACAAACTTATAGCAGAGGGCTTAAAAGCCAAAGGACTGCCAGCTTATGTAGGTGATTATTGGCGAGATAAAGCTACAGGTCTAGCAGAAGAAGCTCAATCCAAAATTAAATTGGAACAGGCTCCACAAGTCGATAAATACCTCATAAAAGACAACTCAATTCAAGCGATTGATCCTGCTACAAATAAAGGCATTGGTCGTGCAGAGGCATTTACCACTAAGCTTGATCCCTCAGTGACTCTTGCTGACGGCTCAAAAGGGATTCTAAGCAAGCTTGGCTGGAACTATGAAGTCAAGGGCGATGTTCTTACTCTAACTAGTAATGCCAATGCTCCTGTCCCGCTTACAGCCGTGGCGAGCGCTTTACAAGGCGCATCAAAGGACTCAGTAGAAATGATGATAAATGCTAAGGGCTCTGAGCTGGCCCCTGCTGCCCCAGTGCCCCCAATTCCAAGCACGCGCCCTACAGATGAAGAAACCGGTTCCTTAACTCGTTAATAGAGAGAAATTTTATGGCGAATAATTCATTAGAAGTTGTAAAACTACGCAGCGAATTTTATAAAGATAATTTTCGCCGCATGGTGTGGGTGCTATTAATTAGCTTAGTGCTGAATATAATTTTAGCTTGCAGCTTAATATTTTTCAGCCATCAAACCCCTCGCAGCTATTTTTTCGCCACCACTTCTGATGGGCGGTTAATTCCAGTGGCGCCTCTATCAAGCCCTAATATGTCTGATGTTGCGGTTACCAACTGGGTAAGCAATAACTTACCTCAAGTATATGCCTTAGATTTCGTGCATTATCGTACTCAGTTGCAAGCTATGGAAGGTATTTTCACTCCCTTTGGCTGGCAGCAATTTATGCAGGCTTTTGCTCCATTCTTAAACAATATAGTGACCCAGCAGTTGGTGACTAATGCCACCCTCACCAATGTGCCTATTATCGTGCAAAAAGGCCTGATTAATGGGGTATATAGTTGGCAAGTTCAAGTGCCTTTACTCATTTCATCGCAAAAAGCTGGCCAACAGTCTACGCAAAACGTAATCGTGCGCATGATAGTACAACGAGCAAATAATATTGCTTCTCAACAATTATTGGGCATTTCACAAATTGTCCAACAAAACCAAGGATCTTAAGGAGCATTATGGCACTTGATATCCCTGGTATTATGGTTGAACTGGCTGCAAAACATAATAAAACTTTTATGTATCGAGGCTCGCCTCTGCCTTTAGAAAAAGTGTTTGCTTATGATGGCGCCTTACACGTCTTTATACATCGGGCCAATTTGCTCAGCGACTTTTTATTTGGCGAATCACTTCATACCTCTGAAATGGATGATCCAGAGGCTTTAAGTGGGCAAAGGGTGGTGATTTCAGCACAGCAACGTTCTTTTGAGTTAGTAATGTTACTTTATGATGTGTTAGAGGAATTAGTGGTGACCTCAAATGGAAATGAAATAATTCTGGCCTAAGGAAAATAAGATGGAAGTCAGTATGAAAAATAAACCTTTGATTAGTTTGTTGCTCTTTTTTGGCTTAAGCTTAGGCCTAGTTCAACAAGCATTGGCAAATGCCCATATTTATATCGGCATAACAAATGATTCAAGCCAACCTGTATATGCAACATTAGTGGGACAAAATGTGTCTTCTAATAGCTCGAACGCTGTTATTGCTCCAGGCCAACGCTTTGAATTCGATTTAGATGACAATGACACGAACCCAAACTCTGCCATGATCAATGGCTTAAATGGAGCATCACTTTATTATTATCATAATGGCGGCGACCCTAATATCACTAGCCCTAGCGTTATAACAAATCAACAATCAGGCAGTCAAAGCTGTTCGTTTGGTGGGTCATGGGTATTTGATGTAATACAGGCAAATGGCTATAAAAGACCGCTGGGTGCCTGCCCTCAAGACATGAACGGAGGCCCTTACTCTGGAATGTGCTTAGGTAATGTTAATGTGAATTTATCATCGCCTTGTGATGCCAACCCAGGCATCCACTTTGAAACTGAGATCCCTCCAGATTCGTTGCCTTTAAGAAGTACTCCTGATTAATCTTACGTATAGGGATAAAGGCTTATAGGCCTTTATCCACGACTTCACGATAAACGATCCCTATAGCATTGAAAAATAATGGCATAGACCAAATTAGGCCTATTCCTGCTAAACATGCACCTAATAAGTTAATTATCGATAAGATAAGCACTAAAACAAAAATTTTCCAGAAATGTGGCCTAACCAATTTAACTGAGCGCCCAAGAGACGCTAATAAGGAATAATTCTTATCAAGGGCTAATTGGAAACTAAAAACAAATAGGCACTCAATACTTAATATTAGGAACATTAAGCCTATAAAACTCAGTTTAACTAGCACTGGGCTATGCAAATTGAGTTTAGCCATTATCAAAACTATACCTAACATCACTATGGCTAAGGGAATAAAAACAATTAGATCAATGATATAGCCCATAAAGGCTAATTTAGGCAACTTTCTGAAGTATTTTAACCCGTCAAAATAGCCTACTGTTTGATGGCGAGCGCGCTTAAGTCCTATCATTAACAAGCCAGCAAAAAATCCTAGCAAGGCAAGATCATGAATAAAGGGTGACAGGATGGCATAGCTTAATGCGAGATAATGGTTAGAAGAATTATCAAGATTAAAAGCGCCCAAAATAATAAAAGTAACTAATCCCACAAAAAACATAAATAACGATGTTAATAAAATGGGCAGTTTTGTGCCATGCACCAGGTGCCAAGCTTCTTTTATCGTTGCTCTAATAGACAATGGCGCATTGGTTATCGAAGTTTCCATATTATTTTCCTTAAAGATTATGTCTGTGTGATTATACACCACTATTTAATTTACAGCTAAAGGCCTTCTAATTGATCTAGATCAATTTCAAGCGCGCTGAAAAATGCCATGATTAACATATCTAGGATTGCGTCTAACATATTTAGGAGGGTTTATGCATACTGATTGGTTGATTGTAGCTAATGCGAGCAATGCCCGCATATTCTTAATTCAAAAAGAAATTGGAAAACCCAGACAATTAATATTACTTCAAAACATCGAGCACCCTGCCAGCCGATTGCATAATCGAGAACTCGCCACAGATAAAGCTGGGGTTTATCGAACCAACAAGGTTACTGGAGGCGGGCATTCCCAAGATTATGATCCTAAATCAATTGAAATGAACAAATTTGCTAAAGAGGTAGCACAGATCATTGATCATGCTCGTACCTTAAATCGATTTAATCGGCTTTTTATCACTTCTAGCCCCCATTTTTATGGCTTATTAGAAAAAAACATGACCGGATCAATTAAAGATTTGATCAAAAAAGTAGTATTAAAAGATTATACCTGCGTTATCCCACGCGACTTACAAAGACTACTGTTTAGTAACAATGTGAAAGTACCTTCTTAATCCCTGAACTCAATGGAGTAAGTTCATGCAATTATTTGACAATCGATTTCATGCTGGCAAAATGTTAGCAGATTTATTAAGTTCTTACGCCGATGACCCACAAGCTTTAGTATTAGCATTACCTCGCGGCGGGGTCCCAGTGGCTTTTGAAGTCGCCAAAAAACTTCATTTAGCTATGGATGTCTGGCTCGTTCGAAAGCTTGGCCTTCCTAAACAAAAAGAACTAGCCATAGGCGCTATTTCATTAGGGTATGTGAAAGTTTTCAATGAGCTATTAATCAAACAGTTTCAAGTCAGCCCACAAGAAATTAGCCAGGTTGTAGCACAAGAAGAAGTTGAATTAGAACGGCGTAATCGACGCTATCGCGACAGTAAACCCATTCCAAGATTATCCAAACAAACGCTTATTTTAGTAGATGATGGGGTAGCAACTGGCGCCACTATGAAAGCGGCAGTTATAGCGCTTCGTAAATTTAATCCAAAAAAAATAGTGGTGGCGGTGCCGGTAGGCTCTATTGATGCTTGCCAAGAGCTTGATAAGGAAGCGGATGAATTGGTTTGTATTTATACCCCAGAACCCTTTCTTGGGGTTGGAACTTGGTACCAAGATTTCACTCAAGTAAATGATCAAGTGGTAACTGGGCTATTAAAAAAGGCTGAGGCTTTAAAAAAATCCATAACGAACAAAGAACAAGAATACGTATAAGGATCTTTGCCATGAGTGGTTATCATAAGCTGCTAGAACTTATCTCAAATAAAGCCATTCCTATAAAAAATGGCACATCTCGATATGATGCATTATTAGATAAAATTGGCGATTCGAGATTTGTGTTATTAGGCGAGGCTAGTCATGGCAGCCATGAATTTTATCAAGCCCGTTCAGAAATAACCGAAAGGCTCATCTCTGAAAAAGGATTTATGGCAGTAGCTATTGAAGGCGACTGCCCAGACACTCATAAAATCCATAAATATATTCAGGGCCATGGCTGTCCAAATCAATGGGAAAACTCCTTAGAAGGGTTTAAGCGTTTCCCTACTTGGATGTGGCGTAATACTACCATGTTGCCATTTTTAACCTGGTTACGTCATTATAATGATGATTTGCCCAAGCGTGCCAAAATAGGTATGTATGGTTTGGATATATACAGCCTTGATGCTTCTATCAAAGCAGTGATTCGTTATTTACAACATCGCGATTTACCTGCGGCAAATAGAGCAAAACAACGTTATAGTAATTTAATCCATGGCAATAATCATAATGCCCAAAATTATGGCTATTTAGTCAATAATGGCCTTAAAAGATCTTGCACTAAAGAGGTTGATGATCAATTGCTTGAACTACAATGTCATGGACATTTTTTTACCGCTTCTGGCAGTTTAAGTGCAAAAGATAATTATTTTTATGCGGTACAAAATGCTCGATTGATCAAAAATGCCGAGCGTTATTACCGCGCCATTTTCGAGAGTAATGTCTCCTCATGGAACTTACGTGATAACCATATGGCAGAATCCTTTAATGCTCTTGCTGCATACCTAGCAGAAAAACATAACAAGCCTGCTAAAATAGTGGTTTGGGCCCATAATTCTCATATTGGAGATGCCAGGGCCACTGAAATGAGCGAGCGAGGAGAGATTAATCTTGGTCAATTGCTTCGTGAACAATATGGCTCAGCCGTTTATAGTGTTGGCTTTTCAACATATAGCGGTACTGTAACCGCCGCTTCAGAATGGGACGCTCCGCCAGAATGCAAAGAAATCAGAGACGGGCTTCCAAGTAGTTACGAACACATATTTCATAACACCAAGCACAGTAATTTTTTGCTTGATCTCAATGACTTAGAGCTGGAGAATTATCTGCGTTACCCACGCTTACAAAGAGCAATTGGCGTAATTTATAGCGCTGAAACCGAACGAAACAGCCATTACTACTTTGCGAGGTTGCCTTATCAATTCGATAGCATTATTCATTTTGACGAAACCACGGCTGTAATCCCGCTTGAAGTCACGGTGAACTGGCAAAAAGAAGATTTATCTGAAACCTATCCTTCTGGTTTTTAATCGATAGTTTTTTCATAAAGGCGTTTGATATCTTTTAGAACAACATGTTTTTTTTGCACTCTTATCAACTGCTCGCAGTGAAATTTACTAAACAGTCGGCTTACAGTTTCCGTGCTTAAATGTAAATAGTTGCCAATATCATGGCGCGACATACTGAGATTATAACCAATATACGCACGGCCTATTTTTTTCAGTCGAGTCGAAATATCCAGTAAAAAGGCCGCTAGTTTTTGTTCAGCATGCTGGTGCTGAATCAGCAGGGCTTGAGTTCTGGCTAGTAACTTTTGACTTAATAAACTCATTAGTTTTTTCTGAAGCGTAATATGGGAGTGGCTAAGCTTTTCAAAATCATCTAACTTAATGGCACAAAGTGTACTAGATTCTAGCGCCACTAAATTGCAACAATGCTTATGTGAAACCCCCAAGCAATCCAAACCAATAATATCTCCTGGCAAATAAAAATCTGCCACTTGTTCATGGCCATCTTCGGTCATTTTGGTATGTTTAAGTGAGCCTGACTTTACCACATAAAGGTAATCTAAAGGGGTATCTGCTTTTGCTACTATATCATCAGCTTGTAAACTAAATTGTTTTTTATTGACATGCTCAGTTTTAGCCATAGCGAAATGTGCCAAACAAGCTGAGGCTAAACCACAATATTCACAGGCCGTACCTACTTTACAATGGCCAACATCATTAACCATGCTGTTTCTCCAGCTGGAATGTTAATTTTCCTTAATTAAAGTGATATTTATTGTTAAAAAATGGCGATAACATTCATAATTGTAGCAGCGAAGATCATGCAAGCCTAGCCCGTCATAGTTTTTACAGTAATAGTTTTTAACTACATTGATAACACTGGGCCTCAATTTAAGCTAAAGTGGGTGAGCCACTGCGATCGACATCAGAGCTACTGGAGCTATTATTATTCAAATTCAACCGCCTCTGTAATAAGGGACTTAATAGTGGAGTTGAGCTTGCATCATATAGTGTTATTGGAGCAGCACTGGGCTCTGTTCCTTCTGCCATTTTTGGCACCGATAATGTAGTAAGGTTGTTAAGTTTTGGTATTGCAGACGCAATAGCAAAAGTAGCTTCACCCATTTCAATTGCAGCAAATGCGTTAGGCGGGGAGGTTAAACTAACCGGCGAACGCACGAAAGAAACATATGAAGCTTCCTCTACTCTAGCCGCAGGTGAGAAAAGACCAAACTCATCAAATTCCATGAGCTCATCCATATAATGGTTGGTTTTAGCATCTTGCATATAACGTGGTACTAGCTCTAAAAGTGATAACCCATAAGATAATAAAAATATTACCAATGTCGTTATAGCTGAGGCCGTGCTTGATTTTTCATAGCAGCCCGAGGATATAAGCCACTGATCAAGGCACAAAGCGGTATAAATTGTCCACAATGATTCGCCTAAAGCTTTGGTTATGGCCCCACACTTGCTAGGCTCAGGCTTAGCGACTAATCCAGCCCGAGTGATAAAGCTATCTTCATAGACCTGATGTTTAATCTGTTGCCATAGTTCATCGCGGCAACCTTGAATACCTGAAATTACCGCTCCAGTTTGCAGGGCAGCAAAGCCAAGTCGGTACTGGTTTTCTGAATCAAATAAAGGCAATAAGGGGCTTACGGCCGTTAAGGCTAGGGTCGCGCCATATACTCCATAATTGATAGCAGGCAAAATAAAGCTCGTTGGTTTAATTCTCTTCCAAATATAATCATCCTGTTCGAGTGTTTTCACTCGCTCTTCGATTTTACGTTTTAATGCTATTTCGGCAACCATTGCAGTGGTGATTCTACTGCCAGAAGCTTCATGTTCGGTAAAATCTACATGCGGGTTGGTTAATCTTTTTAGCGTGTTAAATAATTTTTTATTGATATTTTGACTGCAAATTCTTGCTATCGCAGCGGAAACATTAATGGCGACTTGAGTGAAATTCTTAACCATGGGATTACGGGCCATCGCTGGAGAAGTTTCGGTTAGTACCTGTGACACCGTGCTGGAGAACAGGCTGCCTTCTAGCGCGTGGTTAATGTCACCAAAAAAAGCAAAATGCCTAAGTTTATCCCAATACACAAACTTAGTTTTTTCATAAAGCTTACTGATAATTTCATTGTCAGGTCTTATGCGTCTCAGTTGTTCTAATTCCTCCTCGCCTAAATCAAATAAGCGCATGTTAGGAGATATCTTTCGGCTATCAAGATCATTGACTGTGCGCAAATATCCAGTGTACACGTCCCAACTCAATAAACCTGTGTAAAAAGCCACTAAACCAATTAGGATAGTATTATTAAGCCAATCTTCGGCGAGGAAGGGATACTCTTGTTTATTGCCATTAATAAAACCTAATACTTGAGCGTATACCGCAAGACTACAGGTCGGGGCCCGTAAAAACACCCTAACCATAGTCTCGATAGTCATGCTTTTTATTTTATTATTATTAAATTCTTTAAGTTCTTCTTTCAGTTCCATGGGCATTGGCATAAACTGACTTCCTTATCAGTTAATTCAATTTATTTATAGCAATCAACATGGATTATATTATTTATTTTTGCTGTAATCCAAATAAACCTACTATAATTTCTTGGCAAAAAACATGGCTTAACAGCCATAATCCAATACAAAAAACGTTGCGATTGAATAGATTTATGCTAATATTCGCGCCAGATCTTCTAAGTTGTTATTTTGTCACTCGAGAGGTTTAGCCACTGTGTCCAAACTTAAAACTGCTCTTATAACTGCTATTACATTGGGATCCGCGCTATTACTAAGCGGCTGTAAAATGGCCATTTTGAACCCAATGGGCCCGATTGCCGCCGAAGAAAAACACCTAATGATCACCGCTGTATTGTTGATGCTAATTGTGGTCATTCCTACGATTATTCTGACTTGCGTTATTTCTTATAAATACCGTGCCTCCAATACCAAAGCAAAATACCGCCCAGACTTTACTCACAGTAATAAGCTTGAAGCCATATGGTGGGGTATTCCCATCGCCATTATCGCGGTATTAGGGACCATTACCTGGAAAACCTCTCATTCTCTAGATCCATATAAACCCCTTGATTCGAAAGTAGCCCCGATCACTATTCAGGTAGTGTCTTTAGAATGGAGATGGTTGTTTATCTATCCGCAACAACACATTGCGACCATGAACTTCGTTGAGTTCCCAGCCAATACTCCTGTGGACTTTGAAATTACCTCAGATGCGCCAATGAATTCCTTTATGATTCAACAGCTTGCAGGCCAAATCTACGCGATGGCTGGCATGCAAACTAAGCTGCATTTGTTAGCCACGACTCCAGGCGACTACTATGGAAGATCGGTTAGCTTTAGTGGAGATGGCTTTGCTAATATGCAGTTCACGGCAAGAGCCGCACCATCACAAACGGCCTTTAACCAATGGGTGAAGTCCGTACAACAATCCCCTAACAAACTTACCTTGGATAGCTATAACAAGTTAGTTCCAGCCTCAAGCGACACCAGCACGATTTACTACTCCACAGTAGTAGATGGCTTATTCAATACCATTATGATGAAATACATGATGCCTGTGCCACCTGTAGTTCCTCCGGCTAAAGGCACTCAACAAAATCAATATAATAGTGATCGGAATTATAACCATCATAAAGACCTGATTAACCCCAAAACCAATAAATTAATTAAAGGCTAAGCGACATGTTAGAACACTTACTATTTGGGAAATTAACCTTAGACTCCATTCCATTCCATAACCCTATTATTATGGGCGCCGGCGCTTTAATGGGCCTTATAGCTCTTTCGGTATTAGGCGCGCTCACTTACTTTAAAAAATGGAAATGGTTATGGACTGAGTGGCTCACGTCAGTAGACCATAAAAAAATTGGTATTATGTACATTATTTTGGCCTTTGTGATGCTGCTACGCGGCTTCTCTGACGCCATTATGATGCGCGCCCAACAAGCTATTGCCGTTGGCAGCCATCTGGGATATTTACCCCCAGCGCATTATGACCAAGTGTTTACTGCCCATGGCGTGATCATGATTTTCTTTATGGCGATGGCCTTTGTATTTGGCGTCGTGAACTACATCGTGCCATTACAAATTGGTGCTCGCGATGTGGCTTACCCTTATTTGAACTCATTAAGCTTTTGGTTAACCGTCGCTGGTGCCATGCTGGTAAACATTTCTTTAGTTATCGGTGACTTTGCTGCTACCGGTTGGCTGGCTTATCCTCCATTATCTGAGCTGGCTTACAGCCCAGGCGTGGGAGTGGATTATTATCTATGGGCCCTAACCTTGTCTGGAGTCGGAACCTTAATTGGCGGTATTAATATCTTTGTTACCATAATCAAAATGCGCTGCCCTGGCATGACCTTGATGAAGATGCCTTTATTCACCTGGTCTTCATTATGCGCGATGATTTTGGTTATCGTATCCTTCCCTATTCTTAACATTACTTTGGGCATGTTGTTCTTTGACCGCTTCTTTGGCACCCATTTCTTTACCTCAGGCTTTGGCGGAAATGCCATGATGTACATTAACTTGATCTGGACCTGGGGCCATCCTGAGGTTTATATCTTGGTATTGCCGGCTTTTGGTATTTATTCCGAAGTCGTCGCAACATTCTGTAAAAAACAAATTTTCGGTTATGTCGCGATGGTTTGGGCAACAGCCGCGATTACCATTTTAGCGTTTACCGTATGGTTACATCACTTCTTTACCATGGGCGCAGGGGCTGACGTAAACGCCTTCTTTGGTATCGCTACCATGATTATTTCCATTCCAACCGGAGTGAAAGTATTTAACTGGTTAGCTACCATGTATGGCGGACGTATTACCTTCTCATTGCCTATGATGTGGACTATTGCCTTTTTGGTTACCTTTACCGTCGGAGGCATGACTGGAGTATTGATGTCTGTACCAGGCGTGGATTTCTTATTACATAACAGCGTATTCTTAGTGGCCCACTTTCATAACACCATTATCGGTGGCGTGGTATTTGGCCTATTCGCTGGCTTCTACTACTGGTTCCCTAAAGCCTTTGGTTTCAAACTACATGAAGGCTTAGGCAAATGTGCATTTTGGTGTTGGGTAATTGGATTCTATGTAGCCTTTATGCCATTGTACGCATTAGGTTTAATGGGAATGACTCGCCGTATTAACCACTATTCATTAGCCAGTGGTTTTCATCCCTACTTAATTATTGCAGCAGTAGGCGTGGCGATAATATTTGCGGGTATCATTTTCCAAGCTATTCAGGTGTTTTACAGCATTAAACATCGCGCTGAATTAAAATGCGGTAATGACCCATGGGATGCTCGTACCCTAGAGTGGTCTATTCCTTCTCCGCCCCCATTCTATAACTTTGCCCAAACCCCAGTGGTTCATAGCAGAGAGCCGTTCTGGGACGCTAAACAAGAAGCTTTACAAACCGGCCCAGTCGCTAAAGCCCCTCACTACACCGACATTCATATGCCACGCAATACCTCAATGGGCTTTTTGATCGGGGTGATTGGTGGAGTATTTGGGTTTGCTATGGTTTGGGAAATGCCATTATTAGCTGCAGTTTCTGGTATAGCAGTCCTTGGCTTAGTGGTCGCTCGTACCTTTAATTTCAATATTGATTACTATGTTACAGCCGCAGAAGTGGAACAGACCGAAGCCGCTATTTTACGTGGAGCAAAATAATGACAACAGAAACTTTACATCACGATGATTCTAGCTCCAAAGTGATCTTGGGCTTTTGGACCTATATCTTAACTGACTTTATTATGTTCGCAGGCTTATTCGCTACCTACATCGTACTGAGAAATAATACCTATGGCAGCATTGGCATTGGCCAAGTTGCCACCTTGCATTACGTATTAGTTCAGACCTTGTTTTTATTAGCCGCCAACTTTGCTTTTGGTCTGTGTTTGGTTGCCGCGCATAAAGCTAGCAAAACTGGCATTATGTTGTTCCTTGCTGTCACTGCAGTATTGGCTTTAGGCTTTTTGCGATTAGAGCAACATCAGTTTTGCACTTTAATTGCCAATGGCTATACCTGGCAAACCAGTGCGTTCTTATCCGCTTTTTATAGCCTGTTAAGCATTCATGGTATCCATGTGATTGTCGCTTTAATCTGGATGGCTATAGTAGCAATACAAATTGCTATGCAGGGTTTCACTACCACTATGAGAACCCGTTTGACCTGCTTAGGCTTATTCTGGAACTTTATTAGCATGGTATGGATCTTTATTTTCCTAATCGTGTATCTAATGGGAGCAATTTAATGTCAACTCATCACATCGCTGACGCGCAGCCTGAAACTGCTAAAAGCCTATTAAAGTCTTATATCATCGGCTTTGTACTCTCTATTATCTTAGCCGTCGCAGCCTATATGGTTGTGGAAAAACAAATGTTTAATGGCCAAAGCTTATACTTCGCTTTAGCTGTGCTTGGCTTAGTATTATTGTTTGTTCAAGTGGTATTTTTCTTGCGCTTAAACGCTCGATCCGAAGATGCGAAATGGAACCTGATTTGCTTTATTTTCAGCATCATTATTATCGGAATCGTCGTAACCGGTTCATTGTGGATTATGTATAACCTCAATTACTTTATGATGCATTAACCTAACTCATGAAATTTTTATCTATTGTAAAGCCAGGGATTATTTTCGGTAATATCGTTACGGTCTCTGGCGGATTCTTTTTAGCTTCTCATCAACATTTTAATTTCTGGTTATATCTAGCTACCCTAGTAGGAATGGCTTTAGTCATTGCCTGCGGTTGTGTGTTTAACAATGTGATTGATCGCGATATTGATTCTGTGATGGAACGCACTCAAAACCGAGTCATGGTAAAAGGCCTTATTCCTGGCAAAATTGCCATCGTTTACGCCATATTACTCGGTATTGCGGGACTGATCTTGTTATATTGGCAAACCAACCTCCTAACCACCTTAATTTCAGCCATAGGCTTATTTGTGTATGTCGTGGCTTATACCCTATTTACCAAACGCCAATCAAAGTATGGCACGCTTATAGGCGGTATTGCAGGCGCTGTGCCTCCCGTGGTGGGTTATTGCGCGGTTACCAATCAATTTGATGCCGGCGCCATTATCTTGTTTTTGATCTTATTACTCTGGCAAATGCCGCATTTTTATGCCATTTCCATCTTTAGGCTCAAAGACTTTTCAGCAGCTTGCATCCCAGTATTACCCGCTATTAAAAACATCCGCTATACCAAAATCAGCATGCTGGTTTATGTGGTATTGTTTACCATAGCATCCTTATTACCTACTGTGTTTGGCTATGCAGGCTGGGCCTATGGCATTGCAGCCTTAGGGTTAGGTTTATACTGGCTCTATATTGGCATCAAAGGCTTTAACTCAGCTGATGACCAAAAATGGTCAAGAAAGATGTTTGGGATTTCCATTTTGATTATTACTATTTTGTCGATGATGATGCTGGTGAGCATATAGCAAAAATATAATTATCGCCCAGAGTACTTCATGCCAAACTACAAGCAAACCTATTAAATTACCCGGCTAAAGCCTGCTAATTAACCAAAATATAAGAATTACTAAACCCTTATAAAGATCGGGCTGCTGCTATTTCTTTATCACTTGACGTTGCCTCAGCAGTCATGGCTGTAAGAACGGTGGTAGAAAATTTAGCTGAAGTTATAGCGATAGCTTTATCTTGCTCAAGATATGTCAGAAGTGTGTTAGTCAATCCAATTAAATAATTCATTGGTGAGTGAAATGCAGCACCTGTCATACTAGCAATTAATTTATCGGTTGCTTCATTATCAAACCTCTTCTGTAAACTTTTAAAACATAAATTGTCATAACAGCTTAAATTATCAATAATCCATGTTGCTATAGCTTTACCCTTTTCCGCACGAGTTGAAAGCGCCGACGATATTTTATTCGCCTCATCACAAATTAGTTTAGCTTTAGGATCTAATGCTACCAATAGTGAATTTTCTCCATCAAATTCCATTCCCATTTTTGGGCTATGATTAAAAAACACATTCAAATCATTAACAGCTTTATTATAACTTCTGTAAGGAGTAAGTTCAGGGCCTGCGACTGTAACTTCTTTTCCTACCGTCAAAGCTTCATCATTACGCTGTACAAGATGATAAGGATGCATAATCATAAAATAATTGTACTCGAAAGGCTTAATAGAAGCTGCTTTAAGTGCAGTAGCGAACTTAGGGCCTAATAATTCATCTAATTTCGCTTTAAACCCCTCTGCAGTGGGGTAAAATTTTTGATTACCATAAATGTTAAATAAGATATCAGGAGAATCTAACCATTTAATTTCTTCAATAAGCGCTTCAATATTAACTGAATTCACCATTACATGGGCGATAGAAGTTTTAGTCTTTTTGTCTGAAAACACAAAAATTAAACAGGTTTCAATTCCTTCTGTATAAACTCCTTCAATCTCGGCAGGGGTTTTATCATGTAACCTTACGATTGCGTTTTGATTGAGTGGGAAATAAACACCAGGTTTAGCAAACGCCATGTTAACGATCTCTTAGTAATAATTTTAGTTATTATAATGAAAGCCTAATAAATATCAAAATTTAGCCAACAATTAACTTTTATTAATGACCTTGATTGGGAATTGATAAAAATATATTGCTCATATTTTGTAAAAATATGGAATCACGAATGTAGTAATATCTAGCACAATATTTGTATAGAATACTGCACAGTTTGAATTGCTATCATTACTTTAGGGCAGATATAAGTTGATAGAAATATTTTCCAAGAAGCTTGTAGAAAAGCTTGCTAAAAAATCTTTAGATTTCCATTGCCATGGTGTAGGTCGATTCGACTTTACTGAAATTATCGATATTCAGCTGCAAGAAATCGAGCATATTCTTGCCTCACGCCATCACAAAAGTATCCTCACTCTCTATTTGCCTAAGCCTAACTTTGATGATTTTCTTTTCTTAATGGAAATATATTCCAGAGGAAAAAAAGCTGGCCGCTTCAAACATATTGTAGGGATTGGATTAGAAGGCCCCTTACTGGCTAGCCATGGTGGCACGCCTGAAACTGGTGTTTGGAATCCTAGTAAATATCACTGGAAAAAATTCGCTGAGCTAGGCAAAAAAGGCCTTGTCTACGTTATTTTTTCACCTGATGCTCCTTTAGATAAACATGTTTCAAGCACATTATTTACTCCTGCTCCATCGGTCTCTTGGATAGCCGAGACTTTATTAGATGGTGGAGTCTTACCTAACCCAGGCCATTTTTTAAAAAATGATCCTCTAGCAAGCGCCAAAGCTCTACAATCTATTTTTGATGTAGTGGCGGCTTGGGGTCAGGGAGCAATTGGTACTGATCACCTATTTAATGATATGCCACTTAACTTCAAGCATGCTTGGCGAACTAAAGCTGATAAAGAAAAAAGAGAAGTCGAACTTAAAGCCCAAAATATCGATTCTTGGACTGTGAGTAATCTTGAAGAAAAACTCGGGCCGGTTCCAGCCACGATTATTCGTAACGCTCACAAAGGTTTAGTAAAAATTGCTCAGAACTTTGACGGTGAACATGTTGATTTGGCCATTGTTAAAAAGGCTGTTGAGCTAATCGGTGATGAAAACATCATGATGATGACAGATTCTATCGAAAGCAAGCGCTTAGCAGGCCGCAATCTTCATATGATAGAAGGTTCCACCTTACTATATCAAGATGAAGGCATCGTCGCTGCCGGTAGTCAAGATGTGACTCGTCAAATTACTAATATGTTCTCTATCGGTTTGACTGCAACTCAGATTGAATTAATCTGCGGTGGTAATGCCGCCAACCTAATTACTCATCGTAATGAGATGCTCGATGCTCAAGCTTATTATATTTGATTGGGATGGGACTATAGTTGATTCTTTCAGTAAGATTTATGCTTGCAAGTTAGCGGTGGCTGCAAAATATAACTTACCTGCGCCAAGTGAAGCCATTTCAAGGGAAGTGCAAGGCATGGCCTTTGATAAGTCCATGCAATTATGCTTTCCAAACGCTGATGCCAGTACGCTTGTTAAGCTTAAGCAAGATTTCCATAACCTTATGCAGCTGCCAGAATATCAAGCTGAACTATTTGATGGCATTCAAGAAGTATTAATTGATCTTAAAGCCCGTAATTTTAAATTAGCCATTGCTACCTCTAAAGCTAGAGTTGAGCTTGATAAGGCTCTTGACTACCTGTGTCTAAAAGACACGTTTGATATTATTTGCTGTGGTGAAGAGTATGAAAATAAACCCAATTCAGCCATGTTAAATCATATTATGACTGAGTTAAGCATCAGCCCTCAAGAAAGCTTGATGATAGGCGATACATTAACTGACATTGAATTTGCTAATAATGCCAATATACAGATTATTTGTCCTACCTTTGGTGCACATACAAAAGCAACCCTAAAAGCTAAAAATCCCTATGCATTCATAAGTAAGTGGCAAGAGTTATATAATTTATTACCAGCGCTGATCTAATTGTAACCGGGGATTCGAACACCGGTTATCGTTAAATTTTCAGAAATTTGATCGAATTAGCGCATTAAAAGCTTACTTATTAAGAATTATTTACACCATGCGAAGCTAAATATTCTTTAGTTATATCAGTAAGTAGCTCCACTTTTTGGGTTTCGCTAGAATGGGGCACTAATCGATTTTGATCAAAGTATTTCCTATAAACTTCCGCTAAGGAGCCATTGATAGCAATTTTGAGCTGTTTACCAACAATGCTGTCAGCTCTTTCAACCATGCGACAGACCTCACGAAAGCCTCTTGCGATAATCTCATTTGCAGCCGGATCGCCGGTGAAATAACTTCTCAATAGTATCTCAGTAAACACCATATAAATATCTGCATGCGAGCCTTTAAAACAAGTTTCAGTAATTTTTTCTATTTTATTATTAAACTTGGACATCACATTCTGAGCAAGCTTAGACACCGGTATGTAGCCTTCTATAGCTTGAATAGTATGATGTATCGTTTCAACACCGAGCCAGTTTTCGCCTCCAAGGTCATACACTGGATATTTCCAGCCCCCAAGCTTTTTTAAAGTCATATTATGCATAAATGAAAGTGACGTACCTTTATCGGTTACAAGCGAAATCCCTTCTCCATTTTCAAAAGTCGATAAATAAGTAATTTGCCAATCAGGAATAACCATCACATCTTTAAAATACTTTCTGGCAAAGTGTTCAAACTTGTGGCGAGTATCTTCAAATTCAAAAGATTGCATGACTAGATTAAGCTTGGCTTGCTTTAAAATGCTTTGATCTTCGCTTGAACCTGGCAAGGCCTCAAAAATAGATTCTTGAATAAGTTGAATTAAACTACTACTGGTCTCTGCAAGATCTAATCCTGTATCAAATTCAGATGAACCTATAATCTTACCTTGAGAATTCTTTATGCAGGTAAAACGCTTATTATTAATAGACATTACACCTATTAATAGCTCCTCACTAGATTCAGGTCTAGACCGAGCTGACTTTTTTAAGTCTGTATCAGTTAACCCTAGAAGAATATCACTTACATCTATCCCAAAACCTTCAGCAAGATTAAGCGCCATAGGAATAGTAATGCTCATATTGCCATTGATGATCTTACTAATAGTTCCAGTTGAAATTTTACAACGCCTGGCCAATTCAGTGCTAGATAAGCCATTTTTATTCATTAAATTTCTGACATTATTCGCGATAATCGTTAAAACTTTATTTTTATCCATTACAAAAGCTGCCTTAACCTACTAGGTTTCCTAGTAAAGCATGTTAGTTGATTTAAATTTCTTTGTCCAAAAACACACTTTTTAACCAACCAAAAAATCATTTTTTGTTATTACGTTGATTTATAAAGATATTTTTTATTGTTCCGAAAAAAGAGTATCAGTATAAACTGAACTGTTGACACCATAGGCTTAAGCTTATATTATTCCTTTACTATCTTCCTAAAAGAATAAACAAAAGGAAATTTGAAAGGTAAATTATGAAAAGGACAATAAAAGTTATAGCTGAAATGGGAAGTGATGATCACAAAGCCTTATTACTTGAAATGCCACAAGATATGATTAGTGGGCTTAAGATTGCGATGGATGGCACTGTGGATACTCAATGCTTATTAGGCATGCTTATGATGATGGAGCAAGAAGCAGCCTTAGAAAAAGATGAAAGCATCCCAGATCAATTAGATTTATTACTCAATATTTATGATACCAGCCGAGCAGCCGATTTTAACCCAAAGGCTGCTAGCTAAAGTTACATGGAGCGGTAACTGCCAAGGATGGCCAGTTTAATAAATGAGTTCCTGAAAAATTCAAAACATTATCAGGACAATGATTTGGCAATTTGTAGAAAAGTACTTTTTTACCCCTCTAAAAGTACAGCTCTCAAACGAGTGTCTCCAAATTGCCTGTTTTTTACCAAGGAATAAGAAATTGACTAAGCCCGTTCCTAAGGTTTACAGGAAACTTGCGTCCAAAACTGACCCCAGAATCAGCTTTAGGATCCCGCAAGATGTGCATACTGATATCGTTGCCCATGCTGAAAGTAATGCCAGAACCAAAGCCGATGAAATTATTGCAAGGCTTATTGCAACTTTACTCCACAATGATGAGTTTATGGCGCATGATCGCTTAATGCGGCTAATTTATAGCAAAAAGCTAGCACATAAAGGAGATGGTAATAACAAGGCATAGGTCATGGCAACTATTGAATCGTTAATGAGGAAAATACACAAAATGGAAGTGCAATTAACCACTTTAGACTTATATGCCAGTGGCTTAAGCCAAATGATGCCAATTTTGATTGAGGCTTATAACAAAGCAAAAGAAAACCATTTGCTAGAAGATGAGCTGAATGGAGTTCAGGAACAGGCTCTTGAGACTTTGCCAGATGATTTGCATGAGGTGTTAAAATCAATAAAAGATAGCGGGTTCTAGTCCTGTGGTCTTGTCAGGAGTGAGAAGCACAAATGAGTTTACTCATGATGGCACGGATAGCCCATGTTTTTGCTAAAGAATTAGTAAGTGAAATCGAAAAATCTGTTACTAAAATCGTACAAGCTGTAGCAATTGTTATACGAGAAAGTGCAAATAGAGCTACAGAAAAAATCAGACAAAAACAGTGTGAGCTCAAAATATTTGCCCGAAAACTTTTAATAATCTTAGATGCTTTTTATTTTTAGCCTATATATATCTTTGCACAGCCTGTTCAAGTATTATTCAATATAAGGTGTGTGGAAAATAATTTGCCAACTGGTATTAGTTTTAAGTTTCTATTCAAATAAAACTTGATGTAAAGGCCTAAAATGATTTCAGAAATTACGACTAATGAACTTCAGCAAAATCAAATACTTTTTTATACTGGCCCAAGTGGTAAGGTCCATATTGAAGTATTTTTCCAAGGCGAGAATTTTTGGTTGAATCAAAAAAGGATGGCGGAGTTATTTGGAAAGGATATTCGCACCATAAATGAACATCTTAAAAATATTTTCGAATCAAACGAATTAAGTCCAGATTCAACTATCCGGAAAATCCGGATAGTTCAAAACGAAGGTAATCGTGAGGTTTCAAGAGAAGTTGAGTTTTATAATCTTGACGTCATTATTGCTGTGGGGTATCGAGTTAACAGCTATCAAGCTACTCAGTTCCGTATCTGGGCAACTCAAACCTTGCGAGAATTTATCATTAAAGGATTTGTGCTTGATGATGAAAGACTAAAACAAGGCAAGCATTTCGGTAAAGATTACTTTGACGAATTACTAGAACGTATTCGAGAGATACGAGCAAGCGAGCGTCGATTTTATCTTAAAATTACAGATATCTATGAGCAGTGCAGCAGTGATTATGACAAAAATGCTGAAATCACCAAAACCTTTTTCAAAACTGTTCAAAACAAACTTCACTGGGCTATAACCAAGCAAACAGCAGCAGAGCTTATTTGTAATCGCGTTAATGCCTCTAAGCCAAATATGGGTTTACAAACATGGAAGAATGCTCCAGAAGGTAAGATATTAAAATCTGATGTCTCTGTAGCAAAAAATTATCTTGATGAAAAAGAAATCAAAGAGCTTGAAAGGATTGTAACGATGTACCTTGATTATGCGGAGAACCAAGCGGCAAGACAAATTCCTATAACAATGAAAAATTGGTCAGAAAAGCTAGATGCTTTCTTGAAATTCAATGAATATGAAATCTTAAATTCTCCAGGTAAAGTAAAACATGAAGTAGCTGTAAAGTTAGCTGAGCAAGAGTACGATAAGTTTAGGCTAATTCAAGATCAAAGTTATGAAAGTGATTTTGAAAAAGTTGTAGAAAAGTTTGTCAAAAAAAGTAATTAATTACGGCTTCAGCTTTGCGGGCCTTTAGCCGCGGGAATAGCTCGGTATATTCTTATAACTCTAGATCTTATAAGTTATCTACTAATTTAGTAATAATTAGTAGTAAATTAGTAATAAGAATATGAATTCTTCTAAAGCCCTTGAATGATCTATCTTTTAATCTGATTTAGGGGCATCACGTTGATGAGATTTTTGAGCACCCCTAAATTTACTCCTACAATCTAATGAGACCCGCTACGCGGCTTCAACTCTCGCAGTCTTCTAACGTTTAAATGAAAAAGCCCGCACTAGGCGGGCCTTTTCATTTAAATGGTGGGGCGGCGTCAATCGAATTCTGGTCTGTATGTATTGAAAAAATTAGATTATGGGAATTGTGATTTAGAAGATACCCCGAAATGTACCCCTATTTTTATGATCATATTAAAGTTAATCTTTAATTAAAATATTACTCAAAATAGTATCTAGCTCTTGTTTGCACTCTACCTCAATTAAATCTAAATTATCTTGATTACAAAACTCTACTACTTGTTTAAGCCCTTTGTTATTTTTGCTGAGATTTAAGTAATCCTCTAACTCTCCATGTTTAAGAATAAAGACCTTGTCTTGATATTTTTCCTCAATTTTTTTATTAATAGCCTGGAAGCTATCAATATTTGAATTCTTTAAATATTTTAATATATCAGAACAACTGATATGCTTATCAATTACTTTATTAAATGCCTGGATTAGATCATTTTGTATCGTTGACAAACAACTTGAATCCTCTATTACTAACTCCACTAGCTCTAATAAGCTTTTTCCATCCCTATAATTATTTTCATAAAGAGTTTTACTAATTTTTTTAATATTTTGTTGGCCAGATCTATTTTTAAAATTTTGGTATTCAGCTTCAGATAAAATATCAAAATTTTTAACATTATCCCAATCGCCTATAAAATATACTTGTAGCCCCCATTTTTCTAAAAATTCTTTCCATTTTGGAAACTCTTCTTTTCCACCAATATTTAATATTTCAAAATTTTCAGCCAGGGGGAATACTTTGGAAATATAGTAATTTAGAAAATACTCATCTCCGGCACCTTCTACAAGTATTACCTTATTTACAAAGAATATTTTTGAGTTATTAGTATAACTTAATATTCTTATTAGCAAGCTATCATCAAGTGAAATCTCTTTAGGAATAAATACATTGGACGTATGATTGCTAAAATAAACTCTTTTAACGTTCGCTATTGTATTTTCAGTCACAAATACAGGGGAATGGGTAATTAGTAAAAACTGGATATCTCTATTATTACTTTCTTGTTCAATAATTTCTAGATATTGCTTTTGAAGTTGAGGATGCAGATGAAGCTCGGGCTCATCAATTATCATCATTCCATGCTTAATATCATAACCATACAAAGAAAAAATTAGATGAATAATAGCCTTCTGGCCTGAACTCAATTGAACAAAATTATATGATCTGTCTTCATCCAAAAAATTAAAGCTTACAGTCCAGCGCGCTCTTTGAAATATTAGCTTCAATTCTAGATTAAGAAATTTTTTGATTAATGTATTCAGGCTTAGATATAAATCGGTTTTATACAGTATCTCAGGAATCTGAGAAGCCCCAATGTTATTGCCTAATTCATAGGCCTGTTTACTTAGCTCATATAGAATACTTAAAAAGAAACCTTGCTGCGTGTTAACTTTACCTAATGCACTAACTTTTGCCGTTTTTTCTAATTCTGCAGTAAGTTGATTTGCTCTATTATCAATTGCTGAATGAGAAAGTGGGATATCATCATAATTTCTAAAACAATTTATGAAAGCAAAAGTATTTTTTAAGTTTCGCCAAATACTATTTTCATTTCCTTTTAGTTGATTATGTAAATTAATAACATTTTGAATAAGATAAAAATATTCTAGATACCATTTTACTAAATTATTAAATTCCTGAGACTCATCTACAAATATGTTAAATGGTTTGGCATCATCAGCTCTCGTAAATATTAAGGAAATTTGCTTTATTGAATAAATTTTGTTAATCAAATCTGCAATATCTTCATTGAATTTGAAGTTTAATGTAAAACCTGTATCAGCATATCTTAGTATGTAATCTTTAATCTTTTCTAAGTGGCTTATAATAAACTCGAGGTTTTTATAATCATTTTCATTCAAGGTAAGTGTTAAAACTATTTTTTGTTCTTTATCTAATGAATTCCAATTTTTTAATATATAAATTGATGGTGGATTTGAATTCGACTTGAATAAACGCAACGGTTTAACGTTAATTTGGTCACTACGTACTAAATTTTCATCAAAAACAATATGCTTAAAAATTGAATTGTTGAATAATTTCCCAATTATCTCTATGAAGTTACTTTTACCAGCGCCATTAGGGCCAATCAAGATATTTACTTCATTTCCTCTATTTTGTTCAAAATAAATTTCTGGGACTTCATTTATATCTGAATAATATTTGAAGCTTAAAGCATTTGAGATTTTAAGTGACTTGATTTTCATATATTCGTTACAATTAGTTGAAGTTATTTACTACAAAATAGATCAGATTAAATTAATACTATTTACTCAAACAATCAAATAGCATTTAGAAAAGGCAATGCCTTACAGCTTTTCTATACTCCTGCCATTCCGTAATTTCTAAGCCAGACCATGCAACACTTCTTTTACCTATGCGAATAGGCCTTGGAAATGTCCCATCTAGTACCATTTGGTAAAGAACAGTGCGTGATAGTCCGGTGAGTTTGAGAACAGAGGGTAAGCGATAGTAGACGTCGTGCATAATAAACTCCCTCCATGAAGTTAATGTCATGTGCGAATATCCAATTTTTCGCACAATTCCACCTTAACATAATTGATTAAATAATGTCCAATTGTATGCTAAAATATACAGGACTATTTTTTTGTGCTCCAAGGAATAGTCATCTGCCGTGCTTTTTCATAATCTTCTTGAGAGGTTTCTTTTCTTAACCATTGCCATTCACTTTCCCAAACTTGCAATTCACAACCATGTGCTTTAAAGAGCTCTAGCATCTCTGTAAAAGTTTTGAATTGCCTGTATTCGAGACCAACCCATATCCTAAGCTGACCCAATTCATCTTCTTCCCCTGAATGAAAAAAGAAAGTATGCATAGGCTCAGCAAAACCAATAATAGAGTTATCATCTATTAGCTTTCCATTTCGAAATAAGTTGCAAGCATACCTACTCATAAGCCCCCCTTGACCATTACCCATCTGATCATATTACGACCAATTTTTAATAAAATTGAAACCGCACGCCAAAATTTGGCTAACGTTTGTTTTTTATATTTTTTCTTCACGCCAACATCGTTTCGTTAAAAGCGATGTATAAGCGCGCACTTAAGCTGTTCAGCTTCAAAACGTGACTGGCTTCCCATGGAAAGTTGATTGCCTAAATAAGTGAATTTGCTATAAATTGCCTGTCAAAAAGATCATAAAAAGAACAAAACCTATATTTTTATATTAATAATTCCACATTTTGCTCAACATATTTTTCATCCTTTAATTTCAATGGTACAATCTGCACCAATCGCAATTATGTAATTGTGGTTTATGAGGGTGAAAAATGGGCGCTTTAGCACTGGCTACACTTGAACATCATGTTGAGCAACAGCTCGAATATGACATTAAAGTTTTCCATGAAGATGATATTCCCTGGCAAGTACAAAACGATATTCATCGTTTATTAAATATGGCATTTAAAGGCAAAAGTATGCGCTTTATTGCCAAAACCTATGCTCATGTTCGCCCCATAGAAAGAGTAATTTGTTATAAAGGTCTTAATCCAGTAGCCCATATTGGAATTTATAGCGACACCCTCCATATAAGTAACTATTCAATAAAAGTTGCTTGTTTAGGTTTATGGGCTTCATTAGAAGCGAATAAAATCCTAGCAGCTAAAGTTTTAGCTAAAGCTTTGCAGTATTTAAAAGACCAAGGCTATGAACTGGGAATAGGCGTTAGCAATAGTAAAGTTGTTCTTGATCATATCTTGCCGCATCATTTTGAACATGCCCAATTAAATGTAAAGGTTCAAGGCCACAATAGCATTTCCAAATCCACTGACAAAACAGTTTTCTTTCCACTGAATATTAGTAAACAAGCTTTTGATGAAATTATTGAAAAAGCGTCTAAAGTAGAAGTAATACAAGTAGATACTGAAGTATTTTAACTATGCCTCATTTTAAAGTTGTTTTATTTGATTTTGATGGCACGCTATATGATACCTGGCCTGCAATCCGCGAAGCCTTCTGTCTAACCTATCGGCATTTTAAACTAGGTGATGACATTTCCCATATTGATATTATGCCAAGCATCCCACACGATTATGATACTGCCTTTAAACTAGCTTTTAAAACAGAAACGCCTGATAAGGCTATGATCGAATATGCAGAAAGGCTTTATCTTGAAATCGTAGCTGACAAAACGGAATTATTCCCACAAGTACGTGAAACCATTGATGAACTAAATAGTAGAGGTATTATTTGGGGTATTGTAACCACAAAACGGCGGCATTTCACTGAAGCTGTTTTAACTCTTTCGAGTTTTAAAGATTTTTGTAAAGTTTTGGTTTGTGCCGAAGATGTTAGCAATCTAAAGCCTGATCCAGAGGGCTTGATAAAAGCTTGTAATAATCTTGGGGTGAAACAGGAAGAAGCTCTATATGTGGGTGATTCAGAATCCGATGCTAAAGCTTCACAGGCTTGTGGCATGAAATCCGCAATAGTTTTTTATGGTAATGAAGAAAAAGCAAGAACTGCCAAAAGCTGGGGTGCTGACTACTATTTATCATCCATGCCTGACTTATTGCCTCTATTTGATCGAGCTTAATGTAATCAAAATTAATGAGCTAACAAGAAAAACTATCGCCAAGCTATTAATGAAATTCCCTTTTACGCTGCAATCTTTCCACTCACCTTTGGCATAAGAGCAGATAGTTGATGCAATCACAATGCAACCCATAAAAATAACCCAGAGGTATTGCTCGCTAAAGCTTGCCATCATGCTATTGCCAATGGTGTAAAACACTACCGATAAGGCATAAAGTACAGACATGATTAGGCTTGTAACAATTACATATCGCCATTCAATGGCTTTTTCAGATTTCTTGTTGTCCATATGGTGAGACAACATAAAGATGATGGAACAACTAATAAAGATTAATGTCCAGGGAATAAGCTGTGCTGCAAAACCTTGGTTATTAGCTTTAAAGTAATTTGTAAAGTAGGAAAGAGTAGCACCTTGGGACGCGCATAATATACTACCAACCAAACACATAATAAGGCCTTTAGCCCAGTTTTTATTTTGTCCTTTATCCCTAATATTTAATGAAATGGAATATAAAACAATAGAAACGATAAAAACTAAATAGCTTAGATAATGCCAAACCGTAAGTTTTGAGCCAAGCAATACGGTCGAAAATAAAGAACCCGATAATGTGCCAAGGGCAATACTCAAGGCAAACGGAATACCAATCCCAATAAACTGAACACTTTTAGTAATGAGGTACATGCCTGCGCCAAAAAGCACCCCTACTAATAAGATATAGATAAAGTAACGGCTAGGAAGTTCAAAGGCATGCTGTGATATACCATAGCTTAATGCGATTAATGGCAATATTAAAAAAGTTATAGCACCAAATAAAATCCAAACCAGGCTATTGCTGGAGGATTGTCCTTTAAGAGGGGCGATATAAGAGCCATTAAGTAAGCCTGCTAAAGTTGCAAGTACAACTGCGATAGGTAAATTATTCATTTGCTGTGGCCTTGGAAATTAAAAGCTTTTTCGCGTAATCAAAAGACTCTGTCTCATTAACTAGGTCAGTCTTAACTAACCGGTTCTCAGGAATAAATTCTTCATATAAATATGCCAAGTCGCCGGCCAAGCTTATAGGTAACTCCATACCCACTTTCTTATCGATAAAGGCAATGCGTTGCCAAATATTATCGAAAGCACGTTTGATTAGCTCATGGGATTTGTTTTCTTTGGAAGCGAGCTCTTTAACGATCGTGCTTATCTCAAGGTAAGTATCTCTTTGGTTTTCAAATGTTTTTGTAGCCAGTAAATCAATATCTGAATTCACCAAGCTTAATATTTTATCTGAAAGTAATGTGCGCTTTTCTAGACCTTCTTTAACATTAATAGCATGTTTAATCGCTTCACAGCCTAACCAAATATTGCCCGCTTCATCTGAAATCGGGAAGCTATAGCCTTGGTACTTTTCGATAGTGTGGCTGTTGTCGATACTATATGAAATGGCATAACCATCATTAATGGTAATTAGCATGCCGTTCTTATTGCCGAATATGGAATTATGTAAAGTCTTCCAATCTGGCTCCATGATAAAACCACCGAATTCATTTAAGCCATAATCTAGCATGTGCCTTCTACCATATACATGCTCATAGCCTAAAACAGATATATAGACATGAATTTGATCAAAAGGCACATTCTTGCCACACATATCTAAAATAGCCGCGCGAATATGCATCATGTTGGTAGCAATATCTGAGGCGCAGAACAAAGAAAACGGAAATAGCTTCACTTCATCCTTTTGAGTTTCAATATTATATACGTTGCAACGAGTCAGTTTTACGTTCGTAATAAATGAAACCAAGAACTTAGGTTTAACATTTAATGGCTTGTCCGTAGCAATGGGTTCTTTGAAAGCACCCCGTAAAAGCTCATCTGGCGTAGTATTTAGCGCCTCTGCCAAAGCTACCAGTTTAGTGACTCCAAAATCACGCTCCCCTCTTAAAATTGGAGCGAGGGTTGGATAGCTAATATGTGCTTTTGAAGATAGTTCTTTCCATGAAATAACACTGTTTTTACGTTTCATCAGCTTGGCGAAGTTTTCAGCTATCGATAATAAGATATTGTTTTTCATAAACTTTTTCTCTTTTGCCTTATATTTATATTAAAACTTATAAATCTTATATAAAAAGGTTTTGACAGAAAAACCTTATGGCATTAATATATCACTTGTATCAAATAAGATAATATCAAATACGATAAATTGATAATATCTATTTAAGTAAGTGTAGATGAAAGCAAGAAGTAGTGGAACCATAAAATAACAAAAGAAGGTATATAGCATGGCTAGAAGTATTAGGCTGATAGGTGAGCTAGGAAACGAAGAGCATAAGGCTCTAATTCTTGAAATGCCCCAAGATATGATTAATGGTTTAAAAATTGCGGCAGACGGTACAGTGGATACTAAATGCTTGCTAGGCATGCTTATGATGATGGAGCAAGAAGCAGCACTGAACCAGTCGGAAGATGACCCTACTTTTTGTGAACAATTAGACCTTTTGCTCAACATTTATGATAACAGCCGTGCGATTGATTATCGCCCTAACGCTGCTAGCTAAAGTTACATGGAGCGGTAACTGCCAAGGATGGCCAGTTTAACAGTTTGGCAATTTGTAGAATAGCTTACCCCCTCAAAGCAACTCTCGCCCGAGTTTCTACAGATTGCCTCTTTTTTACCAAGGAATTGAAAAGTGACAAAGCCTAGCAATAAGGTTTATAGGAAGCTTGCGTCCAAAAATGACCCAAGAGTCAGCTTAAGGATACCGAAAGAGATACATAGTGACATTCTGGCCCATGCTGAACGCAATGCAAGAACTAAAGCCGACGAGATTATTGCCAGGTTAATTGTGACCTTGGTTAGAAATGAAGATTTTATGGCACACGATCGCCTGATAAGACTGATTTATAGCAAGAAGCTCGCCTACAAAGGCAAAGCGAAAAAGGCTTAAAAGTAATGGAAACTGTAGAGTCATTAATAAGGAGAACAAAAATATGAACGTACAGCTTACAACATTAGATTTATATGCCAGTGGCTTGGGTCAAATGATGCCCATATTGATTGAGGCTTATAACAAAGCCAAAGAAAATCATTTGCTTGAAGATCAGTTAAATTCTACGCAAGAAGAAATTTTGCCAATACTCTCCAGTGAATTGCTTACTGTAATTGATTCTATTAGAGGAGAAACAATTTAATAGAAAAATTATCTATACCTAAACTGCTCATTTTCAAAAATGACACATGCTAATTGTGCATGTGGTAAAAAGCTTTAGCTAAGAAATTCTGTTATATGTAATTTTTTAATTACATCAATTCGAAAAAATAGTAAGCCATTAACTAATACTTTCTTGCTCACCTTGATGCTTAATGTAATAAATATAAGCTTCTACTGTTACTTTTTTACCTATTATGAGGCCGAGTACTATTTCTTTTAGGAATTCTTGGTTTGGAATATTATTGGGGATTGGGTTTAAGCACATCATCTCGTAAAGGGTATCTACCGCATATATAATTGGTGTTACACAACTCTCTTGGCCTGCTCCAAGAAAATTGAAGGGATAATGTGAAGGCTCGGGGTAGGTATATAAATTTGGGGCCAATGTGAGTATACCGCCAAGATAGCAAGGATGTGATGAAAGCGCCATCAGTTTATCTTGCTTTTTACGCCAATTTTCCATTACCTCGCTAGGCTGGCTATCGGAAATTAACTTATTTGTTTTTATTACCTTTAAAGCTTTACCTTTTGAGACATGCTTATGCCAAAAATTATTTCCTGTTTCAGTATCCTGAGCCAAGATAAATTCTGTCGCTAATTCAGGCTTAATTATTATTAAATTTAATACATCGACATACTCTCTCAATGCTCTCATTAGATGTCTTGTAGGCACATCATGACCCATAACTGCCAACTGCCTCATTGAAAGACAGAAGGAAATACATGATGCACTAATAGATAACCGGCATTTATCTAAATCAGACAATTGCCCTTCAACCATAAATGACTGTAAAACTAAATTGTAAGACATAAGCCAAAAAAGAAACTCATCGAATAACAATAGCCAATTTTCTAATTCTAAATTTTTACCTTTAGGAGTAAGTTCTGGCCATTGATCTGGATCTAGCCCTCTTCTACCCCCATATTTTTTCCATATATCATCAATTAAGAATGAAAGGTTACTATTCGATGTATTCTGCTCAACATTAACTTTTCGCATTTATTTCTGCCAATTAATATTTACCAAATAAGGCAATAATTTTAGTACTTAACCAAATCGTGTGCTGCCAAGCCAAATGGTAATCGATTGTGAGTAGGGTTAAAATTGTTATGGTTAAAGTTAATCCTGTTGAAAGCCACTTATGGCGATAAACAATCAAAAAACCTTGCCATATCCAATTTAAGACTTTTGTTACTATCCAATAACTATCCTGAATATTAGCTAATTCCTTAGGTACGTGTAATTTATACTTCTTGGCAATTCTAACAAAATTAGCTGGACTAGATATTGCATCCATTGGTTCAATAAATTTTTCTGAATCGCAAGGTATTTCACCTGATTGTATAGCCCTAGAAATAACCTCATAACAATGCAAAACCTTATCATATTTATTATCCTCGAACTGATGTCTATTATTGACGATCCAATATAAAGTATAACCAAGACCTTCGGGCTTCATATACATAAGCAGCATTACAGCTTCCCAAGCCTTCCAAGTGGGCATGTTTGCCCATTTTTTATATTCAGATTTGATTTCATTATTACTCATAAACTCCTTCCTTATTGCTAAACATTTGCAGATCATATAAATCTTCTGCCAAGTTTACGAGGGGTGGGATTCGGGTAATTCTATTCCGGAATATTTTCTTGATTTTTAAATTCCGAATTCTTAAGTTTTCTTCTTACGAAGTCAGCAATATCCATTTGGCTAGAAAAACGATTGAGGAATTTCCAATCAAATATTTCATTGATCATTGGTTTGACAACTTTTCTGTACCGCTCTGTAGTATCCACAAAGCTTTCATTAGGAAAAAGAATGTTGCCCATTTGAGCATCTGTAAAATGAAGGTTATTAATTTCCGCCCATAACTTTAGATCAAATGCCGCCAAAATTTGAAAATCCTCCCATTTTCTCAAGTCCTTTTCATCAATAGGTTTTGGTATGCTTTCCTTAAATTGGCTACGCATCCCAGCCAACCATATTCCGAATGTTTCTTTTAGTGTTTCATCATCATATGTAAGGTCTATTGAAATTGGGACACGGTAATCTAATATTTCCATCCCATATTTAAGCACCTGCGGTGATAAAGTTTCAATAGCCTCTCCTCCACATACACCATCAGCATATCTTTTCTTATGTAAAGCAAGGAGATATTTCGTTGGTTCTTTAACTAGTTTTTTTGCAAATCTCTGCCATTTTTTGGCGTTAGGATTAGATTTTGGAATTGCATTTAAGTAAGAATTTTCAAAAACACTTAAACTATCAATTGGCCAACGAATGCCATGCTCTTTAAATTCTTTATTAGGGCTTTCTGGATTATCAAGAATAAAAATTTTAAATAAAGCCAGGGCCTTTTCTTTATCTAGAGTATTGTTAAAAATAGTTTTAACCCCCATGTGAAAAGTCATAACGTCTAACCATTTCTTGGCTGATAAGTTTTTTTTGCTATAGATATCGAGTGGAAACCAAGTAGGTAAAGGGCATGGCTTTTTTTTCATAAACAAACCTTATTGAATCAAGATTGAGTTAGATTTTCTAGATAATCTGACCATTCTTGCATCATTCTACGGCGTTCAGGAAGATGTTCTGCGTAATTATATGCTGCCCTGACATTATTTCGCTCAGCGTGAGCTAACTGCCTTTCGATAGCATCTCGATTCCAGCCATTCTCGTTTAGAATGGTGCAAGCCATTGATCGAAAGCCATGGCCTGTCATTTCATCTCCTGTATAACCAAGCCGTCTGAGCGCTCCTGTTACTGTATTTTCAGACATAGGGCGGTTAGGATCTTGGACTCCAGGGAAAACATATTTTAAATGGCCTGTTAATGGTTGCACTTCTTTAAGTATTTCAATAGCTTGCTTTGATAAAGGCACAATATGCATAACACGCATTTTCATTTTATCGGCTGGGATTCGCCACTCGGCAGTTTCAAAATTTATTTCTGACCATTCGGCTTTACGTAATTCTCCTGGTCGGACAAAAACTAAGGGCGCTAACTTTAACGCGCACTTAGTAACTAGATAGCCTTTATAATCATGAATCGCTTTCATCAATTTAGCGATTTCTTTTGGGTCGGTAATGGAAGCATGGTGTTTAGCCTTTACTGGCTGTAATGCTCCCCGTAAATCTGCTGCTGAATCTCGTTCCGCTCGGCCAGTAGCAATAGCATATCTAAAAATCTGACTGCAATTTTGATGGGCTCGGTGTGCTGTCTCTATAGCGCCTCGACCTTCGATTCTCCTTAGCACTGCAAGCAGCTTTGGGGGTACCACTTCATTTATAGGGGTACTTCCTAGCCAAGGGAAAATATCCTTTTCTAATCTAATCAGTATTCTTTTGGCGTGGCTTTCAGTCCATGAGGATAAAAACTTGGCATGCCATTCACGAGCTATCGCTTCAAAACTATTTTCGGATGCTACTTTAGCAGCTTCTTTAGATTGGCTTTTTACAAGACCAGGGTCAACATCATTGGCTAGCTGCTTTCTGGCTGTATCGCGTTTATCTCTCGCACTGGCCAGGCTTACGTCGGGATAAACTCCCAAAGCGAGCAGCTTTTCTTTATTGTTAAAGTAATACTTAAAACGCCAATACTTTGAGCCGTTAGGTTTGACCAATAAGAATAAACCTTTTTCATCAGTAAGCTTATAGTCCTTTTCTTTTGGCTTAGCAGTTAAAACTTTTTGGGCATTGAGAGCCATATTTTGTTGCCTTCTTATTTCTCCTACTAATTTAGTAATAATTAGTAGTTAATTAGTAATAAACCGCTAACCACTTTAGAATTAACGAATTTCACAGCGGCTTCAACTCACGCAGTCTTCTATCGTTTAAATGAAAAAGCCCGCACTAGGCGGGCCTTTAGCGGCGGGAATGGCTCGGTATATCCTTATACCTCACCCTCGCAAGCTCGGGTCCGCGCTTCGCTTCGACCAAATTTTGTTCCTGACAAATTTGTGAGACCCGCTACGCGGCTTCAACTCTCGCAGTCTTCTAACGTTTAAATGAAAAAGCCCGCACTAGGCGGGCCTTTTCATTTAAATGGTGGAGGCGGCGGGAATTGAACCCGCGTCCGAAAACCTTTTACCTTTGGATCTACATGTTTAGTTGACTGATTAAACTAGTAGTCCGCTCCCTCAGTCAACCTGGTTGCAGGACCACGAGTCTGATTAACTGTTTTAGCCAACTGAAATCAGACAATTCAGCCAGCGAGCTTGTTAGCTATTAGCGCGTTATAAGTGAACAAGCACGCTTATAATCACGCCGACGTGTCAGTGTTTAGTTGACGATTACGCAGCCTTGCGAGCAGCGAATACAGCGTCGTTAGCGGCCACTAGGGCCTTTTTATTTTTGCCAGTTATTAGCAATAATAGCGATTTTTACGAGGTGAGCTATTATCCTCGACATGCACCTTGGGCTTCAGTATTCCCGTCGAAGCCAGTCGCCCCCTAAAGTTATTCCATAATAGGGTATGCATATTATACTGGAAGCCCTAGAATTTACAAGGTTTAAAGCGATAGGTGGAGTTTGATGGCTTGATCCACTTTTTGCATTAGGGCGGAGTTAAGCTGGCCAATCTTTTGGCCTATAAGCCTGGATTTAGATATGGTGCGGATCTGATGGCACTGAGCTTTCACCGGCTTATTTAAGCCTGAATGAGTATGATCCATTAGCACTTCAAACGGAAATACCCGAGTGATAGTAGAGCTTAATGGCACTATGGTAATAGTATTAGCCGCATTGTTATTTGCGTTATTACTGACCACGAGCACCCGAGTTTTTTTAAGTTCGGCATTTTGGCTAGCGGGATCAAGGTTAACGTAAAATATCTCACCACGTCGCATTATTGGTCTCCTGATAGGTTATCTAAGGCGGCATTCCATTCAGAGTTGGCCGCATGATAACTAGCCTCTAAAACATGCTCTTGCAAAAGACTCAAAGCCCTTGCAATAACCTCTGAGCGACTACTTAAACCCTGTTGTTGTTGATAGGCCTGCATAAACTCGCATAAGTCTGCAGACAGTGATATAGAAAGCTTTTGTGCCATTTCTTACCCTTGGTATTACTTATAGTATTACTATTAAGAATACTAGAGTTCTTACCTTTGTCAAAGTTGATAAAATACCTATGATTTTCATTAAGCAAAAGGAATGGTACAATTTCGTCTTTTGCTAAATTGAGCTGATCCATGCGCCTAAAACAATGGCTTCGTTTTATTAAAATTGCCTATGTATGCCAAAAATATGGCTTAGATGATATCGTCTTTGCTATGCCCTGGTTTCGTTCATTTAGGTTTGTGCTATGGTTTAATCCCAGGTATTGGCTTAAAAAAGAATATCATGAAACTGAAGGTGAACGTCTTCGACTTGCTTTTGAAGCCCTAGGCCCTATTTTTGTGAAATTAGGTCAAGTGCTCTCCACTCGTCCAGACCTTATCCCGGAAAACATTGCTAGAACCTTAAGTAAACTACAAGACCAAGTTAAGCCTTTTCCAAGTGTTATAGCCATTGAAATTCTTCGAGAGGCTTACGGCACTGCCCCTGAGCTTATTTTCGCCGAATTTCACCCAGAGCCCTTAGCTTCTGCCTCTATTGCTCAAGTCCACGCTGCGCGGTTAAAAACTGGTGAAGAGGTAGTAGTTAAGGTATTGCGTCCTAAGGTCAATGAAGTTTTAAGAGAAGATTTAAGCTTGCTCTATGCTATGGCAAAGCTTGTTGATCGCTATTGGGTAGAAGGTAGGCGCTTAAAGCTTTTAGAAGTAGTAAGCGAGCTTGAGCGCAATGTCATAGATGAATTAGATTTATTACGCGAAGGAGCTAATGGCTCACAACTGCGGCGCAATTTCAATCAAAGTAATATGTTGTATGTGCCTGAAATATATTGGGATTATTGCCGTCACAATGTTTTAGTTATGGAGCGGGTCTATGGGGTGCCAGCCACCGATATGGCAGCCTTACGCCAACATGGGGTCAATCTTAAGCTTTTGGCTGAACGTGGGGTTGAAATATTTTATACTCAGGTCTTTCGCGACTGTTTTTTCCATGCGGATATGCATCCTGGCAATATCTTTGTTTCAACCAAAAACCCTGATGATCCGCAATTTATTGCTATCGATTTTGGCATAATGGGCACCTTAAGCAAAGAAGACCAACATTATTTAGCTGCTAATTTCTTGGCATTCTTCAAACGAGATTATCGTCGAGTGGCAGAACTTCATATCGCTTCAGGTTGGGTGCCGCCTCACACCAGAGTCGACGTGTTAGAGTCCGCCATACGTACTGTCTGTGAGCCTATTTTTGAAAAACCGCTAAAAGACATCTCATTTGGTCAAACCTTATTACGCTTATTTCAAATTGCTCGCCGCTTTGATATGCAGGTTCAGCCCCAATTGCTATTGTTGCAAAAAACCTTACTCAATATAGAAGGTATGGGCCGTGAACTTTATCCAGACCTGGATTTATGGGCGACGGCAAGACCATTTTTAGAAAAATGGATGCGAGAACAAATAGGCTTAAAAGGCCTATGGCGACGCTTTAAAACCCAGCTACCCCTTATCAGCGAGCGCTTGCCTGAGATTCCAGAATTATTGTATGAGATGCTAAAACATCAGCAGCAAAAAATAGTCTTCTCCAAGCACAATCCTAATCCCAACTCGCCCATGAGCCTAAAGCCTCGCAAAAAGCGGCGATCCTTATCTTATATATTACTTGGCAGCGGAGCTGGGATTTTAGTATTTACTGGCTTAAATAATCTAAACCAGGTCCATTTTGATCTTCATCCTGAAAGCCATGGCTTGATTTTATTTAGCATTGGCCTCATGTTAGTAGGGATCGGGTTTTTGAAAAAAAACTAAATGTCGGCCATTTTAATTAAAGCGGGCAATAAATTGGTAATATAGCGACAGATAAAATTAAGTGTTGAGGACAATATGGCAAAGCAAAATCAACCCTTAGTCGAAGACATTCTTCCTCTTACTCCATCCAAGGAAGCTTTAGCTCGACAAGCTCGGTTACTAGATAATGCTATAAAATCCCTGGATCCCGCACAAAATCTATCAGCCAAAATCTTGTCCTATTTATCAAACGAATTACAAAGCAACAATGTGCCGTTAAGTGAAATCAAAATGACTATTATCGCACTTGCCGCCTCTTCCGATGACCAAGAGCTTAAAAGATTGGTTGCATTAAACCAAGAAAAGCAAGAGGCCGTCAGTGCAAAATTAGCTGAAATCATGGAAGAACTAAAAGAGCAGCAAGAAGAAGAGCTAGACGAGGACCAAGATAGCGCGTATGCAGACTATCAAGAGCATGCTCAAGAACTTACTGATGATATTGCCAAAGACAATCCACAACCTTTACCGATCGCTGAGCCTGATCCACTTCCCGTACCTAAGCCTGGGAAAAACTTATCGCAACAGGTTCCTGAAGGTTGGGCTATGGAAAATGGTCAATTAATACCACAATCTATCTTGGCTTTATTGCCAGAAGCAGGAAAAGCACCAACTCTAACCGAGTCTATTGATAAGCTTGAGCCAAAATGGCGAGAAGATATCACTAATCAGCCATTTCTTGGCCGCAAAAATTCAGCTGATAAAGACCCTAATGCTAATCCCAACTTATAAATAAAAATATTTAAAATAGATAAATATTTTCATTTTTTATCTATAATTAAATTGTAAGATAATGGCGAAATAAAGTAGATTTAACTTGCAAAATTAGGTATAATTGCCGTAAATTTGGGCAAGGATTGCCTAGAAATGTACTGGTTTAATTAGGAGTGAAATATGGTAGCCCCACTTAAAAAAATTCGTAAAGGCGTTTCTGCAACTGGCGATATACCCACTGAAGCAGGCTCATTACCAGGCATTCCAGAAGACTCAAGAGTTCCATCAGCTGGAGTTGTACGCAGTACACTTATACCAAGAGCTGCCGCAGCAGCAGCCGGAACTTCTTCTTCAGGCGGCGCAGCAACTTCAAGTGCAGCCTCAGCTGCAGCAGGAACGGCTGGTCCAATCGAAACTGCTGACTTAACTGCAACGGCTGGTTCTGCTGCAATAGGAACGGCTGGTCCAATTGAAACTGGCTCAGCTGCAACGGCAGCTGGTTCTGCTGTAAACGCTGTTTTGCTTGAACAGTACGAAGATATGATCGAACGTTTTGATTCTGATTACCCTTTAAAAACGGATTTTAAAATCAGGTATATTGATACTCAAACTGTTGAAAATCAGAAAAAATTTCGGGATTATATTTCGAAACGCGATGCAGCCATCCCTCATAAGCGCCTCCTAAAAGAAAAACTAAATGAGGCAATACGTAAACTTGAATCTTCAGAACCTCTTGAAAGTAGTAAACAAGATGAAATAAGTAAGTTATATCTTAAGTACCTGACTGCTGTTAGCGACGTTAATATGGAAGTGAGGAGCTTGGCTAAGACTTTCCCAGAAATAAAAGATGGAAGAGAATTAAGAGAAATCTTTGGCTCGAAAGCAGCTTCATCAGTTGTCGCACCAAGCTCTGCTGATACTACTACATCACGCTCAGCGCCTACATCTGCTGGTGCTTCCTCAGCTGCTCCTGCAAGCAAAAAAACCTTTGGTATCAAAGACGTTAGCGTAGACCCTAAAGCCGCGGCTGATTTGGATAAAACAGCAAAAAACTTTATCAAAGAATTATATGATAGCAAAAATAGTCGCTACTTTGATCTGCCTGACCAAGCCAAGCTTGAGACACAACTTAAGGAACAAAAATCTGTTTCTATAAAAGTTAAAAATGCTAATGGCCTGGTTATTCCTAATGTGGAATTGAGCATTACACCCGGTAAAAGTGTAGAGCTATCAGCTGCTGAGTCTGATTTTAATGATAAATTAACTGCTGAGGGAATGGCAAAAGCCATGGTGTATGCCGCAAAAGCAGCAGGCTTGGGTCAAAATGGCCGCAAGCTTGTTATTACTGGCGACGCTCAAGGCAATTCCTTCAAATACATTTTTGCAGCGGCCCTCTTAGCTAAGTTAAATCTTTACATTAACGACTCTAATCGTGGATTAGAAATTGCGGAAATGATCGATGGAATCGAAGCCAAAATTTTAGGTCAGTTTAGAAAATTATTCGATGAGCATGTGAGCTTTAGTGACCCAGATATTAAACTCCAATTGCTTGAGAAAATTGATACTAGAATTGCAGAAGAGGCCAAAGAAGTTGCGTCAAAATCTTTACCTGCAAAACCAGATAAGCCAGTTGCCAGAGCTGCAACGAAAGCTGATTCTATTGTAAGCGCTCCTGATAGTTCAGCGAGCAAGGCTTCTGTGGCAGCAAAGAGTACTACCCCTAAAGCTCCCTTACCTACACCAGTTGCAGGCGCATTTCTAGGCCGCAGAGAATCTAAAGCAAGTACGCCGCCTGATGCCAGTGTTATCTCTGGTGTATCTCCAACAATTGCCGACCTTCCCTCTAAAAAAGATGCCGGCAGTACTGGTGATCCCACTGTTACACGATCCCCAACTGCAGCAGCTATTGCAGCTTCATCTAGTGCTTCAAAATTGCCAACAGGGGCTGCCTCAATAGCTGCAACTGCAAGCCCTACTGGGCCAGATACACCTTCATCAGTCGCATCTAGCCGCCTGACTGGTCCTACTTCGATTGTCTCACCTACGGCATTATCAGGATCTGCTAGTGTACCTATCGGGTCGGCCGCACCTGCTTCGGTTTTAAGTGCTGCAACCGCTGCATCAAGTGGCTCAGTAGCACCTGCAGCAGCGTCGGCAACATCCGCAGCGGCAACGGCATTAACAGGTTCAGCAGCGGCAGCGACGGCTGCAGGACCAGGCATAGCCACCTCTAGGCATGTTGCCAGCGGCGGCCCAGGTATTTAACCCAAACTATTCGCCAAGCTTACATAATCGGCAACAGATAATTGTTCAGGACGAAGGCTAGGATCAATTCCTAGCCTTTTTATTTGTTCAGCCGACATTACCTTTTTTAAGGTATTGGATAAGGTTTTGCGGCGCTGGTTAAAGGCTTGTTGTACCACTAATTTCAAATTAGCTAGATTGTTTAAAGGCAGCAGCTCTTTACGTGGAGTTAATCGCACTACCATGGAGTCAACCTTAGGTGCAGGATCAAAAGCTTCAGGTGGTACATCCAAAATGGCTTCAGCTTGGCAATAATATTGAATCATCACCGTTAAGCGCCCGTAATCTTTATTACCTGGGCTAGCAATTAAGCGTTCTACTACTTCTTTTTGCAGCATAAAATGCATATCGTTAATATGCTCAACATAATCCATAAGGTGAAATAATAAGGGGGTGGAGATGTTATAAGGTAGGTTACCGACTAGTCTAAGTCCTTTGTTTATCTCCGTTCGTGGTGAGTTTATCGAACCATGAATTGTATGTCCTTCAACAAGCTCAGGACGAACGGTTGAGAGGTTGGCCCCTTCAATCTGTTGCGAGTGCATAGGGTGAAACTTTGTTAATAATGCATTGAAATCAAGCTTTAATACATCGGCATTGATTAGCTCGATTTTGTCACCAAATTGGTTTTGTAGTTTTGGAATAAGATCGCGATCTAATTCGATAGCCGTTAATTTGCCACAGGCATCTATTAAGGGTGCAGTTAAAGCCGCGCAGCCTGGGCCAATTTCTACAATATGCTCGCCCGTTTGCGGGTAAATAGCCTGAATGATGTTATCAATAACTTGTTGATCAATTAAAAAATTTTGCCCAAACCGTTTACGGGCTTGGTGGTCGTAATGCTTCATGAGTTCATCCGCTGCTGGGCCAATTTAATCGCATACTGTACTGCTAATACCAAGCTACTTTCATCTGAGTGTTTAGTTCCGGCTATATCCAAAGCAGTTCCATGATCTACCGAAGTTCGGATTATGGGGAGCCCCAAACTGATATTTACAATTTCGCCAAATGCGAGAGCCTTAAGAGGAGCTAATCCCTGATCATGGTACATGGCTAATATGGCATCGTATTGCTTGGCATGATGGGGCGCAAACACGGTATCAGCTGGAAGTGGGCCCACAAGCTGCATACCTTGGCTTTTAAGTTTTTCTAATACTGGAATAATAATCGTTTGTTCTTCTGTACCAATATGACCATTTTCGCCGGCATGGGGATTGAGGCCACAGACTGCAATCTTAGGATTAGGTAAACCAAAATCCTGTTTTAAGGCATGATGCAAGATGCCAATCGTTTGTTCTAATCGCCCTTGAGTTATCAGAGTAGGCACTTCTACTATAGGCACATGCATGGTGACTAGCGCGACTTTAAGCTGCTTTGAAGCCAACATCATCACCACGTCTTTGCCATGGCAAAGTTTTGCTATATATTCGGTATGCCCGCTAAATGAAATCCCAGCCTCATTGATAATACCCTTATGCACTGGGCCTGTTACCATAGCCTGAGCTATGCCATCAAGACACAGGTTTGTTGCAGTTTTAATGCTGTCTAATACATATTGGGCTTGGGCTAAATCCAATTGGCCTGGCACCACTGGGACTTGAAGCTGTAAATCATATACGATTAAACTACCAGCTTGGTGCAAATCCATATTTGTGGTAAAGGGTTTTATTTTTAGACTTAATCCAAGATGTTTGGCGCGCTCTAATAACAGTTCGCTATTGGCAACAGCCACTAAACTACAGGGCAAAGCTTGCTGAGCGAGTTTTATTGCAATATCTGGCCCGATTCCTGCGGGCTCGCCCACACTTAAAGCAATGACAGGAAGGCTAGGATTGGGCATCTTGAGATTGAAGCTCAGGGTCTAAAATTTGAATGTAAGAAGCTCCTCTTATTTGCGCCTGCCAAGTTTGCACCGCTTGCTCGGCTTTACGCTGGAAGATAGCCTGTTGTGCCATTAGTTTTTCATAATTGGCCGTGTCATTTACCTTACGCTTATCTTGGACCTCTATAATGTACCAACCTTTATCAGTTGAGAATGGTTCACTCACCTTGCCTACTGGGGTGTGGGTCATGGCCTTGGCAAAACTCGGGCTCAATTGACTTGGGTCTTGCCAACCCATATCACCACCTGCTTTGGCACTGATTGGATCTTCTGAACTTTCTGCTGCCAGTTTGCTAAACGAGCCACCTTGTTGAATATCAGTACGTAGACTATTAAGCTGCTCTTGAATATGCGAAGCTGTTAAAATAGGGCTGGTTTTCATAAAGATGCCACGGATTTTATATTGCTCAGTAAAATGCTGGGCTGTAGTGGCATTCTTTTTAGCAAGCAATTTAATAATATGATAAGCACTGCCACTTTCAAATGGACCAAAAACCTGCCCTATCTGCATAGTAGGAACGATTGAGCTAAAGCTGGTTGGTAGATCGGCTAATTTCTTGAAGCCTAAGTTACCACCGCTTAGCGCATCACTTGCGTTGGAGTATTTGATAGCGGCCTCACTAAACGGCATACCTTGATTAATCTTGGCCAAAATACTCTCGGCCTTTTGCTTAGTTGCCGCTAAATTTGCCGCAGAAGGATCACTTGGGTAAGCAATTAAAATATGCGCTACTTCAAATTGGGCATTAGGGCTGCCAGCGGCATTTTGCATAGCCAAATAATTATCGATTTCACCTGGGGATACGATTATAGAGTTCGCTACGGCCTGCTGCTCTAATTGGTTAAGAGTAAGCTGTTTACGAATGTTTTGTTTATAAGCCGATAAACTCACGCCTTGTTGACTAAGAGCAGACTCTAATTGTGCCATACTCATGTGGTTACGTGCGGCGATTCCAGCCATGGTATCGTCTACTTGACTGTCACTTATGGTGATATTGTTAAGCTGAGCTAATTGTAACGCTACCGTTTCTGAAATTAAATTTTGCAGTACTTGACGCTCTAAACTAATTTTATCAGGCAATGCCATACCTTGGCCCCTAGCTTGAGCTTCAGCTTCTTGAGTGGCTTGATTAAGTTGAGATTGGGTAATCACTCCATTGTTAACTATCGCGACTACGCCATTAATTAACTTGCCTTGGCTTTGAGGTGCAGTTGGGGTGCTTGCCATACCTTGAAAACTTAATAAGCTTAAACCAAGAACCAAAATTGACTTGATGAAAAATTGTTTATGCTTCATGTTTAAAATCCTAGCTGGTTATTATATCCAGGGATGCCATTTAATAAGGTATTTACCTGGGTGCTACTATTATTGCCTAAACCTTTCAACTCGAATTGTACCATATACGTGGTGTCTTTAGGTCCACTGATTACAGCAGGTAAGTTAGGGTTATTGTTCACGATATATTGATATACGATAAAGCGGGCAGCCCAACAACATGCGTCGTATTGCAAACCGGCAAACTGCGAGATGATATTTTTGTAGTTCAATGAATAACTTACGCTTCCTACCAAACTCCAAGACTGCGCTACATTCCATAGAGCAGAAGCATTCATTTCAGAAATCCGAGGCGGGGTCAGCCCTGACAAAATTTGTTCATTACTTAATAGGCCATAATCATAGTTATTGGTTTCATAGCCAATATTAAATAAGTTTTTGCCATCTGGCTTATATTCCAATTGGTAGGATTGCGCATCCATAACATTGAATTTCGGATTATAAGACATATTAGCATTAACAGACCAAATGGAGTTGAAATAGTAATCCGCCATGCCAACGATGTCTGAAAAGGTCTGATTATATTGAGGGTTTTCAGTAATTATACAGGGCGGCTGTCCTGGATTGTTGGTGCATAATGAAACTTGTCGGTCTTTAAAATAGTAGATTTGACCTATAGCCGCATCCATTAATTCTTGGCCCAAACTATTATTTACAGTGGTCGATAAAGCCGCACTGATTTGGTTAGCATCGCCGATCCTGTCCATGCCACTAAATCGGTTGGTGCTAAACAACTGGTTATAATTAAAACTATTGATGCTGGTATCAAATACCGGAATATTATTTTGATTCGCATAAGGAACAAATAGATAAAACAACCGTGGCTCTAAGGTTTGGGTATAGTTGCTGCCATTAAAATCAAAATCTCGGTCAAAAAACAATCCGGTATCAATATCAAAAATTGGCAAAGTACGGCTTAGGCTGCTAGTAGGATAGCCATTAATTTGGTTATTTTGTAAATTGTAGCCTGTGGCATTTACCGTTAAGGCCGGAGTAAAGAAACCATAGCTTCGGGTTAATGGCATACTAATGGTAGGGGCCACATAAGCGCGCTGGCCATCAATGGGATTAACGCTCCCTATAGCGGAAGATTTTTGGAAATTGGTAAATCCACTATCTAAACTGATACTAAAGGGTTTAAGCACATTAGGGTATTGGGCCTGTAGCTCAGTCATAGGGTATTCATTGTAAGGACGGTTAGCGGTCGTTAACAATGGATTAACAATTTGGTAAGACTGAACTAATCCGTTAAAGGTCCAATGCAAACTATTGTAATTTAAGGCTAAAGATCGGTTTAGTAAAACTTGGTTTGCTACTACCGCACTGGTTTGACTGCCAAAATCTTGTAAATAATTCTGATCACTCACTTTATTATAATCTAATACTGCTTGCCAATTATCTGTAATATTAGTGGTGTCATTAATAGCATAGGCATAGCGAGTTTGATGAGACAATTGATCGTCTGGTATAACCTGAAAATCAACAGAACCATTACTGGAATGCGTCAAATAGCGGAATAAATTATCAAATAACACACCACGTTTGGTATAGATTGTAGGCGTAATAGTGTCATCATAATTAGGCGCTAAGTTAATGTAATATGGGAAGCTTAAAGCCAAGCCATTACGGCCGTTATAGCTTGCATTAGCATATAAAAAGCCGGTTTTACGTTCTTTATTAATAGGAAAACTAAAATATGGCGCGTAAAAAATAGGCACACCGTGAATCATTAAGAAGGTGTTTTCAGCCGTGCCTCGCCCTGAAACTTGGTCAAGGTCAATTTTTTCAGCTTCTAGCATCCAGGTGCTGCTTGCAGGAGGACACGTGGTATAGGTGGCGTGAGTTAAAGAATATTGATTTTCACTGAGTTGTAATACAGTATCTGCATGCCCACGCGCATAACCTGTAAAATTAGGGTCGCTGGCTTCTTCTGCATTTTGTAAGAAATTTGGCTTATCCGCACTGACTCGGATCAAATAGGTCACATCATCTACTTCAGCCTGATGGTTGGTTAAATTTGCAGACAGCTGCTTACCTAACCATAGCTGCCCTGTTTGATGCAGACGTATATTACCAGTCGCCACAATTTTTTGTAACTTACCGGTTTGCAAATTAGGTGATATAACCGCTTGATCTGCATAGAGTTCGCGACCAGGCTGAGTCACTACCACGCCATTGCCTAATACTAATTGGCCTTGAACTTTATAATAAGTACTGCCTGGGACAATTTTAGTTTTCGATCCAGCCAAGCTACCGGCTTTGCTGCTAACAGGAAGAGGGGCTTCATAATAATGTCCTCCACATATCGAGCAGTTTTTGACATTACTACTATCATCGCGGACCCAACCCAAGGCTTTCTCTAAAGCCGCCGTATGTTGTTCGGAACTGAGATTAGTTTGATATAAGCCTCTATCGGTAGAAATATTTTCATGGCAAACCCAATTGCCGTTAGCAGAGCTACACTGCCAGGGAATTCTGTAAGGATTAGAGACAGTCACCAAAGCTTGTGCAAAGCCAAGATGATAAAGACTGCCAAGCCATGTGGCATGGAGAAAAAACTGTTTCGTTTTTTGCGTAAATTTGATCACAGACATTAACTTCACTAAGCACCAGAAAGTATTCTAGCAGGCCATGGCCTTTGAGACTAGTAGTGTTGAAAATAAATACGGGATTTGGTTAAGCCTTTCAACAAACCCAGGCTGCTCACAACACGTGTAAAGGTCATCCTGACAACAAAGTTCGTCAGGATCCAGTAGAATATAGCCTAGATTCTGATGCCAGCTTTGCATTATCAGAATGAAGGTGAGGAGCTACTCTTTGCAATATTAGGGTGACATTGGATGGTAGTTGTTCTTTACCGTTGGGTCATCCTGACAACAAAGTTCGTCAGGATCCAGTAGAATATAGCCTAGATTCTGATACCAGCTTCGCTGTATCAGAATGACGGTGAGGGGAGCTATTCTTTGCAGTATCAGTATGACGGTTGAGCTGTTATGCTATTAGCCATTATTATTATCAGAGGTATTTTTATGAAATTACGATTGAGTATAGGCCTATTAGTGGGCTTAATTAGCTTTGGGGTAACTGCTCAAGCCGCTTTAAATCTATCCTCTCCTGCGGTTAAATTACTGAATAAATTGACTCAAAATCAAGTAACAATAACTCAAGAATTCAAAGTCGTTAATGGCTGGCAAGGTTTTGTCGTCAAATCAAATAACGGCGGCCAAAAAGCCATTTTATATGTCGATCCAAGCAATCATTATTTATTTGCTGGCGCCCTTATTTCAGCGGATGGGACCAATCTTACCCAACGCTATACCGACCAATTTATATCTAATAATATTGCCAAATCGGCTAATCAAACAGTGGCAAAATTAAACTGGATTAGTGACGGCAGTGATAAAGCCCCGCATAAACTCTATGTGCTCATCGATCCAAATTGCGTATATTGCCATATGATCTATCAATCTTTGTCAGACTATATAGCCAAGAATCAATTACAAGTTCGTTGGGTGCCTGTGGGCTTAATTAAGCCTACTAGTTTAGGCAAAGCCGCCCATCTTTTAAGCATTTCCTCATCTCAACAACAAATTGCGGCATTAAAATTAGATGAAAATAATTTCAATAGCCAGCAAGAGGAAGGCGGTATTAGTGCTCTTGATGCTTCTAACTCTGCCAATAAATCAGCATTTGACGCTGTGGCTAAAAATAATGCCTTTTTTACCGAAAACCAATTTATCGGCACTCCAGTTATGCTTTATACCCAAGCGGATGGCACTCCCGCAGTGTTAGCCGGGTTTATTCAAGGCAAGGATTTGCAAAAGCTTATCAATAATACTGGCAGTAGCTGGTAAATCGATTTAGCTAATACATTCCCGAAAAACTAGCATAATCGATAGAGACAAACAGGTTAATAAAATGGCTAATGGTCTTTGATTATGCACATGAAAATGGGTGCCAAAGGTGCTAATTAGTCCTGAGCCTATCATCAAAACACTGCCGTATGCAGCGCCCGCAACCCCAAGCCTTTTAGTGTACAATGACATCGCCATAACCCCGCAAGGGATAGTAACCATGCTCATACCTAGCATATACAAACTCATTGGCAACACAATAGCCCAAGTGTTTAATTGCCATGACAAAACCAGCATTAATAGACTGGCAGCCAAGGTAATACAACTGCCAATTTTCAACATGTTTTCAGGCTGAATGCTGTGAGATAATTTAGACGCGATAGTCGCTCCTATCAAAAATCCAACCACAGTAAATAGTCCCAACCAGCCATAAGCGATAGCAGACCAGCCTAATTGATTTTGCAGTAAAAATGGCGCCATGATGGTGTAAACAGATTCGGAAGAAAATGCCAACATACTGCAACATAGCAAGGCCATAAAACGTTTATTGCGAACAACCTTAGCATAGGCTTGAAATATTATCTTAAGCTTAGGAGGCCCAGGACGCAGGTTTAAGTTGGTTTCGGGTAATTTAAAATAAATGATAAATAGAATCAAACAAGCGTAGCTTAATAGAAAAACAAAATTACCCCGCCAACCAATATAATCTTGAATATAGCCTCCTAATAACGGCGCTAAAATAGGGGTAATTGCTAAGATCATAGTGACATAGCTACCTACTTTTAAGAATTCGGCCCCACTAAAAATGTCTCGGTTAATGACCCGAGTTAATCCGACTGCCCCCATTCCAACGCCCTGAATGGCTCGCCCTAATAAAAGCCCATCAATACTATGGGTAATCACAGTAATTACACTGCCGATGACAAATATCACCAACCCTATAACCACGGGTTTTCGACGGCCATAGTAATCAGAGGCGGCGCCATAGATCAATTGGGCGGCGCCATAGGTAATGAGGGTCAGGCTTAAGCTTAGCTGCACATAGGTAATTTTGGTATGCAAAGCGCTTACCATCGCGGGTAAGGATGGGGCATATAAATAGCCCGAAAACTGACCCACTGTAATGATCAACATAGATTGAAACAAAATAAAATAACGGGGAGACATAATGAATTCCTTTCTAGGCTGTTATTTTATATCATAACCTTTGAGTGGCTCAAGTTTGCCATGACTAATGAGGCGCTTATGGAAGTACGGTTAGACAAATGGCTATGGGCTGCTCGATTTTTTAAAACTCGAAGTACAGCAAAATCCGCTATAGAAGGCGGTAAAATTCATATTGATGGCCAAAAAGCGAAACCTAGTAAAACCATCACTATTGGCATGGTATTGAGTATTCGCCAAGGCGATTCCATTAAAACTGTTGAAGTTAAGAGCTTATCTGAACTACGTCGAGGAGCGCCTGAGGCAGCCTTATTGTATGAAGAGCTTCAAACCAGTATCGAAAAGCGTGAACAATTACAAGAAGCTAAGCGTTATATGCCAGTAGCTCCCGCTGAAAAACCTACTAAAAAACAAAGACGTGAATTACGCTCATTCAAACAGCAATTTTAACTCAAGGCGTGCATAAGTACTTTACTTTAAGGTTTCCTTAAGCCCTTTCACTAAATCGGCAATCATGTCATCGCTATGGAACGGCGTGGGAGTAATTCGTAAGCGTTCAGTGCCTTTAGGAACGGTAGGATAATTAACGGCTTGTACATAAATATGGTGTTGATTGAGCAAATTCAAACTGACCTGCTTACATAATTCGGCATCACCTATCATCACCGGAATCATCTGGCTGGCATTTTCTAAAAATGGAATACCGGCTTCACGCAAAGCCGCTTTAACTTTAGCTACTGTGCTATGAAGTTTTTCACGCTCAGTTTGACTGTGGCGTAAATATTTCACCGACGCTAGCGCCCCAGCGGTTATCACCGGAGATAGGGAAGTAGTAAAAATAAAAGGCCCGGCAAAACTTCGCACAAAATCCACTATAGTGCTAGAGGCAGCAATAAATCCGCCCATTACTCCATAGGCTTTGCCAAAATTACCACAGATTATATCGACTTCATCTTGTAGCCCTAACGCTTGGGTCATCCCAGCGCCTTCATGGCCATATAAGCCAACGGCATGAACTTCATCACAATAGGTAAGGGCTTGATAGCGTTTGGCCAGCTGGCAAATTTCTTTAATTGGGGCAATGCTTCCCGTCATGGAATACACCGATTCAAATACTATAATTTTAGGCCGCGAAATATCCACGGACTTTAATTTGCTTTCTAGGTCTGCCAAATCGTTATGCTTAAAAATAATCCTTTGGGCCTGAGACTGGCGAATACCATGAATTAAAGAGGCATGATTGTCGCTATCAGAAAATATCACGCAATTAGGCAAATGGCTGCCTAAGGTCATTAAGGTGCCTTCATTGGCAACATAGCCTGAACCAAATAATAAAGCCGCCGGTTTCTTATGCAGACTCGCTAACTCTTGCTCGAGCCGGTGATGATAAGCTTGGGTGCCACTGATATTGCGAGTGCCCCCTGAACCAGCCCCAGCCTTTTCTAAAGTATCTTTCATGGCAGCAATCACCACTGGGTTTTGACTCATACCCAAATAATCATTGCTACACCACATGACAATATCTTTACCCTGATAGCGGGCATAGGGAAATCGGCCGAGCTGACGTTCTAATTCAACAAATACCCGATAACGGCCTTGTTGTTTAATCGCCAGTAATTGCTCACCTAAAATAGCCTCGTATATATTCATAATCTAGCTACATCGCTTAATTTACGCGTATTGTAACCTAAGGCTTGAACAAAAGGTTATTAAATTACAGCAGTCTTTGCCTAAGCCTTAAAATTAAGCGCATTATTTGAGGCTAATCGTGAATATCGGTTAAAATTATATAATAATCACGATAGATTTTATACTGAAATTATACCTTTTAATATAGTAGTTTAAGCACTTGTTGGGGAGGGGCGCTTGGAGCCCTTGGCGTACCTATGACATGTGGCGAAATAGGGGGTGTAGTTGGAACAGTGGGTGGGGCTGTGATGACTGGAGTCGCAGGGTGGGCCTGAGGAGCTTTAGCAGCATTACTCGCTTGGCCTAATGCTAATTTAGCCTGGGCACTAGCCATATTACTCGCGTTCTCAACGGATGTATTCGTTGCTTGGTTCATAATTGCATCTGATAAATTCAGATTTTTATTGGTAGTCATATTCCCCGTTGTATTAACTCGCATACCAGTTGCAAGTCGGTTGCTAGTGGAATTGACTGTAAGACTGCCGTTAATGCCACCCACTTCTTCCTGCGTAGATAATAAGTTTGGCCGAGCATTCGTCGATAAATTAATACTTGCAGCCAAAGATTGAGTTGGCAATAATATGGCCGCTAATAGCACAGCTGCTGTAGCTAAAGCTAATTTTTTGTTATTCTTCATAATGTTTCCTTAAATGTTAGCTATATATCTATAAATATAGCCTATGATTTCATTTTTTTGCGCGACAACTATATATATAAATCTAATGCCTGGAAAAATTATTTATGCCAAAAAATAAATAGCCAGCATTAAGCTGGCCGTAGTTTGAGCTCGAGCTAAACTTAGCTATTAGAAGTGACCTTATTAACCGCCGCTTTAATCACTGAAGCGTTGGCATAGCTTGGAATCACGATTATTTTGCCGACTTGAGCTTGGCTAGTATTCATCACTACCATAATGGGTACGCCTGCGATGCCTAATTGTTGCGCGGCCAATACATTTTGATCAATCTGCTTTTGGGCAGCGTTTGAATCCATATAGGCTTTAGCCTTTGTTAAATTCACACCTACATTTTGTGCAATTGTGTTAACGCTGGCTTCTGTTAATTTAGCTTTAGCTTGATACAGGGAATCATTAAATGCTGCAAATTTACCTTGAGCATTGGCCGCCAAGCTCATTTTTGCCGCATAAATAGAGTCTTTTCCTAAAGCGGGAAGCTGTTTGAAAATCACTTTAACATTAGCATTATCTTTTACTACTGCATTGAGCTCTGGATTAAGCTTTTGGCAGAAATTAGCTTGATAGTCACAGAATACCGCGACCGTAGCGGTGGCATTCGTTTGTTTGCCAATACTAGGAGAGCTTGGGCTCAAGATCGATTTGCTATCAGCTTGAATGGTAGAAATAATGCCATTTACTCGATTTGCCATTTGCATTTGTTGTAAGTTATTTGCCGACATAACCAATAAACCGGGGTTATCAACTATGGTCTGGGCAGAAATTTGCTGGATTTGTTTCACTTGCTCAGGGCTAAATTGGCTCTGGCATCCAGCAAGAATTAGGGCAAGGGGTAGTGCGGCAATGAGTTTATTAAATTTCATGATTTTTCCTCGTTATTTAGATGAAATAGAAAATTAACTTGAGCTGCTAGAGCTTGGGTTAAGCGATCCATTGCTTGTACTTGTATTACTAGAGCTGGTGTTACCTGAAGTACTAGAACCATTACTGGAACGAGTTGCTGCACTGGTATCAGCGCTAGGTGATGGGCTATTTAATGCGAGAGTAATTAAACTTGCAAACATTCCATTGCTGGTATTAACACTATAGGTAGTATTAGCTGCACCGTTTGCAGTGGCAGCAGTAGAGTCAGCTTTTAACAGGCCCATATCAGCTAAATTACTCTTAATTTCAGGAGTAAAGGCCGTATTAGTGTTAAGAGCGGTGTTTATCGCCCCAGCTACAAATGAATTGCTGAGTAATGCCGTCACCTTTGTTTCTGTCACCTTACCAGTAGAAGTATCTGTCACGAATGGTTTGAATGCTCCCACTACGCTATTAATTTGCGTTGCAACATTTTGATTATTTGTTAGGAAATCCTGTATAGCCTCTTGCAGATTTGGTTTTAAAGTCACTGGAGTATACGTTAGAGCGTGTGATTTAAGCACTGGCGCAGGATTTCCTTCACTCCAGGTATCGGTGTTAAATCCTGTAAAATTATTAAGATTTGCCATATCCGAATAGCTCAAATCCTTTAGGCCTTGGCCCGCCAAGTTTCCTTCCCCTAACGGAGTTTTATTGCCATTGACATCCGTATCATTCCTATACCAATAGCTATTACTAATATTCACATCTCCATTAAAAGACCCTATAAACCCACCTACTTTTGCTGCCTCATTGTTAGATTTTGCATAATCTTGAGAATAGGTGTTATCAATACTAAGATTATGACCTGATTCTCCAGCTGTATTACCTATAGCAATTCCTATTAGCCCCCCCAGGAACTGATTGCCTCCACTTACGTTCGAATCTACACCTCCTTGAGAATAGCTATTTTCAATGCTTAACTTATTACCAGAGCTTGCCAAAGCTACTCCCACTAATCCACCCATAAAAATATTAGGGTTAGTTCCTGCGCTAGTCACTTGTTTCAAACTGTTAGCATAACTATTTGAGATCAATCCACCGGTACTTTGGCCAACTAAACCTCCGAAAAAGAGATTGGTAGCATTATTGCCGCTATAGCCTAAAACAGCAGAGTTAGGACCCATAGGGTTATTCAAACTACTATTTATAATAGTGCCGCCAAAATTAAAGCCTGCTATACCCCCAATATAAACATTATTATTAGTATTTTCGGAAGAGACGTAAATACCCATATCCTTAAGTTTAAGATTTTGAACTAGGCTGGTATCGCCCATATAACCGAAAAAGCCTAAATATGCGAGTGAGGGATTCTTGATTGTTATATTTGAAACAGTATAATTTTGACCGTTGAAATTACCCATAAAATTCGCATTTTCATTTCCTATTGGAGCAAAATTCGATTGGTCTGAACTTGGGGTAGCAAGGGCGATATCTTTGCCCAAGGCATATTTACCTGTGTTATTACCACTGTTTACTGTACTTGAGACATAACCAAGATCTTGCGCATTATTGACCAACATATAAGAATCTAAGCTTGCTGCATTTTGGGTGGTGACATTCGCCGCATAGCGATCGGCATCAATTGTGCTCTTGTCAGTTCCAGAATATTTAGCCGCGCCTGTACCGGTGGGATTATAATAAATCTCCAGCGCACCCCCATTTTTAGTGATCTGGGTGCCGCTACCATTGAAATTCACACTACCTGTGCCAATAGCAGTATTATCAGCACGTAGGGTGAGGGTGCCTGAGCCAGTATGACTAATGCTACCCATGCTGGCGAAGTTAATATTTCTATAAGCGCTTAAAGTTAAGCTGTTATCACCGGTATAATTTATCGCAGAGTTTAGGGTAATGTCGCCATTGCCCGCTTTAGTGGCGTCGGTTGTAATCATTACATTATTGCTGCCGAGGGCCGATTGGATGGTACTAGCTTTGGCGTCATCAATGGTAATATCCTCAGGGTCAATTAACCATAAGCCATTATCACCGTATTGGCTCTTGGTGCTGATGGCAATACCACTAAAGTCGATATCTTTATGCGCTGAGGTTTCAATCATCCCGCCTTTACCGTACAAGCTGGTGGCAGTGAGCGTACCATGAGCTTTTGTGGTGTTATCACTCCATAGTACGATCTGACCCCCATTGCCTGTCGTGCTATTAGCACTGAGTCTCGCCCCTGATTGTACGTCGGTAAATTGAGCTTTAGGCACATTGCCTACCCCAGCTGCTGGACCTCCCACTAAGATGCTACCCGCATTGCCTGTAGTGCTGCTGACATCTAACTGGCTGCTATCTGTTAAAGTAACGCGGTTATCTGCAAACACCCCTATCTTACCACCTTGGGCTTGTAGGCTACCTGATACTTGAGCATTGCCCGCTTTGGCATACATCACGATTTCACCATGGCGATCTTGCATGGAGTTGGCTTCTACTACCCCATCCATATTCACCACGTTGTTTAATATCTCATGGGCCCCTGCAGCCGTAATATAGACTTGACCGCCATTGGCTAGGATTTGACCCATATTGCTTTGAGTAATCTGTACTAGCTGACCTTGTTGGTTCATCACCACCAAAGGCTCCGTTAAGCTATAGCCTAACAATTCATTGTTACCTATGGTTAAGGTCGCTTCAGTGCCAGCGCCTAAATATACCTGGCCCAGTTCAGCATTGATTATGCCTTCGTTTTTAATTTGAGGGGCGATTAAGCTAATCAGTTGATTAGAGCCTATCGTACTTAAGCGACCATAGTTGCTAATTACTCCTGCAGGGGTATTACCTTGCTGAAAATGATAATGACTGTTTAAGAAGTCTTCGTCTTTGATGTTTAAGGTGCTGGCCACTAAGCCTGCGGTATCCACTTTAGCACCTTGGCCAAACATAATACCATTAGGGTTAATCAAGAACACTTTACCGTTGGAGGATAACTCACCTAGAATTTGTGAAGGGTCTTGGCCGACTACTCGGCTTAAGTGAACAGAGTCAGCCCCAGGCTGATTGATCCTTACCGCTTCATTGCTACCTATGCTAAAGCTGTTCCAGTTTACAATGGCTCGATTTGAGCTTTGGTCTATCACCATCTTACCTGAGCTATCGGTAGGGTTAATGTTCACATTACCCGCCACCACAGTCCCACCCTGTGGGTTAGCCGAGGCTATCCCTGCAATGACCGCTAGGCTTAGCAATGCCAAGCGTTTTTGTGGTGATTTTATACGCATGAGGAATTCCTTTTTGTAACTCAATTTTAAAGGTGATTTTTATTTTATTATTAAATATAGACGGTTTAAGGATTTTTTTACTCATAAAAAAACGGCATCTTGCCTTATGTAAAACTTAAGCACAAGAAGCCGTTATGAATTTTTTACTTAAAAATAAGCACTTACACTAAAGAATGCTTGCCAGTCTTTGGTATCAGTTTGGCTAGGTTGCCAGGTAAGCGGTTTAGCCACTGTTAGGGTCGCCTGCAGATTTTGTTTGAGGGCAAAATTCACACCCAATGCCAAGGAACTTGCACTGCTGGTGGTATTACTGCCTACCACTGCCTGATTGTTCCAAACCTCACCTAAATCATAACTGACATAAGGTTGGATCATGGTAAAGGAGCCATAAGTAGGTAAGTCATAACGTAAGGTTAAAGCTCCCATTAAACCTTTATCTCCTGCCAATTCGGAAGGTTGATAGGCTTGGCCATAGGTTGTGCCGCCATAGCTGATTTGTTCAGAGGAAGGCAATAATTGCTCAGTATACTGACCGCTTATGGCTGCGATATAACTGATGCGCTGGGTTAAATATTGAATATGGCTCGAATCTAAATTGAACTTGCTAAATTGGGCTACTGCGTTGGTTCGAGAAGGCGCATCAATGGTCTTATGGTAAAATGGTAAACCTTGGGTCATGGTGACTTGCATACTGTTGACCCCGCCCATGCCAATACCCTGATAATTTATTCCGGCCTGCAAACCTACCACTCGATCTTGGTAGTTAGGAATTCCTGCAAAATCACTGTCGCTTAAGGTGTTATAAAGATTGCTAATAAAAGACACACTCTGATTAAAAGTACGATACAAAGGCCGCATTAAATCCACAGCATAACTGCGGGTATAACCTGAATAAGCCAAGGTTTCTAAATATTCGCCTGGATGAATGGCCGTACGGCTAGCGCTAAATCCTAATTGTGTACCATTTTGGCCTAATTGCACACTATATTTTCCGGTAAAAAAGCCCATTTCTGAAGCTTTAGGCTGAGTGGTAGAGGCTACTATATTAAAAGTATCAGCGGCAAAAATATCATTTACACTTAATTGCCCCACCAACTGCCTTGGTCCAACAAATTGACTGCCTCGATTGTTAAAGCTAATAGAACCTTGCACTGGCGTACGTTTGACTAAAATGGTTAACACCGAACCACCCACTTTTGTAGGATCAGGACTCAGAGCATTTTTAACCGATATGCCTGGAATTTGATTAGCTAATACTAAATATTTTTGCGCGACTTTCAGGTTGAATGGACGCAAGCTTTGTAATGTTTTTAAGTAGCGCCACAATTGAGCTTGGGCAGCAGCTGGGTTATCTCCAGTCAATTTTACTTGCGAAATATAGCCATCTATAACTTGGAACTTAACAATACCTTGTTTTGCCGAAAATTCTTGCTGAGGGATAATAACTTGATTAAGGATCCAGCCATCATTACGGTAGGCATCTTCAATTTGTTGCGCTAAGGCTTTTAATGCTAATAAGTTAACTTTTTTACCTTGTTCCGCCTGGATCAGAGCAGCGACAGAAGTAGGTTCTGGAACTTGGCTACCCACTATTACTACTTGCTTTAACACGAATGAGGTTCCTATATCGCCTTGTACTTCAACTGGCTGTACTTCAGGCGCAGGGGCGGGTGGGGTCGCTTTAAACTGAGTAGGCAATATGTTTTTAGGCATAACCTGACGTTTAATTAAACCTGGCATTGCCGCATTGGGAACAGAGTCAAGCGCCTCTTCTGCATAAGCAGAATTAATAACGCTCAAACTTAACAGGCTAATAATAGTTAATGGTAATAAAGCAGCTTTCATAATATTCCTTATCTATAAAAAATAAATTTATTGTATTTATAAAACATAGTATAGAAAATAAAACTTGTCATAAAAAAACCTGGTGGCGGCACCTACAAGCCATAGTATTTAAAACATTCAATTTATTAGTCTTCGTTTTAATTTCGCTAATATTTTAATCTTGAAATGACTTGGCCACCAAGTTAAGGATTTAGCCGCCCAAATCATCGGTTTAGGAAAAGCGATTTCAGGCTGATATTTTTTTATGCCCTTAATAATGATTTCAGCCGCGTGCTCAGGCTGGAGTAAAAAAGGCATATTGAAATCATGCTTAGCGGTTAGAGGCGTGGCGACAAAGCCAGGGCAAACGATTGATACTTTTATGCCTTGGCTATGTAAATCCGCCTGTAAGCCTTGTAAAAAATTACGTGCGGCTGCTTTCGCAGCGCTGTAGGCCTCTCCCATAGGCAAACCATGATAAGCGGCCATGCTACTCATGCCAATGATATGAGGGCGCTTGGCTTGTTTTAACAAAGGCAACACGGCTTCCACCCCATAAACTAAGCTAAAATAGTTTACCTGCATCAATTTGACGCAAGTTTCACTGCTAAAGTTCTCAATGTTCATATGTTGGCTAGCACCAGCATTAAAAAAAACTCTATCAAGTCCGCCAAATTTTAGTTTGATATGAGAAGCGGCTGCAATCGTGGCGTTAATATTGCTTACATCAAAAGGCAAAATAAGCTCAATGGCTTTAGGATAGGTTTGTTGCAAGACAGAAAGTGCTTCAATATTGCGGCCAGAGATGGCCAAACGCGCACCCTGTTCGGCACATTTTTTAGCTACCGCCAAACCTATACCGCTTGAGGCCCCAGTAATCCAAATCCGCTCGCCTTGGAACATTAGAATAGTGTAACGGCTTGTTTATAGGTTTTTAAGGCTTTTTGACTGTCACCTTCTTGCTCATACACTTGCGCCAATACATAGTAAGCTACCGCATTTGGCTTATTGCTCAAGCTAAGTTCGGCTTGTTGGCGGGCTTGGCTTAGCAAACCTTTGGCTAAGTTAATTTGCGCACTTATTGCCAAGGTTTCAGCAGTAGCTGGATGATGCTCTACGACTTGCTGCATAAGGCTTTGCGCCTGATCAATCTGCCCCGCTTTTAACAAATGTTGAATATAGGCTGAGGCAACGTTCAACTCTACTTGAAAGGAGCTTGGAATATCTTGCCAGAGCTGATCTACCAATTGAGGTGAATAACGCACAGCCCTTTTTAAGTTAAAACTATACGCTTCAACCGCTAGCTTGGAATATTCTAATTCACTAAAAATCCCAGTTTGTTTACACTCAGGTAATAATTCCACAATTTGAGGCCAAGCTTTTAAGTGGCGCAATGCTAAAATTTCTCGACGCAATAATCCTGGATTTCCAGGATAGAGAGCTTTGAATTTAAGCACCTGATTGATAAGACCTTGCCAGTTTTGTTCACTTATTAATAAATCCAGTTTCGCCAGCTCAATGACTAAGGTATCTTGAGCTAAAATAGGGCGTGAATTTTTTACATAAGCTTCTTGGGCATGGCTACGCCCTAGATTGGCCGCGCAGTGAGCCGCCAATAATTGACTATAAGGTAATAAAAACTTATGCTTAGCCAGTTTTTTAAACTGCTGTTCTGCCTTAAGCCAATCATTGATTAATAGATTTTCTAAAGCCGATTGCAAGTGTTGCATGGAGCGTTTTTGCTTAATGCGATGCATTAAATTTGGCACTCGCATTATTAAGCCCCATAATCGATAAAGAATGCCGACCACTATAAAGCTAAATATCATGCCTAAAGCCGCTAACCATAAAGGCATAGCCACTGATTCATGGCGGATTTGAATCAACACATAACCTGGTAAATTAATTAATACGACTCCAAGCATTACCGCGAGAATTAATACCAAAAGGCCCCATAAAAAGCGTTTCATAAATTGACTCCTTAATGGGTTAGATCATGGTCAAATTGACTTAAAATCTGCTCGAAACTGGTTTCAACCAATTGCAATTTATCATTTGGATAAATGGCAGGTATAGCTATTAACGCTTGTAATTGATTCAGCCAGGCTTGTTGGGCTTGATTATTTTCAGTCAAACTTTGCACTTGCGACTGTAACTCAAGCAAATCTTGTGAATAGGATGAATTACCCGTGATGGCATCCCATTTCGCTTTATCAATGATAAGCTGCAAATTACGTACTGCATCAAGTCGAGCCGATTCTGAAACCAGATTAGGACCAATTTGATTATCGGTACGGATGATTAAAAAAGATTTTAGTTGCTGCCAACTATGGGCGAGTCCCTGTCTCCAACCTGATAAATGAGTTTGCGGAGTTTGACTTAGGGTTTGTGCAGATGAATTAGCTACCACAGGGGGTATGAACTGTAAGTTTGCTAAGCCTTGGGATAATTGATCAAGCCCAGTGCTAACGGCATTGAGGTCTATTTTTGGCAGGCTATTCACTAAGGTGGCTAAATTTTGGATTTGATGTAACAGTGCCGTGTTCTTAGGGCCTGACATCTGTAATGCATCTTGAGCCAGATTTAATTGTTGGGTAATACGATCTGGGTCTTGATGCTGCCACAATAAGGCATGGGCTAGCTGAACATTGACTCTAGCAGACTCAAAGTTTAATCGATGTAAGGTTACTTGGGGCTCATGGTTATTCTGCATTAAGGCTTGCATGCTTTGTTGCGCAGTTTGCATACTGGCAATGGTTTGCTGCATTTGTTGCATTTGTGCCTGTAAAGTTTGGTTATCTTGCTGCAATCCTGCAATAGCCGCTGCATTATTAATAAAAGCTTGTGCGCCTAAATGAAAATAACCGCGATAAAAGGGGTAAGCACTGACCACTAAAGCCGTTAACGCTATCAATAAACTTAAAGTAGCTCGCTTTTTGCCTTTAATTTTCCCGGAGGGGTTTGCATCGATGGTAACTGGAAAGTGCCTTATAGGATTATCGCTCATGCCAAAACCTCATTAAGTAAGATATTATACTTGCATTATCAGCGCTTTGGATGAAAAAAGTTCGAAATCCACGCTGAGTTGCCAAGTGTAGCATTTTTTCATTCATCACGGTAACCACAGTCTTGTTAATATAATCCTGTGGCAAATCCTGGATTTGTTCGAATAGGCTTTCCAATCCTTCAGTACTGGTGCTAATCACCCAATCAAAAGGTGATTGTCGCCATCTCGTGCTTAATTCACTAGGATTTTTCTTTAGTTTAAGCCTTTGATACACTTCAATATAGCTGACAATAGCCCCACGCTGTTTTAGTGAATCTGCTATAAGCTCACGCCCAGATTGAGCGCGAAAAATGGCGATGGGTTTATTTTCGACATTGTGCAAAATCGGTAAGTCTAATACCGCTTCACTGTTAGCTTGTTTTGGGTAATGTACTTGCGTTAAGCCAAATTTTGCTAAAGCTTTGGCAGTACCTTGGCCCACTGCGATGAGTGTGTTCGGCACTGGCCCTTTATAGCAGCCAAGCGCATATTTCACGGCATTAGGACTAACGAAAATAGCTAAAGTCTCTGGAGTAAGCTTTTGTATTTCAGTTTGAATAATCTTGGGATCCACAGCTTTAATTTCAAGACAAGGCCATGCCAGGGCATTGCCGCCTTGCTCTGTTATTAAGCTTACTAATTCAGTGGCCTGCGGCTCAGGTCGCGTGACTAAAACCTGTAATCCATTTGCTAAATTTGTCATGCCAAATTCCAGGCTAGGAAAGCCATTGTTCTGCACCCTGGTCTAATAAATCTTTAGCAGCACGTTGGCCTATTTCAGTGGCTAAACTTAAAGGGCCACGCTGTAAGGTTTTGATTACGACCTTACCATCATGGCTAATCACTAAGCCTTGCAGTATCAATTCCTTATGCTCAATTTTGGCATAACTTCCGACCGGCGAGTAACAACTAGCATGCAGACTATGGGTTAGTGAGCGTTCTGCTGTGATACAGCATTCGGTCTCAAGGTCATTAAAAAACCGTAGGCTTTCAATCAATTCTGTATTCTCAGCCAGACATTCAATCGCTAGTGCGCCTTGGCCCACGGAGGGCAAACAAATTTCTGGGCTAATTATTTGGCTAATTCGCTGTTGCCAGCCTAAACGCTTTAATCCAGCCTCGGCCAGAATAAGCGCATCAAATTGACCTTCGTCTAGTTTTTTTAGTCTAGTATCAAGATTGCCACGAATATTAATGATCTGTAAATCTGGTCTAACATGTAATAGCTGTGCTGTACGCCTAACGCTACCTGTCCCGACTAATGCCCCTGGTGGCAAATCTTCTAAACTTGAATAGCGATTGGATACCAGCACATCAAAAGGGCTTTCGCGCTGACTAATCGCCGCTAAGGTAAATTCTTTGGGTAGTTCTGGTGGCACATCTTTAAGAGAATGGACGGCAAAGTCGGCCTCCCCCTTTAACATCGCATCTTCTAGGGCCTTAACAAACAAGCCTTTACCACCGATTGCTGCTAAAGGTCGATCTTGGATTTTATCGCCCGTTGATAGAATTTCCACCAATTTAATAACACAGCTTGGATACTGGTTTTGCAATTGTTGCTGGACATAATGCGCCTGAATTAATGCCAGAGGGCTTTTGCGAGTGGCAATCCGAAGTAATGATGGCTTCATAATGACTGTATCGTGAATGAGTTGCTTAAATAATAACGATTTTACTTGGGGTTGTCGATGCACGGGAGAATGAGGGCTTAGACAACATACAAATATCATGCGTCATTTGCCACAAATTGAGGAGATTATTGCGTAGCATTTTTTGATAGTCGATTATCCTTACTATAATTGCCTGTCGGCATGATTATTAAACACTTTCTTGCTACAAAGTTGACAATTTAAGCTCCAAGAGTATGATCAAGCCGGATAACCAAGGGGATGATTATGTTTACATTACAAAATTCACAGAACGTTTTATGGTCTACACAAGATAAATTGGCAAAACGCCTAAGTATATTAGCGATTGCTGGAGGATTACTTTTCGTCGCTGCGCAGTTAGCCGTTCCAATGCATCCCGTACCCTTAACATTTCAAAGCAGCATGGTCATTTTATTGGCTATGGCTTTGGGCTCAAGTTTAGGCACTCAAGCCATTAGCGCGTATCTAATAGCAGGTTTTTGTGGCTTACCAGTTTTTGCTGAATTTATGGGTGGGCCTGGGATGTTTATCGACCCTGCCACTGGATATTTATTTGGGTTTTTACCTGCGGCTTTAATCAGTGGCTATTTAGCCCAAAAAGGTTGGGGCCGACATTTTATTAGTAGCTATGCCGCAGCACTTATAGGCGTAAGCACAATTTTTGCTTGTGGATATTTATGGTTGAGCTTTTTTATCGGATTCCATCATGCCTTTACTCTTGGAGTTGCACCGTTTTTACTGACTGAGCCTCTTAAGCTCGTTGTGGTGGCCTTATTAGTTCCACGGTTTTGGAAGGTTTAATGCTCCGGTTTAGGCCGCATCATTTCTTATGCACTTTATGTTTTCAGGGGAAAGGCTATTCCCCTGAATTTGTGCAAAATTATCAAGCCATAGTCGATGTGTTACATTCTGAATCAGGTGATGAAACCTTGATTCAAGTTGTTTCTGATACTGATGATATCTGTTCACCTTGCCCGCATAAACGTGCTACGCGATGCGAAACTCAAACCAAAATTCTTAAGCTCGATACCGCCCATGCTAAAGCTTTGGACTTAAATTTCGGTGAAACCCTTACCTGGGGTGAAGCCAAACTTCGGATCAAACAGTTACTCGATTTAGACTGCTTTGAAAAAATCTGTCAGCCCTGTGGATGGAAAGCCTCTGGCATGTGCCGTGAGGCTATTCAAGAGTTTAAACAAAAACTTTAAGCTTAATAAGCGGTATTTTGACAAGTTGGGTCATCTTTATAATCACAAATCAGCTTAGTCGTTTTCTCATCTCGCTTTGAGCCAACTATAGTATCACTACTAGTCCTATCGGAATTAGCGCTTGATTGATGAATGTTATTTTGCTTATCGCTTTTTTTATTTTTTTGCGAAAGTTTGCTTGCAGCATTTTCATCTGAAATCGCCGTATATTCATTACTTATTGCAAACCCTGACTCATCGGCAATTTGCGGACCAGTATCTGATTTGTATGGATTCCCACTGCTATTAAAGCCTCCACTAGTATTGCCAGGATTAATGTGAGTGACACTAGATGGCATAGCTGTTGGGAAAGGGGGCACTGAATCAAGAAGAGTAACTGTCGTAAAATTCCCGCTATGGCCTCGTAAATAAGGCATGCCACCGTTGATAGTAGGATCTGTTGCCCATATTTTAGTAAAATCCCAGTTAGCGAAGTTGGATTGGTCTTTCATTTGCGTCGTGGTTAAGCCTGTCATAGTGCTTGTTACACCATTATCAATTGCCACTGGATTGCCTAGTATAGTGCTTGTATTCCAATATAAATTGTTTAATTTGCCAGGATAAGCAGACCCTATCAGGCCGCCTCTATAACCTGGCCCTGTTAATGAGCCCGTGGCATAGCTATTGTTTAAATTTCCAGTAAAACTACCAACTAAACCCCCAAATCTATCATTTACATATTTACTAGTCATGCTAACGTCACTATAGCTATTACTAATATTGCCATATAAAGCTCCTACTAATCCTCCTACCATCCTTGAGTGCGTGAGATTATCGCTTGTTATAGTTCCTGTAGCATAACTTTGGTTAATTGTTGTACTCGAGCCCCCCCAGCCTATAATACCTCCAGCATAAATAGCTGTAGTTAGATTAAAGTTAATATTGGTCAGCCTAAGATTTTTTATGCTGGCGCCATTAGCAGCGCCAAATAAACCCATAGCAATTACACTCGGATTATATAGAGTAAGGTTATCGATAATATGATATTGGCCATTAAATTTGCCCATAAATAACCAATTTTCATTTCCTATTGGAGTAAAGTTCGATTGGCCTGAGCTTGGGGTGGCAAGGGCGATATCTTTGCCCAAGGCATATTTACCTGTGTTATTACCACTGTTTACTGTACTTGAGACATAACCAAGATCTTGCGCATTATTGACCAACATATAAGAATCTAAGCTTGCTGCATTTTGGGTGGTGACATTCGCCGCATAGCGATCGGCATCAATTGTGCTCTTGTCAGTTCCAGAATATTTAGCCGCGCCTGTACCGGTGGGATTATAATAAATCTCCAGCGCACCCCCATTTTTAGTGATCTGGGTGCCGCTACCATTGAAATTCACACTACCTGTGCCAATAGCAGTATTATCAGCACGTAGGGTGAGGGTGCCTGAGCCAGTATGACTAATGCTACCCATGCTGGCGAAGTTAATATTTCTATAAGCGCTTAAAGTTAAGCTGTTATCACCGGTATAATTTATCGCAGAGTTTAGGGTAATGTCGCCATTGCCCGCTTTAGTGGCGTCGGTTGTAATCATTACATTATTGCTGCCGAGGGCCGATTGGATGGTACTAGCTTTGGCGTCATCAATGGTAATATCCTCAGGGTCAATTAACCATAAGCCATTATCACCGTATTGGCTCTTGGTGCTGATGGCAATACCACTAAAGTCGATATCTTTATGCGCTGAGGTTTCAATCATCCCGCCTTTACCGTACAAGCTGGTGGCAGTGAGCGTACCATGAGCTTTTGTGGTGTTATCACTCCATAGTACGATCTGACCCCCATTGCCTGTCGTGCTATTAGCACTGAGTCTCGCCCCTGATTGTACGTCGGTAAATTGAGCTTTAGGCACATTGCCTACCCCAGCTGCTGGACCTCCCACTAAGATGCTACCCGCATTGCCTGTAGTGCTGCTGACATCTAACTGGCTGCTATCTGTTAAAGTAACGCGGTTATCTGCAAACACCCCTATCTTACCACCTTGGGCTTGTAGGCTACCTGATACTTGAGCATTGCCCGCTTTGGCATACATCACGATTTCACCATGGCGATCTTGCATGGAGTTGGCTTCTACTACCCCATCCATATTCACCACGTTGTTTAATATCTCATGGGCCCCTGCAGCCGTAATATAGACTTGACCGCCATTGGCTAGGATTTGACCCATATTGCTTTGAGTAATCTGTACTAGCTGACCTTGTTGGTTCATCACCACCAAAGGCTCCGTTAAGCTATAGCCTAACAATTCATTGTTACCTATGGTTAAGGTCGCTTCAGTGCCAGCGCCTAAATATACCTGGCCCAGTTCAGCATTGATTATGCCTTCGTTTTTAATTTGAGGGGCGATTAAGCTAATCAGTTGATTAGAGCCTATCGTACTTAAGCGACCATAGTTGCTAATTACTCCTGCAGGGGTATTACCTTGCTGAAAATGATAATGACTGTTTAAGAAGTCTTCGTCTTTGATGTTTAAGGTGCTGGCCACTAAGCCTGCGGTATCCACTTTAGCACCTTGGCCAAACATAATACCATTAGGGTTAATCAAGAACACTTTACCGTTGGAGGATAACTCACCTAGAATTTGTGAAGGGTCTTGGCCGACTACTCGGCTTAAGTGAACAGAGTCAGCCCCAGGCTGATTGATCCTTACCGCTTCATTGCTACCTATGCTAAAGCTGTTCCAGTTTACAATGGCTCGATTTGAGCTTTGGTCTATCACCATCTTACCTGAGCTATCGGTAGGGTTAATGTTCACATTACCCGCCACCACAGTCCCACCCTGTGGGTTAGCCGAGGCTATCCCTGCAATGACCGCTAGGCTTAATAGGGTGAAACGTTTGGATCGAAATGTATGTGCCATATAATAACCCTGAAATTCTTTTTTATTAAGGATAGACGAATTTAAAGAATTTTTAGGGGGATAAATGCCTATTAATAATACTAGCCTCACCAGAGCTAAAACTTCTGATACTGCCATCGGCTAACTGTAGGGTTAATAAGCCTTGAAAATCGATACCGCTAACTTTACCGCTAATAATGTCATTGCCTATAGATAGGCTAATGGTTTTATTGGCTAAATAATCAAATTGCTGCCAAAGCTCCATAAAACTTAGCAGCCCTTGCTGTTCAAATTGATGTAGGTAATGAGTCAGATTTTGCATCAACTCAACAAGGATAAGATTACGATCATATTCTTTTTGGGTTTCTTGTTTAAGTGAAGTCCAGGCCTGAGTAATATTAACTTCATTGTCCATGTTGATATTAATACCCATCCCGATAATAACCTTTGAACCTGTTTTGTATTTAAAGGCTTCTATCAGTATCCCGGCAATTTTTTTGTCACGACAAAAAATATCGTTGGGCCATTTTACTTTAGGGTCCACATTATAGTTTTTTAAGGTGGTGGCAAGAGCCAAGCCCACTACTAGGCTTAAACCTTGCAATTGATGTAAAGCTAAGGGAGTTGGCCATAAATATGACACATAAATATTACTGGCATAGGGTGAAATCCATTGTCGATTACTGCCACGGCCTCGGCCTGCGGTTTGCTGTTCCGTTAGGCACATTAAAGGCTGATTAATTTCATTAATTTGGCCTTTAACATAATCTTGCGTGGAGGGCAGACTATCAAATACTGATAGATTAATTTTAGCCAAGTGGGTTTGAAGGAAATGTTGATCGAGAAGTTTTGACATAGACTTATTTGATTAATTTTTAGCATTAAGGTTTATGCATATAATATCATAGCCTTTGACTAGAGTGCTTGGGAACCAGAGACCAGTATTTGAAAATACTTTACTGGATGCAAGACCGCTTTCCCTGTGAATGCGCCTAATACAAAAATGGGTCATCCTGGGAATTCGCCTATATATCAATGGGTCATCCTGTGATTAGCGTCAGCTAAGCCACAGGATCTATTACAAACGAATAGGCATAACCACATACAGGTTTTTATCATTATCACGGTCATGGATTAATGCACTGCTATTGGCATTTGCCAGTGACATTTTAACGGCTTCTCCATCGACTGCATTTAATACGTCTAATAAATAACTTACATTAAAGCCTATTTCTAAATCATTACCAGTGTAATTTACTTCGATTTCATCTTGAGCTTCTTCTTGCTCAGGGTTATTCGCCATTAGCTTTAATAAAGTGCCTTCAAACTGCAGGCGCACGCCACGATATTTTTCATTAGACAAAATGGCAGTACGGCTTAGGGCTTGTTTTAATACATCTTTACCGGCTAGTAATACATTGGCTCCAGGGCTTGGAATCACTCGATTGTAATCAGGATAACGGCCATCGAGTAATTTAGAGGTAAAGGTGAATTGTGGCAATATCGCGCGAATATGGCTCGTGCCAAAGATTAGCTCAATAGCTTCATCTGTAGGCTCAACCAGGCGCATCAACTCTACTATAGCCTTTCTTGGCACAATTACTTGAGTCACATTAGGATAGCCTTTGACTGATTCATTAGCCATAGCCAAGCGATGTCCATCTGTCGCCACGGTGCGTAAATTATGCTCTGAAACTTCAAGCAGCATACCATTTAAAAAGTAACGAACATCCTGCTGAGCCATAGCAAAATAAGTATGTTTGAGTAAACTTGCAAAAGCTTTTTGGCTTAATTTGACATGGATTTCACCGATATTACTGTCAATGCTTGGGAAATTTTCCGCCGGTAAACTAGCCAAACTAAAACGGCTACGACCCGATTTTACCGTGACTTTATTAGCACTTTCTGAACTGATTTCAACCATTGCTGAATCAGGAAGACTACGACAAATATCTAAAATTTTACGAGCAGGAACGGTAATTGAACCTTCCTCGGCGGGCTGAGATAAAGTCACCATGGAGATCATTTCAATCTCAAGGTCCGTCGCAGTTAATCGCAATTCCTGGCCTTTAACATTAATTAAAATATTGGCTAACACCGCCATGGTATGACGCTTTTCCACTACTCCAATAATCGCTTGTAATGGTTTAAGTAAGGTTTCGCGTTGAATAACAAACTTCATAGTCCACTCCACAAAATAAATTAAGTTGATAAAGTACGAAGCAAATTAGAATAATCTTCGGCAATATCATGATTAGAATTTTTTAATTCAGCAATAGTACGGCAAGCGTGTAAAACAGTAGTATGATCTCTTCCTCCAAAGGCCTCACCAATTTCAGGTAAACTGTGGTTAGTGAGTTCTTTTGCTAAAGCCATGGCTACTTGTCTTGGTCTTGCAACTGATCGACTACGACGCTTGGATAATAAATCAGATAGTTTAATTTTATAATATTCCGCCACAGTTTTTTGAATATTATCCATGGTAACCAATTTATCTTGTAAGCTAATCAAATCTTTTAAAGCTTCGCGTACAAAGTCGATAGTAATTTCACTGCCAGTAAATTTCGCATTAGCGATAACACGTTTTAAAGCGCCTTCTAATTCACGGACATTGGATCGCACTCTTTTGGCAATAAAAAATGCCACTTCATGCTGAAGATTGACTTTGCATTCCACTGCTTTGTTGATCAGAATCGCCACTCGGGTTTCAAGATCAGGTGGCTCAATAGAAACTGTTAAGCCCCAGCCAAACCTTGATTTCAATCGCTCTTCCAACCCATTAATTTCTTTTGGATAGCGATCACAAGTCATTACAATTTGTTGATGGCCTTCTAATAAAGCATTAAAGGTATGGAAAAATTCTTCTTGAGAGCGGTCTTTGCCAGCAAAAAACTGAATATCATCGATCATTAGAGCATCAACTGACCGATAATAATGTTTGAATTCATTTATTGCATTGTTTTGTAAGGCTTTTACCATATCTGCCACAAATCGTTCTGAATGGAGATACACTACATTAGCATCCGGACGTTGCGCTAGGATGGCATTACCAATAGCATGCATTAAGTGGGTCTTTCCTAAACCCACCCCACCATATAAAAATAACGGGTTATAGGCCTTGCCTAAATTTTCCACCACTTGAGTGGCAGCCGCTCTAGCCAATTGGTTAGATTTACCTTCTACAAAGTTATCAAATGTAAATTTTGAATTGAGTCCACTTTCATGCACAAAAGGTAATTTTTTCTCAGCAACGACATGAGTTTGTACTGGAGCAGGCTCGGCTCGAGGGGTTTCATTAGTTGGCCTAGCGACATTAGCTACCGGAATATCACCTACTCTGACTACGACTTTCTTATCAGCATCAAATTCTACTAGAATGGACTCGATTTTTGGCTGATATCGTTGGGCTACCCAATCCATTACAAAGCGATTAGGCGCATAAAGTACTAATTCTTCAGCAGAGTCTTGGGCTTGTAGCGGTCTAATCCACGTACTAAATTCCTGCGCGGGTAGTTCAGTTTGTAATTGATTAAGGCATTTGACCCAGATTGACATTCTTTTAAAACCCTATTTAAAAATTAGCAGAGATTATCCTCTGTACTTACATAATGAAAATGAGTATAGAGAGATTTTTTATTCTTCCTCTTTACTTGCCTGGCTTGAATTTACTTCAAGTTAGGCTTCTAAACAAAATTTAAGGGCCCCGAGCTTAAAAGAAGCCTTAAAAAGTTATCCACACCCCGTCAGAGAGTATCACAAACCTTGAACTTCGCAAGTATTCACAAAAAAAAATCTGCTAAGCCTTGCAAACAGAGCTTTATAAGGTATCGATAACTTGTAAACCTTCTGTGGATAAATCATTAGTTCAAAATTTACCCATAAACTTATCCACAGTAATAAACAGGAGTTGAGGTATCGATTACAAATTTTTCAACTCCATTCTAAACCTTGAATTTAAATGGCTAGAAAAATCTATCCACAGAAAAATGCCTCAGTAATAAAGAAAATAAGAAAGAAAAAGAAAAAAAAGATCTTTTTAAATATATTAAGCACAAGGCAATTTAATGAAACTCAGCTAAAGAACAAGAGCGCATAAAATGACTTGACTCTGGGCAAGAGCCATAATAGAATCCTTCACCCAAAGCAAGTTGGACAGAAATTGTAGGATCTATCATGAAAAGAACTTTACGTGCAAATAACAAAACCAAATCCCGCACTCACGGCTTTAGAGCTCGTATGGCCACAAAAAATGGCAGAAAAATCATTAATAACAGACGTGCGAAAGGCAGAAAACGTTTAAGCGTATAATTTGGAAACCACTCTTCCTAAAAGCAGTTTTCTTGTTTCAAAAGAATATAGCCACCTGTTAAAACAACAGACAAAACTACATTCCTCTCATTTGGTATTGATATATCAAAGTTATGATGGCCCAAATAAATTGGGCTATTCTGTAGCAAAAAAAAATATCCCCTTAGCAGTACAACGTAATCGTTGTCGAAGAATTATCAAAGAAAGTTTTCGTCATGCTCAACATGGTTTTACGAGTAAATTGGTCCTGATAATAGTTAAAAAATCTGCTGCAACAGCCTCTAAAAGCGAGATACGTCAATGTTTAGATGGATTTTGGAAAAAATTAGCTGGCCTGTAAATTTTGTATTTAAGCTATTGATTAAATTATATAAATTATCTATCAGCCCATTATTAGGTAATCGTTGTCGATTTTATCCCAGTTGTTCTGAATACGCTTATCAAGCACTAGAGCAATATTCATTTTTTATTGCCCTTTGGTTAATTTCAAAACGTCTGGTAAAATGTCAGCCTTTACATAAAGGGGGCTTTGATCCCTTACCCGATTTACATAACAGGTTGGAAACGAATGGATTATCAAAAGATTAAGATTTTTTTATTAGTGACTTTGGCGGTAATTGGTGGAATTTTATGGACTAAATACGAGGCTATTTATAATCCTCCTCCTGTGGTTCAGTCCCAAACTAACACTACAGCTTCTAATACTAATCAGGTCCCTAATGTTGGTATTAATGTCCCCACTGTTACTCAAAACAAACCTACATTAGCTAACCCTATCAATACCAATCAACCAACAGATGCTACTGTAAATGTGGATACTGGCTTGTTGAATGTGAAAATTGATTTAAATAACGGTGGCATAGTTTATGCAGAATTAGAGCAATATCCTGAAAGCTTACATTCACAGCAGCCTTTTATTTTGCTTAATAATCAAGATGATAACACTTACCTAGCGCAAAGCGGTTTAGTTGGAGCTAACTTACCCAGCAAATTACTCTTTAAAGCAGATCAAACCACCTATGTAATGGGTAGCCAAAATCAAATTCAAATCAATTTAACCTGGAGTAACAATCAAGGCTTAAGTATTGTTAAAACTTACACCTTTACTAAAAATAGTTATGCTATAAGGGTTAATTACACGATTATCAATAAAGGCAAACAAGCTTGGACAGGACGTTTTTACGGACAATTAGTTCGAACTCTACCTGAAAAATCCACTGGTATGCTCTCGGTTTACCGCACTTATACTGGGGCCGCTATTTCTACTCCAGCTAATCATTACCAAAAAGTCACTTTCAATGATATGCAAGAACAAGACTTGAGCCAAACTGCCACTGGCGGCTGGGCTGCTATGTTGCAGCATTATTTTATTACCGCTTGGGTACCTGATCAGACTACAAATAATGATTTCTTTAGCCATGTTTATAACAACATGTATGGAATTGGTGTAGCTTCCCCTCAAGTTAATGTGGCGCCTAATCAAACGGTTAGCACTGGAGCAACTTTGTATATTGGCCCTGCTATTGCCTCAGATTTACAATCCGTTGCGCCTTATTTAGATAAAACTATTGATTACGGCTGGTTATGGTTTATTTCCCAATTAATTTTCACCGTAATGAAATTTATTCACGGATTTATTGGTAACTGGGGCTGGTCCATTATTGTAGTGACCATTCTAATCAAACTCCTCTTTTCGCCCTTATCAGCTAAAAGCTATGGCTCTATGGCAAGGATGCGTAAGTTACAACCTAAAATTGCCAAATTGAAAGAACGCTGTGGCGATGATAAGCAAAAATTAGGCAAAGCCACTATGGAATTATATCGGGAAGAGAAAGTGAACCCTTTAGGGGGTTGCCTACCGATGTTGATCCAAATTCCAGTATTTATCGCACTTTATTGGGTCATTATGGAAAGTGTCGAACTTCGACAAGCACCTTTTATGTTGTGGATTCATGACTTGTCAGTGCGTGATCCCTACTTCATTCTTCCCGTTCTGATGGGTGCCAGTATGTTGTTACAACAACGCTTAAACCCAGCGCCGGCTGACCCTACTCAAGCTAAAGTGATGATGATGATGCCTATCATTTTCACCGTGATGTTTTTAAGCTTCCCATCTGGTTTAGTGTTGTACTGGTTAGTAAATAACTGTGTCAGTATCTTACAACAATGGTGGATTATTCGCCGATCTGAAAAACAAGGTGTCTAATTGGATACCATTGTTGCTCAAGCAACGGCTCCTGGCCGGGGTAGTGTAGGTATTGTAAGGGTTTCAGGCCCTATAGTACCTAGTATTGCCCAGGCCATTTTGCAACAAATTCCTAAACCGCGCACTGCCAGTTTGTTAAATTTTTACCACCGATCTGGTGAAGTGTTAGATCAGGGTATTGCCTTATATTTTCCCGCGCCTCATTCATTTACTGGCGAAGAGGTGCTAGAACTTCAAGGGCATGGTGGGCCGGTGATCATAGATTTACTCATCAAACAGATTCTTAGTTTAGGCGCACGCATGGCCAAACCAGGAGAATTTTCTGAGCGAGCTTTTTTGAATGATAAAATGGATTTAGCTCAGGCTGAATCTATAGCAGATTTGATTAATGCCAGTTCAGAGCAAGCAGCAAAATCTGCAGTTAGGTCTTTGCAGGGTGAGTTTTCAGTCAAAATCCACAGCTTAGTGGATTCACTTATTCATTTACGTATGTATGTAGAAGCCGCTATTGATTTCCCAGAAGAAGAAATCGATTTTTTAGCCGATAAACACATTACTGAACAATTACAAGAACTCATCAGCCAAATCAAAGTGATCAAACACCAAGCCAAACAAGGTAGCATACTTCGAGAAGGCATTAATGTTGTCATTGCCGGCAGGCCTAATGCGGGTAAATCCAGCTTATTAAATGCTTTAGCAGGTAAAGAAGCTGCTATCGTTACCGAAATTGCTGGTACCACTCGCGATATTTTACGTGAAGCCATCCATATCAATGGAGTGCCTTTACATATTATTGACACAGCAGGTCTACGCCAAACTGACGATATCGTTGAAAAAGAAGGTATACGTCGAGCGCGTGAAGCTATTTCCCAAGCCGATCATATTTTGCTTATGCTTGATGTTTTGCATGAATCTCATTTGCCTGAGCTAATCGCCGAGCATTTACAAGATTTACCAAAAGTCCCATGTACCGTGATTTACAATAAAATCGATTTAGTGCAAATGCAGCCAATTGTTAAGCAGGAAGGTCAGTTTACCTGCATTTATGTATCAGCTAAACAAGGTATCGGTATTGATTTATTACAATCCCATTTATTGCAAACCATCGGATTTGATAATACGGCCGAAGGCACTTTTATGGCTAGAACTCGTCATTTAGAAGCAATTGAAAGAGCACAGAATTATATTGAAAAAGGTTGGCATCAACTTCAAGAGTATAAGGCCGGAGAACTGTTAGCCGAAGACTTGCGTCATGCACAAATGGCGCTTGCAGAAATAACGGGTGAATTTCATTCTGATGACCTATTAGGAAAGATTTTTTCCAGTTTTTGTATAGGTAAATAGCGCTACTAGAACGTTCTTAAGATTGCATACTCATAATAAAACTTCTAGAATCATTTGGCGTAAGGTAAATGAATAAGGGATATTTATGAAATATAAAGCGATTAGTATGGTTTTGGCTGTAGGCTTATTATCTAGTTCAGCTTTTGCAAATTCACATAAAGAATTGTCTCAACTGCAATTACAAATCAACCGCTTGAATAATCAAATTAATAGCCTTAATCAATCCACTGCTAAAGCGGATGCAAGTAATGTATTGAGTCTAAATGGCATTTTAAGCTCACAAATGATGAGTAACTTTTCTGGTGTGGGTCGTGAGATGAATATTCTTAAGGCTCGTCAAAACGGTTCCTTGGCCAATCAAACTTTAACTATTGGTGGACTGGTTCAAGCCGATGCATTTTATGATCATACTAATCAATCTGGAATGTTTTCTAATCCCCTTGCTGCAAACTTCCCAAATGGTGGTGGCAGCAATATGCAAACGAATGGCTACCAGCATCTAGTATTAAACAATGTAAAATTAGCGGCTACTGCAAGCTTTACTAATTGGCTTAGTGGTTATGCTCAATTAGGGGCTTATAACGTTGGCGAAACTGGAAGAGTACAGCCAGGATCTTCAGGTAATTTCCAACCTTCACCTGGAATTAGTACCCCAGATGTTCAGCAAGCCTATGTAACTATGGGCAATTTCGCGCAAAGCCCTATGTATGGATTTGCCGGTCGTAAAGAGATTGATTTTGGTAATTTTGCTACGGTCGATATATATTCTCAGCCCTTAACGCGTACTTTCTTTATGGCAACGGGTAATACCGCTGGGTTTGGTTATAATCATAATGGTTTTAATGGCACCATAAGCTTAATTAATGGCGGTAACCATGTTTATAGTTATAGTGATACTGACCCAAATAGCGCGGGCCATGGCATGGAATCGATCAACAGCGTCATTCAATATCAAAACCTTTACACAGCCAACGCCAATAGCATTAATAACTATGCGTTAAATGCATCTTATAGCGCTCAAAATAATGGAGTTAATTGGATACTTGGCGCGGGTTATTTGTATGGTGCTCGTCCAAAACCTGGAGCTGAAGCTGCAAGTACGGGTGCTTGGGACATCAATGCCAAAGCCTCATTTAGCCAATTTGATGTCTTAGCTGAATTTGTTTCTACAGTGAAGACAGCCGCATCCCTTGCGCCAGTACCTGGCAGTATTACTAATCAATATGTCAATAGCACGGTTTTCCCTAATGCTAAAATTCAGTCATGGACTGTAGGGGGCGATGATAAATTTACTACCCTGGGATATAACTCGGTGGTAAGTTTAGAATACAGCCAAATGACTCAAGGCCATAGTGCTTGGAACCCTTATCAATGGGTTGCAGGATACAGAATTGAACCTAAACAAAATCTGTGGGTAGGCCTTGAAGATGCATATGCGAAAGGTTTAATCGCAGGCGGAGTTACAGGTAAGGTTTATGTACCTGGTACTGGCATTAATATTAACCAGCAGGTTGAATATGCAGGCGGCAGCACAGCGATTAACAATACCATAATCTTAGATGTTACGGCGGTATTCTAAGATAGTCTAGATAAATTTAAGCCACCTTAGGGTGGCTTTTTTATTTGCTAAAATCTTTTATTTACCCTAAGCTTGGATTGAATTTATGGGAGTAGATAATGAAATTTACTAAAATTAGTGTAGTAGTGTGTTCTTTAGCTTTATTGTCAGGTAGTGCTATAGCCGCAAGTTCTCAACAGCAACTTAATCACTTGCAACAGCAGATAAACAGCCTTAATAAGCAAGTAAGCAATTTGAATCAAGCAGCGCCTAAAGCGGGTGCAAGTAATGTATTGAGCCTAAATGGTACTTTAAGCTCACAAATGCTGAGCAACTATGCGGGTGTGGGTCGCGAGATGAATATTCTTAAGGCTCGTCAAAATGGTTCCTTGGCAAATCAAACCTTAACCGTAGGCGGCATGGTTCAAGCCGATGCCTTTTATGCCCATACCAATAGTAAAAGCCTTACTACTGGGGCCTTTTCAAACCCGATAGCAACCACTACTGGTGCCCATCCTAATAACTATGCTCAATATGGTTCCAGTCATTTAGCCTTAAGCAATGCAAAATTAGCCACCACAGCCACTTTAAATGATTGGGTGGCAGGCTATGTGCAATTAGGGGCTTATAATATTGGCGAAACTTCCTCAAATAATGTGGGGACTTCCACGCCAAATATTCAAGCGGCATATTTGGTATTAGGCAATTTAGCACAAAGCCCAATGTATGGGTTTGCAGGTCGTAAAGAAATCGATTTTGGTAATTTCTCAACTATTGATCTTTACTCTCAACCTCTAACCCGTACTATGTTTATGGCAACCGGTAATACAGCAGGAATTGGCTATAATGCTCATGGCTTCAACTTAGATTTAAGCTTGGTTAATGGTGGGGATCAACGATCCACTTTAATTACTACCACTAGCACTTATCAGTACGCTAACCTGTATACTGCCAATGCTAATGGCATTAATAACTATGCCCTTAACGCCACTTATAATGGTCTTAATCAAGGTATTAATTGGACAGTGGGAGCTGGTTATTTAAATGGAGCTCGCCCTGAATACAGCACAAGTCAGAATTCACCTTACGCAACAAATGGAGCTTGGGATGTTAATGGCAAAGCTTCAATTAACAATGTCGATTTATTAGCCGAATATGTTTCTACCGTTCACGCGGCACCTTCTTTATTTGCTTATAACGGATTAATTCCAACTGTTACTACAAACTTCCCTAATGCTAAAATTCAAGCATGGAGCTTAGGCGGTGACTATAATTTCATGACTTCAGGTTACAAGTCTGTAGCAGGTTTAGAATACAGTGCCTTTACGCAAGGTGCTTCGGCCTGGAATGCTTATCAATATGTAGCGAGCTATCGCATCCAGCCTGTTGCCAATGTTTGGACTGGAATAGAATATGCATATTCCAGAGGAGTATGGAGTGGTGGGGTAGCAAGATATACCGGTGCTGACCCTCATTTTGCACTGAATTCTGGGCCAAGAGACTATAACATTACTTTAGATATTACGGCGATGTTCTAGTTTTAGCCTTGTTATCAAGCCACCTTCGGGTGGCTTTTTTATTAGAATAAATCTAGATTTTATAGCATAAAAATAGTATCATCCCGATCCCATATTACAGGGATTAGGCTATGGACTATCAAACACACTATGACGTAATGGTTATTGGCGGCGGCCATGCTGGTACGGAAGCGGCATTAGCTTCAGCTCGAATGGGCTGTGCTACCTTATTGCTTACTCATAATGTGGATACGCTGGGACAAATGTCATGCAATCCGGCTATTGGCGGCATTGGTAAAGGTCATTTAGTAAAAGAAATTGATGCCATGGGCGGAATTATGGCAGAAGCGGCGGATGAAGGCGGGATCCAATTTCGAATTTTAAATGCCAGTAAAGGCCCTGCCGTGCGTGCAACCCGAGCTCAAGCCGATCGCGCTTTATATAAACAAGCTGTTCGCCGACGTTTAGAACATCAGCCTAATCTCACTATATTTCAGCAGCCAGTTAATGATTTAATTATCGAGGGCGAGCAGGTTAAAGGCGCTATTACCCAAATGGGCCTTAAGTTTTATGCGAAAGCCGTGGTATTAACCGCGGGAACTTTTTTGGGCGGTAAAATTCATATTGGTATGAGCCATTATGCTGGAGGCCGAGCCGGAGACCCACCTGCTATTGCTTTGGCCGATAGATTGCGTGAGCTGCCTTTTAGGGTGGGCAGGTTAAAGACGGGTACCCCTCCTCGAATTGATGGCCGTAGTGTGAACTTTGGAGTATTAGGTCAGCAACCAGGTGACAACCCTACCCCAGTCTTTTCATTTATGGGTAATCGAGAGCAGCATCCGCATCAAGTTCCTTGTTATATCACTCATACCAATGAAAAAACCCATGATATTATTCGGCAAAATTTGCATCAATCTCCTATGTATGCTGGAGTCATTGAAGGAATTGGTCCACGCTATTGCCCGTCCATTGAAGATAAAGTCGTTCGCTTTGCCGAAAAAAATGCTCACCAGATTTTTATTGAACCTGAAGGTCTACAGACTACAGAATTGTATCCTAATGGTATTTCCACCAGCTTGCCTTTTGATGTGCAGTTGCAGATCGTGCGTTCGATGAAGGGCTTTGAAAACGCTCATATTACCCGACCCGGTTATGCGATTGAATATGATTATTTTGATCCACGGGACTTAAAACCCACTCTGGAAACTAAAATTATCAAGGGCTTATTTTTTGCCGGCCAAATCAATGGCACCACAGGCTATGAAGAGGCGGCCGCTCAAGGCCTATTAGCCGGTCTTAATGCCGCGCGTCAAGCCCAAGAAAAAGCAGCGTGGTATCCGACCCGTGATCAAGCTTATCTTGGAGTATTGGTCGATGATTTAATTACTCGCGGAACCTCAGAGCCCTATCGTATGTTTACCAGTCGAGCGGAATACCGCTTATCTTTACGAGAAGACAATGCCGATGCGCGTTTAACAGCCATAGGTCGTGAATTAGGCTTAGTAGATGATAGAAGATGGCATGCGTTTGAGAGCAAATTAGAAAAAATTGCGCTAGAACAACAACGCTTAAAAAGCCTATGGGTCCGACCTGGCACTTCTCAAGCAGATACCTTAAGTCCTATGACCGCAAATTCTTTATTAAGGGAATATAATGTGGCTGAGCTGTTAAAACGGCCTGAATTTGATTATGAAATTCTAATGAAAGTCGAAGGAATCGGCCCTGGAGTGGATGACCCTCAAGTGGCTGAACAAGTTGAAATCCAAGCGAAATATGCCGGCTATATCGATCGCCAACTAGAAGAAATTGAACGTCAGCGTCGCCAAGAAGAAACTACCCTGCCCGAAAGTTTAGACTATCAAGCGGTATCTGGTTTGTCTAATGAAGTTCGACAAAAGCTAAGTAATATAAAACCTGCCACGATTGGACAAGCTGCCAGAATTCCGGGTATTACTCCAGCAGCAATTTCCATATTGTTGATTCATTTGAAGAAGCGCAAACAAAAGGTCGCCTAAACGTCATTTTTATTATGACGTTTAAACTCAAGTTATTTGCTAGGCTTAATTGTCTCAATCACAATATCCTCAGTGGTTAAAGCGGCGTGAGCAAAGGCCCCTCTTAACGCAGTATGTTCGCTTGAGCTTTTCGGTTCAGCGTAATTTAAATATAAAAATGTTGCTTTGTTATAGGGCGCTCCAGCAGGGGTGGTAATGCTAGTTTGAAGAAATAATGCGGCATATTTCTCAGCCCCACCAGTACAGTTAATATTCACCGAATCTTTAAAAGACCCGATAGTTCCTATGGCTGGATTGTAGATAAACTCAGGAGACGCTTCCAGAGTAATTGGCAGGCTACCGTATAAAGAATTAAAACTGCATGCCGTTCCAAGGGGTAGCACTTCATTATTAACCCCAGCCACCAATTTCACTTGCATTGAATCACAATTATCGGGCTTAATAATACTGGCATTAACTAGCGGATGTATGCTGTCTGTAAAGTATAGTTTGTTAGGGATACCACTGACTTCTGGCCCATTACAACCTGTATAGCCCGACCCAGATCCAGATATAGGGATAACTCCCTTGGCCATCAAGCCCGCGATTAAAGAGCCTACTGCTAAGATGACTGCGGTAGCAATCTTTTTTTTGGTCCATTTAATTTTGTAGCGTTCTGGAATGGAACAGTGTTTTTTAACCGCAGGAGCAGGTCTTGCTATAGGTTTTTCTTCTGGTGCTGGTCTTGCTATAGGCTTTTCTTCTGGTTCTGGATACATTTCAGAGCTTAGAGAAGAACCGCTGCTTGAGGTACTCGTTAGTGAGCGAGGAGACTCAAGCTCATGCGCTATATCTAGTGATTCGACAGGTGCTGAGGCAGCAGGTATCACTGGAGAAGCAATAGGTGCTGATGCAGCAGGAGCAGATGCGGCAGGAGCAGGCATAGCAGGCGAGGCTACAGGGGCGGTAGGCCGTGTGTGAACCGATGGTAATTTTTTGGGGGGTATAGCCGAGCTAGGTGAAGCATGGGCTGCCATACCAGCCGAAACTGCAGGAGCAGTTGGGCGTAATAATGACCTTCTAGATGAAGCACTAGCCGGCATGCGGCCCGAAATTGCGGGGACGGTTCGCCCTAATAAGGGTGATGTAATTGAGCTAGGTGCTATTGGGTCTTCTGATACGGTACTATGGCCTGCTTTTCGATCCATTTGACTATCATCCTTGTAGGAAATCTATTAGTTCATCATACTGATATTTATGCTGTATATAAATACGATTATTTTTTCTAGTTGTGATTCACGCTGAGCCATAGAGTCATTTAAGTGGCATGCAATTTTGACGCTTACTATAGGTAAAAATGTTATAGGTGGTATCTATAGCCTGATAGGTTGAGGCAAGAAAGTTTTGCTTGATCTTATCAAAAATTTTATCAAACTATCGCATCCATCAGGGCTTTAAAATAAGCCGGTGGCTCAGGCCTATCAAACCAGACTAGACTTAAGGCACTTTCATAGGTCAAGCCTTGATTAAGCAGTATTAATTGATTTTGCTGTAAATAAGGCTCGGCAAATTCACGAGTTAAGGCTCCATAGCCAAATCCTTCCATAATCATTAAGGCTAAAGATTCGGTTTTGTTCACAAAATGACGATCGTGACGGGCGTATTTAAACAAAGCAAATTTTTTTAAGTAGTTGTAAGTGATTTGATCTGTTTCATTGAAGTCAATAATTCTTTCATTTTGGATAATGTCTTGCAAATCTCGTTGCTTCCAAGCTCTTGAGCAAACTAATACATATTGCTCTGCTTTTAAGGTTTTGCTTTGCATCTCAGCCGCAATATGTTCTGGCTGTACCACAGCAAACTGACAGTAGCCCGCTTTTAAAGCCAAATGGCGGTTTTCATTATCATTTATGTCAAACTTCAATAATAAATTAGGGAACTTTTTAGCAACATTATAACAAGCTGGAATGATTCGAGAGTGCATTATACTACTTGGGCCAGATAAACATATTTCAATAGAATTAGCTGAAGGAGCGCCTTTGATTTTGGCAAAAGTCTCCCCTTCTAATTCTTTTGCTGCATGACAATATTGCAGCAAAGCTTCACCTTCATCCGTTAATTCCATACCACGACGAGAGCGGATAAATAAAGTAGTATGTAGCTTGGCCTCTAGGGCTTGAATCCTTTGAGTAACGGCGGTTTGAGTTAAATTAAGGCTTTCAGCTGCCGCATGCACAGTTTTATATTTGCAGATAGAGGAAAATGCTTCCAGTTGTGGGCTTAATAAACTCATACTTTATGTCCTAATAACTTGATCAATATTTCTTATCTAAAGATTAGTTTAATTTATTTTATTTATCAATTTTGTTGGCTTATACTTAAGAAAAAATACTAGGAAATTTACCTATGAGCATAAAAAAAATCGGGACTTTTGCATTAGTAATGCTAATCGTTGGTGGCATTGACAGTGTGCGCAACCTACCAGCAACGGCGCTATTTGGCACTTCATTGCTATTTTTTGCCGTTGTGTCAGCGATTATATTCCTGATTCCCAGTGCCTTAGTTTCCGCGGAATTATCCAGCAATAACACGGAAGAAAGTGGAATTTATCACTGGGTAAAATTGGCGTTCGGTGAGAAAGTAGGATTTTTAAGCATCTGGTTGCAATGGATCAATACCATGGTATGGTTCCCTTCCATTTTATCGTTTTTGGCAGGAACATTGGCCTATTTATTTAGTCCAGCACTTGCCAATAATAAATTTTATTTGGTATCGGTGATCCTGGTTATATTTTGGGCCCTGACTTTACTTAACCTTAAAGGTTTGCATGTTTCAGCTCGATTTTCTAACTTCTGTGCCATAGTCGGGACCTTAATTCCCATGGGTTTGATAATCGCTTTAGCTGGTATTTGGCTATACAGCGGTAAGCCCGTGCAATTACATTTTACTCATAGCAACCTGCTGCCAAATTTGCATAGCTCTGATAATTGGGTGGCCTTAATTGCTATTATGACGGCGTTTTTGGGTATGGAATTGGTCACAGTTCATGTCAAAGAAGTTAAAGATCCGCACAAGAGCTTCCCTAGGGCCTTAAGTATTTCAGTAATCATGATCCTAGTCACTATGATTCTGGGCTCATTAGCCATTGCCTTGGTTTTACCAGCTAAGCAAATTAATTTAGTAAATGGTGTGATTGAGGCTTTTAGCAATTTCTTTGCTAATTATCATTTAAGTTGGCTCATTCCAATAATGGCAGTAGCCTTAGTGATAGGAAATTTAGGTGGAATGGTAACTTGGGTCATTTCTCCAGCTAAAGGCTTATTACAAGCTTCCAAATCAGGCTTTTTACCTGAATTTATGGCTAAAGAAAATGCGCATGGCGTTGCGAGTAATCTACTCATTGTTCAAGCCCTTTTAGTCAGTGTATTTTGTGTGGCCTTTTTATTGATGCCAAGCGTGAATGGTTCATATTGGCTGTTATCAGATTTGAGCACACAGCTATATATGTTAATGTATATTATGATGTTTATTGCAGGTATTGCATTGAAATATAAGCTTAAACCAAGTGGTATAGGTTTTACTATTCCAGGTAAAAAAATTGGCTCATGGATAACTTGCCTTTTGGGTTTAGTGGGCTGTGTTACCACTTTAGTTGTGGGCTTTATTCCTCCTACCGGTATAGAAGTGGGTGGATTTTGGCATTATGAAATAGTCTTTGGATTAGGTATGTTAATCATGACGCTACCGGTAATAGGTTTTTATTACTATCACTATACAAAAGGTAAATTAATCAGAATGTAAGGCTCGAATTCTTTTCTAAGAAGCGTTATGGTGACTATTAAGAATGAACATAAATTCTGATTTATGTGCTAAAACTAATCTATAGTAGCTTATTAATGGAGAGCATGATGAAAATAAATATCGGTATAGATGATAACCATCGTAAATCAATTTCCAGTAGTTTGAGCCAATTTTTGGCCGATACCTATCTATTGTACTTGATGACCCATAATTTCCATTGGAATGTAACAGGTCCTCACTTTAAAAGCTTACATGAGTTATTTGAAGAACAATATAACGAACTATGGCTTGCAGTGGATGAAATAGCTGAAAGAATACGCGCTTTAGGGGAATTTTCTCCTGGCACCACGGCGCAATTTCACAAATTAGCTAGAATTAAAGAAGCCAGTGAAATTCCATCATGGGAACACATGATAAAACATCTAGTGGAAGGTCATGAAGCTTGCGCTCGCTATGCCCGAGAGCTGTTTAAAGTGGCGGATGCTGGAGGAGATGACGGTACAGCGGATCTAGCCACCATCAGAATGAAGGCCCATGAAAAAACGGCTTGGATGTTAAGAAGTTTAATAGTTTAATTTGCCATGACAAATGTCGCGCTCGCTCTCCCTGGTCTGGCTGGTCCTGCCTCTACTGTGAATCAGCCGACTTCTCTTCAGTTATTTAATTTTCCCCAAGAGCTTTTTGGCTCTGTTTTGATTGTGATTTCATTATGGTTAGTTTATTTATTTACTCGTACTTGGATAAACTATCACTTTGTAGACTTAAAAGAACGTCACACTTGGCGGACTCGAGCTTTTTATGTCGTACTCTTGCTTTCCATTTATTTTATTGGCCGTATTTGGATCGATGACCCACAGCACATAGTAACTTTTTTAGGCATTATTGCCGCGGCTTTAACCTTGACCCAAAAAGAAACCATAATGAATTTGGTGGGCTGCGTGCTCATATATTGGCGTGATTTATTTAGTACGGGCGATAGAGTGCAGATCATGAGTTACTATGGTGATGTTACAGCCATGGGCCTATTTTACTTTAACTTAATGGAATGTGATCCCAAGTTTAGTGGTGACCAAAATACTGGCAAAATAGTCAGAATTCCCAATGGCCTGGTAATTACCAATCCTGTGACCAATTTTTCAGGTGCATTACCTTATGTCTGGAATGAATTTAAAGCCATCGTTAGCGCTGATAGCGATTATGAGAAAGCGAGCTATTTACTCAAACAAATTATTGACCAACAAGTTCATACATATTACGAGCAAGCCAAAGCTTGTCTCGAACAATATAATAAAAATAATTTTGTTGCGGACCAAGATTTATTTACCCAATCCTTTATCGCAGTCAGGCCTCAAGACCCCTCTGGTATTGAAATTACCATAAGATATTTATGTTATCCGTCGCAACACAGCAAATTAGAGTCAATAATTTGGGCACAATTTCTAAAAGAAATAAGTAATGATCATCAGATCAAACTAGCTTTCGGGTAAATAAGCCCATATAATCACCCCATTTTAGCATTGAGCCTATCCAGTGAATCTTAGCATTATTATACCCACCTATAATGAGCGTGAGAATGTTCAGGTTATCACCCAAAGAATTAAAACAGCCCTGGCTAATACTGCTATTTGCTATGAAATATGGTTTATTGATGACAGTAAAGATAACACTCCTGATATATTAGCCCAATTAGCTCAAGAGTATCCTCAGGTCAATTATCTGCATCGAGAAAATGGCCGTGGTCTAGGCACAGCCGTGGTCGAGGGTTTTGCTCGAGCTAAAGCTCAATACATTATTGTTATGGATGCAGACTTACAGCATCCACCAGAATTATTACCGCTAATGATTGAAAAGCTTCAAGCTGGTTGTGAAGTAGTGGTCCCCAGTCGCTTTGTGCCAGGCGGATCAGATGGCGGTTTAAATCCGTTGCGAAAATTAGTATCTTGGACGGCTAGGGTGTTAGGGCAATTGGCTTTAAAGCGCTTACGTAATATTTCAGATTGCACTGGAGGCTATTTTGGCTTGCATAAAAAGGTTATTGAGCAAGTAAACCTTGATCCTATCGGCTGGAAAATATTAATGGAAGTGCTAATTAAAGGGAATTATAACCAAGTTTGCGAAATTCCTTATGGGTTTGTCGATCGCCATGCCGGCGATTCAAAAATGAGCTTAAAAGAGCAGTGGAACTATTTACACCATATAGCCAAATTAGTTTATAGCTCTCCAGAGGACCGTCGTTTTTATCTATTTTGCCTAATTGGTGGAATGGGGGTAATGACTAATCTGCTGTTGTTTAGCTTATTTTTTTATGAGCTGCATTTTCATCCACTAATGGCATCAGTTTGCTCCTCTGTTATTACCATGCTGCATAATTTTTTATGGAACGATTTGGTAACCTGGAAAGAATGTGGCTTAGTGGGTAAGCGCCAGCAACTTAAACGTTTTGTCCAATACAGCTCTGTATCTTTAGGAGGTATTGCCATTACCGCCCTCACCTTAAAGCTGTTCTTAATAATGAATTGGCATGAATTATTAGGCCAATTGGCAGGAATTGCTTTAGCTACCTTATGGAACTACTTTGCCAATAAGCATTGGACTTGGTCTATTTAGTAACTCATCGCCTCAAAAACACCTGTAGCACTGAGCATAAGAATGAAGCATAAGGCAAATAAGACCTCTCAACATTAGTCTTAGCTTAGGTTCTATCTATTGACATAACAGCAAGCTTTTCTTAAAGTAGCGTCACTTCAAATTGGTACCAGATTAGTATACTATGTTGAGAATTAGCAGGCTTGCAGACTACGCCACTGTCATTATGCGCGATATGGCGATAATAGATCGAGGTTTAAGCGGAGCTGAAATAGCCCAAAATACCGCAATTCAATTGCCGACGGTACGTAAACTTCTTAAGCAATTGCTTAAAGCAGGTTTATTAATTTCAGAACGAGGTGCCAATGGTGGTTATCAACTAGCGAGGCCTTCAGATCAAATCAATCTTGCCAATATAGTTGAAGCAATAGATGGGCCTTTGGCTTTAACCGAATGTTCATTACCTTCAGGAAATTGCGCCATTTCTACTCATTGCGAAAATAAAGAAAATTGGCATGTGATTAATCAAGTAGTAAAAGCAGCCTTAAGCGAAGTTAGTCTGCGGCAGATGAGCCATAGTCTAATTAAAAAAGGGGTGGTGTAAATGAAAGACTTAGATAATTTAGTTAATAAAGATTACCAACATGGATTTGTGACCAATATCGAATCTGAAAGCCTACCGCCCGGTTTAAATGAAGATGTCATAAGACAAATTTCGCAGAAAAAAAATGAACCTGAATTTTTACTAGAATGGCGACTACAAGCTTACCACGCTTGGCTTGAAATGCAGCCTCCCACTTGGCAGCATTTATATTATGAACCTATTGATTATCAAGCTATCAGCTACTATTCCGCGCCCAAATCAAAAAAAGATGCTCCCAAGAGCTTAGATGAAGTTGACCCCAAATTACTTGAAACTTATGACAAATTAGGGGTGCCATTACATGAGCGTGAATGGCTAGCTGGAGTGGCTGTAGATGCGGTATTTGATAGTGTTTCGGTTGCGACTACTTTTAAAGAGAAATTAGCAGAAGCTGGCGTCATATTTTGCTCATTCTCTGAGGCGGTGCAAAAATATCCTGAATTAATTAAACAGTATTTAGGCAGTGTGGTTTCGCAAAGTGATAATTATTATGCTGCACTGAACTCCGCGGTATTTAGTGATGGCTCATTTGTTTACATTCCAAAGGGAGTAAGATGCCCAATGGAGCTATCGACTTATTTTAGAATCAATGCTGCCAATACTGGTCAATTTGAGCGTACCTTGATTGTGGCAGATGAAGGCAGTTTCGTTAGTTATCTGGAGGGTTGTACGGCCCCTATGCGAGATGAAAATCAGTTGCATGCGGCTGTAGTAGAACTGGTGGCGATGGAAGGTGCACAAATTAAGTATTCAACTGTGCAAAACTGGTATCCTGGCGATGAAAATGGTAAAGGCGGAATTTTCAACTTTGTGACTAAGCGAGGTCTTTGTAAAGGTGCGCGCTCAAAAATTTCTTGGACTCAGGTTGAAACTGGCTCAGCTATAACCTGGAAGTATCCAAGCGTGGTTTTACAAGGCGATGAGAGTGTTGGGGAGTTTTATTCAGTAGCGCTTACCAATAAATATCAGCAGGCCGATACGGGTACCAAAATGATCCATATAGGCAAAAATACCAGAAGCACCATTATCTCAAAAGGGATTTCAGCAGCTAAAGGCCAAAATGCCTATCGAGGATTGGTCAGAGTCACGCCTACTGCAAACAATGCCCGTAATTATACCCAATGTGATTCATTATTAATTGGAGAGCAATGCGGGGCCCATACCTTCCCTTATATTGAAGTAAAGAACAAAACCGCTCAAATTGAACATGAAGCCACAACCTCTAAGATTTCTGATGATCAGTTATTTTATTGTTTGCAGCGAGGTTTAAGCGAGGAAGATGCTATTGCCATGATTGTTAATGGATTTTGTAAGGAAGTATTTAAGCAATTGCCATTGGAATTTGCGGTTGAAGCGCAAAAATTGATGGAAGTAAGTTTAGAAGGGGCTGTTGGATAAACTGTTGTATTGTGGACGCTTAACATGGGCCCAAATACGCCTAAGCTAATGAAGAGAGAATGTGATGTTATTAGAGATTGAAAACCTACATGCCAGTGTGAATGGCAAAGAAATTTTAAAAGGCCTTAACCTCCATATAAAGCCAGGCGAAGTGCATGCAATCATGGGCCCCAATGGATCAGGTAAAAGCACGCTTGGCAATGTATTGGCGGGTAAACCTGGTTATGAAGTTAGCCATGGTTCAATAAAGTTCAATGGGATAGATTTACTTAATCTTGACCCTCAGCAACGCGCTCTGGCTGGATTGTTTTTGGCATTTCAATATCCTTTGGAAATCCCTGGGGTTAATAATGTGTATTTCTTACGTGCGGCCTACAACACTTTACTAAAGCAACAGGGCCAAGAGCCTTTAGATGCGGTTGATTTTATGGATTTGGTTAAAGCCAAAATGAAAATCGTTCAAATGGATGAGAAATTTCTAAGCCGAGCGGTAAATGAAGGTTTTTCAGGCGGAGAGAAAAAGCGCAACGAAATTCTGCAAATGCTTATGTTAGAACCTAAATTGGCTATTTTAGATGAAACTGACTCAGGACTTGATATCGATGCGCTGCAGATGGTATCTCAGGGCGTTAATCATTTACGTGATAGCCAACGTAGTTTTATTGTCATTACTCACTATCAACGCCTACTAAATTATATTGTGCCAGATTATGTTCATGTGCTTTATCATGGCAGAATTGTGAAGTCAGGCGGCAAAGAGCTGGCCATGGAGTTAGAGCAAAAGGGCTATGGTTGGCTAGAGCAAGAAGGCCAAGTTTAATATGCATAAAATGGAAGATCATATCGCAACGATTCTTAAGCCTAATGGGAAACTCTTTGGAGAAAATAAGGCTGAGATAAGCTCTATTCGAACCGAAGCTTGGCAAAATTTTACTAATCAGGGCTGGCCTACTCGTAATTGGGAACAATGGAAATATACTGATCTAAGTAAGCTTCTTAAGCATTATCAATTTAAAGCGATAGCCAAATGTGGCAATAAATTCCCACAATTTGAAGCATGCCCCAATACTTATCATGCGGTGATGTTAGATGGGGAGTTTTGTGCTCATTTAAGTCAACTTCCAAGCCATATAGAAATTTCAAGTTTGCAAGAAGCTTGGGAAAACCACCCTCATGATGTGGCTCAGCAACTATCGCAAGTGTCTTATCATGATCACCCCATGGCTACCCTAAATTCGGCTTTAATGAGCGATGGTTTATGGATCAAAGTGCCTGCCAATTTTGTGGTAGATAAACCGGTGCACATTGTCTATCTACATAGCGAGCACCGTGAACCTATCGCCACCCATTATCGTAATATCATTGAATTAGGTCCGTACAGTAAATTGACTCTGGTGGAAGATCCTCAAAGTCAAAGCTGTCTCCATGTGTTAGTGAATTCTGTTAATCAAATTACTCTAAAACATGATGCTGAATTACATTTTATCGGAATTCAACGAGACTGCCCTTCGCTTTCGCATATCTCCAATGTCCATATTGAACAGAAGCATTCAAGTAAAGCCCATTTATTCAATCTGGCATTAGGCGCATACTTGTGTCGTTATGATTTACAAAGCCTATTATTAGAGCCAAGTGCTGAATGTGACATGAACGGAATTTATTTTTTAACGGGAAGTTCTCATACGGATTTTCATACTCGAATTGATCATTTGGCCTCCCATACTCAAAGCCAAGAAACCTATAAAGGCGTATTTGATCAAAAAGCTCGTGGTGTATTTAACGGTAAGGTTGTGGTCCACCCTAAAATTAAAGGGGTGAACGCTAAGCAGGCTAACCATAATTTACTTCTTTCCAATACTGCTGAAATTGATACTAAACCTGAGCTTGAAATATATTCAGATGATGTGAAGTGCACTCATGGCGCCACTATTGGCCAGCTTGATGAACAAGCTTTATTTTATTGTCAAAGCCGGGGTATTGATCAGCAGTTGGCAAAATTTATGTTAACTCAGGCTTTTGTTATTGAACTTTTATCCACAATAAAAAATCCCCAGCTTCAGGCCTATATTCGTAATTTGATTGAATTGAAAATGCAAAGCCAATTTATCCAGAAGGATCGAGTATGACTAAAAGCGGCGATCTGAACAAAATAAACGCTTCAATGTTAGACTGGGATATTGAAAAAATTCGCCTGGATTTTCCTATACTCCAGCAGAAGATGAATGGCATGAATTTGGTCTATTTGGATAGCGCCTCCACGACCCAAAAACCTAAGCAAGTACTGGATGCGATGCAAAGTTTTTATGAATCTTCCAATGCCAATGTACATCGTGGGGTTTATGCTTTAAGCGAGAAAGCTACCGCAGCATTTGAGAGCGTACGCAATCAAATTCAACTTTATATTAACGCTCAAAAGCTTAGTGAAATTATTTTTGTAAAAGGGACAACAGAAGCAATTAATCTTGTGGCGCAGTCCTATGGGCTCTCCCAGTTTAAAGCGGGTGATGAGGTGATTCTTACGGCTATGGAGCATCATGCCAACATTGTACCTTGGCAATTGCTAAGTAAACAAATAGGGATTAGCTTGCGCATCTTGCCTATGGATGAACAAGGCGAGCTCAAGCTTGATATGTTGCCTAGCTTATTCAATAAAAATACCAAACTAATGGCAATGACTCATGCCTCTAATGCCCTTGGCACCATTAACCCTGCCAAAGAAATGATCAAACTTGCTCATTCTCACAAGGTGCCGGTATTGCTAGACGGAGCGCAATCTATTGTTCATGGCCCTATTGATGTACAGGATTTAGATTGTGATTTCTTCGCTTTTTCCGGACACAAGCTATATGGTCCTACTGGAATTGGTGTGCTCTATGCTAAAGAAGCTATTTTAGAAAAGATGCCTCCTTATCAAGGCGGTGGCGATATGATTAAAAGTGTGACTTTTGAACACACTGAATTTAATGAATTGCCTTATAAATTTGAAGCGGGCACCCCTAATATTGCCGGCGCGATTGGGCTTGGGGCGGCGATTGATTATATCAGTTCCTTAGGCCCAGAACGCATTATGGCGTATGAGAGCGAATTACTTCAATACGCGACTCAAGCCTTACAAGAGATTAAAGGCTTAAAAATAATTGGCGCCGCTAAGCATAAAGCCCCTGTCATTTCTTTTGTGTTAGAAGATATCCATCCCCATGATATCGGTAGCATAGTCGATCATACTGGAGTGGCAATTCGAGCAGGACATCATTGTGCTATGCCCGTAATGCAGTTTTTTAAAGTAGCTGCAACGGCCAGGGCCTCATTTGGCCTTTATAACACGTTTGCTGAAATTGATGCTTTGGTACACGCTCTGCGCCATGTTCAGGAGTTATTTGCATATGAGTGATATTCGAGAGTTATACCAACAGTTGATTATTGATCATGGCCGTAAGCCAAGAAATTTTGGAGTTTTAGAACAGCCCACTATAGTGAAAATTGGCCATAATCCATTATGTGGGGATGAGTTGACGCTATATCTGCACATTGATAATGGCGTGATTCAAGAGGTAAAATTTGAAGGCAGAGGTTGTGCCATATCGATGGCTTCTGCTTCGCTTATGACCCAGGCTGTTAAAGGCATGACTATTGAAGCCGCACAAGATTTATTTGAGCGGTTTTATCAGGTGGTAAAAGAGCATAATCATGAACCTGAGTTGATAAACAGCTTAGGCAAGCTGAGTGTCTTGCGTGGGGTTGCTGAATATCCAGCGCGAGTAAAGTGCGCTACTTTAGCGTGGCATACCTTACAGGCTGGCCTTCAGGGAAGCAGCGAAGCTGTCACCACAGAATAAGGAGGACACCATGGTTGAAACATTTAATCCTAATAAGCTTGATATCACCTTAACTGATTCGGCACTGAAACACTTTGAGCTATATCTAGGCTCGCATCCAGAGGCAAAAGCGTTACGATTTACGGTAAAAAAATCGGGCTGTTCAGGTTTTAAATATGTTAGTGAATTGGTTGATCGCATTATTGATAATGACCTTTTCATTCCGAACTCATTAAATTTGAGCCTAGTCGTTGAGCAAGCCAATTTAGTTTACTTAAATGGCATGGTGATTGATTACGTAAGCCAAAGCTTAGGTCAATCTAAAGTGGTATTTATTAATCCTAATGAGAAAAACCGTTGCGGCTGTGGAGAGAGTTTTTCAGCATAACTTACATCACTTTCGTTTCAAGCTATTTGATTATAAAAATGTGAGAGATGAGTGGAGAATGGGTAATTGATATGAATATTAAAGATGTGACCATCGTTAAGCGTGAGGTTGAAGGGACTTTAATTCCTTATGGTCAAACGGTTAATCTAATGCCAGGAACTGAAGTTTTAGTTACTCAAGCGCTTGGTGGAAGTTTCACCCTAAACGTCAATGGCAACTTAGTCAGGCTTGATGGCAAAGATGCTGATGCCATTGGTAAGCAAGTTCTCCAAATGCCTGTGGATAAAATTACCCATATAAGTGAAGGGGTTAGTGAAGATTTGTTATGGGATCAGCTAAAAACTTGTTATGATCCAGAAATTCCTGTTAATATAGTAGACCTGGGGTTGATCTATGATCTAGTTATCACTCCTAAACAGGATGGTGGCTTTCATATTGGAGTTCAAATGACTCTAACTGCTCCAGGATGTGGAATGGGTCCAGTTCTTTCTCAAGATGTTGAAGCAAAACTGCGAGCTGTTCCCAATGTTACCGATGTCGATGTTGTACTAGTGTTTGATCCGCCTTGGAATTCCGACAGGATGTCTGAAGCGGCTAAGCTGGAGTTAGGTTTGCTTTAAGATCGAACCTACTCCAACCAGTTTCATGTCAATATAAATTCACCCTGGCATGGAAGTGGTGTAATGGAATCATCAATACTGACTACCAAGAGGAGGTAAGTGATGCACACAGTTACAGTAGAGCAAAGAATAGTCCAAGAGTATCATTGTGATGTGGCTGAATTATTAGAAACCTATGCCAGCCAAGGAATGACATCCAAACAAGTTGCTAAAAAGTTAAATTGCGGTGTCAGCAATGTCCGTCGTATAGCCCGAAAATATAATATCCATTTTAACCAGCCTGCTCCTCAAGCTACTATCGTACAAACGAAAGAATTTTTAGAGCAGAAAATGAACCCCACTAACTTCTTATCACGAGTTTGGCATACTTCTGTTTAAGCTTTTAGAAGAGTAGTGAAATAATTTAGAGTATATAAGTTCTATTTTTGAACTGTTAGGGCGCGCGCAAGCATAAAGCATTTACACTCATTATAGAAATAATTTTCTATGCTTAATTTTGAATAGGCTATGCAACAACAAAAACTAAGGAAGAGTTTTATTAATGCATTATAATCATTAAGAAATTAAATTGCCCACGCAGCTTTGGCAGCTTAAAAAGAGAATAATTGAAATGAAAATTGCCATTTATCCTGGTACCTTTGACCCTATTACCTTTGGGCATATGGATATCATCAAACGATCAAGTGTTTTATTTGATCGCCTTATTATTGCGGTAGCCACTAATCCTGCTAAATCTCCATTGCTCAGTATTTCTGAGCGAATTAGCCTAATCCAAGAAATTTATGCGAACCAGGACAATATCGAGGTAGTGGAGTTATCTGGATTGTTAGCTGAATTTGCCAAGACAAAAAAAGCCAATATAGTCGTACGAGGTTTACGCTCTAGCAGCGATTTTGATTATGAATTTCAATTGGCTGGGATGAATCATCAGCTTAATCCACAATTAGAATCAGTATTCCTAAGGACCTCGGAAAATTTTGCTTTTATTTCCTCTAGCTTGGTAAGAGAGGTCATAAAATTGGGCGGAGATGTTAAACAGTTTGTGCCAGAAGTAGTAGTTAAGGTTTTACAAACTAAATGTTAAAATACTTCCTTTTGAGGAATACATATGGCACTTAAAATATTAGATGCTTGCATCAACTGCGATGTGTGTGAGTCAGAGTGTCCAAATGCTGCGATCTCTCAGGGCGAAGAATATTACCAAATTGATCCTAATAAATGCACGGAATGTGTGGGGCATTATGATACGTCTCAATGCACCGAAGTCTGCCCTGTGGAATGCATACTTGTGGACCCTGAACATCAGGAAAACCAAGAGCAACTATTAGCCAAATTCCAAAAATTAACTCAGTCTTAATGTGCTTATAATAAAAATTTCAAAGCTGGCTTATGTAATATTTAAAGAGTATTTAGCTTCATATGGCCCTCTTTGTTTAAGCAACATTTAGCATTAAGATAGATTACAAAACAATCAGGCTTTTTAAATCCACATAGCCAAATAGAGACAGTCATATGAAGATTAAATGCATGATTCAAGGCCTTATACTTGCCTCAAGCTTAACTGCGGTGCTTGGTTTTGCTTGGCAAATCATTGGCGCCGGCTCAAGCTTTATTTATCCAGCTCTGTCACACTGGACCCAAGCTTATAATGCTCAAGACAAAATTAAAATCAACTATGAGCCGATTGGTTCTGGTGGCGGTATTAAACAACTACAAGTCCATACCGTTGATTTTGCCACAACCGATATGCCATTGGCTAAGTCTCAATTAAACGAAAATAATTGGCTGCAATTTCCATTATTGATGGGCGGAGTTGTTCCAGTCGTGAATATTCAAGGAGTACAAAACAACCAATTGATATTGAATGGGAAAGTGTTAGCAGACATTTACATGAACAAAGTCACAAAATGGGATGATCCAGAAATTGTCGCACTAAATCCTGGAATAAAATTGCCTGAGGCCTTAATTATCACCATCCATCGCTCTGATGATTCTGGAAGTACGTATAATTTTACCAGTTATTTGTCAAAGTTAAACCCAACTTGGAATGACAAAGTGGGAGCCAATACTACCGTAGCCTGGCCGGGTTTTGGTTTAGGGGCTAAAGATGATGCTGGAATGGCAACCCAACTGCAGAATATCCCTAATTCCATCGGTTATATTGCTTATAGTTATGCCATCCAAAACCATCTCTTGCTCGTTAAACTGCAGAATCAAGCAGGCAAGATTATCACGGCATCAAGCGCAAGTTTTGCCGCGGCGGCGCAAAATGCAGACTGGCCACATAGCCAAGGCTTAGTTGTTAACTTAATCGATGAACCAGGTGAACAAAGTTGGCCAATTGTTGCTACGACTTTTGTTGTAGTACCTAATCAACATTCATCCTATGCTAAAAACTCTAGAGCTGTATTGAAGTTCTTTGCCTGGGCCTATCAAAATGGCGAGACTTCAGCCACTCAACTGAATTACGTTCCTTTGCCACAAGATGTATATCACAGTATTGAAAGCCAATGGAACAAGCAACTGCCTGGCTGGAACACTTAATTAGAAAAGCTGGCTTATTTATTTATAAGGGCCAAATATTCTGCTCGAGTTTTAGGATTATTTCTAAAACTTCCTAACATCGCCGAGGTGACCATCACGGAGTTTTGTTTTTGCACTCCACGCATGCGCATACATAAATGCTCCGCCTCAATAGTCACGGCAACGCCAGTTGGTTGTAAAACTTCCATTAAAGTCTGGGCAATTTCATGGGTTAAGTTTTCTTGAATTTGTAATCGGCGAGCAAACACATCAATCAAACGTGCAACTTTTGACAAGCCAATTACTTTACCGTTTGGAATATAAGCCACATGGCATTTACCGAAGAAGGGCAAAAGATGATGTTCACATAAAGAATACAGCTCAATATCTTTAACGATCACCATTTCATCGCATTGACTAGAAAATATAGCATCATTTACCACATCGTTAACATCTTGATGATAGCCTTCGGTGAGATCAGCCATAGCCGCCGCCGCTCGTGCTGGAGTCTTGCTTAAGCCTTCGCGTCCGAGATCTTCCCCTATCGCTTCAATGATTTGAGCGTATAAATTTTCCATGACTATCCTTTTAGTCGGCAACTTTGTATGCCTTGTTTTTCATAATATTGTTGATGATACTCCTCAGCTTTATAAAAAGTCGAGGCAGGGACCAGTTCGGTGACGATTTTATCAGGATAAATGCCAGTTTGCTCGAGCTGTGTGAGCGATTGTTCAGCACTATGTTTTTGGTCTAAACAATGATAAAAAATGGCCGAACGATATTGACTACCGATGTCAGGACCTTGTCGATGAAATGTCGTTGGATTATGAACAGCCCAAAATACCTGAAGTAAATCTTCATAGCTTACCTGCTCTGGATCAAACTCGAGTTGTACCACTTCGGCATGCCCAGTATCAGTGCGGCACACTTCTAAATAACTTGGCTTAGGAGTATGCCCGCCCATAAAACCGACTTGAGTATGGACCACCCCGTGAACTTTGCGAAAAGCCGCTTCTACTCCCCAAAAACACCCAGCAGCGAAGGTGGCTAATTGATTGGACATGGCTATTCCTTAATATAATGTTAAGACTCACATTTTAACTCTTTAGGAGATTAAGTATTAGATTAAGCCTTTCATAAGCTTAAATTCATTTAAAAACCGACTAGTTTATTTACCTTATATAACAAGATTGAAAATAATAAAACTAAGTGTAAACTTGATTACGCATTACCCAGATATAAAATTTTTTATGTAAGGGGGAGCTATGGTAGGCAGCGATATATTCATTCCCATTTTAGGCCATGGTTATGATGAAATTGCCAGTAAGTCAAAACAAACCATTACCGTTGTAGCTACAGAGTCAACAACTCGACCTCTAAGAAGTGACAGTAGTCTTAGATCTGTCAATACCACTGCAGAAGTAAGTGATTTCTTAGAATCACAAGGAGGGCTTTCAGTTAACATTAATGGTATAGCAAAAGCCTTTATAAACTTCAAAAATAAAAATACGCTCAAGAGTACAGCTTCAAGTCAATATTACATTTTTGTGGCTAGAGCCATAACTAAAGTTCAAAATCTTGAGCCAATGCTACGATTTTCGGATGAAGCTAAAGGTTTTTTAGGGATCGATGTAATTGAGCCGGAAAAGCCAGTAAGACCGCAAGAACCGGTTAGATTAAGTGGTTTATTAGGGGCAATATCTAATTTATTCAGCGGCTGGCGATATGGAGGGGCTTTAAGCGAATTTGAAGCTTTGTCGGAACGTTATAATGCTGCCTTGGACCGGATTAAAGCTCGATTAGATGCTATTGAAGCCTCTGAATTCATTAGCCATATTGGCACAGGCTATGTGAGTCAAGTAACACATGGCCGGGAGATTATCGCGATAATTAAAGGTACTAGGCGAACTTATGCTGAGAGTTCTGAAAGACATGTTGGAGTTGGAGCTGGAGCAGTAGATCCTCATACCCATGTGGGTGGAGAAGTAACATTTGATCTAACAAAAGCTCAAAGTTTACTGAATTCGATTAAAATAGAGGAGGTCCAAATTCATGCTGTAGGCATAGAAGGCAGCGCAGCAATGAATCATAGTGAGGCAGATTTACGTCAGCTAATAGAAAGATTTAATATGCCATCAGTCGAAGGAGCCCCAATTGCTTTTAGTGTAACCAATTATAAAAGATATATGAAAATACTCGGAGTTGATAATATAAAAATTCAACAAGTTGAACATTTAATTAAGCGGGCCAAAATATTAAAAAAAAGGTTAAATACTTTTTTGTCGATAGCACACTCATATCAAGCAGCAAAAATTTTCTATGATGAAGTAGAAAGCACACTAACTTCAGTGGATGCTGGCTTAGAGATGCCAGTTTGGAAAAGAATTGCTGAGGATATGTTTACAGCAGAAAAGGATCGAATATTCACAGAAGTTGATCGTTCTGTCGAAGTCTTAACCGGGCTAATCAATGATTTGGACGAAAGATATTATCTGGGATTAGATGAATTTATCACCCGAGCGGAAGATGCTAAACGTGGGTTAGACGCACTTGGTCCCAGTCTGAATGAAATTATTGAGAAAGCATTAGTGTGGCAGGAAACGATAACAGTACAATCTAAACGTACCCAAAGTTCTGGTTATATGTTAAAGAAAATGAAATTACATAGCACAGTATTTCGCTTTTCTATCCCAGCTAGTTATTTAGGATGTCGTTTGCAGTTTAGTCTTATGCCAGTGCCAGCAACAATACCGCCACATCTAAGTACAGTTGAAGCTTTAACAACATGGCCAGATGAGTTAAGCTTTGGTCGCATTCAATTTAACAAACATGATAAAACCGTTATTTCTCATCCAGGCCCTACTAGTGGCAGAAAAAAAATATCTTTACCTCCAGACCATTGTTATCGAGATGAGCCTATTTTATTCTCCACTGGAAAATATTATTTCTCCGCAAAATTTAAAACAAACCCTCCAGTGCCAGGTACTTCATATACTCTTCGGGTATATTTATGTCAGTCAGCTTCTGCTATTCGCTTTGTAGGAGATTTACCCGAACTTGATGATGAATTAAGAAGGGTCGCAATAGTTCCCTTTGCTCAAGCTAATAATGTTGTTGCAGCGGGCGCTGGCACCGGAGCAAGTAATGCAGCTCCAACAGTGGCAGGAGCTGGAACAGCGGCTGTTCCAGCAGGGCCATAATAAATTTGTGATGATATTTTACGATAAATTAAGTTACATGGTATCTCTTTTGAGGAGAAAATTATGCGAGGCCTGCAATCTCTAGCGCTTGGTGATGGTTATAGTGAAATCGGTAATAGTAAAGCTGATAGGGCCTTAGATGCTGTCCATCTAAGCCTAGGCTTGGTCTCAGTTCATGCTCCTAGTCCAAAAGCTGCCTCGGCATTTAGTAACAGCAGCAATGCTATTGCGCCTGCTCTAGAAGAATCAAGGATTAGATCAGGTGGCGAATCTCTTGGTGCTGGCTTCGCGGCAGGGGTTGGTATAGTTAGTGCTACAGAAGAACCAGGAATTAACTTAAGCGCCCAAACACTTGGTGCTGGCTTAGCGGCAGGAGGTGGTATAGTTAGTGCCATAGAAGAAACAAAATTTGGGTCAAGAGAAGAAAGAGGTGGTTTTGGAGCAGGAGCAGGAGCTAGTTCAAGTGTTGCTCGCTCAAGCACTGAAGCCGCGATCTCATCTGAAGCAATAATAGACCCAAAAATTAAACCATGGCGAATAGAAAAATATCCCTTAAAAAGCTCACTCAGTAATTTTACTATTATTACTTCATTACAGAGCTTGTATCAGATACTTAAAGAGCAAAACCAATTACATTATTTTAACGAGATATCTGAACAAATTAAAACTGGCTTAAACCAACCAGATACAGTCTATGCCATAATGCATTTACAAAAATCCGAGTATATAGAAAAATTAATCCATTATCCGGATTTCAATATAGAAGCCAAATCAGTGCTGAATAAATTAGAGGAAATAGACTTACTTCGGTTTAATAAAGTGTATGGCACTTCATATGTGAGTGGCATTACCTATGGTGCTAACTTTTTGGCCCTTATAAAATTAAATGCGCCAAGTTTTACAGAGAAAAATTTTAGCATAGAGTCAGCAATCAAAGAAATCCGAGTTTTTTCTGGGGGTTATATAGCTTCGGCACTGGTACCAGATTTAAAGCAGCTTACTGTATTGATAAACCAGTTCCATAGTTCAACTAAAAATGTACCAATTGGCTTTGAACTGACTTCTTATAGAGAAATTTTGCAGCTAAATGGCGTAAAGGAGTCTACCCTAAAGCCAATCGAATCCTTGATTGAAATAGCTAAAATACAGCAACAGGAACTCATCAAATTAGATGACCGTATTTTGCAGTTACTCGGCACTAAAGCATTTCAGGATCAAGTAAAAGAGTTTCTTCACTCACAAGACTTATCGCAAGCAAGTTTAACAAAAATCCTGCAAGACCCCTTTAATACTCACTTGCATCAATGGTATCGTAAGTTAGAAGCATTGCAGGCCGAAGTGACAAGCCAACTACGGAACTTGGATGAAGAATTAATTGTTATGAAAGATGACGATTTTAAGAAATACAAAGCTGACTTAGAGTTAAATTTAGAGCGTATTTATAAAGATTTAGTTAACTATTATGATAAGGCTTTAATAGCTCAACTTCCTTTAGATATTCATACAGGCTGTGGTTGGTGTGCCCGCCTTCAAAGCCCAGTATTTAGATTGAATCTACCTAAAGAAGCTAGTTCTATATTTGTCGCTTTACTACCCTATATGGCGGAGGAATTTACTTGGGATTGCATGCCTGAAGGTCTAAAAGTGGAGCTCAAGCAAATAACTCGCTGGGGTAGCCGTACTTTACACGAATTTAGTCAAGATAAGCTATATTTTCCAGTAGATAGGAGCCTATTAGGAAAACAGGTATATTTTACCACAAACTTGCCAGTTACAAGTCCTATAAATATCCAGATATTTGCTGCAAGACCAGCGTTTAATCTTGATAATAAAGTTCCCTTTACTGTAGTTAAAAGAATTCGAGAAGAAATTATGTATATTATTGAAAAAACAAGAACTAGCAGTGCTACAGCTATGGAACGAGATGGCCTTTCTAGTAGTTTAGAGCCTAAGCCAGTTGTACCTTCGTCTAGAGTTGTACCTTCGTCTAGAAGACCAGCGGAGCTCCTGGCTTCCTTACCCTCCCGTCCTGCCCCTTCTCCTAGCCCTTGAGATACAAAGGATTTTTGTTAGTAAATCATTCTTTAAGTCATAGGAGATAGGGTCAACTTACTGCCCATGTCGGGCAACTCTCGGGCTAGTTTTGGCACTAAGTAACCTGGCAAGCATTGAGTCATATCATATACCAGCTTTTTAGCTGCTTCATCAGGCACTAAAAAATGTGCGCTGCCCTTAACTTTATCCAGTAAATGCAGGTAATACGGCAATATCCCATGGGCAAATAACTTGTGCTGCAGCGCAACTTGAGTTTCAAGCGTATCATTGACCCCCGCTAATAAAACGGCTTGATTGAGCAAGGTGATTCCAGCCTGTTTAAGTTTACTCATGGCTTGGGTCACGCTGCCATCAATTTCATTCGGATGATTGCAGTGCATGACCATAACTTTATTAAGCTCAGTCTCCTGCAAAATCTTTATTAAGGTATCAGTAATTCTTTCAGGTAACACAATGGGTAATCGAGTGTGAAAGCGTACGGTTTTGACATGACAAATTTTGCTAATTTTGTTGAGTAGATTTGCCAGAGGCTTATCACTTAGCATCAGGGGATCGCCCCCACTTAAAATCACTTCTTCGATGCTAGGATCATTGGCAATATAGTGCAAAGCCTGGTCCCAACCGGCACTGCCAGGGTTATTGTCTTGGTAAGGAAATTCACGGCGAAAACAATAACGACAATTCACGGCACAGGTGCCGGTGACAATAAACAGTACTCGACCATGGTATTTATGCAAGAGCCCTGGCATAGGATTACTGTTTTGTTCGCCTAGTGGGTCGGCTGAATAACCTGGAGAGTCAATTAATTCCACACCCAGTGGTAAAATTTGCTTGAGCAAGGGGTCATTAGGATTGGCTTTTTCCATACGGTTAGCAAAACCCAGTGGAACTTTTAATGGGAATAACTGACTGGCTTGTTTAGCAGGCTCGAGTAAATCATAGGGTAAATTTAGGTAAGCTAATAATTGCTCGGGCTGGGTAATAGCTGCGGCCATAGCCTGTTTCCAAGCTTGATCATCATTGGTATGAAGATTATTACTCAGCATAATAATATTTACTTTTTAGGCCCAATAGAGGTATAGCTGCCTCGAGGGCTTACTGCGGCGGCTGCAGCAGCACTGATTCCCGCACTAATGCCACCTACTACCCCGGCAATACCGTCCCCAGGCTTTTTAAGCTTAGCGGCCGCTGCTTCTTCAGCGGCTGATTGGGTGCCGTAGCTCTTTTTAGCCCCAGCAGTAATAGATGATTTTTCAGGCTTTGAAAATAATCCCCACATAAAAATAAATCTCCTAAATAGAATGTGGGAGGTATCTTACTCCACTCTATAAATTTGCCAAGTATTTTTCAGCGATTTTGTCAAAATTTATACCAAGACACGAGCTGTTTTTTAAGCTCATCAAGCCCACGCTTATTAAGGTTGGAAAATAACTGCACGCTTACATTAGCATTGTTAGCGATGGTTTTTTGCGCTTGAAACAGAGCCAATTTTTGCTGAGAATACGAGAGTTTATCCGCTTTATTCAATAAGATATGACAGGCTAGATTGCTCAAGCCACACCATTCAATGATCGAATTGTCTGTATCTTTAAATGGATGGCGGCAGTCCATTACTAAGATTAAGCCTTTTAATGAGGCTCGTTCTTGCAAATACAAAGTTAAAGTATGTTGCCATTGCTGTTTAATAGACTCTGAAACTTTGGCAAAGCCATAACCAGGCAAATCCACTAAGCGCCTTTGTTCATCCAACTGAAATAAGTTAATCAATTGAGTACGTCCCGGGGTTTTACTGGTTCGTGCTAAATTTTTTTGCTGGGTTAAGGTATTTAACACACTAGACTTGCCTGCATTAGATCGGCCTACTATTGCCACTTCAACGCCTTGATCGGCAGGAAGTTGTTCTATTTTTGCGGCACTGGTTAAAAACTGGGCTCGGTTAAACTCTATCATGGCGTCTTCATTCTCAAAAACGGCAGTCTAGCATAATATGCAGGCTCAGTTATACTGTAAATTAGCAATATAAGAAGGTAGCTATGCGAGTACTGACGTATAACATCCATGTAGGCATCGGCGCTAAAAGTGCCTATGATTATTGGCGCCAAGTTTGGCATCATGTTATGCCACACCCTAAGCGAACTAAAAATCTACACAATATTGCGCACTTGATTTCAGCTTATGATTTAGTGGGTTTGCAAGAGCTCGATGGCGGGAGCTTTCGCAGTGGTCATATTAATCAAATTGAATATTTAGCTAAACACGGTGGATTTTTATGTCAGCAACAGCAGACTACTCGTAATTTAGGCTTCTTTGCCCAGCATGGTAAAGGCATGTTAAGTCGCTATCCTATTCATGCGATCCAGGAATATCCTTTGCCGTCACGTTTGCCAGGTCGAGGCATTATTAGCTTTTGCTTAGGTGAAGCCGCTAATCCGCTTTATGTGGTCAATGTTCATCTTTCTTTAGGTAAAAAAGCTCAAGCGAAACAACTGGATTTCATTGCAGAGCTAATAGCTAATCACAAACACGTGATTGTAATGGGCGACTTTAATGCTTCACCGCATTTTTTAATGAGTCACCCTGCAATTCAACGCTCAGGCTTAGTATTGGCCAATGAGAATTGCTATACTTATCCTAGTTGGAAAGCGGCAAAGCAGATTGATTATATTTTGGTGAGCCCAAATATTAAGGTCGCTACTTCAGGAACTATTCAATGCCCTTATTCCGATCATTTGCCCGTTTTCGCAGAATTATTAATGCCAGAGGGCATTGAATTACCTATATTAAGTAAAATTCCAAGTGAATAAAAAGAGGTGAGTATGCGCAGATTGATATACGGTTTGAGCCTAACTTTGTTAGTTCTAGGCTTAAGTTCCTGTGCTACCCAAGCGAAATACCAGCAAATGTTAAGTAATTGGCAAGGTCAGCATATTGAAGATTTTGTTAATGTTTGGGGCTACCCAGATCAAACTATTACCGCATTAAATGGCGATACCGTCTATGTCTATCGTAATCAAAATATAGTCTCGTTTCCTGCCATGAATACTCCTGGCTATACCTCAGTTACTTCTAATAATGGCCAAACTACTGTAACGCAAATGCCATCAATAACCTCTGGCGGCGGTACCTATTATTATGACTGTACGACGTGGGTGGAGTTTAACAAGGAGCATGTTATTGTTAAGACGTTATCCCGTGGTAATAATTGCGTCGCTTAGCTCTGCTAGCGAGCAATTTCTTCGTTAAAACTTCGATTCGTGAATCGGTCACATAGTAGAGCTATGCTCCCTCTCACTCACTTGTTTTGCCTCGAACTTATCTCACTAGCAGAGCTAAGAATTCAGAAGGATTTAGCGAGCAATTTCTTCGTTAAAACAACGATTCGTGAATCGGTCACATAGTAGAGCTATGCTCCCTCTCACTCACTTGTTTTGCCTTGAACTTATCTCACTAGCAGAGCTAAGAATTCAGTAGGCAATTTTTCGCCACTCTGATAGTGCAAAGCAGACATCAGAATCCAGGTTCTAGTGTGCTGCTAGATCCTGACGAACATCATTGTCAGGATGACCTTCAAAAATGTTGATAACCTTTAATTGCGATAGCTTGGCGAGTCTGTGCCTGAAATAAGCCAGGAGTCTCTAAAATGCGGCCAATATGAGTAATAGGACAGAGTAATTTCTGGCTTAATTCAGCGATTAGCTTACGCATGGTTTTAGGCGCGGTAAAACACAATTCGTAATCATCTCCGCTATAAAGTGCCAAGTATTGTGCCTTTTTAGAATCTAAGGCCCTAAGCGCGGGCGATATAGGTAGAACAAGTGGATCAATTTCAGCTCCACAGTTACTGGCCACTAAAATATGATTAAGGTCGGCGGCTAAGCCATCTGAGATATCAATGCAGGCGTGCGCTATTCCAACAAGTGCTTGGCCTATTTCAACCCTTGGGTTTGGCCTGTTAAGACGTGATTCTATATAAGCTTGTTGTTCTCGCTCAAGCTTTGGGACATGCCCTAATAGCGTTTGCAAAGCTAAGCCTGCATCTCCCAACGAACCTGTTACATAGATGTCATCACCTATATTTGCCGCAGAACGTAATAAGGCTTTAGCTTTAGTAACGATGCCATGAATTTGCACGGTGATTGAGAGTGGGCCTCGAGTAGTATCTCCACCGACTAAGGTCACGCCATGCTGCTTTGCCATGACAAAAAACCCCTGGCTGAATTCTTCTAACCAGGATTGCTCTACTTTTGGTAAGGTTATAGCTAAAGTTGCCCATAATGGTTTAGCTCCCACTGCGGCGCAATCAGATAAGTTTACTGCCAAAGCCTTATAGCCGATATCTCTTGCTAACATCGTTTCAGGAAAATGCACTCCAGCTACTAAGGTATCCATGGAAATGGCTAATTGAAAACCCTGTGGGATTTCTAAAATAGCACAGTCATCGCCAATGCCCACTGCAGCCTCATTCTTAGCAGTATTTTGACTGTTAAAATAGCGTTGAATTAAATCAAATTCATTCATATCGATCCTCTTTTAGTCATTCTATTATATTTTAACGCCTAAAGAATAAACTTCTGTTATAGTTCCCAGAATTTGGTGAGGATAAACAGATGCAAGCGACTAAAAAACTAGGCCTGTGGATGCTAATCACTTTGGTGACGGGCAATATGATTGGTTCAGGTATATTCCTATTGCCCTCAAGCTTAGCCGCATTTGGCAGCATCAGTTTATTGTCCTGGGTATTCACCAGTTGCGGAGCTATATTGATAGCTTTAGTGTTTGCCAGGATGAGTGTGTTGGTGCCTCGATCTGGTGGTCCTTATGCCTATGCTGATGCAGGCTTTGGGGAATTTGTTGGTTTTCAAACTGCTTATAATTATTGGATAGCTTTATGGGTTGGAAATGCCGCTATCGCGGTTGCCTTTGTGGGATACATGCGAGTGTTTTTTCCCAGTTTACAGAATGGCAAATATGGCTGTTTGCTAGCCATTGCTGTAGTGTGGGCTTTAACCTTGCTCAACTGTGTAGGAGTGCGTCGAGCGGGTGGCTTTCAACTAGTTACAACAGTGTTAAAATTATTACCACTAGCTTTAATCTGCACAGTTGGTTGGTTGTATTTTAAGCCTCAGTTAATCTCACAGCACTTTAATATTTCGGGCGAATCTAATTTTATGGCACTCTCTAATGCGGCCACTATAACCTTGTGGGCATTTATTGGCCTTGAATCTGCCACCGTACCCGCAGGTTCAGTAGAGAACCCTAGCCGTAATATTCCCTTGGCAACAGTTATAGGCACCTTAGTAGCGGCTTTAATTTACATAATAAGCTCTACCGTCATTATGGGTATGATCCCAGCTGTGGTGTTACAACACTCCACTTCGCCTTTTGCCGATGCGGCTATGCTAATTTGTGGGCGCTGGGGAGATTGGATTATTGCTTTGGGCGCGGCAATTTCTTGTTTAGGGGCCTTAAATGGCTGGTGTTTGCTGCAAGGGCATGTGGCTATGGCAGCGGCTGATAATAAAATGTTTCCAGCGATTTTTGGCAAAAGGAACCGATTTGAATCACCAGCTGCAGCTTTAATAATCACCTCAATATTGATTTCCGGCTTATTGTTATTGACCAGCAGCCCTAACTTAATTCATCAATTTGATTTGATTATTTTATTAGCGACCTTGGCTTCCTTGCTGCCCTATTTTTATACCTGTATGGCCCAAGTGATTATTTTAAAACAGCGACCTATCCTTGATGGCAAAGCAAAAATAGATATTGTTATTGCTTTACTGGCCGCGGCTTATGCATTTTGGGCTATTTTAGGCTCAGGGGAACAAACCGTTTTCTATGGAACTTTATTGCTATTAAGTAGTGTGCCTGCCTATATCTGGGTAAAAATAATGTATAAGAAAAAAGCAGATGATTGTCTAAATACCATAAAACGGTATTAAGGCTAAATAGAAGTCAGTCAACCTTGGATTCTGATGCCTGCTTTGCAATATCAGAATTGTAAGTCATCCTGACAACAACGTTCGTCAGGATCTAATGGATCCTGTGGCTTGTTTCACAATCACAGGATGATGATTGTCTAAATACCATAAAACGGTATTAAGACTAAATAGAAGTCAGTCAACCTTAGATTCTGATGCCTGCTTTGCAATATCAGAATTGTAAGTCATCCTGACAACAATGTTCGTCAGGATCTAATGGATCCTGTGGCTTGTTTCACAATCACAGGATGATGATTGTCTAAATACCATAAAACGGTATTAAGGCTAAATAGAAGTCAGTCAACCTTAGATTCTGATGCCTGCTTTGCAATATCAGAATTGTAAGTCATCCTGACAACAACGTTCGTCAGGATCTAATGGATCCTGTGGCTTGTTTCACAATCACAGGATGATGATTGTCTAAATACCATAAAACGGTATTAAGACAATCTATCATTTGTAATAATTTAAAACCCCGTCTATAACTAAGTTGTAACACAAAAACAATAACAAAGGAGACTATTATGAAAGCTAAAGCAAAAACTAAGAAACCTGCTGCAAAGAAAACTACAAAGCGTGTAAGTCATAAATAATAAAAAGGGCCTGTCAAAGGCCCTTTTCTTTTGTCTGAATTTAATGAAACCGCTCTGCTTGAGCTAAATCCCAATGTTTTTTGAAACTCTCTGGAATGTTCGGCCCTAATAATGAACCTGGCTCAATGTATTCAAATACTTGGCTAAAAGGTTTAAATTCCTGGGTATTAATCCGACGCATTACATAAGCAGGGTTGATATCGCTAGGATTATGTAAGCCCATTGCACCAATTAACTCTAAAAAGCTATGCAGTGTATTAGCATGATAATGTGCCACCCGATGTTTTTTCTCTTCCACGACCAAGCCTCTTTGTAAGCGTTTATCTTGAGTGGTTACTCCGGTGGGGCAGGTATTCATATTACACTGCATGGACTGAATACAGCCAGTAGCCAACATCATCGCTCGAGCGGCGTTACACATGTCTGCGCCTAAAGCCATTTTAGTCACCATATCAAAACCGGTAGCAATTTTACCGGCGGCAATTATTCTAATTTCTTGGCGAACTCCAATGCCCACCAAGGCATTATGAACAAATAATAATCCCTCATTAAGCGGTGTACCTACATGATTGGCAAATTCTAATGGGGCGGCTCCAGTACCGCCTTCTGCTCCATCTACGGTAATAAAGTCAGGGAGTATGCCGGTAGTGAGCATAGCCTTACATATTCCTAAAAACTCGCTTCTGCGGCCTATACAGAGCTTAAAGCCAACAGGCTTTCCACCAGATAGCTCTCGAAGTTGCTGAACAAATTGCAATAGGCCTTCGGGGGTGGAAAATACGGTATGAGCTGAAGGCGATAGAACATCCTGGCCCATAGGGACTTTACGAATTCTGGCAATTTCTGCCGTCAGTTTTGCACCGGGTAAAATGCCGCCATGTGAGGGTTTGGCACCTTGAGATAACTTGATTTCAACCATTCTAACTTCAGGGCGAGTAGCTTCTTTAACAAACTCTCCTGCATGGAACTTACCATTATCATCTCGGCATCCAAAATAACTGGTGCCTATTTGCCAAATGAGATCTCCGCCTTGCAAATGGTATTCACTTAAGCCACCTTCGCCGGTATTTTGAGCAAAATTGCCTAATTTAGCGCCTTTATTCATGGCCATAACGGCATTCGCAGACAAAGCCCCAAAGCTCATGGCCGATATATTTAAGCGTGAAGCACAGTAAGGTTGGGTACAACGTTTTCCCCCTACCAAAATTCTCGGCTCAACTTCTGAAACATGTTTAGGGTTTAAAGAATGTAACAACCATTCATAGCCCTGGTAATCAAAATCTCGGTTGCTGCCAAAAGGAATGGTATCGCGCACATTTTTGGCACGTTGATAGACAATACTGCGGGCTTCGCGATCAAAAGGGCGTTCTGAATGGTCACTGGCTATAAAGTATTGCTGAATTTCAGGGCGGATAAATTCTAATAAAAATCGCAGATGCCCTAAGATAGGAAAGTTGCGCAAAATAGTGTGTGAACGCTGCAAGCAGTCATATATACCAATAAATACTAAAGGAATAACAAATAACAAAAACCACTTAAGATCATGCAACATCGTAAATAATGAAGCGATGATAAATAACACAATGGCAAAGGCAAGATAAAACTTACGACGCATAGGTTTTCCTTGATGCAAATGAATCTTACAAGTGTAACATAAAGCAGTAAATTACCTGAGGTTTTACACTCTAGCTTAGATCTAGCATATATAATTGAAGCATGAAAAAATTATCTTTTCAGACCAGGGCCAGGTTTGGTGCTAGCAGCTGTCGACGGCCTTATTAAACTATCATAGACTGGACTTATCATAGCCCCTGCTCCAGCACTAGCGCCAGCAAATCTTAGTTTGCTACTCATTTTGTCTGCGCCGCCAGCCTTCCTTCGTTCAATGTCAGCCATCATATCTAGGTCTTGCTTAATGTCCCTCAAACCTTCCATCACATCCTCGTATTTTGATAAGGCCAAGGCTTTTTTTCTGCCAATTTTTTCATAGTATTGTTTCAATTCGCAAGCCTGTCGAATTTTGCTTTGGTCGTGGTCAAAGTAAGTAATAGAATCTTTTTGATACTCATAAACAAATTCGTAAAAAGCAACTTCAGCTGCAATTAAAATTGCATCGATTTTGCAGATTTCTTGCATTACTGTCATGCCATGGACTTTCAGAATAGCCATTTTTTCAGCCATTTTATCAAGATTAAGTTCTATGGGCCTAGCACGGTAAAAATAATGATAGCTTGTACTAGCTAATCGTTCATCTGCGTCAAATTTTGTCTTATATAAAGGGGCTGCGAATAAAAACCATCTGTCCAAATAAAAAGTGATGGCCCTGATTGCCCGCTCTATTTCGATATAGGGATCAGATTTTATTTCACTAGGAGAGGCGCTTGGTTGTGGGTAAACAGTTGCCGACTTGCCTACTCTGCAATCATGTAAAGCTTGAGTTTCAAGTAATGATTGCCAAAACCGTTTTTCTCGACTTTCGTTTAACACTGCACTGCGTGCGCTAAAAAGTTCAGAAAGCTGTGGTCCTATATGGGAATCAGACTTTTCCTTTAAGGTTTTTAGCTGAGTTTGTAAGGCCAATATATCTGTTTCTAGGGAGGCCACTAACATGGCAAAGCCATGCATGGTTTCGAATTTTTCTTGTTTAATTAAGGGAATTTTTTCCTCTAAGCGGTGAATTCTAGCTAAAAACATCGTCACTAATTCTTTAGTCACTTCTTTAGGTCGATCTTTTGCGGTATGTTGGGTTTTTAAGGTTTCAAGAGCTAGTTTGTAATAAGCAATAGACTCCTGTTTCAACTCCTTATCTTTCCTATCCAATAATTCTTGTTTATCACTAATTTTGCTAAACGTGCTATTTATCTTAACAGCTAAAAAGAAGTTATAAAGTATGGAGTTGGACAGCTGTGGAATGAAATCAACCGTAGCGATAATGTTGCCGGCATCTTCACTTATTTTTCTGCCTCTTATTTCATCATCATACTTTCTGGCTTGAGTCATTAGTTTAAAACAAAAATATAACTGCTCGATAATATAAGCGTTTGGGCTGCTGCTAGCTTTAAGTGAGTCGATATAAGTAGTTACAGAACTGGTAAGCTCTGCTTTTAAAGGATGCTCCAAGCTGCTATGGATAATGTTAAGAATATCATAGTAATTTTCACAACTAGCGGCTTTAGCAAGTTCTTCATCGACTATATTTTTCGCTAGAAATTGCTTGGCTCGATTGATAAGGGAAGTTTCAGCCAGTTCTATTGCCAATAAAACCGTAGATAAATCCCCCATTCTATCGTCCAGCCTCACTGGTTTTTTGGTTTCAGGTGAAGTCATTTTTTTAATTTCAGAGGGCAAAATGGACAATTGAGCGGGAGTAAGTGGAATAGTTTTTTTTGCAACAGCAGAAAGCGCTGGTAGTATGCTGGCCTGAAGCTCAGAGATACTCGCTGATAGTTCATGGCTTCTATGCTGCAAAGTATAGTAAGTAGTCTTAGCCTCATCCATTCTAGCTTTATGGCTAACCACGTCATGGCTAATTGATCTAGCCTGATGGCTCAGGCAGTCCATCATTTCATTGAGCAGTAAGGTAATTTTAAGTTGGTTCGCCGTAATGAGTTCTTCACGCAGCATTTTATCGATAGCATTTTGTTCATTGAACAGTAGTTCTAATGAACCTATTTTATCTTCAAACTTCCTTGCATCAAACCCTGCTGCCATTTCCCTGCCCCTTGCAAATTGTCGTTGGGATTCTATTGGAGGATTTGCTGGAAAGAAATGATTAAATTTAACTATTTAACAAATAAAAGCCAAAGTAAAAAAACCACTTTTTTGCGTTGGCTTAATTTTGTGATTGAAAATACTGGGCTCAGCCTAAACAGAGCAAGATTACTTTACAGGCTGTAATACAACTCAAATTCAACTGGATGAACAGTCATATTAAGCTTGGCCACGTGCTGCATTTTAAGCCCAATATAAGCATCAATCATTTCATCGGTAAATACCCCGCCTTTAGTTAAAAAAGCCCGATCTTTATCTAAGGCCTCTAAAGCTTGTTCAAGGGAATGCGCTACAGTGGGAATGTCGGTTAATTCAATATCTGATAACTCATATAGGTCCCTATCCATGGCTTGGCCTGGATTAATTTTATTTTGAATTCCATCTAAGCCTGCCATTAACATTGCGGCAAACCCAAGATAGGGGTTAGCAGTAGGGTCAGGAAACCGGACCTCAATACGGGCAGCTTTAGGGTTGGCCACATAAGGGATTCTAATGGAAGCAGAGCGATTACGGGCTGAGTAGGCTAAAATAACCGGGGCTTCAAAACCAGGCACTAAGCGTTTATAGCTATTGGTGCTGGGATTAGTAAAAGCATTAATGGCTCTTGCATGTTTAATAATGCCGCCAATGTAATATAAAGCTTCTTGAGACAAGCCTGCATAATGATTTCCTGCAAAAATATTGCGGCCTGCTTTAGATAATGATTGATGACAATGCATGCCAGAGCCATTATCGCCCACCATAGGTTTAGGCATAAACGTAGCAGTTTTACCATAGTTGTGGGCAACATTATGCACCACATATTTTAAAATTTGAATTTCATCGGCTTTCTTGGTTAAAGTATTGAATTTGGTGGCAATTTCATTTTGATTTGCCGTTGCCACTTCATGATGGTGCGCTTCAACCACTAAGCCCATTTGGCTTAAAATTTGACTCATCACTGAACGGATTTCCTGCGAAGAATCAACAGGCGGCACGGGGAAATAACCACCCTTCACCCCAGGTCGGTGACCAGTATTGCCGTCTTCATATTTTTTAGCACTATTCCAGGCTCCTTCTGTGGAATCAATTTGATAGCTGTTACCTTGCATATCAATTTTCCAGCGTACGTCATCGAAAATAAAAAATTCAGGCTCTGGCCCCATTAAGCAACTATCGGCAATGCCTGTACTATGTAAATATTCTTCAGCCCGTTTGGCAACAGCTCTTGGGTCTCTGCTATATGGTTTATTGGTGCCAGGATCAATAATATCGCATCGTAAAATCAAAGTAGGTACCGAAGCAAATGGGTCCATTACCGCCGTAGTACCATCTGGCACTAAGGCCATATCAGATTCATTGATAGGCTTCCAACCTGCAATGGAGGAACCATCAAACATTTTGCCTGAGGTGAAAAATTCTTCGTCAATCATATGAGAAGGAAGGCTAATATGTTGTTCTTTGCCATGAGTATCAGTAAATCTTAGATCGATAAACTCTACCTGATTTTGTTTAATACTTTTCGACACAGCTTGAAAGCCAGCATGAGAAAGAGGTGTTTTGGAAATAGATTTTTTCGAGGCTTTATTAGCAGGTGATCGTGCAGCAGGCATAGTGTTAATCCTTCAGATTATTGCTTAACTGCCTACTATAGTGGAGGCGCAAAGTCATTGTAAATTGCAGTCATACAAAATATTAAAAAATTATTTGAATCAGTGAAAAACGCCTCGAATCGACTTATTTTTATGCTATTATTAAAGCATTTCCTCGATGGATTTTCTTATGGCAAAAGCCCCTATCCGCTATCTTATTGTTACTTTGCCGATACTTTTGTTAGTAGTATTATTAAGTTACTTTTTTGTGGATCAGGCCCTATCGATCTGGGTATACCAGTTTGGTTTGCATCAACAGCCCAGTTTTTCAGGTGGATTAGACCTCGTTATTACGCAGCTCGTTTATGGCGCGGTATTGCCGATGTTCGTGGTGTATTTTTTTTGTCAAATGAAAAATATGGATACCAGATTAGTGCGCTGTATTGGTCTTTTGAGTGGAAGTTTTTCGGTGGCATTTTTCGCTAAGACCACTTTACAATTTTTATTTGGTCGGTATGCACCGCGTTATTTCGATGCAAAGACTTTGATGTTTGTGCAAGACCCAAGCCGATATGGCTTTCATTTCCTACATGGGGGCGGCTTTCCTTCAGGGCATATGTGTGTCTTTACTGCAGCATTAACAGCTGTATGCTTATACTACCCAGTTTATCGCTGGATCAGCGCTACCTTATTATTTATTTTGGCCGTCTGTTTAATTGCGGCTAACTATCACTTCTTGAGCGATATTATCGCCGGGACCTATTTAGGCTTTAGCATCAGCTTAGCGATGTATTATTTGCAACAAAAAAATCTTCCTCAGTTGCCATAGATTTGTTTTTCTTTTGCATAAGCTTCGAGCTCATCCAATAAATCTATTTGTTTTGCTGACAAATCGGACCGTTGGCGTAATTCAGAGATTTCGGCAAAAGCTCGAGCCAGGCTATAACGCTTTTGTTGGGTAAAGTCACAAAGCAATTTCCCTTCATCTGAACTAAATACTCGCTTTAAGTATTCATTAAACTGGAGCTGATATTCTGCTGGCAATTGAGCATAGTAATGTCGTCCTAAAACTCTTATTGCCATAGTTTGCAATTTTGGGCTTAAACTTGGTAAGAGCTTAATCTTGCCAGCGACATCCAGGGCGTGAAATTTTTGGCATTGTTTGGTTTCAGTATCAGTTAAAAATCCATTCTGGTACAAAGCCGCTTCAATATCGGTTTCAGGATTAACAGTATATTTAAAATCCCGATGATAATCGGCAATTTTTGCCAAAATTTTTGGCTGGGCTTGTAACCAAGCTAGATTTGCCTCCATTATGGCTCGGCGTTCTGCGCTTAAATGTTGAGTATATGGCTCTTGCATAGGCAGAATAAATCCAGGCTCGCCATATCGTTTGGTCAATACCCAGGTCGAATCTGCAATGGACTCTAGGGTGGTTTCTGCTAATTGTGGCAAATCCAGTCTCAACCATAAGGTTTGATTGCGATAGTGATTATGCTGACCGAGGCTAATAACAGGGGCATGATACACCGCATTCGCGCCAAATTTGCCGTAAATCATGATGCCTAATAAAGGAGCTGTTGGGCTATCCCAGGCGGGATGTAATTTTTTTTCTCGGGCTTGATCGGTGTTTTTCTCAAAATGGGCACTGAGATAATTCCACATTTTATCGTGTTGTTTAAAGCGTCGCGCGAGTTCCACAGTGGCTTCTACATCCACTATGGCGGTATGGGCGGGACCTGAGGCTAGATTATTTGCTGGACTTAATCGATCAAGTTTCAAGCTCACTTTGCCATCGACTTCTGGCCAATTTAAGACTTCAGGTTTAAATAAACGATACATAATGGCCATCGGATACAAGTCCATTCGCCGACATTCATTGGCAAATTGATGGGTATAAGGCGTTAATAAGTGCCGATAAAATGAAAAGCGTAAAAACTCATCATCAAAGCCAAGCGTGTTATAACCCAAGGAAATAGTGCCTGGAGCATTTAATAGACTATGAATTTTTTTAATTGCTTCGAGCTCATTCATACCATTCGCATTATCGGCTATAGAAATGTGATGAGTGATGGTGGCATAAGGTGAGGGAATTAAATCAGGATTCAGTTTGACAATAATTTCATAGCGCTCAATTTCATTCAGCTCAAGGTCAGTACGAATAGCCGCAAACTGTAATACTTGATCGAAACATTTGTTAAGGCCAGAGGATTCAATGTCATAAAATAGCAGAGTGGTCATTAGTGCATTCCAGGTATAGAACTGCCATTAGTATAATCAGCGATCCCATACCTGTCGAATTAGCACGAGCGAAATTACAAAATATATCGGCTTAAGTCTTGATCCTTAGCCAGCTCGCCCAAAGTTTTATTGACATAATTTTCATCGATGCTGACCTGTTTTTCAGGCTGATCGGTGGCGGTGAATGAAAGCTCTTCTAATAACCTTTCCATGACAGTATGAAGGCGACGTGCCCCAATATTTTCAACTGATTCATTAACCTGCCAAGCAATCTCTGCCAGGCGCTTGATTGCTGAGTCAGTAAACTCTACTTGCACGCCCTCAGTCGCTAATAAAGCGATATACTGCTTGATTAATGAAGCGCTAGGCTCCTTTAGAATCCGCACAAAATCATCGACTGTTAAGGCCTTAAGCTCGACTCGAATCGGTAAGCGGCCTTGCAGCTCTGGAATCAGGTCAGATGGCTTGGCAATATGAAAAGCCCCTGAGGCTATAAACAAGATATGGTCGGTTTTAATCATGCCATATTTGGTGGTGACTGTACTACCTTCAACCAAAGGTAACAGGTCGCGTTGCACGCCTTCGCGCGATACATCTCCACCGCCCATTTGCTCACTGCGACGACAAATTTTATCAATTTCATCGATGAATACGACCCCATTTTGTTCCACATTTTCAATGGCGCGAAGTTTTGTATCTTCTTCGTTAACCAATTTATTGGCCTCTTCATCCTGGAGTAAACGAAAAGCTTCTTTTACCTTAATTTTGCGCTTTTTAGTACGATCATGACGAATATTCTGAAACAAATCTTGCAGTTGTTGAGTCATCTCTTCCATGCCTGGCGGGCCCATAATTTCCATGTTAACCGCACCCACCGGCACATCGATTTCAATTTCTTTATCGTCTAGCTCGCCCTCACGTAGTTTTTCACGAAATATTCGCCGTGATTCAGGTTCTACTTCTTCGGTAGTTTCAGCCGATGGTTCATTGCCAAAGCCAATACTGGTAATTTTACTGGTTTTAACAGGTGGGATTAAGGCATCAAGAATCCGGTTTTCAGCCGCTTCAATCGCGCGTTGCTGAACTTTTTCTTTAGCTGTTTGGCGAGTCATTTTAATAGAAACTTCAATCAAATCTCGAATAATTGATTCCACATCACGCCCGACATAACCTACCTCCGTGAATTTGGTGGCTTCAATTTTGATGAAGGGAGCGTTGGCAAGTTTCGCCAATCGTCTAGCAATTTCGGTTTTACCTACCCCGGTCGGCCCAATCATTAAAATGTTTTTTGGGGTGACTTCGTGGCGTAGATTGTCAGGCAACTGCATGCGGCGCCAGCGATTTCGTAAAGCGATAGCGACAGAACGTTTAGCCTCATTCTGGCCAATAATGTGTTTATCCAGTTCATGAACAATTTCTTTTGGGGTCATGTTTGACATAATTCTTCCTAATTATTCTGCGCTGAGTTCTTCAATAGTGAAGTTATGGTTGGTGTAAATGCAGATATCTGCTGCGATGTTCAGACTTTTTTCCACTATAGTGCGAGCATTGAGTTGAGTATTTTGCACTAAGGCCAAAGCGGCTGATTTGGCAAATGCAGAACCTGAACCAATTGACATTACACCATGAGCATCTGCGCCCATTACATCCCCAGTCCCTGAAATCAGCAAGGTAGTATTTTTATCAGCGACCAATAACATCGCCTCTAAACGGCGTAATGCTCGATCTGATCGCCATTCTCTCACCAGCTCCACTGCGGCCCGCTCTAAATGGCCTTGATACATCTCTAATTTGGCTTCAAAGCGCTCGTATAAAGTAAAAGCATCGGCCGTCGCACCCGCAAAACCTGCAATGACCTTGCCATGATAAATTTTACGCACTTTACAGATATTATCTTTAGCTACCATATTACCCATAGTAGCTTGACCATCACCCGCCATAACAATTTTACCAGACCGGCGTACAGCTAATATGGTGGTACCTTCAATTAGGCTCATTTACTGCTCCTTAAGCTTCAATCATTTATTAAGTGGGGACGATTATGGCATTTTCAATGGGACTAACCATAGAGTTAATTACAGGCAATTCTATTAATCTTGCTTTACTAGAAAGCCGGCCGAGAAAATTCTAGATTTAGTGCTTTGCTTTTCTTACACTATACTATTATTTAGAACTAGATTGAGCTGTAGGTGAGAGTGATGACAAAGCGAGTATCATTAGTAGGGCGCAAACGTATAAGTGAATTGGCTGAAACTTCGGTAGAAATGAAAAAAGCAGAGCTAATGGCTTTGCAGACTGATGCGGGCATTATGACGCACACCGAAGTAATCGAAGAACAGGATCTCGGGGAGAAGCAAGAAATGGCGCTATCAGAAACTGGGTCTGAGCCTCAAACTGCAGCAGCTAAGCACTTAGATGAAGTGCGCAATTTAGTAGCCAAGCTTCACGCTATGGTGCAACAATTTGAAGCCGCAGGCTCAGCTCATCGCCGTGAATTCAGTATTTTTGCTCAACATAAAGCACTGATAGCAGAAATCAAAAAAGCCTTACAAGCAAAAGCTTCAACCAATGATGAAGCTGGGATAGATGAAAAGCGCAATATGCACATTTGCCAAGCTTTTGTGGATGATGTCTTAGTCGGTTTAGCTAGAGTGGGCATTAAACTTAACCCACTCCAAGTGAATAAGGTTCGTAAAAGACAGCACTAACTAAAATACTGCTGTTATATCCAAGGTTACAGTTTGGTTAACGCTGTATTTAAGTTGATTATAATAGGCGTATTCTACCCCGGCCCATAAATTTTTGTAGGGCTCAATTCGATAACCTGCCACTATTTGGTAAGGGTTAAAGATTTCTTGGGAGCCTAAATGGCTTTGGCTATAATCTAAACTTACTACTGCTGGATGGTTAAAGTTCTGCAGTTTGTAGTCGCCACCAATGTCCCAAGCTTGGTTTTTCAAATTATCGGTAGCCGTCCCTTGGGTGGTGGAAGTGAATTCAGCCAGCAGATCGATTTTGTTCCATGAAACCATGGCATTGAGGTCTGCGGCCCCTACTCTATTTCCTTCGATGGACTGATCTGCGCCACTTAAATAACCTGCCCCCACGGTGTAATTAAAGCCGGCTAATTGCGCTTGATAGGAAGTATTTAAGGCAAAGTTATTAATACTATTGGCATTGGCCGTATATAAGTAGCTAGGAAGCATTTGATTATAGGTGCCGATATACGAGCCAGCTGAGCCGCCATTCAGTATGCTTGCGGTGGCATTAAAGCCTAGATGTTGATAACCCAAGCCCGCGGTATTGCTCACAGAATAAAAGCCTGTTCGGTCTAGAGGCTGAGAATACAAGTTGACGGTGCCAAAGTTGCCAAAATCAATATCTTTTTTGCCGGCAAAGCCATAGACCGGAGTTTGCTCAAGATTACCGATTACTACGTAGGCTTGTTGTATTTCAGGCTGGTTTATACCTAAAACATATTGGCCCTTTGGGCCTCCTGCTTGTATAAGGTGATTATCACCAATGTTAAAAGCCCCAAGCTGAATATAGGCAGTAGTCCAATTGTTGAGAGCGGCTGTAGTCGCCAAGCGTATATTACTTAGGGCTAGGTGAGAATAATTCTGCTCAGAGGTTCCATCATTCTCTGGATCAAGATATGTTAGAGCAAATAAATTAGTGAATCCACCTGGGGTGTTGGTATGAGTATAAAAAGCATCAGCCTGGACCAAGCCACCGATAGTTAAACTGTGATTAGTTAGGCTGCCATTCTGGCGAGCTTGCAATAAATAACGCTCCTTGCCGACTCCGCTAAAATTCCCCAGCATTTGTTCGCTTAAGCTAGAATTTACGTTTAAAACACTGCTTGAAGAAACAGAATGACTAAGCGAAAGCGAGTTTAATTTGCTTTGCAATTGATTGATTTGGCTTTGTAAATTCTTAAGCTGGTTATTGGTGTTTGAGGCTGAGTACGCTGTGCTCATAGACAGTAAACCTATTACACAAACACTTAAACTGATTTTGTTGAAATTCATGCTTATTATCCCATTGAAAAATAACAAGAATATCAATAAATACTCTATTAGCAATTAAAAAGATTAGATTCTTACTACCAGCACATTACAAGGCGCATAGTGCAAGACGGCATTAGCGGTGGAACCTAATAATGCTGAGGTAATGGCGGATTTTCCTTGAGTCCCAACCACAATTAGTTCGGCTTGGAATTTTTTCGCAGCCTGTAAGATGGCTTGTTTGGGCGTGCTAATAGCTATTTGAGTATCTGACAAATCGACATTTAATTCCTGACTTAAGGCGGATAAATTTTGCTCTGCTTCTGCTTTAAGGTCGTTTTCAATTTCTGGGTAATAGGCTGATGCGGTAGCAGAGATATAAGTGATGGCATGAATGATATGAAGTTTGGCCTGGTATATTTGGGCTACACTATTTGCCTTAAGCGCAACTTTTTTACTATTAGGGTTTAAATCTGAAGCTAATACGATATGTTTATAGCTTGAACCCATTACACATTGGTTTTCTTTATTCAATCGAATGGTTAATACATCACAATGGGCATTATGCAAAATACCATTTGCAGTGGAGCCTAATAACAATTCAAGTCCATGCTTGCCATGGCTGCCACAAATAATCAAATCTGCTCCCATAGCTTTGGCATAATCACAAATCTGTACGCTAGCTAAACCTTTTAGCAAGACGGTTTCACAGCCATAGGTTTCTCTCACAGCGCTTAAAAGACGGCTGGCTTCATTTTCGACTGACTGTTGAAAATCATAAGCAGAGGGTATACTTGAGGCCATGGATGGCATGGCATACACGCAATGAAATTTTGCTTGCTGAGCATTGACAAAATGCTGAGCTGATAGCAGGAGATCGTGATAGGGCTCATAGACATCAATGGCGAGCAAAATATTTTTATAACTCGACATATCAAATTCCTCTCAAATGATACTCGTTTCATTCTAATCTAAGCATCCTTGCAAGCAAACTTGTTACAAGAAAAATATTTTAATGAGTATAAATTCTCAGCTAACCCTTGTTGTTCTATGTAAGGATTAGCTACACTGTAGCAGGTAAACCAAAGGCGTAAGCTATGAATACAAATCCAGTACATAACAGTGAAATGAAAGATCAGATAAAGTCGAATTTTCAGCTCGATATTTATCTGCTATTGGCAGTAATCGGTTTGTTGATGGTAGGTTTAGTCATGGTGACATCCTCCTCTATGGTGGTGGCCCAGCATGATTATGGCAATAGTTTTTACTTCATTATTCGGCAGCTTATATTTGCAACCATTGCCATAGCAGCAGCGGTAGGCATGTTATGTGTCGATACTAAGAAGTGGTATGAAAAAGGCCCCATCTGGCTCATTGGCGGAATATTATTATTAATATTGGTTTTAATCCCTGGCATTGGTCATGTGGTTAATGGAAGTCGACGCTGGATTGACGTGGGGCCAATTGCCATTCAGGTTTCAGAGCTAGTAAAACTTTGTGCGGTCATGTATGTGGCAAGCTATTTAGTTAGGCATGGTGATGTCGCGCGTAATACCTTTTTTGGAGTAATAAAACCCATTTGTGTACTAGGCTTAATGGGGATTTTATTGCTATTAGAGCCTGATTTTGGCGCCACTGTAGTTGTGTTTACTACGGCTTTGGGAGTTATGTTTATGGCTGGAGTAAGGCTGCGTTGGTTCTATATTTTAATCACTTTGGCAGTGTTAGCCGCTGTCATGTTGGTGTTGTTTTCCCCATATCGCTTGGCTCGTTTAACCGGTTTTCTTCATCCCTGGGATAATCAATTTGATACGGGTTATCAATTGACTCAATCGCTAATTGCCTTTGGTCGAGGCGGTTGGTTTGGAGTGGGGCTAGGCGGTAGTATTCAAAAATTATTTTATTTACCTGAGGCCTATACCGATTTTGTTCTAGCCGTTATTGCAGAAGAGCTTGGCTTTATAGGTGTAATATTTGTAATAGGATTGTTTGTAATAGTAGGTTGGCGAGGCTTAGTAATAGCGAGGCAGGCCCATTCTCGTGGCTTAGATTTTGATGCCTATGTCGCTTATGGCATTACCTTCTGGTTAGGAATGCAAGTCATGGTAAATATTGGAGTTAATATTGGTTTGTTACCGACCAAGGGCCTGACTTTGCCATTTATTAGCTATGGGGGCAGTAGCTTAGTGGTAGACTGCATGGTAATTGGGATCTTGCTGCGAATTGATATGCAAAATAAATTGGCAAAAATGGGGGCAGCATTAGATAAAATCCCTGGACGGAAAATCAGAATTAACATATGAAATTATCTAATCAAAATGTATTGATAATGGCAGGCGGAACGGGTGGACATGTTTTTCCAGCCTTGGCCCTAGCCAAAAAGTTAGCTGAAAAAGGCTATACCATACATTGGTTGGGGGTGGAGAATGCTATTGAAGCTCGGTTAGTTCCAGCAGCCGGTATTCCTATTCATTATATTCCAGTTAAAAGTTTACGAGGTAAAGGTTTAAAACGATGGTTTAGTCTGCCTTTTAATTTGATTAGGGCGGTATATTGTTCCATAAAAGTAATAAAACAGCTTAAGCCTAAATTAATTATTGGCATGGGAGGCTTTGTGTCCGGCCCTGGGGCTATCGCTAGCAAAATCTTAGGGCTACCTTTGGTCATTCACGAACAAAACGCGATAGCGGGTATGACCAATCGATATTTGGCCAAAATAGCCAATCAAGTGCTATGTGCTTTTCCAGGTGCTTTCCCAGCCTCTAAAAAAGTGCTCATAACTGGAAACCCGGTTCGAGAGGAAATTGTTAAACTTGGATTAAGCTCCTGTTCTGAGCCAAATGATCCTTTGCATCTGCTAATAATAGGCGGCAGCTTGGGTGCGGCAGTTTTCAATGAAGTAATACCAGAGGCATTAGCTTTGTTGCCTCAAGAGCAAAGGCCAGTAGTATGGCAGCAAACCGGTGAAAAAACTTTTGCCCTAGCCCAAGACCAGTATGTTAAGTATCAGGTTAAAGCAAAGATAGCCCCCTTTATCGACAATATGGCAGAAGCTTATGCTTGGGCCGATATAGTGATTTGTCGTGCAGGTGCCATGACAGTTGCGGAACTGGCAGTAGCAGGGAAACCGGCAATTTTGGTGCCATTACCCTATGCTGTTGATGACCATCAACGCTATAATGCTAAATACTTAGCCGATCATGAAGCCGCAATTTTGAGATTGCAGACAGAGTTTTCCGCTCAATCTTTAGCTGAATTGCTGCAATATTACTCAAATAATAAGCAGGACCTTAAAAGAATGGCAATGAAGGCAAAAGAATTGGGCCAAGCCAATGCCTGCAACGTGGTTGCAGATGCCTGCATTAAAGTTATGGAGAAAGAATAAATGAAAGCTGAGCAGGCAAGTCATATATCATCGACAATGCGCAGAATTCGCCGAATCCATTTTGTTGGAATTGGTGGAGCAGGAATGTCAGGAATAGCAGAAGTATTACATAATTTAGGCTATGTCGTTTCGGGTTCAGATCTAAAACAAACTTCTGTCACCCGACGATTAGCAGAATTAGGCATTGAAATTAAAATAGGTCATCGGCCTGAGTATATCGAAAATGCCAATGTAGTGGTCATTTCTTCGGCTATTTCACCCAATAATCCAGAAGTCCAAGAGGCGGTAAATCGCCATATACCTGTTATTCCTAGGGCTTTAATGCTTGCGGAGTTAATGCGATTTAAAACTGGAATAACAGTAGCTGGCACCCATGGTAAAACTACTACCACAAGTTTGCTAGCAAATATATTTGGAGATGCCGGCTTAAAACCTACTTTTGTGGTGGGCGGGAAAGTCAATAGCACTGGAACTAACGCGCGGTTTGGTGAAGGTTCTTATTTTATTGCTGAAGCAGATGAGAGTGATGCTTCATTTTTATATTTAACGCCCACTATTTCAGTTGTCACCAATATCGATGCCGATCATATGGTGAATTACAATAATGACTTCAATGTGCTACGCCAGACATTTGTTCAATTTATCCGCCGATTGCCATTTTATGGCCTAGCGGTTTTATGTATAGATGACGCTAATATCCGGCAAATTTTACCTGAAATAACCTGCTCAGTGCTAACTTATGGATTTAGTGAAGATGCAGATTTTAGGATCACTGACTTTGAGCAGCATGGCCTGAATTCTCAGTTTACCGTAATGCCAAAAGCCGGTGCTATCAAACCTTTCAAGGTGAATTTAAACCTTGCGGGTAAGCATAATGCGCTCAATGCTACCGCGACTATTGCAGTGGCTTTGGATTGTGAAATACCGGTTGAAAATATTTGCAAGACTTTAGAAAATTTTTCAGGAATTGGCCGTCGCTGCCAGGTCCATGGCCAAATTGAGCTTACCAATGGTAATAAAGTGAACTTAATTGATGACTATGGCCATCATCCGCGTGAAATATCAGTCACTTATGAAGCTTTGAAAAATGCTTACCCTGATCGTCGTGTAGTCTTAGCCTATCAGCCGCATCGTTATAGCCGGACTGAAGAACAATTCGAAGATTTCGCTAATGTTCTATCAGGCGCGGATGCATTGGTGATGTTAGAAGTCTACCCTGCTGGTGAAGAGCCTATTGCAGGCGCTGACAGTAAAGCATTATGCCGAGCTATTCGTAGTCGAGGTAAGGTTGAGCCTGTCTATGTAGATGGAGTGGATGCTGCTGTAGAGTTGCTACCCAATATTTTACAAGACGGAGATGTTTTAATCAGCCAAGGGGCAGGCGATGTCGATCAGATAATGTATCGCTTAATGAAACAATTTACTAAACTGCCTTTATAAAAATAATTTATTGATGAGAATAAAATGATGAAAGTTGAAAAAGGGGTATTGTTAACTAATGTTAGTTTAAAGCCCTATACCTATTGGAAAATTGGTGGTAATGCTGAGCGTTTTTATTGGCCCCATGACTTACAAGACTTAGTCCAGTTTTTAAAACAGCTCCCAGCCGATGAACCTATTACTTTTATTGGCTTAGGAAGTAATTTACTCGTTATGGATTCTGGGGTGCAAGGTACGGTGATTATGACGCAAAGTGCCTTAAAAGAAATGGCCCCAGTTGATACCAATAAATTACGAGTAGAAGCTGGCGTGGGCTGTGCGCAAATAGCCCGATTTGCCGCGCGTCATAACATGGTAAATGGTGAATTTTTCTGTGGCATCCCTGGCTCCATGGGCGGAGCTTTATTTATGAATGCGGGTGCCTTTGGCGGAGAAACTTGGCAAAAAGTAATTGAAGTAGAGGTCATTGATAGGCATGGAAACTTATGCAAGCGCCCAGCTTCAGAATTTACCCCACATTATCGTCATATTGAAGGCTTGGGTGAAAACGAATGGTTTGTAGCTGCCACTTTGCAATTTGATATAGGTGATGGCCAAGAGAGTATGGGGATAATTAAAGCTTTGCTTGATAAGCGCTCACAATCCCAACCAACTGGCGAGCCATCTTGTGGCTCTACTTTCCGCAACCCGCCTGGAAATTTCGCCGCGAAGCTAATTGAAGCCGCTGGTTTAAAAGGGACTCAAATTGGGGGGCTACAAGTTTCCCAAAAGCATGCTAACTTTCTGGTTAATGTTGGAAATGCCAGTTCACAGGATGCATTAGATTTGATGGCTTTAGTGCATAAAACTGTACAAGAGAAGTTTGGAATTGATCTGACTCCTGAAGTAAAAATAATTGGAAAAAAAACCTCATCTTAATACCCGTTGCCTGTACCTGGCCGTTGACACCTTATCGGCGCTCAAAAGCAGGCGGGATTGAATGGCCAACATAAAATGACTAGCCTGGATTTTGATGACTGCTTTGCAGTAGTAGAATGAAAAATAAGTAGGAATGAAATGAAGTTAAAACTGCGAACCAAATTGATTGGAATCGGCCTCATTGCCTTAGCAGCCATAGCGGCGGATTATGCTTTATGGCGCTATCTTAAGCAGCCAGATCAATTTCCCATTTTATCAGTGAAAGTAGCTGGTCATTATGATTATATTGGTGCTCCTTTGCTGCAGCAGACTTTAGGCCCATATATGGGCAATGGTTTATTTGGTTTAAATAAACGAGTTGCTCGTAAAGCGCTATTGCAAAATCCAGCAGTGCAATCAGCTAGTATTATTCGGATATTACCCTATACCGTTTTGATTACGGTACAAGAGAAAAAAGCTATCGTGCGCTGGAATGATGGTAGCTTAATGACAGCTAAAGGAGAATTTTTTGCGCCGAATGTGGCTCACTCTGGAGACAATTTACCTTTATTTGTTGGAGATCAGCAAAATCAAAAGCAAATGCTTAAAGAATTTTTCACATTCCAAAAACAACTGAAAAAAGTGAACTTGAATATTACAACTTTATGGTTAACCCCTACTGGGAGTTGGCGACTTCAAGTCACTGATGCATCAAATAATTTATTCTGGGTTTACCTTGGCACCACAAAAACTCATGAATTGATGGACGGGTTTATTACGGCTTACCCTTTAATGATGACGAGTGCTACCCCAGGAGCTAATCTAATTTATGTCGATTTACGTTACCATACAGGTTATGCTGCAAAATGGACTGTTCCACCTAAAACTCCAAAGTCCACTTCGATCAATCCAGCCCGAACTGTGTCATGAGCCTAATCAATAAATGCCCTATATTTAAGCTAGGCTGCAATTTTTTGCCTAACAAATATATTTATGAGGCCTTAATATATTCTTTGATATCCAGGGTGGGAAAGTGATTATAAGAAGCCCTTTTACGAACTAGGCATTTCGAAAGTCAAGTTTTTTTATTACTTACTATTGTTAGATTCTATAAATATGTACTACTATATAATGCAATGAGAAACTGCGTAATTTTTAAAGCTTGGGTCAAGCTTTTTAATTTACATAAATTTATGGGCTTGTGCTAGGAGTCGGCTTTAATGTCCAGAACGCCAGATAAAAATCTTTTAACCGCATTAGATATTGGTACTTCCAAGGTCGTTGCTATTGTTGCTGAACAAACTGATAATGGCAAAATAAACATTATCGGCATCGGGGTGCAACCCTCACGCGGCTTGAAAAAAGGGGTTATCGTTAATATAGATACGACCGTTCAAGCAATTCAAAAAGCCATCGAAGAAGCCGAACATATGGCTGATTGTAAAATTTCTTCTGTGTGTGTGGGAATTGCTGGTAGCCATATTCATAGCTTTAATTCTAATGGAGTGGTGGCTATTCGTGACAGTGAAGTGTCCAATGCGGATGTTGAGCGAGTGATCGAAGCGGCTAAAGCCGTGGCAATTCCAACTGACCAAAGAATCTTACATATTCTTCCGCAAGAATTTGTTATCGATAATCAAGAAGGCATTAAAGAGCCTGTGGGCATGTCTGGAGTGCGTTTAGAAGCTCGAGTACATATGGTATCTGGTTCTATTAGCGCGGCACAAAACATTGTGAAATGTGTTGGTGCATGTGGATTGGATGTCTCTGACTTAGTTCTGGAACAATTAGCATCCAGTTATTCTGTATTAACTGAAGATGAAAAAGAATTAGGTGTGTGCTTAGTGGATATTGGTGGAGGCACTGCGGATATTACGGTCTTTACTGAAGGCGCAATTCGTCATACTTCAGTGATTCCAATTGCCGGCTCACAAGTAACGAGTGATATCGCTCATGCTTTACGCATCCCCACCCAGTACGCTGAAGCGATTAAAATTCAGCACGGTGTAGCTTTGACTCGAATGGCTAGCTCTGAAGAAAGCATCGAAGTGAAAGGCGTGGCAGAAAGACCAGGTCGTCGCTTATCCATGCAAACTTTAGCTTCAGTGATTGAAGCACGTTATGAAGAATTATTTGGCCTAATTTATCAAGATTTAAAAGGCAGCGGCTTTGCCGACCACTTGGCCTCAGGAATCGTCCTTACAGGTGGTGCGTCAAAAATGCCTGGAGTGTTAGAGCTTGCTGAAGAAGTATTCAGAGTGCCAGTACGTTTAGGCGTGCCACATTCTGTTGTAGGTTTGACAGATGTAGTATGTAACCCTATTCATGCCACTGGAGTGGGTTTGTTAATTTATACCCAGACTCAACAAAGGGAATCCATGCAAGTAGAAGTTGCATCAGCAGAGCCTGAAAATAATGAAGCAGGCGTAATAGATAAAATGAAAAATTGGTTTTCACGGCACTTTTAACTTAAGAAGGTTAAGCAATTATGTTTGATGTATCCGAAACTTTATTAGATAACGCAGTCATTAAAGTGATTGGTATTGGTGGCGGCGGAAGTAATGCGATTGAGCATATGCTTGGCCAAAACATTGAAGGTGTAGAATTTATTTGTGCAAACACTGATGCGCAAGCTTTAAAAAATTCTTCTGCCCGTAATATTTTACAATTAGGCGCTCAGCTTACTAAAGGCTTAGGTGCAGGCGCTAATCCAGAAATTGGAAAGCGAGCGGCCCAAGAAGACCGTAATCGTATTCAAGAAATTTTAAGCGGTGCTGATATGTTATTTATTACCGCTGGAATGGGCGGTGGTACTGGAACAGGTGCGGCCCCAGTGGTTGCTGAAATTGCTCGAGATATGGGGATTTTAACAGTGGCGGTAGTGACCAAGCCTTTCCCATTTGAAGGTAAACGACGTATGCAGTTGGCCGAAATCGGGATTTCCGAGCTGGCTGAGCGCGTAGACTCCCTCATTACCATTCCTAATGAAAAATTACTTACCGTATTAGGCAAAAACGTAAGTTTATTGGATGCTTTTAAGGCCGCTAATAACGTGTTGCAAGGTGCCGTACAAGGTATTTCCGAATTGATTACTCGCCCAGGTTTAATTAACGTAGACTTCGCGGATGTGCGTACCGTAATGTCTGAGATGGGTATGGCTATGATGGGAACTGCAACTGCCTCTGGTGAAGATCGTGCTCGCGAAGCGGCTGAAGCTGCTGTGGCTAGCCCATTGTTAGAAGATATAGCGTTGTCTGGAGCTAAAGGCGTGCTGGTAAATATTACGGCTGGTATGGATATGTCTATTGGTGAATTCGAAGAAGTTGGCGAAGTAATCAAAGGCTTTACTTCCGACCAAGCAACGGTAGTAGTAGGAACGGTTATCGACCCAGAAATGCATGATGAATTAAGGGTGACTATAGTTGTTACCGGTTTAGCCAATGTTCATGAAGGCGGCAGACGTGGTCTGCGTGATGATCGTCAAGGGGCAAGACAATTAGGTCAAGGTTCTAAACGACCTATGGTCGATCCTAACCAAGAAGCAGACTATTTGGACATCCCAACCTTCCTGCGTCGACAATCCGACTAATACCATTGGCTTTTTGAGCTGTCTTGTTGCGTATTGTAGTCGGGGCTCATTTATTTGTTATTAACTGCGGGCGCTTGTGCTAGTGCGCCTCGACAGCTTCAAAAACAAAGATGGTATAAAAAGCAGCTTAACATTTAATGAGACGGTATCAATATGTCAATGCAACACACAATAAAAAACAGTATCAGTATAGTGGGAAAAGGCTTACATTCTGGCAAAGAAGTAAAGTTAACTTTTTGCCCAGCGGCTGAAAATTCTGGCATTACCTTCAAGCGTACGGATATATCGCCTCAGGTCAGCATAAAAGTAAGCCCTGATAAAATTCAAGAAACTATGCTTTGCACGATGTTGGTAGAGCATGACGTAAAGATTTCTACCATTGAGCATGTGTTATCTGCTTTATCTGCTTTGGAAATTGATAATGTCATTATTGAACTCAACGCTGAAGAAGTGCCGATTGTCGATGGAAGCGCTTCACCTTTTGTGTTTTTATTGCAATCGGCTGGAATTATTGCGCAAGCTACGCCTCGGAGATATTTACTGGTTAAAAAAGCGGTCCGAGTGGAACAAGACGATAAATTTGTTGAACTTTCGCCTCATAGTGGTTTTCAGTTGAATGTCTCAATTGATTTTCAACACCCTGCAATTTCTAATACCTCTAAACAAGTAGAATTTGAATTTTCTCCCATCAGTTATTCCAAAGAAGTAGCTAGAGCCCGTACTTTTGGATTTGCCGCGCAACTAGAACAACTGCATAACCAAGGCCTTGCTTTGGGGGCTAGTTTAGAAAATGCCGTGGGCTTGGATGATAATGGCGTCATCAACGAAGAAGGTTTACGGTTCCCGGATGAGTTTGTTAAACATAAACTATTAGATGCCATCGGGGATTTATATTCAGTTGGGGCCATTAAAGGTTCCTATAAAGCCTACAAGCCAAGCCATGCATTAAACAATCGTTTACTACGCAAGCTGTTGGCTGAGCAAGATGCCTGGGAATATATCCAAGCTTAGGTGGAAAATATCCTAATAAAGCATATAAGCCAAGCCATACATTAAACAATCGTTTACTACGCAAGCTGTTGGCTGAGCAAGACGCCTAGGAATATATCCAAGCTAAAGTGGAAAATATCCTAAGGTTTTTAAATTTGATGATATTTTATTTTTTTCATTGAATAATGCCCGCATAAAATAGGCGGGTAGAAAAGTTATGTATAGAGCAGATGCATTATCATTAGTTATCCCTGAAGAAAAAACGGCCTCATTTCCATTAACTCCTACACAGTCCGGTGGTCATATCACACGAGGTAATGTAGCCATAAGTGTAGTTTCTGAAGAAAAAGCAGCCGATAGTAATGAAACCAGTATTGTGGCCCCTGTTTTACCTGCAACATCTGCAGCTCAAGCTGGAAATAATCCAGTTGCACTTTCTGATATACCTCCTGCAATAACTAGGGCTCAGCCTATTTACGCCAGCGATTCAAATGCTATCAGTAGAGTATATGCTGCTGTTCAAGAAGCATTACAACCTTCAAAGGATATTATAAAGTTAGCTATCCCTTTGATGTGCTCCTATGATTTTAGCATGATGCTAATCGCCGTCGGCATTATAGTGGGTCAACATAGTCTTGATAGTACAGACTTAGCTGCTACCAGTGTGATTACTTCAGTGGTAGGTTTACTCGCAGGCGTAGTACTTTCCTTACTATTTTCAGTTAATATGTGGACAGGCCGTAAAACGGGTGAATTAACAAGAGCAATAAAAGACCACGGTCAAGATTCGCTAGAAGCCATTATGCTAAGAAATGAAATTTCTCAAGTATATAGAAGAGGGTTAATAATTTCTTTCCCATCTTTATTGCTAGCATGTATAGGTATGCTAGTAGTTGCACCCCTTTTAACTTTATTAGGCCAAGACCCCGTTGTCATGGACCGAGTTGATGTATTTATGAAGTGGAGCATACCTTTAATAGTGTGCTTATGGATAAGGCAATGTGCAGAAGCCATCCTTCTTAGTTTTAAAGAAAAATATTCTTTAATGGCGATGGGTTTAAGTAGCTTTTTACTCAGCACCAGTTTTGCTTATTTCCTGAGTATTAAGCTTAATTTGCAAGGTGTGGCAATAGCCTATGATATGGGGGCATTTTTGACCTGTTTGGGTTTTTGCACTTATTTAGCTTTTCATAAGAACTATAAAGATTTTCATTTTTTCCGCTTATTCAACAAAATTGAACAAGCTGAATTCAAAAAAATGTGGGAATTAGCAAAACTCGGATTACCTACTGCAATAGCCTTTGTAAATGAATTTGCTATAAGCTTTATTTTAACGATTATGGCAGGCTTATTGGGAAATAATCAATTGGCGGCTATGGATTTTGCTTTGCTAATCAACTACATAGCGTATATTCCTGTTTTTGCTTTAAGTTTAACCTCTCTACAATTAATCAGTTCTGCACGCGGAGAGCATCAATATAATGCGGCTAGTCGCTTGGCTCGGGAAGGGCTAATAATAAGTATGCTAGTAATGATGGTATTATGCTTGCCACTTTTTATCTGTCCTGAGACCGTAGCAAAACTTGTTAAGCATGATATCCAGGATGATCTATTGCCATTAATTCATAAATTGCTACCCATTCAAGGCTTCAGTATTCTAATGGATACTATGCGCTACAATATGCTCCAAACTTATAGAGCATTGGATAGCAATCTTTTGGGCACTGTTATTTCCATCGTTGGGCTATGGATAGCGCTGCCATTAGCAGGCTTATTATCATTTATGGAATCAAATGATATTTATGGAATTGCCATAGCATATTGTGTTGCCTCTTTTGCCTGTAATATAGCAATGGGAATCAAATGGTATGGTAAAACTAGCCCTAATTCTATTGAATCCTTAGAACATGTTGATAGACATATGTCGGCAACTATGGCGCAGATGGTTCCTGTGCAATCAGATACTGAATTAACAAGGCTTGTCTACTCACCTGCCCTCGTTATTTCAACCTCACATAGTCATAGCTCTGAATCTGGGCCTTTAAATATTGTTGTTAATAATCCAATAGCAAGGATGATTGATGTCGCAAGTTCCATACCTCGTCCTGCATCCTCGCCTGGAGTAGAGCCTACAGAAAATGATAGCTTAGTTCCTCCATCTGTACTCTACCCTTCTTATTCCCCGGCTGAAGCATCCGCTGAACCCGTAGGCTATCATTCATTATCGACCCCTTCCGCCAGCCGCCATGGTTCTTTGTTTGCAGAGAATAGAGGGCGCGTCCCTCAAGCATTTACTGCCGGGGCCGTTAGATGGTTAACCCATCGAGATGGCACCCCTGCTTTCATTGAAGCCCAGTTTTTGTCGCCGGTAAGAAGCGATGCGCTTGAAAGGCGAGGCCTTAATAATAATTCCTATACAATCTGACCGTAATGGGCCAAGAATTGTTCTAAAGATTTTTTTAGTTTAGGATCAGAAGTACTTGAAATGGCACTGAGCAAAGATTCGCAGGCCTGTTGTGAAAGTGTGAACCCAGACGGCTCGACGGTTTTTGGCTGAGAAGCCTTATGCGTAGTTAAAGCCATTTGTTGTTCAATTTTAATGAGTCCAGCAAAATCTGGGGTTTTACGTAATTGTGATAACAGATCTGGTAAAGCAAAGCGCAATTTAGCTGCCCAGCTAGAGTTGTCTACTTCTAGAATCAATTTGCCCTGGCTTAAATTGAGGACTTTTACATGCTTGGCAATATCTTGAGGTAAAGCAGCATGCACAAGTTTATTTAAACTTTGAAGCTGGGATGCCACTTGTAAAAACTTCGCCAAAGCCCCATGTGATTGCTTTAGGATAGAAGTTAAATTTTCACTGGTTGGTTTAGGCATAAATTATAATAAAAGTTTCTGGCGAGTCTTTAATACAGTATACTGGTTGAATTGAAAAGATTATAGGTTTAAAGAGGCTTTTGCAAAAGCGATTGCCTTTTCCTAAATGTTGGACGCCATCCCAGGCTAAAGTTGGGCGGGCGGCAATGGAGAAGATGTCGCGATTCTTTTCCTTTGCAGATCCCCATCGCGTATTGTCAGCGAAAATCGCTGTAGGGTATTTTGATAGATGATACAGGCTTTAATAAAAAACGTTTTTGGTAGCCGCAATGATCGATTGCTGAAAAGCATTTATAAGTCCGTGGAAAAAATTAATGCCATGGAACCTGAGTTTGTTAAACTTACCGATGCCGAGTTGCAAGCAAAAACTCAAGAATTTAGAAGTCGTTTAAATCAGGGCGCTACTCTGGATGATATTTTAGAAGAAGCTTTTGCTACTGCCCGTGAAGCTAGTAAGCGTGTGCTTGGTATGCGCCATTATGATGTGCAGTTAATCGGGGGCATGGTTTTGCATCAAGGCAAAATTGCCGAAATGCGTACTGGTGAAGGTAAAACCCTGGTAGCCACATTAGCTTTGTATCTCAATGCTTTAAGCGGAAAAGGTGCGCATTTAGTTACAGTGAATGATTATTTGGCGCAGCGTGATGCTGGTATTATGGCTAAGTTATATGAATTTTTAGGCTTGAGTACAGGCGTTATAGTAAGCCAAATGGATAATCAGGCTAAAAGGGCCGCCTATGCTTGCGATATCACTTATGGTACCAATAACGAATTTGGGTTTGATTACCTGCGCGATAATATGGCCTTTAGTTTGCAAGAGAAAGTTCAGCGTGAATTGAACTTTGCCGTGGTGGATGAAGTAGACTCTATTTTAATTGATGAAGCTCGTACTCCATTAATTATTTCAGGCGCGGTAGAAGACAGCTCAGACCTTTATATTCAATTAAATAAAATTGTGCCAAAGCTTAAAAAGCGTGATGCGCCTGAAGGCGAAGGTGATTATTATCTTGATGAGAAAGTAAAACAGGCATTTTTGACTGAATCTGGACATGAACATTTAGAAAGTCTGTTGGCAGAAGCTGGCATTTTAGCTGAAGGTGAAAGCCTTTATAATGCTAATAATATTGGTTTAATGCATTACCTTAATGCCGTATTGCGGGCACATGCGCTATTTCATAAAGACGTAGACTACATGATTAAAGATAATGAAATCATGATTGTGGATGAGCATACAGGGCGTGCGATGCCTGGGCGTCGTTGGTCAGATGGCTTACATCAAGCTATTGAAGCCAAAGAAGGGGTAAAGATTCAAGCTGAAAACCAAACCTTAGCCTCTATCACCTTCCAAAATTATTTTAGACTATACAATAAACTTTCTGGCATGACTGGAACTGCTGATACAGAAGCTTATGAATTCCATCAAATTTATGGCCTAGAGGTGGTGGTAATTCCAACCAATAAGCCTATGGTTCGTAAAGATCATCATGACGTGATCTTTTTGACTATGCCAGAAAAGTTTGAGGCTATCGTTAAAGACATTAAAGCCTGTGTTGAAAAAGGTCAGCCAGTTTTGGTAGGGACTGCCTCCATTGAGACTTCAGAATATTTATCCACTTTGTTGAACAAAGCGGGCATTAACCATCAAGTCTTAAATGCGAAGCAGCATGCTAGAGAGGCAGGCATTATTGCTGAAGCAGGCCGCCCAAGTGCTGTGACGATCGCAACCAATATGGCAGGGCGTGGTACTGATATTATTTTGGGTGGAAACTGGCAGATGGAAATCGAAGCCCTGCCTGAAAAAACTGATGAGGCGATTAGTCTTATAAAACAAGAATGGCAAAAACGTCATGATCAAGTAATTGAGGCTGGCGGTTTGCATATCATTGGCTCCGAACGTCATGAATCTCGTCGAATTGATAATCAGCTTCGTGGTCGATCTGGCCGTCAAGGTGATCCAGGTTCAAGCCGATTCTATTTATCCTTACAAGACAATTTAGTGCGGATTTTTGCCTCAGAGCGTATAGCTGGCCTGATGAAGGGTATGGGTATGGGCAAAGGCGAGGCTTTGGAAAGTAGAATGATTAGTCGTTCTATTGCTGGGGCGCAGAAAAAAGTTGAAGGCCATAACTTTGATATTCGCAAGCAATTACTCGATTACGATAATGTGGCAAATGATCAGCGCTTAGTGATTTACGCGCAGCGCAATGAGCTTTTAGGGGCTGATGATGTATCCAATATCATCAACAACATTGGTAAAGACGTCATCGCTCAATTAGTGGCGGTCTATATCCCAGTTGGTAGCTTAGAAGAGCAATGGGATGTAAAAGGTTTAGAGCAAGCTCTGCAAAATGATTTCAATGCAAACTTGCCAATTTCCAGCTGGTTAGAAAGCCAACCAGATCTAGATGAAAAAAGCTTGCTAGAAAAAATTACTCAAGAGATTGAGCAACACTATGAAGCGAAAAAAGCCAAAGTTAATATCGAGGCCCTTAAGCAATTTGAAAAAATGATATTGCTGCAAAGTATGGACACCCATTGGCGTGAACATTTAAGCAACTTAGACCATTTACGTCATAGTATTAACCTGAGGGGCTATGCGCAAAAAGATCCTAAACAAGAATATAAGCGTGAAAGTTTTAACTTATTTTCCGATATGTTAGATAAGTTTAAGTTCGATGTAGTGACCACTTTAGCAAAAGTGCAGTTAACTACACCTGAGGATGCTAACGAAGTAGAATCCCAATGGCGCCAATCTGTTAACCATATGGATTTTCAACATGCTGAGCTTGATGGTATGGGTAATGTACAAGATGCTCGCCCCACTGTTTCACAAGATACTTTCACTCGAGTAGGTCGTAATGATCCTTGCCCTTGTGGCTCAGGTAGAAAATTCAAACAATGTCACGGGGTATTGAATTAATCACATTCATAACCCTTGATTTATCTGGCTTTGAAAGAAATTTGCAAAAATTTTAAAAAAGACCTTGACGATACGTTTTGCATCCGTATAATGGCACCTCACTGAACGAAGACGAATGAGTCGAGTTTGAAGCTCTTTAACATACTAATAAGCAATTAAGTGTAGGCACTTGTTGATTAATTTGAGGCAACAAAAAAAAGATATACAT